>Ga0105249_10005240_pt1 | contig 11192 bp, 10 predicted proteins | sample KBSS44metaG_FD_81522 | JGI IMG/M metagenome (GOLD analysis project Ga0105249, IMG submission 81522) | Switchgrass rhizosphere microbial communities from Kellogg Biological Station, Michigan, USA - KBS S4-4 metaG | ecosystem: Host-associated > Plants > Roots > Rhizosphere > Soil | place...
ATTTAAACCCAAACTGTGTTAAAAACCCCTTACCATCATCATACTTCCAACGGTTCACAGCGCTGAATTGATTTCCGATGGGCAGATCCCGAAAACCATCTTTATTAAAATCAATTGTCTTGTTGTTTAAGAAATCATCATGCAGCAACAAGGCTGTGCTCCATTTCTTCCCGATCTTTTGGATGAGATTCAGATTCAGATCTGTTTTGCCCATATCATTGATATATGCATTTAAATAAAATCGTTCTGCTTTCTCCGGTTTTTTCAATTCAATATTTATTTGCCCCGCAATACTTTCAAAACCATTTACAACAGAACCAACTCCTTTATTCAATTGAATAGATTCAACCCAGGGACCTGCAATTGAATTTAATCCTAATGGTGTCGCGATTCCCCTGGGCCCGGGTAAGTTTTCAACTGTGAGTTGTGTATAGTTTCCACTTAAACCCAACAGTTGAATTTGCTTACTTCCTGTCACTGCATCATTATAAGAAACATCAACGGAGGGGTTCGTTTCAAAACTTTCGCTGAGATTACAACATGCGGCTTTGAATAATTCTTTCTCCGTCATTACCTGGGTGCGCACCGCATTCAATGGTGATACGTAGCTGGATCGCTGTTTAGCAATGACTTTTACTTCGTTCAGTTGCTTGCCGGATGCAAGAATGATCTTTAACTCACTCATGTCAGTAATTGTAATAGTATCTGACCTGTATCCTGAATAGCTCACTACTAACCGGTCCGCGCCAACATGATGAGTAATATTGAATACACCGGAAGTATCCGTAACAGTTCCGCTATTTGTACCAAGCCACAGCACAGATGCACCAACCAATGGCTGAAATGAGCCCTTCTTATTTTCTTCCAACACTACTCCCTTTATTAAATGCACAGATTGTGTTTGCCCTTCATCATTGCGTGCAACTGTATCTTTCACTATAATTTTATCCAATTGACGATCCATTTCATTATTCCTTTTTTCAATCTCCCGGTAATGACAACAGGCTGGTAATTCATTATACACATCATCTTTTGCCTTTTCAAGCTCTGTGTCATGGCCCGCTTCGGCTATCAGCTTATGAATTTTTTTCAGGCTAATTGCTACAGGGTTATAATCAAGAACAATCATTTTTGCATCCACATTCCAGTCAGCAGATTTAACACCACGAACCTTTAACGTCTTTTCAATTCGCTCTTTACATAATTCACAAGCTCCGCTGACCTTAAAGGATACGATTGTATCCCGGTTTTTTAAATTGTTTGCCTGGGCAAGCAGGTATTGGCTCATTGACAGAACCAATACCATACCTGCTAAAACATATTTTAGCGTTTTCATAATTTTCCTTTTAAAATTTTACCGATCTTTTTCCTTCATATCCATTCCACATTTGGGACATTTGCCCGGCTTATCACTTTTTTCACCAGGGTGCATGGGACATGTGTACAGTTTAACTACTTCCGCTTTCATCTCTTCTTTTTTTGACAGCGATAATTTTTTACCACATTGAGGACATCTGCCGGATCTATCACTTACTATATCTGCATGAACCGGGCAAGTATAAGTTTTCGTCACCTGCTTTTTCATCTCTTCTTTCTTTGAAAGTGATAAGTCCATTCCGCATTGAGGACACTTGCCCGGTTTATCCATTTTTACATCAGGATGCATGGGGCATGTGTATAAAACTGTATGTTGAGTCGTATCCTTTTTACCTGCTTTTTCCTGGGCTGATACTGTAATTGAACCAATAGTTAAAGCTGCTATCAACAGCATGAATATCTTTTTCATAAAAAATTTTTGTGTGTTAAGAATTAAATAGAATACCAATAGCCCGGCAATGACATTGCCTGGCTTCAACAATAAGGACCCTATTTTAAATACGGAAAACGCAGTTACGAATAAGTATATCCACTCCACTAATGAGAGGCGGTGCATGGATAATGGGATATTTTTCAGAAAGAGAGGATGAAAAATTTTCGGAGATATTTATAAAAGCAACAGGTGCTGACGAAACAAACTGAATACCGGCAATCATTGATTCAGTTACTTTCTGATCAAAGTCATTCTTTACAAACTTGCTTTGGTCCTTGCAACAGCCACCATGCCCTTTCTTCTCCATACCGCAATTGGAACATTTATTTCCATGACCTGATAAGTCCCAACTTATAAGCTTATCCATGCAATAATGCATGTGAATAGTAGCTCCTGTTGATGAAAAGAGATAAAGGACGGTTAATATGGAAACAATTATTTTTTTCATTCCGGGTGTGAAACTATTATATCTTTTATTTGGCAGGGATGATTTTAATCATCCCGATTTTTGATTTACTGCAAATTCATTCAATTTTTTTTCAATATCGCTTAACTTACTTTTTTTTTTCAATGCATCCAGGAAGGTTCTTTCGATACTCACCAGCAAACTTTTATCAGCCATCCGGTACATATCGCCATCCAGTTGAAAACGATAACCAATATTGATCTTAAAATTGCTGTTGAAGATAAATTGAACAGCAGGCGCCAGGTCAAGATAAAATACGTCTCGATCCAGTGATTTCTGCCCAATCAATTCAGTATAAAGATTTACGTTTAACTGTTTATAGTTTGTGTATTCTTTCGGCAATAATAAGTAACCAGCCGACAAAGAATAATTTAAGGTTTGATAAATCCGTTCCGGCACATAGATCACATTGCTGTTTCTTGACTCATGCAAAACCTGTGTGTGACTAACCGTACCACTGATCGCAAGTTTATTCAGGAGCTGGGTTCCAATCAATCCAAGCTGCACCCCGCTTTTATCCCCCTGTAAACTCACTTCATCATTATGAAAAGGCGCTTTGCTATAGGAGCCTTCACCAAACACCGCCATTCGAAAATGTTTATGCACTTCATCAAAAGAAAGAAAACGATACTTGGTATAGAAATATACAGATTCCCATCGCAGATCATCTGTATGCATATTAGAAAAAGTTGTACCCGTATGAACCATTAATTTTTTATTGATGCCAAACATCGCCTCGGCAGTATAACGCTGCATATCCTGTGTATGCCAGCTTTGCGGCCCCATAAAACTCCCATACAACTTTCCGCTTACAGAATGCGCCGGCATATTACTCGCGGGTTCCGAAAAAACATATAGCTCCTGTGCATTCATCAATGATGAAAAGCTAAGAGCTAAGCACACTAAATAAATTTTCATGAAAATTATTTTCCCAGCAAATCTTTCACTGCTTCTTCCAGGTCTTTTCCTTCCAGGTCCATTCCCACCAATTTGCCTTCTTTGTTAATTAAATAAGATGTAGGTATGCCGGTTATATTCCAGGTAATAGCTGTTCGTGCATCCCAACCTCCTGCATCATTCACCTGTATCCATGTGATCTTATCTTTTTGTATTGCTTTTTTCCAATCGCCTCTACTATCATCAATTGACACACTATAAATTTCAAAGCCCTGCGATTTATATTTTGAATAGAGCTTGACAAGCTTTTTATTTGAAAAACGACAAGGACCACACCAGCTTGCCCAAAAATCAAGCAATACAACCTTACCTTTTAATGATGATAACTTCAACGTATCACCGCTCAATGAAGGTAAAGCGATCTCCATCGCTTGCTTGCCCGGGCCGGGCTGTGCCTTTAGAGCAATTGAAAATAGAATGAATACAAACAGTAAATAGTTTTTTCGATGGATCTTCATATTGAAATTTTAAAATGTCTCCCGTCCTTCGACAAGCTCAGGATGCCGGGAGACATTATGACTAGATAATTACATGATACACTCTTGTATTGGCGGCAATGCCTTCTTTGGTACAACAACCATCAGCTTTACCGGTTTGCACACAAGCATGTTTTGAGGTGCTGGCATATTTTTTAAACTCCTTAGCTGATAAAAAGTTTTTATCCACTATCGTTATTGTTCTTTCACCAACCAGGTTTTCATCATTGCCATTTAAAAAATGGAGATTCAAACCTGCCACCTCTGCATGAGAATCTTTTGCAGCTTTTACATGACTGAAATTTCCCGTTGCCTTAAACGATGCTACTGAAAAACCAGCATCCTCCACAGCTTTACTCAACGCATCAAAATCCACATTATTGCCTTCTTTGAACACAAGGTTATATTGCTGGTTCTTAATATCCACTTTCACCTCCTGTACAAATGGTACTTTTTCTAAAGCAACCTTCACCGCTTTAGAACACATTGCACAAGTCAATCCGCTTGCCTGCAAAGTAGCCCTCGAAAACTGTGCTTGGAGAGTGGATGTAATAACAGCTAATACAAAAAGAAAAATTATCTTTTTCATACGATTACTTTGAAAAATTAATGGTGATCACTTTCTTTTTTGCAACAGTCTTTATCTTTTCCTTCTTTGTCTTTGCAGCAATCCATTCCTGCACAAGCTTCCTTACTGCATTTTTCACTATCGCAACATGTCTTTGCTGCATTGCTTTCAGTTCTTTCATATTTACAGCATTCGTCCAATTTATCATATGCTTCCGAAGATGCCTTTGTACCGGCATTATCATATCCCGCATCCGCAATACTTTTTTGGATCTTTGCAAGATTGGATGTGGTTGAATTGTATTTTACCGTAATTACTTTTGTTTCTTTATTCCACTCGGCGTAAGTAGCGCCTGCTGTCTTTGCAGCCTTCTCAATTTTTTTCTCACACATGCCACATTCACCCGAAACCTTGAAGGTCTCAGTTTTTGTTTTTTGTGCGATTAATGAAGATGAAATAATAGTGCAGATTAATGCACTTGAGAATATCCTAAGCGTTTTCATGATTTCAAATTTTGAAAGTTTGAGAATAATTTTTTGTGATTGGTGAATGGACAATTGTCAATAAATAACCTTGTCAGTGGTGTTCACTATTCACCATTGAACATTGACAACTCATCATCTCAAATTCTGAAAACGCAGTTTTGCAGGTAAGTATCCTGCCGGGACAATAAAGGAGGTGAATGATTTAAATAATTTACTTTTTGAACAAGTTCTATATTTAAATCTGCAATAAGACTGGAGTGACTGAAAGCCGGGGTCTCGGGTGCTTTAATTTCGTGATTATACTGGCTAACAGTATGATCATTGGTCAGCTTGACTATCTTTATTTCATCATGACAGCAACCATTGCTATCACTTACGTGCATACCACACTTGCTGCAAATAGCTGTTTTAGCTTTGTATAACCCGGTCGAGTCAAGGCGATCCATGCAGTAATGCATATTGATCACAATGCCGCTTGTAACAGCAAAATAAATAAGTGTTGATATGGTCGCCAGCAGCTTTTTCAGCATGACCCTGCAAAGATAGAAGCATTTTCTTCCCGGGCAACTGAGTTTTTACCAACGGCGAATGAAATTGAGAATCAATTAACAAAACTCCAATATACGCCTAGCCTGAGCTGGAGCCCGGGCATAGGATAACCGGGCGTTTCAATAAGGTTGTTTGTGAAATTAATATTACCTAAATAACGAACTGTATTCAGGTTTTCAGCCCGTATAAAAAACTTCATGGGCCTGATCCGGAAGTGTAAGTAAGCGGATATTTCAGGAACCTGGTTTTTAATAGTGAGGCTATCCTGGTAAAAAAATTGTCCCAGTGCAGGAGAATAGCCATCCGCTTTGTAAGGTGTATGATATTTTATCTCAATGCCGGTTGCTATATTAAGGTTCTTAAACGCGGTAGGGCCTTCATAGGCAAATCGATTACGTGTAAAAACTAATGGAAGATTTAGCGGGGCATCCCCAATTGTTTGCTGGAAATAGATCTCGGAGTGCCACGCAAATTTCTTCCCGATCTTAAATGATTTTTCTAAAGCGATCTGCAATACATTGAACAAGGATGATTCCTGGGAAAGCTGGTAATAGTTTTTTATATAGGTATAATTGGTAAGTAAATAATAATGACCGGATAAATTGAGCTTGCCGGGCTGATAGACCGAAGCAAATAAATGAGTGATGTTTTCTTTTTTAAAATCCACTTCATTTTTTAATAAATAAAAACTGCTGCGGCTATTATAAAAATAAGATGGCGTACGATTCACATTTTGAAATCCTAATTGCAGGTAGCCTAATTTTTTACTCAGCAACCGGCGCAAACCGGCCGAAGCTTCATAATCACCAAAATTATTCCCATTGAGATATAACTTACCTTCCAAAAAAAGATCCCATTTCTGATTACGCGTTTTATTTCTGTACTCCGCATGGCCCATGAGATTATAATAATTCTCCGTTGACCGGGACAGGCGTCCTTTAATATTTTGAATGAGTATGCCCAGTTTTACAAACTGCTGTTGATTTTTTATATCCGGGAACTGGTAAATAGAAAAATCATTATTGATGACGGTCCAGTTTTCTCTCAGTTCAAATGTATCTGTCGGATAACGCAATGCTGTATCATAGGTTTGCCTGTAATAGGCCGAATCACCCACAAAATCCTGGAAGAGGTATTTATTTTTTTCAAGGCTGAATGTATGTTCAAAACGCAGACGCGGGTAAAACAGGTAGTAAATAGTGGAGTCGGAGATCAATGAATCTTTTTTTCCAAAATCATATTGCTGCCGCAGCAGGTAAACAGTCTCAGTATATTTTGTGCCTGTTGGAATATTGGTACTGAAAAAATCACGGCCAAACTGGGGGTCGCCGCCGATATTGGTTGGAATATTAAAGCGGTCTTTATAAACGATATCGTTTAAATAATCTGTGCCGTCATTTCTGATACCGCCACTTTCACCCGACTGCAGCTTATTTGAAACAAGCATGAAATAATTATTGTATCGCTTATTCAATGATTGATACCAGGATGTGACGATATAATTATTATGGTTTGTTTTTTGGTTTTTAAAGAAACCCGGCGAATTGATGAGACGGTAATTAAAAGATATATTCCAATTGGTCTTTACATTCTGTGTTTGCAACAACTCAATGATTTGTTCTGATCTTCCACCCAGCAGGTAATTGATCTCTGAATAAGGTCTTGTCGTATGAAAGAACCGGGTCGTTTCTTTTTTCCAGCGGTAAATATCAAATGAATGAAACCCTGCATCCCAGCCGGCATTAAGATGAGGAGAAAATAATAAGGACCTGGACGCATTTCCCACATTGCCCAGGTAAATATTAGTAGCAGGAACCGGGTAACGTAACCTGAAATCCTTAATCGATGAATCCAGTCTTCCATAAGAAGTTGAATCGAGATATTTTAAATAAACCGTGATTGAATCTTCAAATTTGTCCCTGCGACGCAAACTATCGCTACCTCCACCCTGTCCCAAACTACTGAAATCTCTTCCGCCCAACCGTTGTGGATTAAAACCACCTCCACCGCTCGTCGGGAAACCTCTTTGTGCCGCAAGTTCAGCTTGCAGAAAAAAAGAGATAATAACAAAATATATAAGTTTCTTTAGCAGGATGGCCAATTAATGGCGGCAAAAATAGCTTATGTAAGGAAGGATTAAAAATGAAATAGATTGAAAGAAAAGAAGGGTATGTTAATAATTATACCGAAAGAAATCACAAAACTCTTCATCACATAAAAGCCGCTGCAGCGTTTTATCTTTTAGTACCTCGGTATAGTCCATCCATTTGCCATTTACTTTTATTTTCCGGTAGACCAACCGGATCCCCTGGCTATAATCTACCCACCAGTTGATATGCCCCGTGTATAATGGCTGGATCGGTTTACCATCTGGTTTATGCCAGCCATAAATTGCCACACGATCGGGCCTTGTATCTCTTGAAATTTTTCCACTGATAACAACATCTTTTTGTATCCCTGCGATCAATCCCTGCTTCGCCGGCAGGCAGGCTTTTCTTCCTTTGCGCTGACCTTCTATAATTAAATGATGATGCCACATCGTGGGTGTACTATCCCGAAACGCATACATCGGAATAGGTTCGAGCTTCAACTTTGCAGCAAAATAGATATCATCAACCATTTTTTTAGTTGGTAAAAAACAATTAAAGCTATCTGCAATTTGTTGCGCTGCCATTGGCGTAATATTTATTCTCGCCCAGTCATCATCTGTACCAATAGACAAATAATCGGGAGCGACATAATAAGTAGCTCTGATCATTTTCCCGGTTATTGAATCTGTGATCGAAACATGAACCGGTTCAAATCTTTTAAGAAAAGAAGGAATGTTACCGGCAAGCACTTGTTTTAATACAAATGAATCCCTGGCCTGCCATTTCATACCGGCCGCCTGCTTATAAAATTCAGTACCGGTAAGCGATGCATTGCGTGCAGGCCAATGCATTTTTTTTACGGGATGGCACGAAACCAACAAAGTGGCGATAAACAGGACGAACCGAAACATAGATGAAGATAAAAAACTAATCGATTAACTTAGAGAAATGAACAGGTTCATGCGTATACTGCTTTATTTATTGCCTGTTATTTTCTTTTTCAGTTCCTGCAGGTCAAAGCCAATTGCCCATGTAACAATAGAAACAATTACCGATACCGCTATAAGCAATCCACTTGTCCAGGTATTAAAAGATAAAAACAGTTTTCGTGTACCTGCAATCGGCTGGACGGTTCGCATACCGGAAAAGTGGAAAAAGAACTACCAGGAAAAGAAATACCAACTGGATGATGATGAGCAGGATAAAATCGATGATTTGATCAGTTCAAAGACTGATAATAATTCACAAATACAGGAACTGGTAACCATTTACAAAAACCGGTTTAACAATTTTATTTCAACAATAGAACCGTTTGATGAAACCATTAATGGATCTTATGATGAACGAAACATTGCAGTACATGAAGCGCTGAAATCAGATTATGCTGTCAGAAATATTTATACGCAATATGAAGTTGCAGCCAGACGCATTGATGGTATCATGTTCGATGTTTTTGACCTGCGGGTTTATGCCCCCGATAAAAGAAAGGTAGTTTTATACCAATCAATTTTTAATTGCCTTATCAATGGATATTATTTCACCATGACCGTTAATTATAATAATGATGTTGATAAAGACAGCTTTCTAAGTATTATACAAACTTCAAAATTCTCGATCAGGAATTGACAATAGGTTACAATGTCTTATAGTACTAAAAGAGCTATTCTTCACTTCTTGCACTGGCTGCATCAATAATTCTTCCAAAGAAGATGGCATTCATAAAAAGCTTGGTGCCACCTAACCAGAAAGCCCTGAAGTTTGGATTGTCTGCAATACTAATGACGCGGCCATTACCAACCGCATTGACAATTACGGCTGCAGAATTTTTAATGGCATCCAGGTTTTGTTGGCTCACCCAACCACTTTGCAACGGTTTGCTGCCATAATAAAATGGAGTGGCATAAGGGTTCTTACTTTTTTCCGGGAACACTTTATTGGCTTTAAATAAACTTACCGTGTTTGTATTATATCCGTAAGCAAGCGGATGAGAAAGGTCAACATCAGCGCCAAAGATGGCGCCATTCATTTGCTGCGCTCCATCGATCTGTTCACGTTGCACATAATTTACCCGCTGTGTACTATCTGCCCCCGGTTTAGCTCTTTTAAATTTTATATCCGTTATTCCGTTTTGTGATGCCCATGTTACTGCTTCTTCAGTTAAGATCAATACACCGCCGGCCTGCACCCATGTTTTTAATTTGTCCTTATTCAGATCAGCAAATGTACCACCGGCCATAATGATGGTATTGTATTTACTAAGGTCTGCACGGTTAAAAATAGTTTGCTCCAAATGCGTAGCAGGAATATTCATTCGCTGGTCCAATAGATGCCAAACCTCGCCGGCATCAGTAGCATTTGCACCCGAGCCGACGATCAATGCAATGGATGGTTTTGTCAAGGCAAGCACTTTATTCGAACCCGGATCACTACCTGTTAAAGAATTACCTGTTTGTAATGAATAGAATCTTAATCCATATTTCATGGCAACGTCGCTTACCTTATTATAAACTTCATCACCCGGTTTTGATTGCATCGAAACAGGGATCAATACAGTACCATAATCAAATTTTTTATTGCCACCGGCAACAGGGATCTCGAATTGATTGGTAGAAACCTTTGCAACGATATCAGCATTCAATAATTCATATAATGCAGCAGGTGCATAAAACTCATCCCACTCCAGCAAATAACCGGATAAAGATTTTCCTCCCGTTATTTCTCCTTTGGGTGAAGAAACGGATTCAACTCTTTTGCCGAATACATTAGCAGTTTGATTGATCGAAGTGTATGGTAATCCAAAAGCCAGTGGCATATTCCATGCTGTGATATCATAAAATAAACTGTCCTTATAAACCGATATATTTTCAAAAATTGCCCTTACCAGTGTGCTTTGTGGTTGACTTAATGAAACAACAAATGCCTTGCCTTTTTCATATCCATCATTTTTAAACCCATCTCCCAATTCATTTACTTCAATTTGATGACGCAGCAGCATTTGTACAAACAAGTTAGTTTTACCAACATCATTTTTATCACCAAATACATAACCTGCAACAGGATTGGATGCGCTCACTGCTTTTTTATAAAACTCCCGTTGCCATTCTAAAAATTCTTTGCGCAATGCATTGGCTCCTTCCAGTGTTGACAAAGCAGTCACGAATTGATTCCGTATCGTAAAGGGAAATGTCAGGAGGCCATTATTTGTTTCCTGCGCATGACCTCTTGAGCTGGCTTGTTCAAATAAAATTCCAATGCATCCATTGATGTCAGGATAGGTTGAACCTTTACCATAATAAAAATCATCATAGTTCTCTTTTGTGAAATACAATGAACCGATCTTATCCAAAGCTTTTGCATGATACTTACCAAGCTTTGCCGTCAGCTCCTGGTTTCTGTCAGGCGTTAAAGGGTTTACTCTTGACTGTACACCGGGTTGAAAAAAGAAAGTTGCATTACTCCCCTGTTCATGATGATCGGTTAGAATATTTGGCTTCCATTTATGAAACCAGTTCAACCGGTTCTGGCTTTCGGGATGCACGTCCGGTAACCAGTCGCGGTTGATATCAAACCAGTAATGATTGAAGCGGCCGCCGGGCCATACTTCATTAAACTCCCTTGAGTTGGCATCGGTAACTAAATTCTTGCTCTTATGCTGGTTGGCCCATGTAGAAAAACGCTGCAGGCCATCCGGGTTAAAAGATGGATCAAACAATACAACCACATGTTCAAGCAGGTCATCGATCTCTTTTCCCTGCGCTGCTGCCAGGTAATAAGCAGTTAGTAAACTTGCA
>Ga0105249_10005241_pt1 | contig 11191 bp, 9 predicted proteins | sample KBSS44metaG_FD_81522 | JGI IMG/M metagenome (GOLD analysis project Ga0105249, IMG submission 81522) | Switchgrass rhizosphere microbial communities from Kellogg Biological Station, Michigan, USA - KBS S4-4 metaG | ecosystem: Host-associated > Plants > Roots > Rhizosphere > Soil | place...
GCGTTGCGGGAGCCGGATGCACCCTGCGGCAAGAAAGAGGCGAGCACCGGGCCAGCAGCGGCGCAGGGGCAGGAGGGATGACGCAGATCAAGCTTGAGCGGCGCGATCGCATCGCCGTCCTGACGATCGACAACAGCGCCCGCCGTAACGCGTTCACGCCTGAAATGCGGCGCGATCTTACGGCCAAGCTCACCCAGCTCAATCATGACGCCGACATTCGCGCGATCGTCATCACAGGCGAAGGTGAGCATTTCTGTGCAGGGGCCGACCTGTCGCGGATCGGCACCGTTGCGCAGGATCCGACCTTCATTCAGGCGGGGGAAAACCTCAAGGACGTCCATCACCTCGCACGGGCGATCATCCTGTCTCCCAAGCCGATCATCACCGCCGTGGAAGGGGACGCTTTCGGCGCGGGCCTATCAATGGTCGCAGGTTCCGACCTAGCCATTGTCGCCCGCACCGCGCGATTCGGAGCTTCTTTCACGAAAATCGGCATCGTGCCGGATGTGGGCTTGCTGCATTCGTTGCCCAACCGCATCGGTGTCGCGCGTACTCGCCGACTGGTCTTCACACCCACGATGCTGTCGGGCGAGGAGGCGCATCGCATCGGTCTCGGCGACGAACTGGCTGAGACCGGAGGCGCCCTTGAGCTTGCGCTGCACTATGCCGAGGGGCTGGCGGAAGCGGCACCCATCACCATTGCGCTGACCAAAGGCGCCTTGGCGAACGGCCCGATGAGCCTTGATGACGCCCTGCGCTATGAACTGATGCATTTGCCCATGGCGTTGTCGTCTCAGGACAGCAAGGAAGGGCTGGCCGCCTTCAAGGAGAAGCGCAAGCCGAATTTTCAGGGACGCTGAAAGCGCAGCGCCGTCACGCGTCCCACCCATCCATACTTGACGAGAGTGTCAAATCATGATTGGGAGAGTACAAGCTGCAAGCTCCTTGGGCCAAGATGAACCGGGGAGCTGCCGGGCGCGTTTGTGGCTGCCATAGATCACTAGTTAGAGAGAGCTTTCCCTATGCCTTTGTCCCCCGCACCTTCCTACGGCAACGCGATGCTGCCGGCTGGTACGTTCGACGGAAAGGTGATCGCGATCACCGGCGGCGGCACCGGTTTAGGCAAGGCGATGGCGCTCGAATTTGCGCGGCTCGGCGGAACGGTGGCCATTCTCAGCCGGGATGAGGAGCACCGAGCCAAGGGCGTCGCCGCAATCGAAGCGGAGGGGGGCAAGGCTGCCGGATTTGCCGTCGATGTGCGGAACGCCCAGGCGATCACGGAGACCTTCGATGCGATCGAAGCCAAGCTTGGCGCGGTGGATGTGCTGATCAACAACGCCGCTGGTAACTTTGCGTGTCCTGCCGAGGATCTGAGCGTCAACGCCTGGGCCACGGTCGTCGACATCGTCCTCAATGGCACGTTTAACTGCTCGCGAGAATTTGGTCGTCGTCGGATGAAGGCGGGGAAGGGCGGTTCCATTCTGAATATCGGTGCCGCTTATGCTTGGACCGGCGGTCCGGGCGCGGCGCATTCCGCGTCGGCGAAGGCGGGCGTGACCAACCTCAGCCGCTCGCTCGCGGTCGAATGGGCTCCCGTCGATATCCGCGTCAACACGCTTGTGCCTGGACCGTTCCCGCACGACGACTTTCCCAAAGCACTGTCCTCGAAGATGACGGGCGATCGGGGCGGCAGCCGCCTGCCTGCCATGCGCGTGGGCGAAACCCATGAGCTTGGTTGGGCGGCAACCTATCTTTGCTCGCCCTACGCGGCATTCGTTACGGGCTTGACCTTCGTCATCGATGGCGGACACTGGCTGCGTCCCGGCCTTGCCGCGCATGAATTCACACCTGTGCGCGAACAGTTGAAGGCCGGCCCCTTCAAAGGCTGAGCGGGAGAAGCGCAGTCGGTGGCTTACGACCGGGTGCGTTCGGATGACAGACTCTGGGACGGGTACTTGCGGGTGATGTGACATGACGGAACCAAGTCAACTCGCCGACGGGGCGTTGGTGGCCTTTTTCGATCAGGGCATCCTGACGATTGTCCTGAACCGGCCGGAAAAGCGCAACGCGGTCAATTCCAAAATGTACGCCGGCCTGGCTCAGCTGCTCGACGGCGCCCAGCAGGACTCGTCCGTACGGGCGGTCATCATGGCTGCCTCCGGGCCGGATTTCTGCGCGGGAACGGATATCGTCGAGCTGCGGTCTGCGCCACGCGATATTCCATTCGAGGAGCGGCCGGTCGGCACGTTTCTGAAAGCCCTGACGTTGTTCGACAAGCCTCTGATCGCGGCGGTGCGCGGGCGTGCAATCGGCTTCGGACTGACGTTCCTTCTGCATTGCGACCTCGTTTTCGTCGCGCCTGACGCCCAGCTCAGCGCGCCGTTTGCCAGGCTGGGCCTTTCTCCCGAGGCGGGGTCCAGCTTCTTGCTTCCGGCGCTAGTGGGTACGCGCCGCGCTTTCGAAATATTCGCGCGCAATCATGTTCTGAGCGGTCGCGAAGCTGTCGAATGGGGAATCGCGTCGCGGGCGGTAAGCACGGATGCACTGGAGCAGGAAGCCACGCAGGAGGTGCGGCAACTGATTCTCTCGCCGGGTCCAGCACTCGGAGCGATCAAGCGGCTGATCAAGCCATCGGCTCAAATCTTGGCGGCGGTCACTCAGGAAATGAGCGAACTATATGCCCTGACACAGCTTTAGGACGCCTACTGAATGATCGTTTGGCACCGGTTTGCCACAGCGATCGAAAAACTGGTTGAAGGTCTCTCACTTCTGTTTGACATATCGTCAACTTTGCGGCAGCGGGAGCGTCATCCGCGAACTGGCTTCGTGCGTAGGTAAAAGATGAAGACAACGCTCTGACCATGGACGTCGAAGCAGGGGAGAAGGATGGAGCATTTGATTTAGGCCCAAACATACCCCCAAACCAAAAGAGAGCACAGGCAGAGGTTCCGTGAAATTCTCGGTCAAGTAATAAATCCCTGAGATTGTCTCAGGAGATGCCGGGCCGTTTCGACCTTTCGTAACCCATATTTTAGGGAGGATGAAATTGATCAATAGCAAGTTTCGTCGCTGGGCGGCCTCCACGGCAGTTCTGGCCATTTCTGTCATCAGCCAGCAGGCGAGCGCGCAGCAGGCTGCTCAAGCTTCCGCCGCTCAAGCGGACGATAGCCAGTCCGGGCTCGGTGAAATTATCGTTACCGCCCGGAAGGTCGCCGAAAACCTTCAGGACGTGCCCGTCGCGGTTACCGCTTTCTCCGGTGAAGCTCTTGCTCAACAAAACGCCCGCGCGGTGCCCGATGTCGCTTTACTGACGCCGGGCCTCACCTTTTCCGCCCCCCAGACCACGCCTTCTGCTGTCGTCATGTCCATCCGCGGTCAGGTTCAGAACGATACCCTGGCGACACTCGATCCTTCGGTCGGCGTCTATGTGGACGGGCTGTATTGGGCACGTGCCTACGGCCTTAACGCCAGCTTGGTCGATGTCGCCAACGTGCAGACACTCAAAGGGCCTCAGGGCACGCTGTTCGGCCGCAACACCACCGGCGGTGCTTTGCTTGTCAACAGCAACGACCCAAGCTTCAACGAGGGTTTGAGCGGCACCATCAGCGGCACCTACGGCAATTTCAACTATCTGGCCGCGACTGCGGTGCTGAACGCGCCACTGATCGACGACAAGCTGGCGCTCCGCGTCGCTTTCTCGCAGAACCGCAGGGACGGTTATGTGCGGGAGGTCAACACCAACCAGAAGCTTGGGGAACTGGACGACACGACATTCCGCGCCAAGCTGCTGATCAAGCCCTCCGACAGCTTCCGCCTGCTTTTGTCGGCTGAACTTTTCCGTTCCAGCATCTATGCCAATCCGGAGAGACTGACCTACTTCAGCCCAACCGGCGTGGGCGCGCTCGAGGCGGGCGTGGAAACGCTGGGAGCGGCCGGCTGCTTCGACGCGACGGGCGCTCCCACGGCTGCATGTTTGGCGGCAGGAAGTGCTCGCCTGAGCAACAATGTTGCAACCAACCGCGATCTTGACAAGGTATCCTTGAGCGTTCTGCCTTACGCGCGTACCAAGTCGCAAACCTACTCGGCCACCGCCACAATCGATACGTCGTTCGGCGAAATCAAGGCGATCGGCGGCTATCGCCGGGTACGGGATCAGTCCACCGCGGACAATGATGGGTCGGATGTCTTCATTCTTGAGGGCAATCCCGCCAACTCGGATGCCAACATCAAGCAGTGGTCAGGCGAAGTGACCGCCACCGGGCGCGCCTTCGATGACAAGCTGGACTTTGTTCTGGGTGGCTTCATCTTCCGCGAAACAGGAACCGATGGCAGCCGTTACCAGTCCGTGCGCGACCTGGCGGCGGCGGGAGCGGGCGGGCTTCCCGTCTCGTCTCGATTTGCAGGGCGAATTTTCAATACCAGCAAGGGTGTATATGCCCAGACGACCTATCATTTCACGGATGCGTTGTCCTTTACCGGTGGCCTGCGCTATTCCAGTGATAAGAAGGGACTGACGATCAACAACGCGACGATCGTCGGGCCGATAGAAATTTGTAGCGTTGCGGTATGCCCCCTGACAAGGTCCGACACATTCAACGGACTCTCTTACACCGCCGTTTTGGATTACAAGCTGTCTGATGACATGTTGGTCTATGCCAAGACTTCGCGTGGCTTCCGTTCCGGTGGTCAGAATTTGCGCGGTGCCGGAGCTGTCCCGCAGTCGCTTCTGCCATTCGATCCGGAGTTCGCTTATTCGCACGAACTTGGCCTGAAAAGCGAACTGTTCGACCGCAAGCTCAGGCTGAACCTGGCTGGATACTATACCGTTGTGAATGACATCCAGCGTTCGACCACCGTGTTCGCAAGCGGCACCACCGCGACCTTCATCAGCAATGCTGCCAAGATGCGGATCTACGGTATGGAAGCTGAGGCGAGCCTGCTGTTGCCCGCCGGCTTCAGGCTGGATGGCACTGCTGCCTACACGCATGCTAAGTATGCGACGTTCGTCGATCCGACCGGTTTCGATCGCAGTAACGAGCCGATCGCTCTCGTTCCCAAGTGGACAGCTTCAATCTCTCCGTCCTGGACAGGCGATGCCAGCTTCGGCCGCGTTAGTTTGCGCGCTGACTTTGCCTACCAGTCGAAGACCACTGTGTACCCGACCGGCTTCTACACCGACGGCGGCGGCGTGATCCGGGATGCGACGACGGGTCAGGCGGTCTCCGCGGCGGACGCCGCAGGCTTCACCGCCGCAGCGACGGATCGGGCCCATTGGCTCATCAATGCGCGTGCAAACGTCACGTTGCTGGATGGGAAGCTGGACATTGCGCTGTGGGGTCGCAACCTCGGCAATGAGCGGGACATCGTCGGCGGCCTGCCGCTGACCGGTCTGGGTACTGCGGCAGTGCTCCGTCGCGAGCCGCGCACCTACGGAACGACGGCGACCGTGAAGTTCTGATCAAGGTCGAAGGGCGTTGGCGAATCGTCAACGCCCTTTTCCCGTCCAAGCGTGCTGCAGCACGGGGCATGGCAGGGTTCCAGAGCGCGCAGCCTCCCGCTCTAGATGCCGTAATGGGCCGGCGTCTCAAGAGTGGCCTGAGGGTCAGCCGGCAACGCGGTCAGTCGAAGGACCAGCGATTCATGCCGCTTTCGTCCACATGGACATTGCCTGTCCTGCCGACCGGCGAGACGTCGGGCCGCTCCAGACAGGCAAGATCGTCCTGCTGTCCCGGGCCGACATGCGCGAAGAGGCGGGATCCGTTATCCGTCAGTGCGATGATCACGCCCAGCGAAGGCTGGCCGTCGCGATCGTGGATGACCGTGAAGGTTTCGACCACCGCCGACCCATTATATTCGTCGATGAGCCGGGGCACCGGCCGACGCAGCGCTTCTGCCTTGTCCTGAACGTTGCGCATGAGCGGGAAGTCGGGTGCTGGCGATGAGCTGAGCACCATGGCGTGGTGCTTTGTCATGAACCCGCCCTGGCCGTAGAGCAGACCGACTTTCGCCCCTCTTCTGATCCTGTGCGTCATCGCGACGATCGCATGACCCATATAATTGTTCATTGGCCCCCCGAAAAAGGAAAGCCCACCCGTGACACTGGGCGGGAGCGTTTCGGGCAAGTCGAGAAGCTTTCGCGCCAGAAGCGGGACGATCGGAAAACAGGAATAAAGTTCGACGGCGTCCCACTGGCCATCTGCGAGGGCCGCCGCCTCTCGCAATACGGCTTCCTGCGACGCGCATCCCGCATAGCGGTCTCGATCGACATATTGGCGTGGCTCCTGGGCGGAAACGCTATCGCGGCAATAGACCAGCCGGTCGTCAGCCATGCCCCGCCTGCGGGCTTCGGCGAGTGACGTGACGAGAACGGCGGACGCCAGGTTGACCGACGGACGGGCCACCATCATTTTCAGATAGGGCCAGGCGATCATCCTGTTTTCAGACGATTGCGCGCCGATGGTTTCCGCATCAGCGACGGGCGAACCAAACCATGCGTGAGGGTTGCTCGCCGCAACCGTCGAAAGTTGCGTCATGACCTCCGCAGCTTCCCGCCGCGACTGTTCCGGTGTCTGGCCCCAATCCGCGCCGGTCGCGACCTGGAAAAGCGGATAGACATGGACAGGATTATGAAGCCCATATTTGTAGGCGACCGGGTGCAACGTGGCCTTTGGATCGCGGCGCTTGACCGTTGACCAGTCAGCCTGTGGCCATGGAAGATCGATCGCGGCCCGCCGAGCCTGATCGACGCTCCATTGCGCTTCACCGCCGCAGATGATGGCTGACCGGATTTCCCCCGTAGCGACGGCCGCCATCGCCTCGAACAGCTCTATCGTCGGCCTTTCTCCCGAACCGAGGCCGTTGGCCTGCTTGGCCGGGGTGATGTCCAGCCGATCGCAAATGGCGCGTGCAAGATCGCGATAACCCCAGGATACGCATTTCGCGACGTCGATGCGATCGACTTGGGCAAGCCAGCCGCCGCCGGCATCCTTATCGGCCGTTCCGATAGCCTCGACAATCAAGTCCGCTGGGGACTTGGCGCCGCTAAGATCATCGGGGCGGTCGAGCGCCTCGCCGACGCCGACAATGACGGGAATGTGTTCGTGACGGGTCATGTCGTCAGCTCCCCGTCAGGCCGTCCCGTCAGCCGCTGTCCGACTGAGCAAGGCATAAGCCCTGCTGGCAAGCAACATGAACGCCAGGCATATGAGGCCCGAAGCCAGTACGACCAGGCCAACCGACATGCCAGCCGCAGCTTGATCCTTGAAGATCAACTGCGTCAGTACGGCGACCGCGAGCGGCCCTCCGCCCAAGCCTATGATGTTGCCGACAATCATGTAAACGGCCGCCGCCTGTCCGCGCATTGCGCCGGGCACCACATCATAGAGAAGGGGGTAGCTGTTCCCGATCAGCACGCCTGCGGCGAAGCCGGCGCATGCAAATCCGGCCAGATAATATGTTGCGGTGGGCGCAAGCAGCATGACGAGCCCACCGAGAGCCGCAAGAGGTGCAGCGGTGATCGACACATGGAAACGCGCCGCCGGCGTCCCGCGCGACGCAAGGCGGTCACCGATGATGCCGGCCAAAGTGCTGCCCGTTATATTAGCGATGATCATCGTCAGACCAAAAGCGATGCCTGCATGTCCAGGCGTGAGCCCATATACGCGAGACAATACGGTGGGCGACCATAATGCCGTTGAATAGGCGATCACGAAATTGGCCGCAAAAGAGAGATAGACGAAGAAGAACAGGAGCCGGTGCGCCCCCAGGAAGCGGAGGAAATTGCCCTCGCTATTGCCCTCGACCTGAGTGCGTTCCGGTTCCTTGACCGATATCAACAGCAGGGCGACGATAGGACCGGGCAGTCCGAAGGCGATAAATGTCGTTCTCCAGTCCGCCGCCTCTCCGACGAAGGGCAAAGTGATGGGGGATGTGGACGCAAGATAAACCAGTAGCATGCCGCCGAGCAAGCTTGCGCCTGCGGCACCAAGGGACTGCGCCGCTACGATCGCGCTTATAGGACGACCGCGCTGCGCCGGCGCGAACAGGTCGGCGATCATGGAAGCTGCGGCCGGAATGAGTGCCGCCTCGCCGATGCCCACGCCCATGCGCGCGATGAAGAGCATCGTGAAATTGCTGGCGAAGCCACACAATATGGTCATCAGACTCCAAAGGCCCAGGCCGACGACGATCAGGTTACGTCGGCTGACCCGATCTGCAAGTGTTCCCATGGGGATGCCGGCGAGCGCGAAGAACAGGGAGAACGAAATACCCTGTAACAGACTGATCTGCAGGTCACTGAGATTGAGGTCGGCCTTGAGGCTGGGCACTACGACCGCGATGACGCCCCGGTCCAGATAGGACAGGAATGTCGCCAGAGCGAGGATGGTGACGACGTACCAGCGGCTTTGCGAAAAGGCCGACGGTTTGGGCCCGGTGGCATCAATGGTCACGACCGGCTGTTCAGCGGCAGCATCACCCACATTTTCCAAGCTCACTGGCCATTCCTATCTTTTATCGAAATCACATTGCTCGCTGTCGGCGTGACCGGACTCCAAGCCATAGCGTCGGTCACGCAACCTGCGGGCATGTGGACCAGCCTGTCCTCATGGAGCGCGATGAGCGCCGTGAAGCCGGGTTTCAGCTGATCTGCTGTTCCTTCGGCTTCAGACGACGAAGCTCGGATTTGAACCCCGTCGTGCCGTGATGGAGACCGGAGATACTGCCCCAGGAGTCGCCTCGTCCGAGCCGGCGTTCGATCCCGCTGTCGGCCGACTGTCCGCCATCGACCCGGATCGTCTGGCCGGTGATGAAGCGGGCCTTGTCGCTGGCCAGATACACGGCCATGTCCGCGATGTCGGACGGGACTCCATGCTCTGGCCAGGGCTGTGCCTTTGACAGCCGCGCGGCGGCTTCCTCGTCGCTCTGACCGCTGATCTCAGTGAGAATGGCGCCCGGCGCGACCGCGTTCACCCGGATGTGGAACGGCGCCAGATCGACTGAGGCAACGGTCGTCAGGTGCTCCACGCCGGCTTTGGCGACCGAATAGACGCGAGGACCGGCGGCACCGCCGCTGGCCGAGCCCGAAGAGGTATTGAGGATGACGCCGCCCGTGCCCTGCTTCTTGAACTGACGCGCTGCGTGCTTGAGACCGAGGAATGGTCCCCTCAACAGCACAGCCATCGTAAAGTCCCAGTCGTCGCTCTTGACCTCGTCCAGCGGGCCAAGCGCGCCGGGGATGCCGGCATTGTTGAACATGCAGTCGAGGCGACCGAATTCCCGGACGGCGGTGTCGACCATCCGTTCGACATCCTCCTCACGGCTGACGTCGGTCGCGACGAACCGAACCTTGTCGGCGAAGCCCTTCTCACGAGCCACGTCGAGAAAGGCCTGGCCGGTGGCGGGGTTGAGGTCCGCTACCACAACGCGCGCGCCTTCCTGCACAAAAGCGATTGTCGCGGCTCGCCCGATACCGCTTGCCCCGCCGGTGATGATGGCGATCTTGTCGTTTAGAAGCATGCTGCTTAATCCTTCTTCGATCTTTTGCGGATGGCGGTTGCGCCGCCCAAGGGGTCTGCGCGCGATCCAGTTGACATTGACGAGGCACCGAGGATGTCGATCATCCTTCGTACGAGAGTTGCTACCAAATGCCGCCGTCGCAGCGGACTGTCGTACCGGTGACGAAACTGGAACGGGGTGACGCCAGGAACAGGGCGGATGTCACGATCTCGTCCGGCTGCCCCGGCCGACCGAGCGCACTATCGACTTTTTCACGCTGCTCTTGTGGCCAGGCCTTGGCGATGTCGGTCAGGAACGGACCCGCCGACAGCGTGTTGACGCGCACCTTCGGGCCATATTCGTGGGCGAGGCTGAGGCTCATCGCGTTGAGCGCCGCCTTTGAGGCGCCATAGGGCACGATCTGGGGGAGTGGTCTGGACCCTCCCGTAGATGAGATATTGATGATGCAGCCGCCGTCGCCGTCGAACATCCGCTTGCCGATCTGCGAGGCGAGCCTGAACGGCCCCTTGAAATTGAGGTTGACGACGCTGTCGAACAGCTTTTCCGTCACTTCGTGACTGGGTGCTAGCGGGCCCATGCCCGCGTTGTTGACCAATATGTCGATCTTGCCGAATTCGGCGTAAGACGCGTCGATCAGCGCATCGATTTCATCCCAGCGGCCAACATGCGCGCTGCAGGGGAGCGCGCGTCGGCCCATCGCGCGCACCTCGCGCGCCGCTTCCTCGCACGTCTCGATATTTCTGCTCGCGATGACGATGTCTGCCCCATGCGCGGCGAAGGCTCGGACCATTTCCAGGCCAAGCCCACGGCTGCCGCCGGTTACGAGGGCCACCATGCCCGACAGGTCGAAAAACGAATCTACGGGCGTCATGCGTCTTCCTCCATGCCGTATTTTTCGATGAGGTCGCGATAGCGCTCCTGGATCTCCGCGAGACGGGTCGGGATATGCTCGGGGGGGAAAAGGCCTTCATAGGGCTGAGCCTGCCGCAGGAAGGATTTGGCGACCTGAATCTTGTGAACCTCGGTCGGCCCGTCCGCCAGTCCCATCGACAACACCTCGACCCACATCTGCGCCAGGGGCGTTTCGTTGGTCACGCCGTAGGAGCCGTGCATGTGCATCGCGCGCTGGACTACGTCGTGATAGAGGCGCGGCATTGCGACCTTACACATGGCGATGTGCGTCCGGGCCGCGCCATGCGGTTCGTTGTCGATGATCCAGGCGGTCTTGAGCACGAGCAGCCGGAACGATTCAAGCTCAATCGCGGTGTCGCCGATCATGCCCTGTACGAACTGAAGTTCGGACAGTTCCTTGCCCCGCGTCCGACGTGAACGGGCACGGGTCAGCATCATTTCGAACGCGCGCTGGCAACGGCCGACCGTCCGCATGGCGTGGTGAACGCGTCCGCCGCCCAAGCGAGCCTGCGCTACCTCGAAACCGAGACCCGGTCCGCCAAGCATCGCGTCGGCCGGGACGCGGACCTTGTTGTAGCGAATATGGGCATGATTGCCGCGCGAGCCATATTCTTCGCCAACGGTGCCCACATTCTTGATGATCTCCACGCCCGGCGTGTTCGTCGGGACGACGAACATCGACATGCGCCGGTGCGGCTTGGCGTCGGGATCGGTGACCGCCATCACGATCAGGAATTCGGCGTAACGCGCGTTCGAGGTGAAC
>Ga0105249_10005243_pt1 | contig 11189 bp, 8 predicted proteins | sample KBSS44metaG_FD_81522 | JGI IMG/M metagenome (GOLD analysis project Ga0105249, IMG submission 81522) | Switchgrass rhizosphere microbial communities from Kellogg Biological Station, Michigan, USA - KBS S4-4 metaG | ecosystem: Host-associated > Plants > Roots > Rhizosphere > Soil | place...
AGCCAGGCTGGAGAGGCGCTCGGCGAGGCGGTCACCGATGCCGAAGGGCGAGTCTCCGACCTCGGCCCGGACCGGCTCGAAGCCGGCAACTACCGAGTCTGGTTCACCACCGGCGACTATTTCGCTGGGAACGGCCAGGACACCTTTTATCCATTCGTGGCGGTGAATTTCACCGTGGCAACGGGCCAAGCGCACTATCACGTCCCGCTGCTGCTCAGCCCGTACTCCTATACCACCTATCGGGGCAGCTGAGCGCCGTTCATCGCACTCGAGGAAAGTCCATCCCCACAAACCGAAGGAGACTCGGAATGGCTGAAGTCCAGCTGGCCAGCAATCAGTACGGCAAAGCGGAGAACCGCGTGGTCCGCGTGACTCGCGACACTCCCCGCCATGAGGTCGCCGACCTCAACGTCACCTCGCAGCTGCGCGGTGACTTCGAGGCCGCCCACACCGCTGGCGATAACTCCCATGTAGTGGCGACCGACACGCAGAAGAACACCATCTTTGCGTTCGCCAAGGACGGCATTCCTTCTCCCGAAGAGTTTTTGTTGCGGCTCGCCGACCACTTCACCGGTGAGTTCGACTGGGTGAGCGGGGGTCGCTGGGCGGCCGATCAGTACGGGTGGACCCGCATCAATGATCATGACCACGCCTTCTACCGGGGCTCGCCCGAGATCCGGACCGCGGTGCTGATCCGCGACGGAGGTACCGACACCATGCTCTCCGGCTTCTACGGGCTCACCGTGATGAAGACCACCGAGTCCGGCTTCGTCGGCTACCCGAAGGACAAGTACACGACACTCCAAGAGACTGAGGACCGAATCCTGGCTACCGACATCGCGACGAAGTGGCGTTACAACACCACTGACGTCGACTTCAATGCGGTGTACGAAAACGTCAAGCAGGTCATTATGGCCAGCTTCGCGGAGGGCTATTCCAAGGCGCTCCAGCAGGATCTGTTCAAGATGGCCGCTGCCGTGATCGACTCCTGCGACGAGATCGATGAAATCAAGTTCTCGTGCCCCAACAAGCATCACTTCCTCTCCGACCTGTCGTTCTTTGGTCTCGATAATCCGGGCGAGGTGTTCTATGCCGCCGACCGGCCGTACGGTCTCATCGAGGCGACGATCCAACGCAAGGGCAGTGCCACCGCAGATGAAGCGTGGGCCGGGGTCGCCGGCTTCTGCTGATCGGCAACAGATGGCCGAGCCCGAGCGCAGCGGCCTGCGCAGCGTCAATGATCCGGTGCAGGTCCGCCAGCAGATCGATGAGTACCTCCGCAGCCACCCGGACCAGCGTGTGGAATCACCTCCTGGGGCGGAGCGCGGCGAGCCGCAGGCCGAGCTGGACTTGGTGATTCGGGGTCGGCAGATCTGGACGACTGCTGGCGTGGTCGCCCGCGAGGTCGGCATCCGTGACGGCAGGATCGTGGCTATCGAACCGCTCGGCAGCGAGCTCGCCGCGGCCTCGACCGTCGAGCTGGCCGACGACGAAACGCTGATCCCCGGGCTGGTGGACACCCACGTGCATGTCAACGAGCCGGGGCGTACGGAGTGGGAGGGTTTTGCGTCCGCGACCAGGGCTGCGGCTGCCGGGGGAGTCACGACGATCATCGACATGCCGTTGAACTCCATCCCCGCCACGGTCAACGTGCCCGCTCTGCAGCTCAAGCGCCTGCACGCCCGGCCTCAGGCATTCGTGGACGTAGGGTTCTGGGGCGGTGCGGTGCCCGGCAACCTGGGCGATCTACGCTCCCTCCACGATGAGGGTGTCTTCGGCTTCAAGTGCTTCTTGCTGTTCTCCGGGGTGGACGAGTTTCCGCAGCTCGATCCTGAGGAGGTCGAGGACTACCTCGCCGAGCTAACGACCTACGACGCTGTCCTCATCGTGCACGCCGAGAACTCCCGGGCCATCGACCGAGCGCCAAAGGCCGAGGGCGATGAGTACTTGCGTTTTCTGGGCTCGCGACCCCGCGGCGCAGAGAACCTGGCCATCGCGGAGCTGATCGAGAGGGTTCGCTGGACTGGAGCGCGCGCCCACATCCTGCACCTGTCCTCCTCCGACGCGCTGCCGATGGTGCGCTCAGCAAAGGCGGACGGGCTCCGACTCACGGTCGAGACCTGCCCGCACTACCTGACCTTGTTCGCCGAGGAGATTCCCAATGGGGCGACCGCTTACAAGTGCTGTCCGCCAATCCGAGAGGTCGGGAATCGGGAGCTGCTCTGGGAGGCGCTACTGGACGGGACCATTGACGACATCGCTTCCGACCATTCACCTTCCACTTTGGAGCTCAAGGATCTTGACAATGGCGACTTCGGCGTGGCGTGGGGCGGTATCGCCTCGATTCAGCTTGGGCTGTCGCTGATCTGGACCGAGGCGCGGCGCCGAGGCCTCGGACTGGATCAGGTGGTCGAGTGGATGGCCACCAAACCGGCGGAGCGCGTCGGCCTGCCCGCCAAGGGGAAGCTGGCCCTCGGCTACGATGCCGACCTCGCGGTCTTCGCTGCTGACCAGGCCTTTGTCGTCGATGCCGCCAAACTGCACCACAAGAACCCCCTGACCCCCTACCAGGGCAAGACGTTATCGGGTGTCGTACGGCGTACGTTCGTTCGCGGCAGGGAGGTGGACTACAGCGAGCCGCACGGGCAGTTGCTGCGTCGCGGCCAGGTCTAGGCCGACCAATCGCTGGCGATGCGCCGTCCTGTCTCCTGCAGCAGCGTCGCGGCATTGGCGATGCTCTTGTCGACGTCCGCCTCGAGATCGGCGAGCGCGTAAACCCTGGAAATGCCGGCGGAACGCAAACGCTGGTCGCTCAAGAGGCTGCGGCCAGCAACCGCTACCGTCGTCACTCCTGCCCGCGCCGCCGCCTGCGCTACTCCCACGGGTGCCTTGCCGGCCAGTGATTGCTCGTCCAGCGAGCCTTCACCGGTGATCACCAGATCCGCGCCGACCAGCGCCTGGTTGAAGTCCAGCCAGTCCAGCAATAGCTCGATACCGGGCCGCAGCTCGGCGTTCAGCAGAGCCAAAGCCGCGAAGCCGGTGCCGCCCGCCGCACCTGCGCCGGCCCGGTTCGCGAGGTCGCTTCCGGTCGCCTCACCCACCCGCTTCGCCCACATTGCGAGCGCCCGATCGAGCTGGACCACTTCGGAAGGGCTCGCTCCCTTCTGAGGGCCGAACACGGCAGCGGCCCCTCGCGGACCGAGTAGCGGGTTGTCCACGTCGCTGGCGACGACGATTCGTACATCGCCCAATGTCTGCCTCAGCCCCGTCAGGTCGAGACTGTTCAGGGCCTGCAATGCGGCGCCGCCGAGCCGTAGATCGCGGCCCTGCTCATCGAGAAGTCGGGCGCCCAGTGCCTGCACCATGCCGGCTCCGCCGTCGGTGGATGCACTGCCGCCGATGCCGAGCACGATGTCTGTCGCGCCGTGGGTGATGGCGTGTGCCAGCACCTGGCCCAGCCCGTACGTGGAAGCCCCGAGCGGGTCTGGTCGCCGATTGGGCAACAAGTCGAGCCCGCACACGCCGGCCAGCTCGACTACCGCCTGATGATCATGCCGGGCGTAGCTCGCGGACCTCCGCTCGCCCGTCGGCCCCGAAGCGTCCACGAGCACCTCCATGAAGCCGCTGGACAGGGCTGCCGCCACCGTCCCATCGCCGCCGTCAGCGATAGGTACTCGCACCACGTCGGCGTCCGGGGCGACGGCAAGAAATCCTGACGCGACTGCATCAGCCACTTCGGCAGCGGTCAACGATCCCTTGAACTTGTCCGGTGCGACAACGATTCGCATCGATCAGTCCAGCAAGATCACGGCGGTCGGCGCATCCTCACCGCGAACGGCCAGCTCCTCGAACTCGGTCACCGCATCGATCTCGGTTCCCATGGAGATGTTGGTGACCCGTTCCAAGATCACTTCGACAACGACGGGCACCCGGAACTCAGCCATCAGCTTCCGGGCTTGTGTGAAGGCATCGGGGAGTTCGGCCGGGTCGAACACGCGTAGCGCTTTACATCCCAACCCCTCGGCGACTTTCACGTGATCAACGCCATAGGCCCTGCTGTCCCGGGGGGGACGACCCCCCCGATCCCCCCCGAAAGAACTCACGTCGGGGGCGTTGACATTATCGAACGACAGCTGGACGTGGTAGTCCATGGCGAAGCCACGCTGGGACTGCCGGATCAGGCCGAGGTAGGCGTTATTCACCAGCACATGGATGTAAGGCAGGTTGAACTGTGCGCCGACCGCCAGCTCTTCGATCATGAACTGGAAGTCGTAGTCGCCCGAGAGCGCGACGACTGTAGCGTCGGGATCGGCGGCGCAGACCCCGAGCGCCGCAGGCAGTGTCCAGCCCAGCGGTCCTGCCTGGCCGGCGTTGATCCAGTGACGAGGGCCGTACACGTGGAGGAACTGGCCACCGGCGATCTGAGAAAGGCCGATCGTGCTGACGTAGCGGGTGTTCCGGTCGAATGCGGTATTCATCTCCTCGTAAACCCGCTGTGGCTTCATCGGCACATCGTCGAAATGGGTACGACGCTGCAATGTCTGCTTACGCTGCTGACAGTCCTTGACCCACACGCCGTAATCGGGAACCTCGTGCGAGCTGGCACGCTCTCTGGCCACCTCGACGAACAGCTCCAGCGCTGCCTTGGCGTCGGACACGATGCCGTAGTCCGGGGCAAACACCCGGCCGATCTGCGTCGGCTCGATATCGACATGGACGAACCTCCGGCCACCCCGGTAGACATCCAGGCCACCTGTGTGCCGGTTGGCCCACCGGTTACCGATGCCGAGGACAACATCCGATTCCAAGAAGGTCGCGTTGCCGTAGCGGTGTGAGGTCTGCAACCCGACCATGCCTGCCATCAGCGGATGATCATCGGGAATCGCCCCCCAGCCCATCAGGGTGGGAATGACTGGCACCTGGAGGATCTCGGCAAATTCCACCAACAGTTCGGCGGCGTCAGCATTGATGACACCTCCGCCTGCCACGATCAGCGGCCGTTCGGCTGCCAGCAACATGTCCAGAGCCTTGGCGACCTGAGCCCGGCTGGCCACCGGCTGATACACCGGGAGCGGCGTGTAGGTCTCCGGGTCGAACTCGATCTCCGCCATCTGGACGTCAAAGGGCAGGTCGATCAGTACCGGCCCGGGCCGGCCGGACCGCATCAGGTGGAACGCCTGCTGGAACGCGCCCGGGACTTGAGCGGGTTCCAGAACTGTGACGGCCATCTTGGTGACCGGCGCTGCGATCGAGGCAATGTCCACGGCCTGGAAGTCCTCTTTGTGCAGCCGGGCGACGGGCGCCTGGCCGGTGATACACAAGATCGGGATCGAGTCTGCCGATGCTGAGTAGAGCCCGGTGATCATATCGGTGCCGGCTGGACCAGACGTGCCGATACAAATGCCAATGTTGCCCACCTTGGCCCGGGTATATCCCTCAGCCATGTGGGAAGCGCCCTCCACGTGTCTGGCGAGAATGTGCCGGATTCCGCCGTGCCGCCGCATGGCGTCGTAGAAGGGGTTGATCGCTGCACCGGGCAGGCCGAACGCCTGTGTCGCACCTTCCAATTCCAAGATCTTCACGGCCGCGTCGACCGCGCGCATGGTGCTCATTGCCCGCTCACCTTCTGGCCGGAGAGCCTTTCCACGCCGCGCAGCAGGGCCGAGTGGTCCAGTCCGCCATCGCCTTGCGCTCGCAATGCAGCGATCAGCTGGGCCGTGACCGCCCCTAGCGGGATGACCACTTCTTTGGCCCGGGCGGCGTCCAAGATGATGCCCATATCCTTGTGATGCAGGTCGATCCGGAACCCGGGTTGGAACTGGCCAGCCAACATGCTGGCCCCCTTACGGTCCAATACCGTGCTGCCGGCTAGTCCGCCCGCCAGCACTTTGAGGGCGGCTTCGGTGTCTACGCCGTACGCCCGCAGGAAAACAATCGCCTCGGCCACTAACTCGTAGTTTCCGGCGACGATCAGCTGATTCGCCGCTTTGACCGTTTGGCCGGAGCCGGGTGGGCCTACCAGCACAATCGTGGTGCCCATGGCTTCGAGAATCGGCTTCACCTCGTCGAAGTCGGTCGGTTCGGCTCCGACCATGATCGACAGCTTCGCCTCCTTGGCGCCGGCTTCCCCGCCGCTGACGGGGGCGTCAACGACACGGATGCCAGCCTTCTTGCCGGCCTCCGCCAGCTCTACCGATACATCAGGACGAATGGAGGACATATCGACATGAATCGCGCCTTGCTTCGCATTGGCGTAGATCCCGTCCTCGCCCAGGGCAACGTCCTGCACGTCGGGAGAGTCAGGAACGATCGTGATAATGACATCGGCATTCCGGATTGCCTCTGCGACTGACGAGGCCCCTTGACCGCCAGACTCGATCAACTTGTCCACCGGTCCTCGACTGCGGTTGTACCCGATCACGCTGTGTCCTGCCCGTACCAGGTGTTCGGCCATAGGGGCACCCATAATGCCGAGGCCGATGAACGCGATGGTTGCCATGCGTGTCTCCTAGCTCTTCAGGGGAGGGAAAGGGATCGACGCTCCCGGGGCAGCCATCCGAGGCTGTCCACCGTCGCGCCGGTTGGGATGTATTCCAACGCCACGTAGCCGTCGTAACCGCCATCCTCGATTCGCCTCAGGTATTTCAGCAGGTCGAGCGTGCCGGTGCCGGGCTCATGACGGCCGGGGTGGTCTGCGATCTGCACGTGCGCGATTCGGTCGGCGTATCGATCGATCGCCTGATCGAGGTCGTCGCCGTTGTTGGCGAGGTGGAAGAGGTCGCACAGGAAGCCGACGTTGCTCACTTCGCCGCCTGCTATCACCCGGTCGAGCACGGACACCACATCGGCGGCAGTGCGTAACGGATACGGCTTGGGCCCGCTCACCGGCTCCAGCAACACCGTGGCTCCGATGCGGGCTGCCGCCTGTGCAGCCGTTGTCAGCTGTTCGACCCCGAGCTGGTCCTGTTCATGCGGGGACGAGCTCTCCACCCGGTTCCCGTAGAGGGCATTGAATGCGCGAACACTGAGGCGCTCCCCGATTCCCACTGTGACATCGATATTGTCGATGAACTCGCTTGCTCGGTCGGGGACCGAGAGCACTCCGCAGTCTGGTCCGGCCAGGTCGCCAGCGAAGAAGTTCAGTCCGATCAGGGAAACGCCCGCATCCTGCACCGCGGTGATGAAGCGGTCGACTTCGTGGTCACCTGGTACTGGCTGATCGGGCCATGGCCACCAGAACTCAACCGCATCGAAGCCAGCCTCGTGTGCGGCGGCAGGGCGCTGGAGCAGGGGCAGCTCGGCAAAGAGCAGGGAGCAGTTTGCGGCGTAACGCAGCCCTTGATCCATACTTCCACCTTGCGAAATGAAGTTTTTGGCACACGAAAGATATCAAGAGAACTTTATGGGATCAACTGGGACACTCGTCGAGGCACATACCGGGCGAGAAACCCCTACGAGACAGCGCAACCGTCCCAGATGAATCGATTGAACGATGTACCAATCGGTTATTCTATTCCACATGGCGGAAGATGGCGGTCGCACGGGCGAGCGCATTCAGTTGGTGGACCGAGTGTTCGACTTGTTAGAGCATCTGGCGGACGACGGTGGCTCCCGCAGCCTGTCCGAGCTGACCCGGCTCACCGGCTTGCCGATGCCAACCATTCACCGTCTCCTGCGTTCATTGATCAGCGACGGATACGTGCGGCAAGAATCCTCGAAGCGCTACACACTCGGCCCTCGGATGATCAGGCTGGGAGAATCGGCCAGCCGCACGCTCGGCTCTTGGGCCCTGCCGCATCTCGCGAAGGTTGTGGCTAGCTGCGGAGAGACCACCAATATGGCCATGCTCGAGGGCGACGCGTGTGTCTATATCGCCCAGGCACCTTCTCCTAATTTTGTCCGCATGTTCACCGAGGTCGGTCGAGTTGTGCCGCTGCACTCCACGGGTGTGGGCAAGGCGTTGCTGTCGACCCTTCCAGATGAGCAGGTACGTGCGATTCTGCAGAGGGCAGGGATGCCCTCCATCACCGAACACACCCTCACCGCCCCAGAGTCGCTGCTGGCTGATTTGGCACACGTCCGGAAGAACAAGTACGCCATTGACGATGGTGAGCAAGAACTTGGCGTTCGATGCATTGCTGTGCCAATTGAGGGCCTCCCGTTCACCGCATCGCTTTCGGTTTCGGGTCCCAGCAGCCGCATACGTATGGCCGATGCACGGCTCATCGCATCACGGCTTCACGCCGCAGCAGCTGACATCAGCGCCGCCTTCGATGCCACTCGGGCCCGTTCTGTCAGCTGACAAAACTGAGAAAGATTGATAATTCTGCGCGGCTTAGGTTTCTAGGCTCGACGCGCTCGCCTCACTCCCCACAGGGACCGGGAGGCGAGCCCGTGGCGACGACTGGTAAGCCCGATGACATTCCATCGCATTAACTTAATTAGGTACTCGCGGCAAGCAGCCGGTCCCAGAAGAGGTCAGAGGCTCTCGCCCACCAGGGCGACGAGGTCGACCAGACGGTTGGAATAGCCCCACTCGTTGTCGTACCAGCCGATTACCTTGACCTGGTTGCCGATCACCTTGGTCAGCCCGGAATCGAAGATGCACGAGTGCGAGTCCCCTACGATGTCGCTGGACACGATCGGGTCGCTGCAATACCGCAGGTAGCCCTTCATCGGGCCGTCGGCGGCGGCCTTGGCGATCTCGTTGACCTCTTCCACGCCAGTTTCCCGACTTGCCTCGAAGGTCAGGTCGGTCGCTGAGCCGGTCGGCACCGGCACCCGCAAGGCGTAACCGTCGAGCTTGCCCTTCAATTGCGGCAGTACGAGACCGATCGCCTTGGCAGCGCCAGTGGAGGTCGGCACGACGTTCAGTGCGGCAGCGCGCGCCCGGCGCAGATCCGTGTGGGGGCCGTCCTGCAGGTTCTGGTCCTGAGTGTAGGCGTGGATCGTGGTCATCAGACCCTTGACGATCCCGAGCCCCTCATCCATCACCTTGGCCATAGGCGCAAGACAGTTTGTGGTGCAGGAGGCGTTTGAGATGATGTAGTGCGAGGCGGGGTCATAGGTCTCGTGGTTTACCCCCATCACCACAGTGACGTCCTCGTTCTTCGCCGGTGCCGAGATGATCACCTTCTTGGCACCTGCATCGAGATGCGCCTTCGCCTTAGTCGCGTCGGTAAAGAATCCGGTTGACTCGATCACGATGTCGGCACCGAGCTCACCCCACGGCAGGGCTGCCGGATCACGCTCCGCGAAGGACTGGATCACCTGACCACCAACTTGGATGCCGCCTTCCACTAGCCGCACGGACTGGTTCAGGCGCCCCAAGATCGAGTCGTACTTCAGCAGATGAGCCTGCATGGTGTCATCACCCAGGTCGTTGAAGGCCACAACCTCGATGTCCGCTCCCGCCGCCAGCGCCGCCCGGTAGAAGTTGCGGCCGATGCGTCCAAAACCGTTGATGCCGACTCGTACGGTCACGCTTCACTCCTTAAAACTGTGGAATCGCCTCTCAAACGGAGCTCTGCTGACGACTAACACAAATGCGGCGACTCCACGTACTCGCGCTGCTGCTGACAGAGTGGTGACACCCTCTACATCACGATAATCTTTCGCTCTGCGGTATTCAACTTCCAAGCGACGAAAAGAATGTCTTTGTGGGAACGTACGAGAGCTGGATGCTAAACCTTGACGGCCGCCAGCATGTCCGCCTAGGTTGCTCCGCATAGTGGAACAGTTATTCCAATCAACGCGGAGCGTGTCGTGGGCTTTGCGAGTGCCGACAGATTGGCGTGTTCAGTCGACTTTGATGTGGTCCACGAGACGCTTGATGCCCATCGGTTGGGCGTAGTGCCAATGAGATCCTGCGACTGAGTGTTGGCGCCGTTTGCTGTGTCCGCGGGGCGTCTGCGAGGTGACGGTTACGACCTGTACCTGCTTCAGAAGAAGTAGCGGAGTGAGCTTCGAGAAGGTGATGTCAGTGTCCGAAAGACCGTATGAACTCATTCAGACTCCCGAGGGAACGGTGGCGCGTGTCCGCCTCCGCGGCAGTTCGGTGCTGTCGTCCCCGATTATCAACCGCGGCACTGCCTTCACGCCCGAAGAACGTCGGTTGCTCGGGCTGACGGGCCTGCTGCCGACTGGCGAATCCACGATGGAAGGGCAACTGCGCCGCACCTACGCGCAGTACGGCCGGCAGCCGGATGACCTGAATAGGAACGTGTACCTGGCGAACCTCCGCGATCGCAACGAGATTTTGTTCTATCGCCTGCTCACCGAGCACATCGAGGAGATGCTGCCGATCGTTTATACGCCAACGATTGGCCAGGCCATCGAGCGGTTCAGCCATGAGTTCCGCCGCCCCCGAGGCGTCTACCTGTCGATCGACGCGATCGAGGATGTTGAGACGTCGTTTCGCAATTACGGGATGGGACCGGATGAAGTCGATCTCATCGTCGCAACCGATTCGGAGGGCATTCTCGGTATCGGCGACTGGGGCGTGGGCGGGATCGAGATCGCCATCGGAAAGCTGGCTGTCTACATCGCCGCCGCGGGTATTCATCCACGCCGGGTGATTCCCGTCGTCCTCGACGTGGGCACTGACAACCTCGCCCTACTCGAGGACGAGATCTACCTCGGCAACCGGCACGCCCGGGTACGCGACCAGCGCTACGACGAACTCGTCGATGCCTATGTCACGACAGCGACCAAGCTCTTTCCAAACGCGATGCTGCATTGGGAAGACTTCGGAGTCGGCAATGCCCGGCGCATCCTGAACAAGTATGCGGACCAGGTCTGCACGTTCAACGACGATATGCAGGGCACTGCGGCGGTGGTGCTGGCAGCCGCCTTTTCCGGTGTACGGGCGGCCGGGTCCCGACTTCGCGACCAGCGGGTTGTGATCCATGGCGCAGGCACCGCAGGCATCGGCATCGCGGACATGATGGTTGACGTGATGGTCCGGGAGGGGCTGACCGTGGAGGAGGCCAGGCGGCGGTTCTGGGCAACCGATCGTTCAGGACTGATCACCGACGACCCGGCCAGCAGCAAGCGCGACTTCCAGGTGCCGTACGCCCGGCCGGTTGCGGAGGTGGCCGGCTGGTCGAGCGACGGGGAGAGCATCGGTCTCGCCGACATAGTGCGAAACGCCGAACCCACCATGCTGATCGGCACTTCGACCCAACCTG
>Ga0105249_10005247_pt1 | contig 11184 bp, 9 predicted proteins | sample KBSS44metaG_FD_81522 | JGI IMG/M metagenome (GOLD analysis project Ga0105249, IMG submission 81522) | Switchgrass rhizosphere microbial communities from Kellogg Biological Station, Michigan, USA - KBS S4-4 metaG | ecosystem: Host-associated > Plants > Roots > Rhizosphere > Soil | place...
GGTTCGGACAGATCTTGACGATGTTCGGTTCGTTCGGCAATACGGACGATCTCCCTCCTCCGTTCGGACACTTGGAGTTCGAAGAGTTCAACAGCCCGCCGATCGTGGAGTCGGCGGACACCGGTCCCTTCTTCCACAACCACACGATCGAGGATCTGGAGTCGGCCGTCGCGTTCTACGGGACGCCGGCTTTTCAGGGTGTGCTCCAAAACAGCGCGATCCCGGTGAGCATCAGCGCGGACCCCAATGACCCGGAGGTCCAGGCGATCGCCGCCTTCTTGCGCGTGTTGAACGCGCTCGAAAACATCCGATCCGCCATCGAGGTCGCGACGCGTGGCCGGGCGATGACGAGAGCAGGCGACGCGAACGACCTTGCGCGACTCTCGCTCGCGGAAGTCGTCGATGCGCTGGAGGTCGTCACACAGGGCGCCCTGGCAACAGGCGATGAGTCTGCTATCCGGTCCGCTCGAAACGAACTGCGCGTCGCGAGCGTGGCGCTCGGCGTGGCGCAGAATCTCCCGAACCTGAAGGCTATCGACAACTTGCTGAATGTTGCCGTCGAGCATCTGCGGAAGGCGCGATCGGCGCTGGCCGTTCCATCGACGTTGCCCGCTTCGTTCCGCAATTGAGCGTGCGCAGATCGAGCCCGCCCGCACCGGATCGAGGCCGCGATCGACACCCTCGGCGCCGGCTATCGCGAAGTGTTCATGCTGCGGCAGGTGCAGGGCCTCAGCACCGCAGAAACGGCCGACATCCTCGACGTCTCGGAAGACGTGGTCAAGACCCGGCTGACGCGAGCGCGTCACGCAATCCAGCAGAATCTGCTCGAGCGAATCGGCGCCGCCACGGCGCAGGCGTTCATGTTCGGCCAGTCTCGCTGCGATGACGTTGTCGCGGCTGTGCTCGCGCGGATCGCTTAGCGCCACCGGGAGACTCCAATATTTCGTAACCCTCCGGTATCGCGGAGGCCCAGAACATCGGTCTGCCTCCCGCTGTGAGAACGAAGTCAAGACGCACTAAGATTTACTGCCTCGCACATCGAGCGTGAACCTTGGAATGCGGCGTGCTTCTTCGCGCCGATAGAAGCCTCCCGCGTAACGAACACCGGCGATCGATGGTGGACGACGGGGACCGCCACGCCCGCCGATTTCCGCAACAGGATGGACATCATGACGAGGATCGCGATTCACGGCTTTGGTCGCATTGGCCGGTCTTTGATGAAGGTGGCACTCAAGGATGGCTTGTTCGTTCCGGTGTCGATCTCCGATATCAAGGATGTCCAGGCACTCGCCGCGCTGTTCGAGGTTGATTCCAATTACGGCCGCTGGTCTGAGGAGGTCACCGCGAAAGACGATGGCTTTGTCATCGGCGGTCGACAAGTCCCCTACTTCAACTCGATGAAGGCCCTGCCGGACTGGAAGGCACTCGGCGTGGATCTGGTCATCGATTGCACGGGCCGCGCGACGACTCGTGCCGGAGCGCAGGCCCATCTCGACGCCGGCGCCCGGCGTGTGCTCGTGAGCGCGCCAAGCAAGACGCAAGACGACTGTGATGCGGTGTTATTGCCGGGCATCAACCTGGAGACGTTCGATCCCGAGAAACACCGGATCGTCAGCATGGCCAGCTGCACCACTAACGCGCTGGCTCCGGTGGTGAAGGTGGTGATCGAGAAATTTGGCATCAAATACGGCCTCTTCTCGACCATTCATGCCTACACCAACACTCAATCGTTGACCGACCAGCCGATGAAGGATCGTCGCGACTCATGGGCTGCCACCGAGAACATCATCCCCTCGTCATCAGGCGCCGCGCGTGCGCTCGGGTTCATCTGGAAGGGGCTCAAGATCACGGGCAAAGCCTATCGTGTGCCCACACGCACCGGGAGCATTGCCGAGCTCAACCTCCTCACCGAGCGGCCCGTCACGGTGGAAGAGGTGAACGACGCGTTCCGCCAGGCGGCCGCAGTTCCACCTCTCAAAGGTGTCATGGCGGTACTCGAGGACGAATGGGCGTCATCTCGTATCGTTGGCGATTTACATTCGTCAATCGTCGACTTGCCCTTGACCGCGACACAGGGCGGGCTGTTGTCCGTCGCCGCCTGGTACGACAACGAGATGGGTTACTCAGCCCGGCTGGCCGAGACGGCAGCGCTCATCGCGCGGGAAGCAGCCGTGACCACGGTTGGACGCCCGGTCTGATCGGACTAAAGGACCGCGTGGGGGACGTTTGGATGATTCAACGCGGCGAGCAATTCGGCTTCACGTTGGAACCGCGCCATTCGATCTGGATCAGCCGACACTGAGGGGGGCAGGACTTTGATGGCAACCGCGCGCTTCAGGTTCGTATCCGTCGCCCGGTACACCTCTCCCATGCCGCCAACGCCGATGAGGGCAGCAATCTCAAACGAACCGAGGCGCATGCCCGGCGTCAGCGGCATTGGGGTTGAATTATACGAGAGCTATTCCTGGTCCCTTGCGTTCCACCCGATCTCTTATTGACAATCTGGAAATGCCGCGCAAGGTTCAGCGTTATCTCCTCGCGTCTGTTCTAGGAGTGATTACCTGCGCTCAGCCGATCGCGCTCGGCGTCGGAACAATGCGGCCGGCTACGGAATCACAGCAGACACCAGTACCGCCACAGCCTGACGGCCCGACAGACAAGGCACAACCGCGGTTCGAGGTGACCTCGGTCAAGGAGAACAAGTCCGGCAGCCGTCAATCGAATTTCGCCACGACGCCAGGCCGGGTGACGGCGACCAACGTCAATCTGTATCAACTGATTTCGGTCGCCTACAACGGAGCACCCATGCCCATGGGGACCTTGGAGGGGGCACCGAATTGGGCTGTGTCGGACCATTACGACATCATCGCCACGACCAACAGCGAGCTATCACGGGACGAATTCCAGGTGATGATGCGTGCATTGCTGGCCGATCGATTTCGCTTGCGCCTACACGAGGAGTCCCGGGAACGACCGATCTACGTTCTCACGTTGGCGCATACGGATGGTTCGATGGGGCCGCAACTTCGGCGAAGCGACATTGAATGCGGAAACGGTGCTGCAACGGACGGGCAGCGCCGTGAAGCTGGCAATGACGCTGTGCAGCCCTGTCAGCTTCGAACGTTTCCGGGAAAGATGACCGGTCGGGCCGTCACGATTGACATGCTCGTGAAAACCCTCGTCGGTGCAGTTGAGGATCATCGCGAGATTCGTGACCAGACAGGCCTCGACGGCCGCTTCGATGTCGATCTCGAGTGGACGCCAGACAATGCCGTGGTGAACCTGCGACCGCTGGATGCAGCTCCGCTCCCCGTTGTCGATCCGAACGGTCCTCCGCTGGTAACGGCGCTGCGCGAGCAACTTGGTCTTCGGCTCGACGCGCGAAAATCCAGCGCGACGGTATGGGTTATCGAGCGCGTGGAGCGACCGACTATCAACTGACGTGTCTGTGTTTGCCAGTCCGCTCGGCCACGGCGATCGACGTCCACCGCTCAAAGTCCTGGAACGAAGCGATAGCTCGAGCCGTTGCGCACGACGCGTCCGACATGCGGAGCCACGAAGTGCCCGGGCACGAGCAGCGCGTTCGATTCCACAGCGCCTTCGAGTAATTGCCGCCGGCTCTGCCTGGCCATCAGCGGAATCTCGCAGTACGCGCTATTCAAATCTGGATCGGCGATCTGCACTGGATTGTGGATGACGTCGCCGAGGAAGATGCCTGCGTCACTGCCGTCGCCCGCCCGGATGGATACGTGACCAGGGGTATGACCGGGGCTGGGGACTACCGTCAGGATCTCGTTGACCTCATGTTGGCCCGACACGATTAAGGCCTGCCCCGACTCGATGACGGGCAGGACGCTGTCCTGATAGGCATTCAGGAAGGGTGGCGGGCTCTCGGGACGCAGATTCTCCGGGAGGTACTGCGCGTACTCCTCCTTCGAAAAAACGTAGGTCGCATTCGGGAATGTCGGGACCCAGCGTCCGTTCGCCAGGCGCGTGTTCCAGCCCACGTGGTCGACGTGCATGTGGGTGCAGAGCACGAGATCGACGTCCGCAGGATCGCAGCCGGCAGCATGCAACCGCTCGAGAAAAGGCGTCTGCAGCTGATGGCCGAGTAGAAAGTCCGGACGCTCTTTATCGTTTCCGAAGCAGGTGTCGATCACGATGGTGAGGCCGCGGTGTTGGATCACGAACGCCTGGAACACGCACGGCATGCGGTGTCCGGCAATGTCGAAAAACGGGGCCAGCCACGACGAATGTTCCTGGACGACTTCCCGCCGGATATCCGGGTAGAACTCGTCTGCGTCGAAGTAGTGCACCTTTTCCTCGATACGTGAGACCTCGAGCCGACCGATCCGGAAACAATCCATAAGGAGTGCATTCTAAAATGATCGTGAGCCCGATGTCTCACGAGTCGCTGGAATCAGCCGCTCCGGTCTCCAACGCATTCGAGCCATCCATTCGCACCGAGTGGCGCGCCCTGCTGGTTCTGGCGCTGTGGTTCGTCCCGGTGGCGATGGTTATTGGGGTGCAAAGGAACATCCCGGTCATCGACGACTGGACGTATGCGTGGAGCGTCGAGCGCCTGTTCGCCGATGGCCGGTTCGAGGTGCTCGATTGGAGCGCCGTCTATCCGCTCGGCCACTCAGTGTGGGGCGCCGCCTGGTCGCTCGTCTTCGGCTTCTCATTCGTGACCTTGCGCTTGTCCACGCTGGCCTTGTCCCTTCTCGCGACCTACGCTCTCTACCTGATCCTTCGTGAACTCGACGCGCGCCCGCGCGTCGCGCTCCTCGGCGCCATGACTGTCGCGGCGAATCCCGCCTTTCTCTTGTTGTCGTCCTCGTTCATGACCGATGTGCCCTTTGTCGCGTGGACGCTGCTGGCCTTGCTCTGTTACATACGGGCCATTCGCCGGGGCAAGATTCATCTGCTCTGGTGGGGAGGAGCCTGGGCGTGCATGGCGTTTCTCGATCGACAGATCGCTTTTCTGACGCCGCTTGCGGTGCTGCCGCTGCTCATGCCGCGTCCCGGCAGCGAGCCGAAACGATCGGCCGTGATAGTGGCGCTCGGAGCGACATGGGGCGCGATGGTCGTCTGCTCGCTGGTCATGATGTCGGTCGTGAAACCCACGGGGGAGATGCTGAAGTTGGTCGATCGTCTGCAGGAGTTGCTCGCGCTTCCGGTGACCAGCTATCTGCGCACCAATCTCTACATCCTGTGCACCGTTGCGTTTTACGCGCTGCCGGCATTGCTCGCGATGGCCACTGTCCGCCGCTTGTGGCGCAAGCCAATGCTGTTCGTCGTGACGCTTTCCCTTGCGGCGATCATGTTGGGGCTTGCCGGGGAGATCCCGGTTCCGCTCCGGCCTGGAAACACGTGGTCGCTCGTCGAAGTCGGTGGCAGTCGTGGGCTGATCAATGGGGTTCTGCCCCCATTGGACGAGACGACGATCGAGATTGTATTGCGCGGTGCGGGCCTGCTCGCGTTCGGACTGGCGCTGATGTCGCTGGCCTGGCCAGACTCGGCGCGTGCGCGGACGGCCTCCGCGTGGCCGCCGGTGTTTCGTCAACTGCCGGATGCCGCGACGACGCTCTCGATGTCACCGCGCATGCCGCTCGTCATCTACCTGATCGCCTACCTTGTTCTCGCCAACATGCTGTGGTTCTACAACGATCGATACCTGATCGTGTTACTTCCAGTTGTCGTCGCCCTGGCCCTCGGCGGGCGCCAGCAAGGCGCCGAGGTCCCACGCGTGGCGTGGATTCCCTTAGCCATCTTCGCTGCGGTGGCTGTTGTGGGAACTCGGGACGCTCTGCGTTTCAACCAAAGCCTGCACGACAGCTGGCAGTCGCTCGTGGACAGTGGTATTCCATCGTCGGACATCGATGCCGGGTACGTGTGGAATGGATGGTGGCTCTACGCTCACCCCGAGAATCTGGCCAAGGGACAGACGGTCCAGGACGTGCCATGGATCACGACGGGGCGGCGATCCACGTACATTCTGTCCAAGTCGGTACTCACCGGCTACGATGTCGTCCGCGAGGTGGCCTGGACCGACGATTCGCCATGGCCCGGACCGGACCGGTTTCTCATTCTCAAGCGACAGGCAGCATCGCACTGAAAAGACCCCGGGGGTGATTTTTTCGACACGCTACCAAGAAAATCACCCCGGGTCTTCGGCACTGCGCGTGCATCATGAATAGCATGAAGCTCGACGTTGAACGTCGCGCCGGACAGGACTGATCGGATGTTATTCACCGAGCCCACGTTCCTGTTCGTGTTCCTGCCAATACTTCTGGCGCTGTACCAACTGCCGGGGGCGCGCTACCGCAACTGGCTGCTGCTGGCGGCGAGCATCATTTTCTACACGCGCGGTGCCGGAAGCTTCACCTGGCTCGTTCTCGCGCTGATCGGCTTCAACTACGCCGCCGCTCGTCTCATCGACCGCCACCGTGCCACGGTGCTCGGCCGGAGGCTGCTGGCGAGTGCCATCGCGATCGATCTGCTGGTGCTGGCGGTGTTCAAGTACGCGGATTTCGCGGTGGGCAATCTCAACGTGGCGCTGGCACTCGCTGGCGCTCAGCCGTTCGCGCTGCCCGGCATTCTGCTTCCCATCGGGATCTCGTTCTTCACCTTTCACGCGATCTCGTACGTCGTGGACGTCTACCGGCGCGACGCGGCCGCGCAGAAGCGGCCGGTCGAAGCGGCGCTCTACCTGCTCGTGTTTCCGCAACTGGTCGCAGGTCCGATCGTCCGCTATCGGCAGATAGCGGAGCAGTTGTCCGTACGGGTCACTTCGATGGGCGACTTCGCGTACGGCATCCGCCGATTCGTCATCGGCTTGTCGAAGAAGATGCTGATCGCCAACACGCTGGCGGCGCCCGCGGATCAGATCTTTGCCATGCCCGCCGCGGAGATGAGCGCGGCATACGCATGGACCGGCGTCGTGTGCTACACGCTGCAGATCTATTTCGACTTCTCAGGCTATTCCGACATGGCCATCGGCCTCGGCCGCATGTTCGGCTTCCACTTCCCCGAGAACTTCAACTACCCGTACATCGCCGCCTCGATCCAGGACTTCTGGCGCCGGTGGCACATGTCGTTGTCCGCCTGGTTCCGCGACTACGTGTACATCCCGCTCGGTGGCAACCGCACGTCCACGGGGCGGATGTATTTCAATCTGGTCCTCGTGTTTTTCCTCTGCGGTCTCTGGCACGGTGCCCGCTGGACGTTCGTAGTCTGGGGGCTGTACCACGGAGTCTTCCTCGTGCTCGAACGCGTTGGACTCGCCGCTCTCATCGGCGCGTTGCCGAAACCGCTGCGTCACGCGTATGCCCTGCTGGTGGTGATGGTGGGCTGGGTCATCTTCCGGGCAGACACGCTCGGGGGCGTGGTGGCGATGCTCGCGGCCATGGCTGGTGCCGGCGCGACCACTGCCCCCGTTTTCGCGCCGGCGTGGTTCTGGAATACAGAGGTGCTGCTCGCGGTCGGCGCTGGCATCGTGGGATCGACTCCGGTACTGACGGCCCTTGGACAGCGCCTGGCCGTTCCCGCAGAGAGCGCAGGCGTACGCGTGCTGCGCTGGCAGGCCTCGATGGCCGCCGTAGTGGGACTCATGGCGCTGCTCGCGGCCTCACTGATGCTGTCAGCCTCGCGCAGCTACAACCCGTTCATCTATTTTCGGTTCTGACGATGATCCGCTTGCCCGCGCTCGTCGAACGAATCATCGTCGTTATCTTCCTCGCGGTGCTGTCTCTGCCACTGATGGGGATGGTGCTGAATCTCGATCGCGATGCCCCGTCGGGCGAGAACCGGACGCTCGCGCCATGGCCGCAGCTCCGGTGGGATGCTGCATCACTACGCGCATTGCCGGAGCAGCTGACCCGCTACTTCGAGGACCACTTTGCGTTCCGTGTGCGCCTGGTGCGCTGGCAGGCGATCGTACGATTGGATGCGCTGGGCGTCTCACCGTCCGCGTCGGTCATCAAAGGACGCGACGGCTGGCTGTTCTATGCCGACGACGGCGCGATGGAGGATTACGCGGAGGCGCCGCCGTTCACCGGCGCCGAGCTCGAAGTCTGGCGGCACACGCTGCAGGACATCAGCGACTGGCTGCGTGGCCAGGGGATTGCGTATCTATTCGTCATCGCGCCCGATAAGCACGTCATCTACCCGGAGTACATGCCGCACACGATCCGGCGCGCAGCTGTTTCGCGAATCGACCAGTTGGTCTCTGACCTGCGCCAGCACTCCACTGTCCGCGTGCTCGATCTGCGGCCGTCGCTCCTCGCCTCTAAGTCTCGCGAACGCCTCTACCATCGCACCGACACTCACTGGAACGACCGCGGTGCCTTCGTCGGCTACCAGAGCATCGTCGATGCTCTGTCGGAGGAGATCCCCACGTTGCAGTCAGCATCCCACAGCGCGTTCGAACCGCGCGTCGTGCGATCGTCAGGTCTCGATCTGGCTGGGATGCTGGGTCTCACCGAGGTACTCAGCGAGGACGATCTCGTGCTGGTCCCCAAGCGCCCTGCTGCAGCCCGCATCCTCGAGCCGCAATATCCCAACCGCCGGCTGACGCACGCGCGCATCGTCACCGAGGCGCCGAACCGCGGACCGCGTGCCGTTGTCTTCATGGATTCGTTCGGCCCGGGGCTCGTGCCGTTCCTGTCCGAGGATTTCAGCCGCGTCGTCTATCTGTGGCAAGACAACATGGATCCGCAGGTCGTTCAGCAGGAGCGCCCGCAGGTCGTCATCCAGGAATTGGTCGGCCGCGCGCTCACCACGCATTTCCCCTACAACCCGGTGCCGCGCGTGAGCGCCGCATCGATCCGCTGAGGATCCCAGCTGTGGACGTCGGCACCGCTTCGCGGCCAAGAGTCGCGCGGAGCAGCGCGACCTTCTCGGCATGCACAATGGTTGGGCTGACAGGCTGCCACTTCGCGCGCGATTTTGCCGGTGCGCGGCCGGTATCCAATAAAATAGAAACTGTCGACTGTGGCACTCGAACGAACCTCCAGCCGCGATCTGCGCGTCACCGACGCCGGGCTACTGCTCTGCGCTGCGCTGATGCTGGGGGTCGCGCTCATCGCCATCAAGACGTACCACCTCGGCGTCCCGCCGCGTGACGGGCTGTCGGACTACGTGCGCTCGCTCTCCGCGATCTCGTACGCCGACGCGCTCTTTGCCACAGCGTGCTGGGCGGTGGCCCGCCTGGTGTTGGTCATCGTCGGCCGGCGACCGCGTGCGGCGCGGGCGGTCTCGCGTGCATTCATTGTCTTCGCGGCATTCTGCTGCGTCTACGCGGTCGTCAACGTCATCCTGTACGGCATCGTTGGCGGATTCCTGACCTATCCGCTGATGGCGCTCATCGGCGACGTGCGCATGGTGCGTTCCTCGGTCGGCGCCTACCTGACGCTCCCGGCGATCGCCGGCCTGATCGGAATTCCATGTGTGTATCTCGCTTCGGTTGGCGCCTTGACTCGCGCCACGCGAGCGGCGTCGTCGCCGAGATGGGTCAGTGCGACTCCGGCGATCCTCGCGGCCGCATGGGTTGCGGCGGGCCATTACTCGTACGTGAAGCAGTTCAAGGAGCGCCCCGATCGCCGCGTTGCCGAAAGCCCGTATTGGACGATCGCCGCGTCGACATGGCAGGCGTTTGCGGACGGTGGCTTCGTCCGGATGGCCGGGACGTTCATGCCTGACGACCTGGCGGACTTCAGTCCGCCGAGCGTGCCGCGGGCGCAGACGGTCTCCTTGCCGTCGAGGGAGATTCGTCGCGCCACCGCCACGCTCGACGTGCGTGCCATCCCCGGGCGCCGGCCGCCAAATGTCGTGTTCATCGTCCTGGAGTCGGTTGCGGCTCGCTGGACCAGTCTGCACAACCCGCTGTATGCCACGACACCAACGCTGCAGACGGAATCGGCGCACGGCGCGGTCGCGGATAATTTCTACGCGCATATCGGTCGAAGCTCCAATTCGATGGTCGCGATGCTGTTATCGACTTACCCGAAGCTCGATTTCCGAGAGCTGACCGTGCAGTATCCGGACTTGCCGGGCACGTCGCTGGCGACCATGTTTCGAAGCCGGGGGTATCGGACGACCTTCGTCACGCCGAGCGACATGGCATGGGCCGGGTGGCGCGGATTCCTCGAGGGCCATGGCTTCGAGGACGTCCTGGATTACCGCGACCTTGCCTGTCCGGAGATGCTCTCGTCGTGGGGCGTCGAGGATCGCTGCATGGTCGACAAGATCGTGGACCTGATTGCCGGTGCTGGCACGCATCCCTTTTTCGTGACCGCGTGGACGACGCAAACGCACCATCCGTACGAGCCCAGTCCCGGAGTGCTCCCGCTCAATCTGCTGCGGGAGCCAACCCCGGACGAGTGGGATCTGGGTCGGTACCTGAATGTGGTGCACGAAACCGATCGTCAGCTCGCACGCGTCTTCGAGGCGGTACGTCGTGCCGGTCTCGAGCAGGACACGCTGATCGTCGTCACGGGCGATCACGGCCAGGCGTTTGGATATCCACACGAAGGGTACGGTCAGGGTCAAACGGTGTACGAAGAGGACGTGCACGTGCCGCTCATGGTGTGGTACCCGCGCAGGTACAAGGCGGCCGCTCGCGTGCCCGTGGTCGGGAGCCATGTGGATCTGGCTCCGACGATCGCCGATCTAGTCGGCCTGCCTGCGGCACTGGAGTGGCAGGGACGCAGCCTTTTCGACGAGAGTCATCCGGCTCGTGCGTACTTCTACGTCGCTCAAGATCATTTCCGGCTTGCGGTTCGCGAGGCGAACTGGAAGTACATCTACAGCGTCCACGATGGGCGCGAAGAGCTCTACGATCTGCAGGCCGATCCGCTGGAGCAGCGCAATGTCGCCGCACAGCATCCCGATCGCTGCGATCGCCTGCGGCAGCGTCTCGCAGCCTGGACCGAAGCAAACCGCCGGCAGTACGAGCGAGTGGAGGCAAGACCGTAATCGGTCAGGCCGAAGGGCATTCCATTTCGAAGCTCGCAGCCCGCACGAGTTCTCGCCGCGGTCCCGACGTGCTCTCACGACCCTGGTGGATCCTCGTCACGTCGAGCAGAATGGATCGTAAGCCGCGGTGCGACTCTTGCCCGGCGAAGAACAAGCAGTTCGTCGTCAGCGTTCGGTTGTTCGGAGCACATCTGTGGATCTTCAGCA
>Ga0105249_10005248_pt1 | contig 11184 bp, 10 predicted proteins | sample KBSS44metaG_FD_81522 | JGI IMG/M metagenome (GOLD analysis project Ga0105249, IMG submission 81522) | Switchgrass rhizosphere microbial communities from Kellogg Biological Station, Michigan, USA - KBS S4-4 metaG | ecosystem: Host-associated > Plants > Roots > Rhizosphere > Soil | place...
GAAGCGATTCGCAAAAGAGAAAAGCAATACGTCGATAATGACGAGCTTTCTCATTTAGCAGAAAGGTACTGGAGATCCGGTCGCGAGATACTAGAAGCTGACGAGGCCTGGCTGGCGGAACTGGAATCCGAAGACAAGATCGCTGCGGACGTGCTCGCAGTGCTTAGGTGGTATCTGTTCTTCGTCCCCGCGAAGGTCAATCGGGGCCTCCGAGGACTGCTCGACGACGACGGCTACGAAGACCGCGATCAGGCGCGGGACACTCAAAGCGACGCAAACGGAGCGATAAAGATCGGGCTCATCGCAATCGAAAGATCGATCCTGGCGTGGACCTACCTCTTGGATTACGACAGCTCCGGAAAAATATCCCCGATGATCGAGCTGTTGGAGAAAATCAAACGTCTCCTCGAATCGAGATTTCCGTTCGCTCGACAGTTTGTCCGTCCGGGATTTGATGAGATTGATGCGGTGATGTGAGATTGCGGAGGACGGAATGGAGCGCCTGCAACGCCGCAGAGCGGGGTAAAACCTCTCGCATAAAGGACCAATATTGGCTCGCGCCAACCGACTGGAACGCAGGCGTCCCCGCCTGCGGTCCAGTCCATTGGCGTGTCGGACGCTCCTGATGTCCAGCGTGAGAAAGATGTTGTCCGGCGTCCCCAATCAGGGATGCGTCATATCTTCCGGCTTCACCAACTGATCAAACTTCTCCGCCGTTAACAACTCCAACTCGACTGCAGAGTCCTTCAACGAAATCCCCTTCTTGTGCGCATTCTTCGCAATCTTCGCCGCGTTGTCGTAGCCGACGTGTTGGTTCAATGCCGTGACGAGCATCAGCGAATCGTTCAAGTAGTGATCGATGCGATCGCGATTTAGCTCGATGCCGTTGACACAGAAATCGACGAAGCCGCGACACGCGTCATGGATGAGCCGTACCGAGTGAAGGAAATTGTGGATCATCACCGGCTTGAAAACGTTTAGCTCGAAGTTGCCTTGCGAGCCGGCGAATCCGATCGCGGCGTCGTTGCCCATGACCTGGACGGCGACCATCGTCATCGCTTCGCTCTGGGTCGGATTGACCTTGCCGGGCATGATCGACGAACCCGGCTCGTTTTCCGGAAGCGAGATCTCGCCGATCCCGCATCGCGGACCCGATGCAAGCCAGCGGATGTCATTCGCGATCTTCATCAGGCTCGCGGCGAGAGTCTTCAACGCGCCGGATGCAAAAACGATCTCGTCGTGTGCCGACAGTGCGGCGAACTTGTCCGGATGAGATTTGAATGGTAGCCCGGTGATCGTCGCGATCTCCGCCGCCGCTCGATCGGCAAATTCAGGATGTGAGTTGAGTCCGGTTCCAACGGCCGTCCCACCGATCGCAAGATCGAGCAAGCCCGGAAGTACAACCCTCAAACGATCGATGTCGCGGGTGATCAAACTTGCCCACCCGCCAAACTCTTGACCGACAGTCAGCGGAGTCGCGTCCTGAAGATGCGTGCGGCCGATCTTCACGACATCAGCGAACTCCTTCGCCTTAGCATCGATCGCATCGTGGAGCCGTTGGACCTGCGGGATCAACGCATTGAGTTGCTCGGCCGCGGCGATGTACATCGCGGTCGGGAAAGTATCGTTCGACGACTGCGACATGTTCACATCGTCATTCGGATGAACGGGCGTCTTCGAACCCATCTCGCCGCCGGCGATCTCGATCGCGCGGTTCGAGATGACCTCGTTCGCATTCATGTTCGTCTGCGTACCGGAACCCGTCTGCCACACGCGAAGTGGAAAATGAGCATCGAGCTTTCCGTCGATGACCTCGTTCGCCGCACGAACGATGAGGTCAGTTTTATCGACCGTCATCTTGTCAGGCTTGAGCTGATGATTGACGACGGCTGCGGCCTTCTTGAGAATGCCAAGAGCGCGGATCATCTCGCGCGGCATGACATCGTTGCCGATGTTGAAATGATGCAGGCTGCGCTCGGTCTGAGCTCCCCAGTACTTGTCGGACGCGACTTCGATCTCGCCCATCGAATCGGATTCCATACGTATCGCCACGGCTTTTTCAGTTGCTTCGGACATATTCAATCTCATCTTACCTTGAACATTCGAATGGGAAAAATCACCGAGCCGCTTATCCCCCGACCTCCTCGATGTCCGGAATAGCGGATCGCGTTATCATCTTCTGGGCTTCGCCCACCGATGAGCGGAAAGGCTGTGCCTTTCCGACTCCTGCCTAACTCTTTAGCGGCTACGCCGCTCGTCCGGAGGCGAAGCCTCCGGTTAAAATTGAGAGCCTGCCGGAAAGGCAAAGCCTTTCCGCTCATCGGGCGGCACAGCCGCAATCCGAATTTGAGCGCGAAGTTGACAAAAATTTCACCCTCGCCGTACCCTTGTGAGCAACTCGCCGCTAGTTATGGAAAACCTGAAGCTTCTTTTCCAACTCTACGTCCGTCCGGCCGCCGCGATGAGCGACATCATGGACAGAGGCAGTTGGGCGTTCGCCGCCATGGCAGTTCTAGTGATCGCCATCGTGTTCGCTGCAACGGTCGAAGAGAAACTCCACGACGCATATCGCATCCCCACACTCGGCGAATATTACCAGCCGAGTTATGAGACGACGGATTTCGATTCACCTGCCGCCGAAGCCGAGTACAAGCGCTCATACGAAAACTATCAGAATGCTATGGCGTCAAGATCAAGGATCCCGATCGTCGGCGACTCGTTCTTTAAGTTTTTTTCATTCGACCCCGGAGCTTTCTATCAACCGCTGCTCGCCATCTCGATCTTCTACGTTCCATTGCTGATTCTCCTCGTGTCGATATTTGCGCAAACCGGAACCTTTGGAATTGCGCTCAGGCGAGACTACGGAACTCTCGCGACCTGCACTCTGATGGCGTGGGCCGCATCGCATCTGCCTTTTGAAATTGTCGGAGCCGCTCTTTACACCAGTGCGGTGTCACCGCTCGTCTACTTAGGAATCTGGGCCGGAAGTAGTTTGCTGTTCGGCCTGTTCGTAATCTTCGCACTGCGGACCGTTCTCGGAATAAATTACGGAATGGCGGTGGTGACAGTCGCGATCGGTTGGATCGCATTTACGATCGCGATGTACGTGTTTCAATTCGTTTCGCCGTGGATGCTGTCGCCGTTTCTTCTCTTTTGGGTGATCTTTTATTTTGGCGGATCTCTCGGCGGGGAAGTCCGCGGATTCGGCAATGCGTTTCGGCAGAGACAGAATTTCAAGCGCTTCCTGCACAACGCTACCGTCAATCCGAAAGACGCGGATGCTCATGTGCAGCTCGGATTGATCTATCAACATCGACGTCAGGACGCAAAGGCTCTCGAGCATTTCACAAAAGCGGTTGAGATCGATCCGGAGGAGATCGACGGAAATTATCATCTCGGCCGGATCGCGCGAGAGAATGGCGAGCTGCAAAAAGCTCTGGACCACTTCGCGATCGTTGTCGAGCAGGATGACAAATATGCGGTGAACGAGATTTGGCGCGAGATCGGCGTGACGTATCTCGACGCGAACATGTACAACGAAGCTGCCGACGCACTCGAGAAGTTTGTAGATCGCCGGCCGGTTGACCCGGAAGGATTGTATTACCTCGGCCGCACTCTGAAGGCCCAGGGCAATTCCGATCGCGCACGTGAGATGTTCGAGCAGGCGATCGACTCCGTCAACAGCTCACCCGCTTATCGACAACGTGATATCCGGAAGTGGAAGAAGATGGCGGAAAAGGAGATTTGAGGTTTACTCTGAGGTCTATCCGCTCAAGAGAATTAACCGCAGATAACGCAGACGACGTGGATCAAGAAAAGATTCTGCCCGCGAAAAACGCGAAAGGAGGCGAAAATAAAAACTCTTATTTCGCGGCTTTTCGCGTTTTTCGCGGGCTAAAACTCTTACGCAGATTTCTTGTACTGCACAACCCACCGAGGCTCCGGCGTACTCTCATCACCATCGAAAATCCTGAAATCCGTCTGCTTCAACCCGTGCGTGTCGAACCGCGACAGGTCGCTGCGCGATAACGGCCAGGGCAATTGAACCGGTTCTTCGTCGTCCTCGCGCCCTCGCGTGACAATTACCAACTCACCATCATCGGCCACGAATGCCGCGATCGAATCGATCACGCCTTCGCGCATCTCCATCGGCAGCGGTTGAATCGTATAGATCTCGAGCACAAAGTCGAACCCGGGGTTCTTGTCAGTACCGCCTGCGGTAGCGGGTGGGTTAGACGCGATCCAGTCATTCGGCGGCGCGAACAGATCGGCTACTTCGAATTGGATATCGGTATCAGCGTGTAAACGTTTCGCCCATGCGATCGCAGTCGGCGAAATATCGAACGCCGTAACTTTGAATCCGAGGTCATCCAAAAATTTCGCATCGTCGCCAAGACCGCATCCGACGACGAGAGCCGTACGTCCATCGCCCTTGAGCTCGACGTCGTCAGCCCAAGTCTTGAAGAACTTGTTCGGCTCGAGATCGGCCCACGGAATTTGTTCGTTGTCGCCGGAAGCTTCGGCATAGAACGCCTCGAACCATCCGAAACTATCGCCGCGGTCCGCAAACTCAGCCGCCAATTCGCGCGCACGTGCGCGTCGCTCTTCTACGAAATCGTCGCTCATTCTACGGGTGCTCCTGAATCCTTCCACGCCTTCCAACCACCAGCCATCGAAAAGACATTTGTATATCCCATCTTCTGCAGCATGTCGGTCGCGAGTGCCGAACGATAACCGCCACCGCAATAGAGAATGAGTTCGGTGTCTTTCTCGGGAAACGTCTGAACGATGTCGCGTTCGATGATTCCGCGACCCATATGCGTCGCACCGGCTGCATGTGCCGCGTCCCACTCGTTGTCCTCTCGGACATCGATAAGCTTCGCGCCTTTGTTCATGCGGGCATTGGTTTCCTCGACCGTGACTTCCCTGATGCGGCTCTTCGCATCATCGACTACGGCTTCGAATTCGGAGGAATGTTTCATACGAACATTCTAACTTACGTTTTATTTGGATACGGAGCGAAGAGAGGCAGAAACACGACCGGTAGGGAGTGTGTTCCTCGATTTTGGATTTTGGATTTTGGATTCGAAGAGACACCTCCCGACGGGTCGGTTTTCTGCCGTTCGCATCGCAACCATAAGTTTTATTCGGCGATCATGTCTTTTTCGTGACTCTTCGTGTGTTTTAGTGGTTCCAGTTCCGTCGCTAGCGGAAGAACTGGAACCACGAACTCACACGAAACGACACGAAAATCCCACCGCTAGCTTGGACATCCTGGAACCCTTATACTATCGTTATCGTTTTTAATATTAGGTAATTCAGACGAGGTTTAAGACTTGTGGCAGAACAATTTGACGTAACAATCATTGGCTCGGGACCCGGCGGATATGTCGCCGCGGTGCGAGCGGGACAACTCGGGTTAAAAGTCGCGATCGTTGAGAAAGAACCGGGTGCAAAGCTCGGGGGCACATGCGGTCTTCGGGGATGTATTCCGACGAAAGCATTGCTGAACGCGGCGCATCTTTATCAAAAAGCAGGTGAGTTTGAAAAGTTCGGTCTCAAAGCCGAAGGCCTCAGCTACGACTTCCCCGCTGTTCAAAAGTACAAGTCGGGCGTCGTCGACAAGAACGCTGCCGGCGTGACCTACCTGATGAAGAAGAATAAGGTCACGGTCTTCAACGGCTTTGGCAAGATAGTCGGAAAGGGCAAGGTCGAGGTCGCGCTCGAAGGCGGAAAGAAAGAAACGATCGACACGAAGAACATCATCATCGCAACCGGATCCGTCGTTCGTCCGATCCCCGGTTTCGAGACCGACGGCAAGCAGGTCGTAAATTCAGATCACATCCTCGAATTGCAGAGTGTGCCGAAGTCGATGATCGTCATGGGTTCGGGTGCGGTCGGAGTCGAGTTCGCGAGTGTCTACGCGCGATTCGGCTGCGACACGACTGTCATCGAGCTGCTCGATCGCATCGTGCCGATCGAAGACGCGGATGTATCCAAGGAGCTGCTTCGAAGTTTCAAGAAGCAAGGAATCAAATGCGAGGTCGGGATCAAGCTCGACAAACTCGAGAAGAGCAAGAAGGGTGTGAAAGTGTCGGGCAAGAACGCGAAGGGCGATGCTGTTTCGTTTGAAGCTGAGATGTTGTTGGTCGCCGTCGGCCGCATGCCGTATGTCGAGAATCTCGGTCTTGAGAAAACGAAAGTCGTCGTCAATCCGCGCGGCACGATCAAGGTAAACGAATTCTGCGAGACCGATGAGCCGAACGTATTCGCGATCGGCGACGTCGTCGACACGGCGTGGCTCGCTCACCTTGCTTCGGCCGAAGGAGTCATGGTCGTCGAGAAGATCGCCGGCAAAAAGGTCGAGCCGATCAAACACAATCTCGTCCCGAACTGCACATACTGCGACCCGGAAGTCGCGTCGGTTGGACTGACTGAAGCGAAAGCGATCGAAGCCGGATATGAAGTAAAGGTCGGAAAGTTTCCGTTCTCAGCATCGGGCAAAGCGCGAATACTCGGTGAGACGGATGGCTTTGTGAAGATCGTCGCGGACAAGAAATACGATGAGGTCCTCGGCGTTCACATCATCGGTCCTCACGCGACCGAGCTGCTCGCCGAAGCCTGCGTCGGAATGGCGCTCGAAACAACAGCCGGCGAACTCGGCCGCATCATCCACGCGCACCCGACAGTCAGCGAGTCGGTGATGGAAGCAGCCGAAGGCGTGCATGATCAGACGATTCATATGTAGTTGTCGTTGTTCGTTGTTCGTTGTTCGTTGTTCGTTGTTCGTTGTAAGTGGTCGGTATTAATTCTGTATTTTGCGGCTTGCGCATGAGGTCGCCGCGTAAGCGGCGAAATGCTTTTAGCCGTGGCCTTCAGGCCACGGGTGGTCAAGACAAGGATTGAGCCGCGTCAGCGGCGACTGAACTTACCGAATATGACCGCCGACGAATTCAGAAATCTCGCCCTCGATCTACCCGGAGCGGAAGAGCGATCGCACATGGACCACCCCGATTTCCGCGTCGGCGGAAAGATATTCGCCACGCTCGGGCCGGGAGAGGAGTGGGGAATGGTAAAGCTGAAGCCTGAGCAACAGGCTGAGTTTATCGAAGCAGACCCGGAAGCTTTCGAGCCAGTGAAAGGCGGTTGGGGCGTTAAGGGAGCTACCAAGGTAAATCTCGATGCAGCACGCGAACCAGGTGTCGTCCGGGCGCTCGACGCAGCGTGGAGAAACACGGCACCGAAATCTCTTGTCGAGAATTACGATCGGAGATAACGACAGGTCAGAACCGGGAGCGGTAGCGACCGGGTCACCCCTGACGGACTGCGTTCTCGTTTATTGATCGGGATACCCGGTCGCTACCGCTCGCGGTTCTGACAAAATGGCCCAGACATCCTATCCAAAAGACAAGATCAAGATCCTTCTCCTTGAGAATATCTCCGACGCGGCGGTCCGCGAGCTGAAGCAATACGGCTACGCGGAAGTCGAGCGGATCAACGGCGCGTTGAGCGAAGAGGAATTGATGAAGGCGGTGCAAGGCGTTCATCTCCTCGGCATCCGCTCCAAAACAAAGATCACGAAGAAAGTAATCGACGCGGCCGACAAGCTGATCGCGATCGGTGCGTTTTGCATTGGTGTGAATCAAGTGGATCTGAAAGCTGCAACGCAGAAAGGAGTCGCGGTCTTCAACGCCCCTTACTCGAACACGCGTTCGGTCGCCGAGTTGATCATCGGTTTGAGCGTCATGCTCATCCGAAAGATCTCGGACAAGAACACTGCGGCCCATCGGGGTGAATGGATGAAGGACGCGACCGGAAGCTTCGAGCTTCGCGGCAAGACGCTCGGCATCATCGGGTACGGCAACATCGGATCGCAGGTCTCGAACATGGCCGAAGCGATGGGCATGCATGTCATCTACTTCGATGTCGCGACGAAGCTTCCGCACGGCAACGCAAAGCAGATCCGTGATCTGAAAGAGCTGCTCAAACATTCCAACATCGTTACTCTTCATGTGCCGTCGGATGCGACGACGCGAAACATGATCAACGCCGATGTTATCAAGTCGATGAAGAGAGGCGCGATCCTAATCAACCACAGTCGCGGCGATGTCGTCGATCTCGATGCTGTGAAAAAAGCGATCAAGACCGGCAAGCTGGCCGGAGCGGCGGTCGATGTATTTCCCGAGGAGCCTGAAAAGAACGGCGACGTGTTCGCATGTGCGCTTCAGAATCTTCCGAACGTGATACTCACGCCGCACATCGGCGGATCGACCGAAGAAGCACAGGCGAACATCGGACTGGACGTCACGGCGAAGCTCGTGAAATATCTCGAGCTCGGCAACACCGAAGGATCGCATACCGTGCCGCCCGTCTCCCTCCCGCCGCAGGCCGGCACGCATCGCATTCTGCACATCCATCGCAACATCCCGGGAGTCCTCGGAGATATAAACTCGCGTCTCTCGAAAGGCGGCATCAACATCGTCGGTCAGTACCTGAATACGAATACCGATATCGGATACGTGATCCTCGATGTCGAGTCGAAGATCTCGAGAGAAGCTCTGGAGATATTGAAGAAAGTAAAAGGAACGATCCGCGCGCGGATGGTGTATTAAGATTCTTGTCGCGGATGTATGCTGATACGAAGATTAAGACAGGGATGAAGGGGATGAAGGGGGATTTTTCTTATCCCTTCTATCCCCTTCACCCCTGTAAAGGTCCGTCATCCCCTGATCCGCGCTATCTGCGAAATCCGTGGTAACAATTCTTTGATGAAGATCGTAATCCCAGGCGGAACAGGACAGGTCGGAACGGTGCTCGCACGAGCGCTACACGCAGATGGCCATGAGGTCGTTGTTCTCGGCCGCACCGCGAAAAACTTTCCGTGGCGTTTTGGTGAATGGGACGGCGAAACGATCGGTGATTGGACGAACGAGATCGACGGATCCGATGTCGTCATCAATCTCGCCGGTCGCAATGTGAACTGCCGTTACAACGAAGAAAATAAGCGCGAGATCATGGAGTCGCGTGTGAAGTCCACGAGGGTTTTGGGAGAATCGATCTCGCGTGCGACGCGGCCTCCGAAAGTGTGGCTACAGTCGAGCACGGCTACGATCTACTCGCATCGATACGACGAGCCGAACGATGAAGTGACCGGCAGCATCGGCGGTGCCGAGCCGAACGTTTCCGCGGAGTGGAAATTCAGCATCGACGTTGCCACGGCGTGGGAGCGGGAGACGAACATCGCCGACACTCCCAAGACTCGCCGCGTACTGATGCGATCAGCGATCATTCTTAGTCCGGATCGCGGAGGAATATTCGATGTCTTGCTCGGTCTCGTGAGGCGAGGACTTGGCGGAAAAGCCGGTGATGGTAGACAGTTCGTTTCTTGGGTTCACGATCTAGACTTTCTGCGAGCTGTGTATTGGCTGATCGAACACGAAGACCTTTCCGGGCCGGTGAATATTTCAGCACCCGCGCCGCTGCCGCAAGATGAGTTCATGCGAATCCTGCGAGAGGCGTACGGAATGCCGATCGGATTGTCGGCTCCTGAATGGATGCTCGGCATCGGTGCAGTATTGATGAGAACTGAAACCGAACTCGCATTAAAGAGCCGCCGGGTAGTGCCGAAGGTGTTGACGGACTCGGGATTCAAGTTTGAATTTCCGAATTGGAAAGAAGCCGCCGGAGATCTTGTTCAACGATGGAGGAAAGGGGATCGTTAGACTACGATTCGATTCTTCGCTGGGTTTGTCGCCGGTAACTCTAAAAGCCAAGCTCGTCTATTAGGACGTACTTTTATGATCAAGCGTGTACATTTCTTCTCATTTTCATTCGCCCTTCTTTTCATCGTGGCGGGGCAAGCTCAGTCTCAAACAAATCCTTCGGCCGAGATCGTAATGCATAAGGTCGCCAAAAAACTGGCGTCGGTAAAACTGCTTGGTTACAAATACAATTTCGAATATAGCTTTCCGGCTCGGGACAGTCGCACTGTCGTAAACGCCCAAACTTATTTCGATTTTCAGCCCGCCGATCAAAAGGATGGATTTAAATTCCAGTTCGTCGGCGAAGATCGGTTGTCGGTCTATAACGGGTCGGAGCGCTTTTTCGCGGACAAGGCGAGCAAGAAGCTCTCAGTTGACAGCAGTCCATCGTTCAAATCATTCGGTGATATCTTCCTGCTAAATTCGCCGCTTAGCCTGAAGTACGCTTTACCGACAATTGTCAAAGACGCGGCGATTCAAAAGAAGCTATCGGTCACTACGATTAACGGCCGCGAGTACTATGTGCTTGAATTCTCGCTAAGAAAGGCGGCGATAACTTCAATCGGTGAGATCGTCGAGGTGAGAGTCGATCAAAAATCAATCTATCGCGTGACCGTCGACAAACGGACTTATCTCCCGGTCGAGGTCTTACAGACCAACGACAAGAACGACGAAGTTGTGAAGTCTACTTTTGCCCAGATCACTGAGAAGCCGATCGTACCGAAACCTCTGTCGTGGTACTTCTCTTCGTATAAGAACGAGTACCAGCTCGACAAAAAAGAAAAACTGACGCTTATTGAGACCGGCAAGACGTCACCGAATTTCAATCTCGCGAGCTATGGAACTTCGGGTCAAGTTTCCCTTGATCAATACAAAGGCAAGCTCGTATTGCTGGAGTTCTGGATAACGCATTGTGGTTTCTGTATCGCAGCCGTTCCAAAACTCAATGACATATCCCAACGATACGGGCAAAAGGGACTGCAGGTTGTCGCGATCAACATGTACGACCCGGCGGCGACGATCGATTTCTTCAAGAACAAGAACAAACCCGAGTACCTGATAGTTACGAACGGCGACTCGATCGCGAAAGAGTTTGGTGTCGAAGGATACCCGGCGATTGTTTTGGTCGATAAGAACGGGAAAGTGGTGTACTCCTCGAGCGGACTTTTTGAAAAGGAATTGGAAGCGGCGATCGTCGCGAACTTGCCGGAATGAACTTGGGCAAGTCTGAAGAGCGGGGGCAAGGCCACCCTTCCGGACTTGCGAATGGGATTGTCATTCGCGATAGCCCGTGGCTGAACGTCGGATCGCGCGAACGTTCGCAGGTTCGGAAGGGCGGCCTTGCCCCCGCTCTTCGAGCAGACGACTTTATGAAATTAAAAGCACTAGTATTTTTTATCCTCTTCACATCGGTGACTACTGC
>Ga0105249_10005249_pt1 | contig 11183 bp, 10 predicted proteins | sample KBSS44metaG_FD_81522 | JGI IMG/M metagenome (GOLD analysis project Ga0105249, IMG submission 81522) | Switchgrass rhizosphere microbial communities from Kellogg Biological Station, Michigan, USA - KBS S4-4 metaG | ecosystem: Host-associated > Plants > Roots > Rhizosphere > Soil | place...
ATGCCGCCGTCCAGGCCGATGAAGATGCCGAAGTCGGTGATCGACTTGATCTGGCCCGACACCTTGTCGCCCTTCTTGTGGATCGCCGCGAAGGTTTCCCACGGATTGCTGGTGACCTGCTTCATGCCGAGCGAGATGCGGCGACGCTCTTCATCCACGTCGAGCACCATGACCTGCACTTCGTCGCCGACCTGCACGACCTTGGACGGGTTGACGTTCTTGTTGGTCCAGTCCATCTCGGACACGTGCACCAGGCCTTCCACGCCCGGCTCCAGCTCGACGAAGCAGCCGTAGTCGGTGACGTTGGAGACCTTGCCGATCAGGCGCGTGTTGGACGGATAGCGACGCGAGATCGCGACCCACGGGTCCTCGCCGAGCTGCTTCAGGCCGAGCGAGACGCGATTGCGCTCGCGGTCGAACTTCAGCACGCGCACGTCCAGCTCGTCGCCGACGTTGACGACTTCGGACGGATGGCGGACGCGCTTCCACGCCATGTCGGTGATGTGCAGCAGGCCGTCGATGCCACCGAGGTCGACGAACGCACCGTAGTCGGTGAGGTTCTTGACGACGCCCTTGACGACCGCACCTTCGGTCAGCTTGTCGAGCAGCTGTTCGCGCTCCGCGCTGAACTCGCTCTCGACGACCGCGCGACGCGAGACGACCACGTTGTTGCGCTTGCGGTCGAGCTTGATGATCTTGAACTCGAGTTCCTTGCCCTCGAGGTACGACGGGTCGCGCACGGGGCGCACGTCGACCAGCGAGCCCGGCAGGAACGCGCGGACATCCTTGATGTCGACCGTGAAACCACCCTTGACCTTGCCGGAGATGCGGCCGGTGATGGCGGCATTGGCGGTCTGTGCTTCCTCGAGCTCGTCCCACACCAGCGAGCGCTTGGCCTTCTCGCGCGAGAGCATGGTCTCGCCGAAGCCATTTTCGATCGCGTCGAGCGCGACCTTCACGCTGTCGCCGACGGAGATTTCGAGCACACCCTGTTCGTTCTTGAACTGCTCGATCGGGATGATGCCTTCGGACTTGAGGCCCGCGTTGACGACGACCACGTCGGAGCGGATCTCGACGACGATGCCGGTAACGATCGCGCCATTGCGCAGCTTGGCGAGCGATTGGCTCTGTTCGAACAGTTCAGCGAAACTTTCGGTCATGTTGATTCCATTGGAAACAGGCCGCCGTCCGGACCGGATCGACAACCCACCTTCGGGGATGCATGCGCTGCATCGTTGCGTGCCGGCACCATGCCGGCGTGAGCCCTTGCGGGCCTTCCCTCCTGCGTGAGACCTCAGCCGGGTCGCACCACCGCGAGCACGCGCGCGATCACTGCATCGATCGGAATCGCGGTGCTGTCGATGATCACGGCCCCTGCCGCCGGCTTCAGCGGCGCGACCTTGCGGGTCGCGTCGCGTTCGTCGCGCGCTTCGATCTCGCGCAAAAGGGATGAGAGTGTAACAGTCAACCCCTTTTCCTTCAACTGCTTATAGCGCCTGCGCGCCCGCTCCTCGGCGCTCGCGGTCAGGAAGAACTTGTAGCGGGCGTCGCTGAACACGACCGTGCCCATGTCGCGCCCGTCGGCGACCAGGCCTGGCGCCTTGCGGAACGAGCGCTGCTTGTCGAACAGTGCGGCCCGTACCGCGGGGATTGCCGCGATCGCCGAGGCGGCCGCCCCGCAGGTTTCGGTGCGCAGTTCGTCGGTCGCATCGTGGCCATTGACGACGACCCGCGTCTCGCCGCCGTCCTTTGGGTCGCGGAACGTGATTTTCGTGGTTTCGGCGCAACGGGTGACCGCAGCGGCATCCGACAGGTCGATCCCGGCCATGCCGGCCGCATAGCCGACCGCGCGGTAGATGGCGCCCGAATCCAGCAGGTGCCAGCCGAGCGCATCGGCCACCGCACGGCTGATCGTGCCCTTGCCGGAGCCGGACGGGCCGTCGATCGTGAGTACCGGGACGGGCTTGTCGGGCTTGGTCATGGCGGTATCGATCCGGCGAAAGGCGCGATTCTACCGGGGCACATGCGTGCTGTTACAGGAGCGCTGCCAGCGCGACCGGGTGTCCGGATGCGCCTACGGGGGCGTGGGGCTTTCCCGGATGTCGAAACCGATCCCGCAGGCGAGTGCGACGAAACCGGGAAACGACGTCGCCACATTGGCGCAATCGGCAATCCGCACCGGTCCACGCGCGACGAGAGCGGCGACTGCGAATGCCATCGCGATGCGATGGTCGCCGCCGCTGTCGACCTCGCCGCCGCTCAACAGGCCGCCTTCGATCACCGCGCCGTCCGGGGCTTCGGCGACCGCGATCCCGAGCCGGCGCAGTCCCCGCGCCATTCCCGCGATGCGGTCCGATTCCTTGACCCTGAGTTCCGCCGCGCCGCGTACCGTCGTGGCGCCTTTGGCGGCTGCCGCGGCGACGAACAGCACCGGAAACTCGTCGATCATGTCCGACACGAGATCGACCGGCACCTCAATGCCGCGCAGCGGCGCGTGACGTACTTCGAGGTCGGCGACCTGCTCGCCGCCCTGCTCGCGCGGATCGTGTTCGCGGATGTCGGCGCCCATCATGCGCAGCGCCTGCAGCAGGCCGGTGCGGCGCGGGTTGAGGCCGACTGCGCGCAACAGCAGGCGCGAGCCCGGCACGATGCTCGCGGCGACGAGGAAGAACGCGGCCGAGGAGAAATCCGCGGGCACGACGACATCGGTCGCGTACAGTCGATGGCCGCCTTCGAGGCGTGCCCTGCCCGGCTCGAACGCGATCGGCCAGCCGAATGCGGCGAGCATGCGTTCGGTGTAGTCGCGCGTCGGGTGGACCTCGCTCACGCAGGTCTCGCCCTTCGCGTAGAGTCCCGCGAGCAGGACCGCCGATTTGATCTGCGCGCTGGCGACGGGTGCCTGGAAGTCGATGCCGCGGAGCGCTGCACTGCCACCGATGCGCAGCGGCGGGAAGCCGCCTTCGGCGGTTTCGATGCGCGCCCCCATCGATCGCAGCGGTTCGGTCACGCGCCGCATCGGTCGGCGCGAAAGCGATTCGTCGCCGACCAGGGTCGAGTCAAAGCGTTGCCCGGCGAGCAGCCCGGCCAGCAGGCGCATGCCGGTGCCGGCATTGCCGCAGTCGAGCAACCCGCTCGGCGCCGCGAGCCCGTGCAGGCCGACGCCGTGCACGATGCGTTGCGAGGCGGAGGGGGTGTCGATGCGCACGCCCATGGCGCCGAAGATCGCGGCGGTCGCACGCGTGTCCTCGCCTTCGAGGAAACCATCGATGCGCGACGCGCCTTCCGCCAGCGCGGCCAGCATCACCGCGCGATGCGAGATCGACTTGTCTCCCGGGACGGCAATCTCGCCTTGCAAGGCCGATGCGGGTGCGCTGCTCCAGACGATGCCCGTCACGGCAACGCATCCAGCAGGCGCTGGTTCTCGGCGCGGCTGCCGATACTGATGCGCACGCTGTGGCCGAGGCCGTAGCCGCCCATAGGGCGCACGATCACGCCGCGCTCGAACAGGTGCCGCTCGAACGGTGCGGCGTCGCGCCCGAGGTCGACCAGCAGGAAGTTCGTCTGCGACGGCAGCACGGCGTAGCCGCGCACGACCAGCGCGTCGCGCAGCCAGGCGCGTTCGTCGTGGTTGAACGCGCGCGCGGCGGCGAGATGCTCGCGGTCGGCCAGCGCCGCCTGCGCGCCTGCCAGCGCGACGTTGTTGACGTTGAACGACTCGCGCAGGCGTTCCAGGACATCGACCACGCTCGCGTGTGCGACGAGGTAGCCGACGCGCAGTCCTGCGAGCGCGTACGCCTTGGAGAACGTGCGCGTGACGATCAGGTTCGGATGGCGGTCGGCGAAGCGCAGTGCGCTGCCGAGGCCGGCCGCATCGATGTATTCGTGGTAGGCCTCGTCGACGACGACCAGCACGTCGTCACGTACGAGCGCAAGAAAGCGTTCGAGCGCGTCGTCGTCGAACCAGGTACCGGTCGGATTGTTCGGATTGGCCAGGTAGACAATGCGCGTATCGGCACGGATCGCCGTGGCGATCGCATCGAGGTCATGGCTGAACGGCGCCGTCGCATGGCCACGCGGGAGCGCTGGCACGCAGATCGCCTGCGCCCCTGCGGCGGCGGTCGCGATCGGGAACACCGCGAAGCCGTATTGCGAGAATACGACCGAGTGCGCGGGATCGGCGAAGCATTGCGCGAGCAGCATCAGGAGTTCATGCGAACCGTTGCCGAGCGCGATGCGCTGCACCTCGACTCCAAGGTGGGCCGACAACGCAGCCTTCAGCGCGGCGCCGCGCGGATCGGGATAGCGCCAGCTCTGCGCGAGTGCCGCGCGCATCGCATCGAGCGCGCGCGGGCTCGGGCCGAGCGGGTTCTCGTTCGAGCCGAGCTCGGCGATCGCGACGCCGAAACGCTCGCGCAAGGTCGGCAGGTCGTGGCCGGGGTCGTAGGCGCGCAGCGCCGCCGTCGCCGGATTGGCGAGCTTCGCCGCGTCGAACGCTTGGCCGTCGCGCCGGGGCTGCGCGGTCACGGCACCGCCACCGGATACGAGCCGAGCACCTTGATCTCGGATGCATGCGCGTCGAGTTCCGCCAGTGCCTGCTTCATGGCGTCGTCGTCAACATGGCCCGCGAGGTCGATGAAGAAACCGTATTCCCACTTCGCCTGGTGCGATGGGCGCGATTCGATGCGATTCATGCTGATGCCGTGGCGCGCGAACGGGCTCAGCACGTTGAACAACGCACCCGGCTGGTCCTTGATGAACACGAGTACCGACGTGCGATCGTGGCCCGAGGTCGGGAAGATCTGACGGCCGATCACGAGGAAACGCGTGGTGTTGTCGGCGTGGTCCTCGATCGGCTTCATGATGACCTTCTTGAGGCCGTACACGTGACCGGCCGATTCTCCGCCGATCGCCGCGGCATCGTCGGCGTTGCGCGCGCGGCGTGCGCCTTCCGCATTGCTCGACACCGGGATCTTCTCGATCTTCGGCAGGTTCGCGCGCAGCCAGCCCGAGGTCTGGGCGAACGACTGCGGATGCGCATAGATGCGCTCGATGTCGTCGATGCGCCCGGAACGCGAGAGCAGGAACTGGTGCACGCGCAGCTCGACCTCGCCGCAGATCTTCACGCTCGAAGTCAGGAACATGTCGAGCGTGACCTGGATCGTGCCCTGCCCCGAATTCTCGACCGGCACGACACCGAAGTCGGCATTGCCGGCTTCGACTTCCTGGAACACCTCTTCGATGCTCGCCATCGGCAGGCCGTGCGCTGAACGACCGAAATGCTTCTGCACCGCCTGCTGGCTGAACGTGCCTTCCGGGCCGAGATAACCGACCTTGAGCGGCTCCTGCTGCGCGAGGCAGGCCGACATGATCTCGCGAAACACGTGCACCAGCAGTTCGTCGCTGAGCGGTCCCTCGTTGCGATCGACCACCATGCGCAGCACCTGCGCTTCGCGTTCTGGGCGGTAGTAGTCGACCGCCGCCGCGAGCTTGCCCTTGGCCTTGCCGACCTGGTGCGCGAAGTTCGCGCGCTCGGCTATGAGGGCCTGGATCTGACGGTCGATGCCGTCGATGCGCGCGCGCACCTCGGCAAGGTTCGGCGCAGGCGTCGCGGCATCGTCGCTCATGTCGTCAGCTCCCGATCACGCGCACGGAGAGGATTCCATCGATCGCAGCAATCTGCGCGACCAGGGTGTCCGGTACCGGTGAATCCGCGTCGATGAGGCTGTACGCGAGTTCGCCACGCGAGGCATTGTGCATCTGCGCGATATTCACCCCGGCCTCGCCGAGCACGTGCGAAAGCTGGCCGATCATGTTCGGCCGGTTGCTGTTGGCGATGCAGATGCGTGCGTTGCCGGTGCGCGCCATGCGCGTCTCGGGGAAGTTGACCGAATTGCGCACGTTGCCGTGCTCGAGGAAGTCGCGCAGCTGGTCCACCACCATCAGCGCGCAGTTCTCCTCCGCTTCGCCGGTCGAGGCGCCGAGGTGCGGCAGCGAAATCACCCGCGGGTCGCCGAGCAAGTCGCCTTCCGGAAAATCGGACACGTAGCGGCCGATGCGGCCATCGGCAAGTCCCTTGCGCAATGCGGCGGCGTCGATGATGCCCTCACGCGCGAAATTCAGCAGCACGATACCGGAGCGGACGACATCGAGCGCCTGCATTCCGAACACGCCGCGCGTCTTGTCATTGAGCGGCACGTGGAAACTCAGGTAGTCGGACGCGGCGAACAGTTCGTTGAGCGAGCCCGCCTTCGCGACTTCGGCTGACAGCGCCCACGCGCCGTCGACCGTCATGTGCGGATCGAAGCCGACCACGCGCATGCCGAGCGCGTAGGCGGCATTGGCGACCTTCACGCCGATCGCGCCGAGACCGACCACACCGAGCGTCTTGCCGGAGAGCTCGCTGCCGACGAAGCGTTTCTTCTCGGCTTCGACCTTGTGGTGCAGGTCGCCCGAGTCGTCGAGTCCGCGCACGAAACCGAGCGCATCGGCGATGTTGCGCGCGGCCAGCAGCATGCCGGCGACGACGAGCTCCTTCACCGCGTTCGCGTTCGCACCGGGCGCGTTGAACACAGGCACGCCGCGGGCGGAGAGGTCGGCCACGGGGATGTTGTTGGTGCCGGCACCGGCTCGCGCGATCGCCTTCACGCTCGCCGCGATCGGCAGCTTGTGCATGTCGGCCGAACGCACCAGTACCGCGTCCGGCGCGGCGATTTCGTTCGCGACGCTGTAGAGGTTCGCTGGCAACCGGTCGAGGCCGTTGCGCGAGATGTTGTTGAGCGTCTGGATCTTGAACATTGGGGGACCGGGATTCGGGATTGGGGATTCGGAAGTGGGAGAACAACCTGTTCGCAGGAGCTGGATCCCGGCCTTCGCCGGGATGACGACTCTTTCCGGCGCTTCTCCGACTAACCGTTGCGTCGCGCGAAGTCGCGCATGAAGTCGACCAGTGCCTGCACGCCTTCAAGCGGCATCGCGTTGTAGATCGATGCACGCATGCCGCCGACCGCGCGATGGCCCTTCAGCGCGAGCAGTCCGGCCGCCTCCGATTCCTTCAGGAACGCCGCGTCGAGTTCCTCGCGCGGCAGGGTGAAGGGCACGTTCATCCACGAGCGCGCGGCCTTGTCGACCGGATTGCGGTAGTAGCCTGAGCCATCGATGTAGCCGTACAGCAGTTCCGCCTTCGCGCGATTGCGTTCGGCCATCGCGGCGACGCCGCCTTGCGCCTTGACCGACTTGAACACGAGGCCGGCGAGGTACCAGCCCCAGGTATTGGGCGTGTTGAGCATCGAACCCTGCGCGGCGTGCTCGGCGTAGTTGAAGATCTTCGGGATGTCTTTCGGGCAGCGCTCGAGCAGGTCGTCCCGCACGATCACGACCACCAGGCCGGACGGGCCGATGTTCTTCTGCGCGCCGGCATACAGCAACGCATACTTGGACACGTCGAGTGGACGCGACAGGATCGTCGAGGAGATGTCGCCGATCAGCGGCACGCCGCCGACTTCGGGGACGTCGTGGAATTCGACGCCGCGGATCGTCTCGTTCGGCGTCACGTGCACGTAGGCTGCGGACGCGTCGAGATCCCAGTCGGCACGTGCGGGAATGCGGTCGTAGTTCGTCCCGGCCGAACTCGCCGCGATGCGCACCCGGGCGAGCGGCTTCGCTTCCTTCGCGGCCTTCTCGCTCCAGTCGCCGGTCAGCACGTAGTCGACCGCCTGCTCGCGGCGCGCGAAATTCAGCGGGATCTGTGCGAAATGCTGCGTCGCACCGCCCTGCAGGAACAGCACCTTGTAGTTCGCGGGCACGGCCAGCAGGTCGCGCAGGTCGCGCTCCGCCTGCTCGGCCAACGCGACGAAGTCCTTGCCGCGATGGCTGATCTCCATCACCGATGCGCGCGCGCCATCCCATTCGAGCAGTTCGGCTTGTGCCTGGCGCAACACGTCTTCCGGCAGCGCGGCGGGGCCGGCGCTGAAGTTGTATCCGCGACTCACATGGACTCCCGGGTTTCGAAGCGGACTGCATTCCTACCGCATTATGCGGCGTCGCAGCAAGCCCTCTTTGCGGCCCGGGCTAAATCCCGCGATGAATCAACAGCAAGAGGCCGAGCGCGATCAGCGCAGCGGCACCGATCAGCCACCAGATGCCGCCTTGCGCGGGAGATTCCGCGACCTCGCCGAGTTCCGCCTGCCCGGCAACGGCTTCGTACTCGGTGGTTCCGGGCGCTTCGCCGCGCATCGGCATCCCCGGCGCCTCGACGACGAACTGGCTGCGGTCGAAGCCGAGCTGGTCGCCCGGATGGATGCTCGCATTGCGTACGCGCACGCCGTTGACGAGGGTGCCGTCCGAGGAATCGATGTCGCGCAGCCAGATGCGCTCACCCGCGCATTCGATCGCGGCATGGCGCGGCGCGATCCGCGGATCGTCGAGCACGAGGTCGGAGCTTGTGGCGCTTCCCACCACGAGGCGCGCATTGACCGGGATCGCCCGACCGAAATGGCTGCCGGCGACACCGCGCAAGACCACGCGCGAAGGCTGCGAGGGCGGCATCGGTGTCGGTGGATCGGCCGGTATCGAAGCCGAGATCGTTTCGTCGCTGTCGGCCTTCAGCGCGATCGCGGCCTGCCCGAGGCAGAGCACGTCGCCGCAGCGCAGGAGTGCCTTTTCGCGCACCGGCCGCGCGTTGACGTGGGTGCGCGCGGTCGGGTCCATGATTTCCAGGACGATGCCGCGCGCATCGACCAGCACACGCGCGTGCCAAGGCGCCACGTCCTTGCCGGTCAGGACCAGTCCGTTGCCCGCGGCGCTGCCGAGGTTGACGACACCGTCTTCCATGATGAAGTCGGCGCGCTCGCCGTTGGCAAAACTGAGTCGCATCGCATCGAATTCGCGGATCGATTTCGCACTCTAGCACAAGCCCCGTCACGCCCAGCCGCAGCGGGGAGGCTGCCCATCGCGCCGGCCGTGCGGCATCATTGCGGCCTTCCGCAACGGAACGCGAGGCACCCATGGCCGTCATCGACATCAAGCGCTCGCACAAGAAGAGCATCAAGACCGCAAAGGCGGCGGTGGAACGCGTCGCCGCGGCGATCGCCAAGCAGTACGGCATCGACCACCACTGGGATGCCGACACACTGCACTTCGACCGCAGCGGCGTGAAGGGACGCATCGCGGTGACCAAGAGCGAACTGCACGTGCGGGTCGAGCTCGGTTTCCTGATGAGCGCGATGAAGCCGGTCATCGAGCGCGAGATCGCGCTCAAGCTCGACGAACACCTGGCCTGAGCAGAAGACGAGGGAATCGACATGGCCGAGCCGGATGCGCTGCGTATCGAGACCCTGATCGCGGCGTTGTATGCATGCATTTCCGGACCCGCCGGTGCGGCGCGCGACTGGCCACGGTTTCGGTCGCTGCATCGGCCGGAAGCACTGTCCCTGCGCACGGTCCTGGACGCCGATGGACGACCGCGCGCCGAGGTGTTCGACATCGACGGCTACATCGCGAATGTCGAACCCTTCTTCGCGAGCAATGACTTCTTCGAACTCGAAATCGATCATCGGATCGAACGTTTCGGACAGGTCGCGCACGTCTGGAGCCGCTACGAGGCGCGTCCTGCGCCCGGTTCACCGACGCTCCTCAAGCGTGGCGCGAACAGCATCCAGCTGTTCAACGATGGAACGCGCTGGTGGATCGTCAGCACGATCTGGGACAACGAACGCGACGGCCTGGCCTTCGACCTCTGGTAGGCCGCATCGACGCTGCGCCATTCAAGGGCGCGATTGGGTCAGGCAGGGCGCGAGCACCAGCGACAGTTGCGCGCGACGGTCGTTCGCCAGGGCGGTGACCTGCAGCTTCGCGTCACCCTCGGGCGCGCGCACTTCGAGCCACAATGGCTGCCGGGCGTCGCGCAACCAGCGCTTGAGCAGGCGCCCAAGGTCGCTTTCGCGACCGGAATCGCGCGAACTCGCGAGCAGGAAGCCGTCGCCATCGACGCCGCGCCAGCCGGAGATCGCACCGCTCACCTGCATCGCGCGCTTGCCGAGCACCGACCAGGTTGCGAGCTTTCCGGCTTCACCGATCCCGTCGGGTCCCTCGAAAGGGTCCAGCGCGAATGCCGTCACGGTCTCGGGCGGCGGCAGCACCACCGCGACCGACAGCGCGCCGCCCTTGCCGGTCGTGCAGTTGAATTCGAGTTGGGCATTGGCCAGCCTCGTATCGGCGACACGCGCCTGCGCGGGAATGCGCAGCGTCGTGTTCGAAGCGGCGTGCGCGCACGTCACGGCCAGCGCAAGCGCGAACAGTGGGAGTACGTGACGGAAACACCGGATGCGGCGCATGGCGGGCTCCTGTGGCGGGCACGCCCATGCTAGCGACTCGCGCGCATCGCGCAAGCACGCGATCAGACGTCCAGTACCGCGAGCAGGTCGCGACGCAGCGCCTTCGGCTCGCAGCGCACGATCCGGACCTGTGGTGTCCCGTGCCAGCGCGCGCAGGCATGGATCGCGCCGGCGATTGCCTTCGCCAATGCAGGCGTCCATGTCACGCCGAGCTCGAGATGCAACGTCTTGACCTCGAACACGCCGTCCGCCCGGTGCGCCTTCGCGTCGAGGCGGCCGACCAGTTTTCCGCGATGCAGGATCGGCAGCACGTAGTAGCCGTAGCGGCGCTTCGGCGCAGGCATGTAGCACTCGATACGGTAATCGAAGTCGAACATCGTCGAAGCCCGTTCGCGATCCCACACCACGGGGTCGAACGGCGACAGCAGCACGGTATGCGTCGCGCGCAGGCGCGCGCTCGCCGCCGCGGCGAGCAGGTCGGCGTGGTCGCGATGCACGTAGGCGGGAGCCTTCCAGCCATCCACGCTCACGCGCAGCAGCTCTCCAGACGCGACGAAGGCGTCCAGCTCGGCATCCTTGAGCTTGCCGCCGCTGCGGAAATAGTCGTTGATCCAGCGCGCCTGCGTGACACCGAGTGCGCGCACCGCGCCGAGCACGAAGCTTCGCCGCATCGCGGACGTGTCAGGCACCGCGTCGGCGGATCGATGCCGGCGCGCGTTCGCGAGCACGCGCTCGCTGAGGTCGTAGACGCGCTGGAAATTCTCGCGTCGCGTGATCATCAGTTCGCCATGCGCGAACAAGGCCTCGAGCCAGCGCTTTTCGTCCTTCCAGCCCCACCAGCCGCCACCGCCG
>Ga0105249_10005251_pt1 | contig 11181 bp, 5 predicted proteins | sample KBSS44metaG_FD_81522 | JGI IMG/M metagenome (GOLD analysis project Ga0105249, IMG submission 81522) | Switchgrass rhizosphere microbial communities from Kellogg Biological Station, Michigan, USA - KBS S4-4 metaG | ecosystem: Host-associated > Plants > Roots > Rhizosphere > Soil | place...
AACTATTGCAGGAGTTGTTGCCATCATTGTTTTGATTGGCGCCAGTTATTATCTCACCTCCGGAAAAAGCCGCCTGAATGTTGATTCGGAACGAATCACTATCAGCGAAGTTAAATCAGGTCCCTTCAAAGAATTTATTCCTGTTAATGGAGTTGTGTTACCAATTACCACCATTTATCTTGATGCGTTGGAAGGAGGAAGAGTAGAAGAAAAATTTGTGGAAGACGGCGCCATTATGAAAAAAGATCAGCCAATTCTGCGATTGTCTAATACTGATCTCCAATTGAGTCTTGTAAATCAGCAAACTGCTGTTTATAACCTGCTTACTCAAATGCAGATCTCTCAAAATGCTTCACAGCAAAATACAGTTAACCGGATGAACCAGTTAACAGATGTAAACAGTCAATTAAGAGAAGCAGAAAGAATTTATAAGCTGAATAAAAGTCTTTATGAACAAAAAGTAATTGGCGGCCAGGAATTCAAGCAATCAGAAAATAATTATTACTATTTGCTGGAAAAGAAAAAACTTTCTGAAAAGATCATGGCACAGGATTCTATATCCGGAAATCAGCAATTAAAACAGGCACAGCAATCATATAATGGTTCGCAGGAAGCGCTGAATGTAATGCAAAAAAAAGTTGGTGACCTGATCGTTAGAGCACCGGTCGATGGACAACTTACCTCTCTTGACGCAGAAATAGGTCAATCAAAAAATAAAGGAGAACGACTTGGGCAGCTTGATATTCTCAGCGGATTCAAAGTAAGAGTAGATATCGATGAACATTATATTTCCCGCATCTATAATGGTCTTATTGGTGACTTCAGTTTTGCGGGTAAGAGTTATAAACTCAAGATCACAAAGGTTTATACGCAAGTTACCAATGGCCGCTTCCAGGTTGACATGGAATTTGTAGGTGAAGTGCCTCAAGGTATTCGCCGGGGACAAACATTACAGATCGGTTTAGCATTAAGTGATGAGATCACTGCGCTGCTTCTTCCTAAAGGTGGTTTCTATCAAAAAACTGGTGGCAACTGGATATTTAAAGTAAGTGATAATGGAAAAACAGCGTATAAAGTGGATATACAACTTGGCATGCAGAGTCCGGATTATTACCAGGTATTGTCGGGATTAAAAGCCGGAGACAAAGTGGTTACATCCAGCTATGAAAATTATGAGAACATGGAGGAACTTGTTATTAAAAATTAGAACCATTTACTAATTATAAAGTATAGCCATGAAAAAGAAAACCTTTTATTTATTCATCCTGATCTGTTCGATCAGCTTATTTTCTTCTGCAAAGAAAATAAAAAGTAATTGTGAGAGTGCGATGGGTTGCTGCCAGTCAGAACAACCGATAACCGCTCATGAAAGCGAGTTAAATCTTCCTTTTCTCGGTTTATTCCTTTTCAACAATTGAATCTTTCACCTTCACTTTAAAAAATAAACAATGATCAAGATTGCAAATCTCGAAAAAACCTATCGCACCGAAGAGGTGGAAACAGTAGCGCTTAACAAGCTTTCTTTTGAAATAAAAGAAGGAGAATTTGTCGCTGTAATGGGTCCATCAGGATGTGGTAAGTCAACTTTATTAAATATTGTAGGCCTGCTTGATGATCCCGATGAAGGTAGTTACCAGTTCAATGGGATTGAAGTTGCAAAATTCAACGAACGTAAAAGAGCCGATCTGCGCAAACGAAATATCGGTTTCGTTTTTCAGAGCTTTAATCTTATTGATGAGCTTACTGTTTTTGAAAATGTTGAATTGCCACTTATCTATACAGGTGTAAAAGGAGCAGACAGGAAAAAAAGAGTAGAGGCGGTTTTAGATAAAATGCAGATCATGCATCGCCGCAATCACTACCCACAGCAATTATCAGGCGGTCAGCAACAACGTGTGGCTGTCGCAAGAGCAGTTGTGAACAATCCAAAACTCATACTTGCGGATGAGCCCACCGGTAATCTTGATTCACATAATGGAAGTGAAGTAATGCAAATGCTTACCGATCTGAATGAGCAGGGAACTACCATTATTATGGTAACACACTCTGAACATGATGCCCGCTACAGTCATCGTATCATCCGGATGCTGGATGGACAAACTGTGACTGAGAATATATTAGTGTAGAAATGCTGCGAGCTATCAGCTACGAGCCACGAGCAGGAAACTCACAGCTCACAGCTCATGACTCGTGGCTATAAAAAGTATAGCCATGTTCAAAAATTATTTCAAAATAGCTTTAAGAAACCTTTGGAGGCACAAAGTGTTTTCTGTTATAAATATCATTGGCCTGGCTATGGGTCTTGCCTGCTTTATCATGATCGCCATGTATGTAACTGATGAGCTGAGTTATGACAGGTATAATGAAAAAGCTAATAGAATTTACCGTATTAATTCTGATATCCGTTTTGGGGGCACTGATTTGATAATGGCGGTAAGTGCCGATCCGATGGGGGCTACACTGAAAAAAGATTATCCGCAAGTAGAAGAATTTGCACGCCTTTATGCATCCAGCGGTTCAAAGCTTATTAAAAAAGGTAACGACTACATTAATGAAAACAGGGTAGCTAATGCTGATTCCACTTTGTTCAATGTATTTACATTACCTGCAATTGCCGGAGATACCAAAACAGCACTTAACGAACCCAATACTGTTGTAATAACAGAGTCAACTGCAAAAAAATATTTTGGTAGTACAAATGCGGCTATGGGAAAAAACGTAGAGACCAATGAAAATGGCAGTACGCTGTATAAAGTAACGGCAGTAATAAAAGATATCCCGCACAACTCACATTTCAATTTCGATTTTTTATTTTCCATGGACAATGTGGATTATGGCTTTGGAAATTATCTCAGCCATAATTTTCACACCTATGTTTTATTAAAGCCCGGTACAGATTACAAAGCATTCAATAAAAACTTTAAGCAGGTAATTGATAAATATATTCTGCCTCAGGCAAAACAGTTTATGAAGATCGAAAGCATGGAAGATTTTGCCAAAACCGGGAATAAACTGGAGTATTCATTGATTCCTCTTACTGATATTCATCTTCATTCATCCCGCCAGGCGGAGTTAGAAGTGAACGGGAATATTCAATATGTATATATTTTCTCTGCTGTAGCCTTATTCATTTTGTTGATCGCCTGTATCAATTTTATGAACCTTTCTACTGCCCGTTCAGCGGGAAGAGCAAAAGAAGTGGGTATACGAAAAGTACTGGGCACAGAAAAGAAGTCTCTAATCGGTCAGTTTCTTACAGAATCAACTTTAATGGCATTCATCGCACTGCTGCTTGCATTTGCATTTACCTGGTTATCGCTTTCATGGTTTAATACTATTGCAGGCAAGGAAATGCAAATCGCTACACTTTTCAAACCGCAGTATCTGCTCTTTTTATTTTTACTTCCTGTAGTTGTAGGGGCATTAGCGGGCAGTTATCCTGCATTTTTTCTTTCATCCTTTCAACCCATCTCAGTTTTAAAGGGAAAAATAAATGCAGGCTTCAAAAAAAGTTATCTGAGAAGTTCGTTGGTTGTATTTCAGTTTTGTGCTTCTATCATACTTATCATCGGCACCATAATTATTTATAAACAATTAAACTATATACAAACAACCAAGCTTGGGTTTAATAAAGACCAGGTACTTATTGTCAATAATCCCGGCGTGCCACGGGAAAATCGTGAGACATTTAAAAATGAAATTGCAAAACTAAATGGCGTAAAATCTGCTTCATTTGCCGGTTACCTCCCGGTAAGTAATTCATCACGTAATGACAACACTTATTCCACAGAAGCAGTGATGGATGAAAAGAACGGGTTTAATATGCAGGTATGGAATATTGATTACAATTATATAGTCACACTGGGGATGGAAATAATTAATGGCCGTAATTTTTCTCCTCAATTTGGTTCCGATTCATCAGCCATGATCATTAATGAATCGACAGCAAAGGTGTTGGGTTTTGATAACCCGGTTGGTAAAAAATTGTATTCTTCAAACGGGCCGGGTCAGCCAACTATTTCTTATACAATTATTGGGGTAGTTAAAAATTTCAATTACGAATCACTACGGAAAAATGTCGGGCCTCTTTGTTTCAAGTTGGGAAATAATAAATGGGCTTCTGCCTACCGTGTGTCCACTGCCGACATTGCCGGGCTGTTAAAAAATATTGAATCGAAATATAAAGAAATGGCGTCGGGTATGCCTTTCAGCTATGAATTCCTGGATGAATCATTTGATAATATGTACAGGGAAGAACAACAAGTGGGTAAAGTTGCCTTAACCTTTTCATTGCTGGCAGTTTTCATTGCCTGTCTTGGATTATTTGGTTTAGCTACTTATATGGCCGAGCAGCGTACCAAAGAAATTGGCGTAAGAAAAGTTTTAGGCGCATCGGTGTCGGGTATTGTTTCCATGCTATCAAAAGATTTTCTCCGGCTTGTGTTTATTTCATTTGTAATTGCAGTACCTGTTGCATGGTGGGCAATGAATAATTGGCTACAGGATTTTGCCTATAGAATAACTATTGGTTGGTGGATATTCATTGCGGCAGGTGCTATCGCCTTTTTGATCGCATTTATAACAGTAAGCTCGCAAGCGATCAAAGCTGCATTAGCAAACCCTGTAAAAAGCTTAAGAACAGAATAAAAAGTAAAGCCATGATCAAAAATTATTTTAAGATAGCGTGGAGAAATCTTTTGCATAACAAAACATTTTCTCTTATAAATATTTTTGGACTGGCCCTTGGCATGACCTGCAGTCTTTTGATCATGCTTTGGTTAAAGGATGAAATGCAAAAAGACAAGTTTCATCAAAACGGTAAGCGGCTGTATCGTGTAATGGAAAACCAGTATTATTCTGGTGATATATCTACGTTTTCTGCCACACCTGGCATATTGGCGGAAAACATTGTGAAAGATGTTCCCGAAATAGAGATGGCAAGTCAAATGTTGTGGGAAGAAGAGCCGCTGTTTACCGTGGGAAACACTTTTGACAAAGAGAATGGAAGATATGTTCAAAAAGATTTTTTGAGAATGTTTTCTTTTAAGCTTGCTAAAGGAGATGCAGCTACGGCGCTTGCAAAGATTGACGGTATTGTTATATCAAAAAGCCTGGCAGAGAAATATTTCAAAGGGGAAGATCCGATCGGAAAGATGATCAAAATTGATAGCAAAGAAAACGTAATGGTCACAGGAGTGCTGGAAAAGATCCCGGAACTGTCATCTTTGAAATTTGATTTCTTAATGAACTTTGAACAATGGAAGAAAAAAAATGACTGGGCAAAAGAATGGGGTAATAATGGACCGCGATGTTATGTGATGCTTGCGCCTAACGCATCAATTGATAAAGTAAATGCTAAGATCAAAGGCTACATTAAAACAAAGAATAAGGATAGTAATGTAGAGTTGTTTCTCCAAAATTATGGTGAATCATACCTGTATTCTGATTGGGACAATGGAAAACAAAACGGCGGCCGCATTGAATATGTAAGAATATTCGCATTTGTTGCTATCATTATTTTATTTATCGCCTGCATCAATTTTATGAATCTTGCAACAGCCCGTTCTTTAAGAAGAGCAAGAGAGATCGGGGTACGCAAGGTGGTAGGTGCAGGCAAAAGACAATTGGTGGCACAATTTATCGGCGAGTCAATGTTTGTTTCTTTTCTTGCTATCTGTCTTTCATTACTGATCGTTGCACTAATAATCCCGTCTTTTAACACACTAACTGAAAAACATTTGTCGGTTAATTTTCTTAACCCTTCTTTTTTACTCATTATTCTTGGTTTGACATTGGTGACAGGCATTATTTCTGGTTCGTATCCTGCATTATTTATGTCTTCTTTAAAACCAATAGTTGTTTTAAAAGGACTTCTTAAGTTTAAATTCGGCGCCACACTTTTTAGGAAGGTCCTTGTTGTTTTTCAGTTTGCATTGTCGATCTTTTTAATTCTTGGAATGATCGTTATCTACCGGCAAATTGGGTTTATCCATAACAAGAATCTTGGTTTTGCGAAAGAAGATCTTTTATACATACCGCTTGAAGGCAATTTGCAAAAGGCATACCTGACATTTAAAGATGAATTGTTAAAACAACCGGGGATCAAAGCTGTTTCAAGTGCACAGAGCAGCCCGCTCGAAGTGGGAAGTTCTACACAGGGAGTACGCTGGCCAGGAAAGGATACTACCAAATTGATACTGTTCAGTAATAACCCTATTACCTATGATTACGTAAAGACAATGGGAATTCAATTGATCAATGGAAGGGATTTTGATCCTTCTTATAGTCTCGATACGAACAACTATCTCGTCAATGAAGCGGCTGCAAAAAAAATTGGTTATAAGGAACCTGTTGGTAAAGAATTAACCATGTGGGGTGATAAAGGAACCATTATTGGGCTGATGAAAGATTATCATCACAATTCATTACATGTGCCAATAGAACCGCTGATACTTCGGTTGTTCAAGCAAAGCTGGACAAAAGAAGGTGGCTATTGGGGTAATGTTATCGTACGAACCGAAAAAGGGAAAACAAAGCAGGCTATCGCAAGCATGGAAAAGCTTTATAAACAATATAACCCTGGGTTTCCATTTAAATATTATTTTACCGATGATGAGATAGCCCGCAACTATAAATCAGAATACACGGTCAGTAAACTCTCTAAGTATTTTGCTTTCCTCGCCATTTTTATTTCCTGCCTCGGCTTATTTGGGCTGGTAACTTTTACTGCAGAACAAAAAACAAAAGAAATAGGAATACGGAAAGTGCTTGGTGCCTCTGTTACAGGTATTGTAAGAATGCTTTCAAAAGATTTTTTAAAGCTTGTACTTATCGCCGCCCTTATCGCTTTTCCGGTTGCATGGTGGCTTATGCACAAGTGGTTAGATGGTTTTGCTTATCGTGTTAATATTGGCTGGTGGGTATTTGTTGTAGCAGGTATCGCTGCATTGCTGATCGCCTTATTAACGATCAGTTTTCAATCGATCAAAGCGGCAATTGCTAACCCGGTTAAAAGTTTAAGAACAGAATAAATCTATAAAGCCATGTTCCAAAATTATTTTAAAACGGCTTTTCGAAATCTTTGGAAAAACAAAATATACGGTTCTTTAAATGTATTTGGTCTTGCCATTGGCATTGCATGTGCCGGGCTTATTTTTTTATGGGTAGAAGATGAGTTCAGCTATAATCATAATAATTCCAAAAAAGATCAGCTATACGAAATCCTGGAGAATCAGCCATTCGAAGGAAAGACATATACTTTTAGCGCTACGCCTGGTTTATTAGCTGAAGCAATGAAAAAAGAATTTCCGGGTATTAAAAATTCCTGTCGACTTACCTGGGATAACTATACTTTATTTAATCTTGGTGAAAAATCGATCTATGAAAGAGGGAATTATGCTGATTCATCCATCTTCAGCATGTTTACAATTCCTTTTGTGCAGGGAAAAAAAGAAACTGTTTTTCAGCAGCTTCATTCGTTGGCTATTTCAGAAAAAATGGCAAAGAAATTCTTTGGCGATCAAAAAGATATTATTGGTAAAACACTCAAAGTAGATAATAAAGAAGAGTATGTAATAAGCGCTGTATTTAAGGACTTCCCACAAAATTCTTCCATAAAATTTGATTGGTTATCTCCATTCAAAATATATCATGAACAAAATGATTGGCTGAACGATTGGAATAGCAATGGTGTAGAAACTTTTGTTGAGCTGGAAGAAAAAGCTGATCCGGGTTTAATTAATAAAAAACTTGATAATTATCTTAAAACAAAAGACACAACAATAGTAGCACAGCCATTTCTTTTTTCCATGAATGACTGGAGACTTCACAGCAAATTTGAAGAAGGCAAACAAGTTGGCGGCCGTATTCAAAATGTTCGCACTTTCAGCATTATTGCATGGATCATTTTATTGATCGCCTGTATCAATTTTATGAATTTGGCAACGGCTCGTTCTGAAAAAAGAGCAAGAGAAGTGGGAGTAAGAAAAGTATTAGGCGCCGGAAAAAAGATCCTTATTGCACAGTTTATTGGCGAGGCGATGATAATGGCATTTTTATCATTAATAATTGCAGTCGCTATTATTTATCTCATTCTGCCTTCTTTCAATACCCTGGTAGAAAAGCAACTTGTAATCGGTTTGGATAATCCTTTACACTTTTTGTCTCTTCTTATTATAGGTTTGATCTGTGGTTTGGTAGCAGGCAGTTACCCTGCATTGTATCTTTCATCGTTTAACCCGATATGGGTATTTAAAGGAATAAACTTAAAAGGAAGTGGCGCAGCTTATATAAGAAAAGGTCTGGTTGTTCTTCAGTTTACTATTTCGATCATACTTATTATCGGCACTATAATAGTTTATAGTCAAATACAGCATATTAAAAACCGTGATCTCGGTTATAACAAAGACAATGTAATTCAAACAGGGCTCAGAGGGGATATGAAAAAGAATTTTGCAGTGATCAAAAACCAACTGCTTTCCTCAGGTTATGTTGAAAATGCGGCTGTGTCAAACCTTAACCAGTTATATATGGGCAGTTCGACTGGTAATTATAATTGGGAAGGGAAAGACCCCTCAAGAAAAATATTGGTAACACAGGATTTTGTCAGCCCGGAGTATATCAAAACAATGGGAATACAAATAGCTAAGGGAAGAGATTTTTATCCGGATGCAAAACAAGACAGCTCGAATGTAATCATCAATGAAACGTTTGCAAAAATGATCGGTAAAGATGATGTGGTTGGTACGCTGCTTCGACAGGATACTGCTAAGTATACAATTGTTGGAGTTGTTAAAGATTTTGTTTTTGATGATATGTATGGCAAAAGCGATCCTTTGATCTTCAAATGTTATCCTGATTATTTTGGGTATATGTATGTACGTTTAAAAAAACAGGCTAATGTTGAGAAAGCAGTTGCGAAAATGGAAACGATCGTAAAAAGTAATAACCCCGGTTATCCTTTTGATTACATTTTTGTGGATGATGAGTTTGATAAACAATTTAAAAGTGAAATGCTGATTGGAAAACTATCAAGAATATTCGCATTACTTGCTATTATTATTACTTGTCTGGGTTTGTTTGGATTAGCCGCTTATACGGCAGAACGCAGAACAAAAGAGATCGGGGTACGTAAAGTATTAGGCGCATCCGTAACAGGTATTGCCGGTTTGCTTTCAAGAGATTTTTTGAAATTGGTGATCATTTCATCATTGATCGCTTTTCCTGCAGCATGGTGGCTTATGCACAATTGGTTGCAGAACTATGCATATCGAATTCAAATAAACTGGTGGGTATTTATAGTTGCAGCCGTATTAGCAATAGTCATCGCATTATTTACGATCAGTTTCCAGGTTGTAAAAGCCGCTCTTGCCAACCCTGTGAAATCATTACGAACAGAATGAGTAGTAACTGCATCGTGGTCATCCCGATAGCTATCGGGACATGGTGAAGTTTTTATTCAACAGTTCTTTCACTCAACACAAACTATAATCGCTAAAAGCTTTTTTTAGAAAAACAGGAGGGCCTATGTTTAAAAATTATTTTAAAGTTGCTATTCGCAATCTTTTAAAGAGAAAAGGATTGAGCCTTATAAATATTTTGGGACTGGCTATAGGCATGGCTGTTTGCCTGCTCATTGTTTTGTTTATTCAAAGCGAACTTAGCTACGATAAACAGAATAAAAAGGCCGATAATATTTATCGTGTTGTGCTTGAACGTTATTATCCTGGTCGCTCCACTTCTTATGCCATCATTCCTCAATCGATCGGGGCTGCAATAAAAACAGAATATCCTGAAGTGCTTGAAAGCACAAGGTTGTTCAATCTTGGAGGTAATGGAAATTTCTTTTTACGTATTGGTGAAAAAACATTTGAAGAAAAAAGAGTACTTGCCGCTGATTCAAATTTCTTCCGTGTATTTACCTGCAAAATACTTCATGGCGATCCCGCTACTGCATTGGAAAAAACTCATTCGGCTGTAATTAATGCTACAACGGCTAAAAAATATTTTGGTTCAACGGATGTTGTGGGAAAACAATTTGAAACGGATGCCAATGATACTACAGAAACGTTTGTGATCACCGCTGTTGTGGCTGACTGGCCTGATAATTCTCATTTTCTTTTTGATATGCTTGTTTCTACAAGTACTTTTCAGTTTACACGCAGACCTAACTATATAGGATTTGCGGCACATACTTATTTGCTTTTAAATCCCAACTCATCATACAAGGCATTAGAAGCAAAATTCCCGGAAATAATAAAAAAATATGTGTCCGGAGAAATTAGTAAGGTTTTTAACCAAAGCTGGGAAGATTTTCAAAAAGCTGGTAACGGCTATCATTATTATTTGCAACCATTAACTAAAATTCATTTGATTTCTAATCTCGAAGCGGAATTGCGACCCAATGGAAGTATGACGGCTGTATACATCTTTGGCGTTGTAGCCGTCTTCATCTTATTACTTGCCTGTATCAATTTTATAAATTTATCAACAGCACGTTCGGTAGAAAGAGCAAAAGAAGTTGGAATTAGAAAAACATTCGGGTCTGAAAAGAAATCGCTGATAGGACAGTTTTTAATCGAGTCTGTATTTGTAAGCGTCATAAGCATGCTAATCGCATTTGGCATTATCATTTTACTCATTCCTGCTTTTAATACGATTTCCGGGAAAGAACTTAGCGTTGACTATTTCCTGCAACCCCAATGGATATTAGTTTTGATCGCATTTGTTGTAGTTACCGGTTTGATCGCCGGACTTTATCCTGCATTTGTTCTTTCATCATTTAACCCGATCATGGTTTTGAAAGGCAGATTCAAATCAAACCGATATGGTCTGTTGCTGCGTAATGGCTTAGTGATCTTCCAGTTTGCAATTTCTGTGATATTGATCATATCTACAATTGTAGTGAATCGCCAGATGAATTATATGCTGGGCAATAAGTTGGGTTTTAAAAAAGATCACGTCATTGTATTAGAAAGGACTGACATGGTGGAAAATCAATTACCTGCTTTTAAGAATGAATTGTTGACTATTTCCGGAGTTGAATCGGCAAGCGGTACGTCTACAATGCCAGGCAATCAGAATTTTTTTGGAACTACCTGGCAGGAAATGGGCTCCAAGTCTCCAATGACAGGAAGAGGGATGATTGTGGATGAAGATTTTGATAAAACATTAGGAATTGAA
>Ga0105249_10005252_pt1 | contig 11181 bp, 9 predicted proteins | sample KBSS44metaG_FD_81522 | JGI IMG/M metagenome (GOLD analysis project Ga0105249, IMG submission 81522) | Switchgrass rhizosphere microbial communities from Kellogg Biological Station, Michigan, USA - KBS S4-4 metaG | ecosystem: Host-associated > Plants > Roots > Rhizosphere > Soil | place...
AAAATCCGTTCGCCTGTTGCTGCACTTTTTTCTGGATGAAATTGAACGCCATAAAAATTATTTTTCTTTAGCGCCGAACTATATGGCCTTACATAGTTTGTCGTTGCAATTGTATAAGGGCTTATATCTGCATAGTACCCATGAACAAAATAACAATAGCTTTTTTCCTGAATGTCCTTAAACAAGTTGGTTTTAAGACTTGTTATACTATTCCATCCGATCTGAGGTACTTTCAAATTTTTATTTTCAGGAGCAAATTGTTTTACCTGCACTTTATCAAATATCCCAAGACAAGCAGTATCATTTTCTGTTGAATGATCGCATAACAATTGCATGCCGAGGCAAATACCTAAAACTGGTTGCTGTAATGAAACGATCAATTTATCTAATTCTCTTTCTCTTAAATAATTCATGGCGGTGCTTGCCTCACCTACGCCGGGAAAAATAACCTTATCAGCAGAGCGAATAGTTGCCGCATCGTCAGTAACTATTGCTTTAAATCCTATTCTTTCCAATGCAATAAGCACTGACTGGATATTACCTGCATTATATTTTATGATCGCAATATTCATTTATAAAACTCCTTTCGTGGTGGGCAGTTGCATGTTTTCAACATCTCTTTTAACTGCCATTTTAATCGATTTTGCAAATGCCTTGAAAATAGACTCTATTTTATGGTGTTCATTTGTACCTTCTACTTTTATATTCAGGTTGCATTTTGCGGCGTCTGAAAATGATTTAAAAAAATGCTCAAACATTTCTGTCGGCATATCCCCAATCTTTTCTCTTTTAAACTCTGCGTCCCAAACCAACCAGTTTCTGCCACCAAAATCGATTGCTACTTGTGCCAGGCTATCATCCATTGGCAAAAGAAAACCGTAACGTTCAATTCCTTTTTTATCTCCTAAGGCTATTGCAAATGTTTCACCCAATGCTATAGCAGTATCTTCAATAGTATGATGCTCATCAATATGCAGATCACCTTTGACTTGTATAGAAAGATCGATACCGCTGTGCCTGCTTAGTTGCTCCAACATATGATTGAAAAAACTTAGCCCGCTATCTATCGCTGATCTTCCGGAACCATCCAAATTCAATTCGATATTGATTTTTGTTTCATTGGTATTGCGCCGATGAGTTATGAAGCGTTGGCCTAATTTCAGGAGTTCATAAATATTCTTCCATTCACTTGTTTCCAAAACAATAGTCGATTGAAGCTCTTTCAGATCATTGCTGATCTCAGAGGCGCCAAGTGATGCATCATTATTAAGCCAGATTGCCTTACAACCAAGATTTTTCGCAAGTTCTACATCGGTAATTCTATCGCCAATTACAAACGAACCTGCAAGATCGTATTCAGGGTTATTTATGTATTCAATTAACATCCCTGTTGCCGGTTTTCTTGTTGGGGCATTATCATTTGCAAATGACCTGTCAATTTTTATCGCATTAAAATTTATTCCTTCATTAGCGAGGCTTTTCATGATGAGTGTATGTACAGGTAAAAAAGTTCCTTCAGGAAAAGAAGCAGTACCAAGACCATCCTGGTTCGTGACCATTACTAATTCAAAATCGAATTCATTTGCAATTTTTCCCATCCATGTAAACATCCCGGGATAAAATTCAAGTTTGTCAAATGAGTCGACCTGGTAAGTGGGCGGAGCTTCCTTGATCAAAGTGCCATCCCGGTCTATAAATAAAACTTTTTTCATGCCTTATATTCGTTTAATGCTTTAAGCAGTTGTTGATTTTCTTCCGGCGTTCCTACAGTAATTCGCAGGCAATCGTCGCAAAGAATAACTTTTGACCTGTCTCTTACTATTATTCCTTTTGTATTTAAATATTCGAATATCTGTCTTGCTTCATTTATTTTAACTAAAATAAAATTAGCTTCTGATGGGTAAACAGTTTTAGTAAACGATAACTCCGACAATTGATCCTTCAGCCATTCTCTTTGCTGTACGGTTGTTTTTATCCATTCATTTACGGTTTCAATATTCTCCAGCGCATCAGCAGCCAGTTTTTGCGTTGCTATATTTATGTTATAAGGATATTTCACTTTATTCATATAGTTAATGATCGGCTGCCCGGCGAAAGCCATGCCCAATCTAAGTCCTGCTAAGCCCCATGCTTTTGATAAGGTTTGCAGAATTACAAGATTTGGGTATTCAGTTAATTCTGTAATAAATGTTTTTTGTTTTGCGTAGTTAATGTATGCTTCATCAATAACCACTAATCCGTCAAAATTATTCAGCAATATTTCAATATCATTTCTATTGATGCTGTTGCCTGTCGGGTTATTTGGCGAACAGATGAATATAAGTTTGGTAAAAGGATCAATGACTGATTCAACAGATTCAAGATTGATCTGAAAATCTCCGGTCAAAGGAATTCTTTTTACATCAATAGCATTCATTTCTGCGCATACTTCGTACATGCCATAGGTAGGAGGGAAGATGATAACGTTATCTTTTCCTGGTTCGCAAAATATTCTGAATAAAAGATCAATAGCCTCATCACTGCCATTCCCAAGAAAAATATTTTTTGAAGGCACTCCTTTTATTTGGCTGATTTTTTCTTTAAGCTCTGATTGCAATGGGTCAGGATAGCGGTTGTATGTCATCTCCTCTACCGAAGAAGTATGGATATCGAGAGGTGATCCAAAAGAATTTTCATTGGCATCGAGAAATATGGAAGCCTTACCACTAAATTCATGACGCGCCGATGAATAAGCGGTCATCTTCTTTATATTTTCCCTTACTAATGAGTCTAAATCCATAACTAATTTTTTAATCTTATTGCAATCGCATTTTTATGAGCATATAATCCTTCGGCTTCGGCCATTTGTATGACAGTATCACCAATATTTTGTAATCCATCTTTAGTTAATTGCTGGTAAGTGATCTTCTTTACAAAACTGTCTAACGAAACACCGCTATACATAGCAGCATAACCATTGGTTGGTAAAACATGATTAGTGCCGCTTGCATAGTCCCCTGCACTCTCCGGTGAATAATTACCTAAAAAGACAGAACCGGCAGATGTTATTTGTTCGCTTATTTCTTCAGCATTATTACAGGATAATATTAAATGTTCCGGAGCATATAGGTTGGATAAAGCAATTGCATCATCCAGATTTTTTAAAACTATGAGCTTGCTGTTTTCAAGTGCAAGTGTGGCTATATCCTTCCTTGGCAATAGGGCTAACTGATTTTTTATTTCATCATCAACTTTGTTGGCAAATGTTTCGCTTGTAGTAACGAGTATTACCTGCGAATCGGGACCATGTTCAGCCTGCGATAAAAGATCAGCAGCAACAAATTCAGGTATAGCTGTTTCATCTGCGATCACTAAAACCTCCGATGGGCCTGCCGGCATATCAATTGCAATTCCCTCCTGTTGTACTAATTGTTTTGCCAGTGTCACATATTGATTACCTGGCCCAAATATTTTAAACACTTTAGGAATTGTCTCCGTACCATAAGCCAAGGCAGCTATAGCTTGTGCTCCACCGGATTTGAAAATTTTATTTATACCACATAATTGTGCGGCATATAAAATAGCAGGATGTATGGAAGTCTGCTCTGTATTTGAAGAAAGAGTGGGAGGCGAGATTAAAACAATTTCTTTGCAACATGCTAATTGTGCCGGTACAGCAAGCATCAGCACGGTTGAGAACAATGGAGCTGAGCCGCCAGGAATATAAAAACCAATTTTATCAATAGCTACCGACCGCCTCCAACATTGTACGCCATGCATGGTTTCGATCTTTTCTATTTTTTCTTTTTGGGCTTTATGAAATGTTTCAATATTTTCTTTGGCTTGGCTAATTGCTGTTTTAAGATTGTTGTCTAACAAATTTTCTGCTTGTTTCAACTCTTTTTCACTTACCATGGTTTTTCTTAGAGTAATGCCATCAAATTCTTTTGAATATTTTTTCAAAGCTTTATCACCTTGCTTCCTCACTTTTTCCAAAATCTTTCTTACCGTTTTTTCAAGAGCAGAAGAATCAGTAACAGGCCGTTTAATGAGCTCATTCCATGTTTCTTTCTCGGGGTATCTATATAACTGCATAAACTTTTTCTTTCTTAAATGATCATTTTTTCAATTGGGATAATCAAAATCCCTTGTGCGCCATTCGCTTTTAATTGCTCAATCACATTCCAAAAATCGGCTTCATTGATAACTGAATGAATAGAACTCCATCCTGATTCGGCTAAAGGCAGGATGGTAGGGCTTTTCATTCCCGGTAATAATTTAGTGATCGTATCAATTTTATCGTTTGGTGCATTCAGCAAGACATACTTATTATTCCTGGCCTTTCTTACGGCTCTGATACGAAACAATAAACTATCAAGGATAAATTTTTTTTCAACAGATAAATTTTTATTGCTTATAAGAATTGCTTCGGATGATAAAATAGTTTCTATTTCTACCAATTCATTGCTGAAAAGAGTACTGCCGGAACTCACAAGATCGCAGATAGCATCAGCAAGACCGATTCTCGGAGCTATTTCAACCGATCCGCTGATCTCATGAATGGATGCTGCAATATTTTTTTGTTGGAGATATTGGGATAAAATTTCCGGGTAGCTTGTAGCAATTTTTTTCCCATTCAGATCATCTATGGTTTTCAGACTACCGCTTTTTGTTACTGCGATCGACAAGCGGCATTTACCAAAACCAAGTTTTTCAACGGTATCGACAGTCTTCTTTTTTTCCTTAACCACATTTTCGCCGATAAAACCAATATCGGCAACGGCATCCTGTACATATTCGGGGATATCGTCATCACGCAGAAAAAATATTTCCACAGGAAAATTAGAAGCTAATACCCTGAGTTGATTATTACCATTTCCAACTTCGATACCGCATTCTTTCAGTAAAAGCATGGATCCCTCATAGAGTCTGCCTGATTTTTGAATAGCTATTTTAAGTGTTTCATTCATGATTTTGTGTTTAAAAGAAAAAAGGCTCACCATCCGGTAAGCCTTCACTATGTTTGATACATAATATCATCATGGCCTACCCTGGCAGAGCAAGAAATGATGATGAATATGTGTAAAGTTGTTCATGATTAGGGCTCAAAAATAATGATTATTTGATATGTCGCAAGTTTTTGTTCTTATTTTTTAAATTAGCTAAATGATCGTTACCAATATGTAAACAAATCACTATGCCAGAACCCCAGAACATTGATACTGCCGTAACTGATTCCCGTTCAACTTCTCCTGGCTTTGATTTACTTCAACCCTGGAAGGTTATTTCACAAAACAATATTTATATAATCTATCTCTCCGTATTGTTATTTGCTTTTTATGCATTTGCAAGGCATGGCTTTAACTGGATAGCCCTGTCCACCTCACTAATTGTGAGTATTCCTATTGGCTTTGCCATTGCTTTTTTTGAAACACAATCAACTGAATTCAGGCGAAAACATAGACGAACACAATTCTGGTTTTATCTTTTATACCGCACCTTCAGAGTTACTTCCTGGTTTATAGTGTTGTTCTTCATTATAATGGTTATTGTTCGATGGCTTAAGATCAATACATATGAAACGATTTTTCCCCATAGTTTGCATGATTTTTTTACAACACGAAAAGTCTTTGAATTTTTAGGAATAGCTCTTATCATTTCGCTCGTTTCAAACTTTATGGATGAGCTTCATCGCAAACTTGGCAAGGATGCGATCTTTAATCTTGTCTTTGGAAAATATCACCAGGTAAAACAAGAAGATCGTTTGTTTCTTTTCATTGATCTCAATAGCTCAACAGAAATAGCAGAGGAAATGGGAGAGTTAGAGTTCAGTCATTTTTTGCAAGATTATTATTATGATATTAGCGAGCCTATTGCCCGTTATTTCGGAAGAGTATATCAATATGTAGGAGATGAAGTAGTAGTAACATGGTCATTAAAGCGGGGATTGAAATTTGATGTTTGTGTTCGCTGTTTTTTTGCCATTCAAAAACAAATACGGCGTTATCAGGATCAATATCAAAAAAGATATGGAAGGGTCCCTGAATTTAAAGCAGCGCTTCATGGAGGTACCATAGTTGTTTCAGAAGTTGGAAAATATAAATCTGAGATCGCTTATCATGGTGATGTATTAAATACCACGGCAAGAATGTTGAGCAAATGCCATGACCTGAATGCAGATTTTTTGATCTCTGATTTTATTGTCGAGAAAATAGAAATGCCCAAATATCTTAAGGTTGAATCAATGGGTTTATTTCAATTGAAAGGTAAACAACAGGAAATAGAACTTTATTCTGTTTTTTTGAAAAGGAACGAAGAGGCAACAAGAAATCGCCGGAAAGGAATGCTATTCAGAAAAAAAGTACAGAATGCATGATACTTCAATAAGACATTTATCCTCTGAACCTATAGCTACTGGATTGAGGATTTGCCGGGCAACCCGTTTTACGGGATGAATAGCAGGAGCTTATCGTAAGGGCGGTAACGATGATCAGCACTGCGGCAAGAAATTTGTTTTTCATTTTTGGGAACATTTGCTTTTAAACGGGAAAATCATCAAAATATTATACAACTCAAAGATAGAAAAGACCTTTTGATTATAGCATCAATTAAAGTTTGAGACTGCAGAATATAAGGATTAATGTATAAGTCTTTGTTTATCCATATTCAGCTTAATAAATTAGTGTTATAGCCCGGCAAATAGTTAACTTTACCGCCCACCAAAGGCAATCTTTGGACAAAAAAAATTCAAAAACTAAGAGAAATTACTGATCTGATGCTGCATTTGAAAAAACCCCTTGCATTTATTGATTTGGAAACTACCGGCACTAATCCTGGCAGTGATCGTATAATTGAAATTGCGATCGTAAAGATATTGCCTGACGGTACAAAAAGTATAAAGCGGAAGTTGCTTAATCCTGAAAGACCAATACCAAAATTCAGTTCTGATATCCATGGCATTACTGATGAAATGGTGAAAGATGCGCCGACTTTCAAGCAAGTAGCTCATGAATTAAAACAAATGCTCGATGGTTGCGATATTGGCGGCTATAATTCCAATCGCTTCGATATTCCGTTGCTGGTTGAAGAATTCCTCCGGGCTGATGTGGACTTTGATATGAAAGGAAGAAAAATGGTAGATGTACAGAATATTTTTCATAAAATGGAACAGCGTACTTTAAGCGCTGCATACAAATTTTATTGTAATAAAATATTGGATGGGGCACATGGAGCGGAGGCGGATGCTTGTGCAACACACGAGATATTGATCGCTCAATTGGAACGCTATCCCGATCTTGGTAATACTCTCGAATCAATATTTAAAATAATTGGGGAGGAGTCGGTAGTTGATTTTGCACGCCGGTTTATTATGGACAATGGCATTGAAGTTTTCAATTTTGGTAAATATAAAGGCCGCCCTGTGGCAGAGGTATTGAAAAGTGAACCCCAGTATTATGATTGGATGATGAAAGGCGATTTTCCCCAACACACCAAACTTAAACTCACCGAGATCTATACAAGAGCCATGTTGAAAAAAAACTGATTATTCACGACTGGTGATATTTTTAACAAGCCTTCTTTAACGATTATCGTAAATTCGTTACCAGCCATTACGTAACAGCATGGAGAAAATAGTTGTCATACCTACTTACAACGAAAAAGAAAATATAAGCAGCATTCTTCATGCTATTTTTAATCTCAATGAAAATTTTCATGTATTGGTGATTGATGATAGCTCTCCTGATGGCACTGCTCAAATAGTGAAAGAATTACAGAATAAATTTCCGGGACAATTATTTATCGAAGAACGTAAGGGAAAACTTGGATTAGGCACAGCATATATTCATGGTTTCAAATGGGCCATCAATAATAATTATCAATTCATCTTCGAAATGGATGCGGATTTTTCTCACAATCCTGCTGATCTTTCCCGATTATATAATGCGTGCAAAAATGAAGGCGCCGATCTAGCAGTTGGCTCCCGTTACGTTAAAGGCGGTGGAGTTGTTAACTGGCCCACAGACCGGATAGCATTATCTAAAGGGGCGTCTTTATATACAAGGATGATCACATTTATGCCGGTAAAAGATCCTACTGCAGGCTTTATGTGCTATAAAAAAGAAGTACTTGACGCTATTAATTTAGATAATATTGTTTTTGTCGGATATGCTTTCCAGATTGAAATGAAGTTTGCCGCATGGAAACTCGGGTTCAAGTTCAAAGAAGTGCCGATCATTTTTCGTGACAGAACGCTGGGTGCTTCTAAAATGAATAAGGGAATTGTAAAAGAAGGCATTCTTGGGGTACTTAAACTTCGCTGGCATAGCTGGTTTACCAACTATCGCAAAAGGGTTAAAAATGAAACTGATACTTCTATGAGTTCTATTTCACAAAATGAAGTATTGGCTAAAACAAAATAATTCTTCATTGTTTTCCATTTGCTTTGTAGTTTGCTGTTAGCATGAAAAAAGCTTTTTTTCAACTTCACATTGCAGTCTTTCTCGCCGGATTTACAGGTATATTGGGTAAGCTTATTGACCTTAATGAAGGGTTACTTGTATGGTACCGCTTGCTGATAACTTCTGTGACAATGTGGATCCTATTCTTTTTCATGAAGAAACTTCAGAAGATTTCTTTTACAGATATAATAAAACTTACCGGTATTGGATTTTTAGCTGCATTGCATTGGGTTGCATTTTATGGCTCGATCAAATATGCCAATGTATCCGTTGCTTTAGTTTGTTTTTCGTCAGTTGGTTTTTTTACAGCACTGATAGAGCCTCTTATTTACCGAAAGCAGATCAATAAGACTGAGTTGTTGCTTGGACTGCTTGTTATTGCAGGCATTTATATTATTTTTCATTTCGATCCGCAATATAAAACTGGCATTATCCTCGGCATCATTTGCGCAATACTACTTGCGTTTGTAATAATCTTAATAAGAGGTTTTTTGCAAAGAATAAATCCTGAGACAACTCTTACTTACCAGCTTAGTGGTGGATTAATTGCTTTGTCAGTCCTTATGCCATTTTACATGAACCGTTTTCCGACTTCCTATATCTTTCCCAACCTTAAAGATTGGTTATGGCTTTTATTTTTAGCATGGGTTTGTTCTGTCTTTGCTTTTCAACTTTCAACAAGAGCTTTAAAAAAGTTATCTGCCTTTACCGTTAATCTTTCCTTTAACCTCGAGCCTGTGTATGGGATCATTCTTGCGTTTATTTTTTTTGGAGAAAGCAAATATCTCAATTGGTCCTTTTTTGTTGGCTTTGCTCTTATTGCTGCTTCTTTGATCATTCATATTGTTATGCTTCGCAGAAAAGAAAAATCTGGAGAGAATGGAGGAAAATAAATATCATAATGACATAATAGAATATTATCGTCTTACAGAGAATGCCTATAAAGATTCCTGGGATCTCAATAATAGCCTTGCGATACATTATGGCTATTGGGATGAAAAAGTGCGGTCGTTCCCTCAATCATTGATGCGAATGAATGAAGTGATGATGGAAGCGGCTCAAATAAAATCAACCGATACTATATTAGATGCCGGCTGTGGTGTGGGAGGCAGCACTATTTTTTTAGCTCAACAGGTTGGGTGTAAAATAACGGGCATTACTTTAAGTGAAAGACAAGCAGGGCAGGCTACTTTAAATGCTCGGAAAAAAGAAGTAGAAACTTTAGTTGATTTTAAAGTAATGGATTATTGCAACACAATTTTTGTAAATGAAAGTTTTGATATTGTATGGGGATGTGAAAGCATTTGCTATGCCGATGACAAAGAAAAATTCATTAAAGAAGCATATCGTTTACTGAAGCCCGGCGGCAGGGTGGTAATTGCTGATGGATTTGTTACAGAATTTAAGAATAACGATCATCCCTACATCCGCAATTGGCTTGATGGCTGGCAGGTTAATTACCTGGAATCTCCCGATAGATTTCTTCAATTTATAAAACAGGCAGGTTTTACAAATGGGGAGTATAAAAACATTTCAAAGTATACCAGCCGTTCATCAAGACGGTTGTATATGTTTTTTTATTTGGCAAACTTATACCTGGCCTGGAAAAAACTAACCTTTTCAAACACGGCAACAGTTATGCAGAAGAAAAACATCAATGCATGTAAATACCAGTATTATGCTGTTAAGAAAAAATTATGGCAATACGGACTGATGACGGCTATTAAGCCCTGAATAAGATTATATATCTTTAGTAAAATAAATTACAATGAGAAGATATGTGCTCCTGCTTTCTTCCTTTTTCATTGTTTCTTTTGTAGCTGCACAAAAAAAACCTCTTGATCATTCTGTATATGATGGCTGGCAAAGTATTGGAGAAAAAATGATCAGTAATGATGGCAAATGGGTTGTTTATACTATTAATGTGCAAGAAGGAGACAATGAATTAGTGATACAATCTTCCGATGCTAAGTACAAAAAGACAGTTCCAAGAGGATATAATGCGCTTATTACCGAAGACAGCCGCTATCTTGTTTTTAAAATAAAACCATTTTATAAGGACACAAGAGAAGCAAAAATAAAAAAGAAAAAGCCAGAAGATTTTCCCAAAGATTCATTGGCTATTGTTGAATTAGGAAAAGAAGAAATCTGGAAGACTGCCAAAGTAAAAACATATAAAACACCGCAGAAAGGTTTTGGTTGGGTAGCTTATCATCTTGAAAAGAAAATAGAGCCACCGGCAAAAGCAAAATCTCCCGAGTCAAATAACAATAAAAAAACAATGGATAGTTTGAATCGAATTATCGATTCGCTTGAAACCGTGATACGATCCATCCCAACTCAGAAAAAAAAGAATAAAGGCGAGGATGAAATGCAGGATGCTGATGGTGATGAAACATCTTCGGCTGTTGAAGCTGGTACCGATCTTATTCTCCGCAAGCTGGAAACAGGAGAGGAGAAAACTTTTCTGAATGTTGCTGATTTTTATTTTAATAAAACAGGAGAAAAGTTATTGATTAAAATTTCAGGAAATGAAAAAGACGGTCCAGGTAAAACATCTATTATTCTTTATGATATTCAGAAAGGATATGCAGACACCTTAAGTAGGGGAGGGAATGATTTCAGAAACTTTGCAATGACAGATGATGGTTTACAGGTAGCTTATGTCGCCGAAAGAGATGCAAAGCCAAAAGATCTTCAAAAGACATACAAGCTCTGGTATTACAAGCAAGGCATGGATAGT
>Ga0105249_10005254_pt1 | contig 11181 bp, 10 predicted proteins | sample KBSS44metaG_FD_81522 | JGI IMG/M metagenome (GOLD analysis project Ga0105249, IMG submission 81522) | Switchgrass rhizosphere microbial communities from Kellogg Biological Station, Michigan, USA - KBS S4-4 metaG | ecosystem: Host-associated > Plants > Roots > Rhizosphere > Soil | place...
CGGAAAATGGACGGCCAATTCTCGACCACGGATCAACACGGGCCACGGATGAACACGGGCCACGGATGAACACGGATAAACACGGGCCACGGATAAACACGGATAAACACGGATCAACACGAGCCGCGGATCAACACGGGCCACAGATGAACACGGGCCACGGATGAACACGGATCAACACGGATGAACACGGATGAACACGGATGCTGCGTGGGTCAACAAATCAATGTTAGTCTGTGTCGTCACCGAGCGCATATCGCCACGAGTTCAGGATGGACAGCACTCCGCGCTTCTGGACCGCCACGAAGCAAAAGACACTCTACTTCCTTCTCGGCAGCGCGGTGCTGTCCATCGGCACACCGGCGATCGTGGCTGCGACGCAGGCGGGCGCGCGCTTCTATCTGCTTCAACCGATCGTGTTCGTCGCGCAGGTGATTCCGAATCTCGTCGCGACGGGTCTCTGGCTTCCCTGGCCGTCGGCACGGGCGAGCAAAGTCGCTCTCCTGCTCGCGCGGATTTTCTTTTTCGCGTCGGCTCTGTTCTACATTCCAGTCATGACCGGTATCCTGCCGACCAGCGGCGACATGATCGCACTGGGATACGTGCTCTTCGCGATGGTCACGGTGGCGGCGATCCTCGTCGCAACGGTTGTTGCGTTCGCTGTGTCGTGGATACTTGCGAGACGGACGAAGCGGACCGACGCAGCGACACCAGTCCTATGACCTCGTCGTCGCAAGCAGAGGTCGTGATCGTCGACTACGATCCTGCGTGGCCGGCCCGGTTCGAGGAGGAGCGCGAGGCGCTCGGTCGAGTCCTCGCGCCATGGCTGGCAGGCCCGATCGAACATATCGGCAGCACGGCGATTCCCGGACTGGCAGCGAAGCCGGTCATTGACATCATGGCAGGCGTCGAGACGCTCGAAGGATCGAGGGACGCAATTGACGCCGCCGCGACACTCGGGTATTGCTACTTTCCATACCAGGCATCCGTCAGGCATTGGATGTGTAAACCATCCGACGCGTTTCGAACTCATCATCTCCACCTGGTTCCCGTCGGCAGTCCGCAGTGGATGCGGCCAATTGCCTTCCGTAACTATCTGCGGACACACGACGACGTCGCTGCAGATTATGAACAGTTGAAACGCGGCCTCGCGCAGAAGTTCAGGTTCGACCGCGAGGCGTACACAGAAGCGAAGCGCGTGTTTATCGATGCAGTCACACAAGAGGCAATTGCGTCGGGCTATGCCTCTCGTCGCGGATGATCGTGCCAGCGGGCCGACGGAAGAGCTAGTGCGCGCGGCGCCGTTGGGTGTCAGGTGAATGTCGCGTGCGCTTCCCCATCATTGACCTGACTGCCGCGCGGTCGGACTCGATCGACCAGGCAGCGGCATTGCTCCATGACGCATTTCGTGGCCGGACTCACGACTGGCAGGATCTCGACTCCGCGCGACGGGAGGTGATCGAGTCGATGTCGGAAGAGAAGATCAGTCGTGTCGCGCTGGGTGATTCCGATCGGGTCATCGGCTGGATCGGGGCGCAACCGAGTTACGACGGTTACGTTTGGGAGATCCATCCACTGGTTGTTGCGGCAGCCCACCGCGGTCACGGTATTGGCCGGACGCTCGTGCGCGACCTCGAAGACATCGTGCGTCAAAAGGGCGGCATCACGTTGTGGGTCGGAACCGACGACGAGAATGGTGAGACGAGCCTGAGTGGGATCGACCTGTACCGTGACCTGCCGGGCGCACTTCGGACGATCAAAGGCCGCGACCCACACCCATATGGGTTCTATATGAAGCTCGGGTTCACACTCGTCGGCGTCATGCCCGACGCCAATGGTCCCGGGAAGCCGGACATCTTTCTGGCGAAGCGCGTGTAACGGGTATCTCATAATTCCCACCGCCGGGGTAATATCAGGACATCCGTTGGGCTTTCCCCAGGAGGAACTATGAGACGTGAGACCGGGCTGACGCTGACGTTGGCGGGTTTGCTGGCGCTCTGCCCTGCAACCTCACCAGTCGCGGCGCGGGTCCAGGAACAGAAACCGCAAGTCAAGATTCCGCAATCCGGCGTGCCGCAAATCATGACCATCGAGGGTCTGTTCGTTCGCGCCGCCTACAACAATGAAGGCTACGCGATCATCGGCTACAAGACCGCGAACATGTCGGTCGGTGACGAATGGATGCTGCTCGAGATGGGCGCGACACTGCGAGAGGGTGTGTCGAACTACAGGCTGAAGCGCGATGCGTTGTCGCTCGACACGCCCGACGGAACGAAGGTGCCGCTCGCTTCCGTCGAGGACTACCGCAAGGCGAACCTCGCCGCTCTCGACAATCGAGCAAAGGTCGCGCGCGACTCGATCAACTACTTTCCTCCCAATGCCGTCCAGGCGTGCCGCATCGGTTTCTTCAGCGAGTTGCAGAGCCCGGCGATGTCGTGGAGCGAAGTGGAATTGAGCCAGACCCGTGCGTGCCTGGGCCGGGTGTATTTCAAAGTGCCGGGTGGCATCAAGTACGGCCAGCACTGGCTCAATGTTCAGTTCGAAAAGAGCCTCGTGCGCGTGCCCTTCCGTATTCTGACCAAAGACGAGGAGAAGCTCGCAAATAAGAACTACAAGGACATCAGAAAGCAGGTCCAGGAAGCATTCAAGCCGCCAAAGAAGAAGACGTAGAACAATTGGTGGATTGGTGAATTGATCGACCATGGATGAGGCCAAGATCACGCGCCGGACCTTTGGGCAGACGCTGGGACTCGGTGTTGCCAGTACTCTCCAAGGGTTCGGCGCAACCTCTGGTCAGATGAACACACGAGCGTCAAACACTCCAACGGCGGAAGCTTTATGCGATCTCAGCGCAGTCGAGTTGGCAGCGAGGATCCGCCGCAAGGATGTTTCAGCGCGCGAGGTGTTGAACGCGCACCTGGCGCGAATCGAACGGGTGAATCCCAAAGTCAACGCGATCGTGACCCTCGTCGCCGAGCGGGCGATGGCGGATGCCACCCGCGCCGACGAAACGACGGCCCGCGGCGGTGCTCTCGGCGTCCTGCACGGGCTGCCCGTCGCGCATAAGGATCTCGTCGACACGGCCGGCATTCGGACGACGCGTGGGTCGCTGTTTTACAAAGATCTTGTGCCGAGTCGCGACGCGCTGATCGTGACCCGCATCCGTGCGGCGGGCGCCATCACGTGCGGAAAAACCAACACCCCCGAGCTCGGCGCCGGCTCGCAAACCTTCAACCGCGTCTTTGGTGCGACGCGGAATCCGTACGACACGACGAAGACGTGCGGCGGCAGCAGTGGCGGGGCCGCGGTCGCGCTGGCGTGCGGGATGCTGCCAATTGCCGACGGCAGCGATACTGGAGGTTCACTGCGCAACCCCGCCGCCTTCTGCAACGTCGTTGGGTTCCGAACCTCCCCCGGCGTCGTCGCCAGTGAATCCACGGCATGGTCGCCGTTATCGGTTTCGGGTCCGATGGCGAGGTCGGTTGCAGACGTTGCGCTGTTCCTGAGCGCGATTGCGGGTCCAAATCCGCAAAACCCTCTCTCGATCGACGGAGATGGCGCGCGTTTCCGGGAACGGCTCGATCGCAACTTCAAGGGCGCTCGCGTCGCGTGGTGGAACGGACTCGGCGGCATCCCCTTCGAGCCGGAAATCCGATCGGTGATTGACGGCAACCGCCATGTGTTCGAATCGCTGGGATGCACAGTCACCGACGACGAGCCGGATTTTTCGGGGGTCGATCAGGCCTTTCCCGCGCTCCGTTACGCCTCTAATCATCCGCGCAACGCCGCGTTGATTCGCGACAGAGCGGAATGGGTCAAGGACACGATCAAGTACGAAGCCGCGGAAGCCGAGCGAATGACCGCGGCCGACATCGGGCGCGCGCTTGCCCGGCAGTCGCAGATGTACGATCAAAGCCGGCAGTTCTTCGAGCGGTACGACTATTTCGTGTTGCCGGTGACCCAGGTTGCACCGTTCGATGTCAACGTTCCTTATCCGACACAGATCAACGGCAAGCCAATGACGACCTACATCGACTGGATGCGATCGTGTTGGTAGGTGACGTTCATGACAAATCCCGCCATTTCAGTGCCGGCGGGATTCACGTCTGCAGGGCTACCGGTAGGAATTCAGATCGTCGGACGCCACCGCGATGAGTGGAGCGTGCTCCAGCTTGCCTATGCGTTCGAGCAGGCCACGGGGCACGCGAAGAGGCGCCCGGCATTAATCAACGCTGATCGATAGCCACCACCGTCTGCGGATATGGCGGACCGATATAGTCCGTCCGCGGACGAATCAGACGATTGTTCGCGTATTGCTCGAGGCAGTGCGCCGTCCAACCGGAGATTCGGCTGACGGCAAAGATCGGCGTGAACAGATCGATCGGAATACCGAGCGTGTAGTAGGTCGACGCTGAATAGAAATCGACGTTCGGGTTCAGCTTCTTCTCCGATTTCACCAGGTTCTCGATCCGCTGCGACATCTCGAACCAGCGGGTAGTCCCGGCCTTCTCGCCAAGCTCTTTCGACATTCGCCGGAGATGGGTCGCGCGTGGGTCCTCGGTTCGATAGACGCGATGCCCGAACCCGGGAATCTTGATCTTCTTCGCGAGCTTCGCGCGGATCGCATCATCGATGCGCTCTGGCGGAGCATCGGGCCCGATCTCGATCAACAGGCGCATCACATCGGCATTGGCGCCACCGTGAAGCGGTCCCTTCAGTGTGCCAATCGCGCCGACGATCGCGGAATAGAGATCCGTCAACGTGGCCGCTGCGACGCGAGCCGCGAACGTCGAGGCATTCAGCTCGTGGTCCGCGTGCAGAACCAACGCGACGTCGAATGCATGAACCGACAGGGCATTGGGACGATTCCCGGTCAGCATGTAGAGAAAGTTTGCAGCCTGTCCGAGTGCAGGGTCGGGTTGAATTGGACCGCCGCCGGCCTGCATCCGTCCGTAGGTCGCGACGATGCTGCCGAGTTGCGCCGTCAGTCGAACAGCTTTGCGATAGTTGGCAGCAGGCGAGTTGTCGCCAGCCTCAGGATCGTATTGTCCCAGCGCCGATGTGACGGTCCGCAGCATGTCCATGCCGTCGGACCCAGGCAGCTGCTTCATCAGCCGGAGAATCGGTTCGGCCACCGGCCGTGCGGCGGCCAATTGAGATTGGAGGTCGCCGAGCTCGGCGCGGTTCGGAAGCCTGCCGTGCCAGAGCAGATAGCAGACTTCCTCGAACGACACCGCACGGGCCAAGTCGTGGATGTCGTAGCCGAAATAGGCAAGCACCCCGCGATCGCCATCCAGGTAACAGATCGCCGAGGATGCCGCGACTACATCCTCCAACCCGGCCTTAGGCTTGGCTTCGGTGGTCATGGAGAAATGATACTGGAAATGCTGACTGGGATCAGGCGCGGGTCTAGACCCCGCCCATTCAGCAATCAACAATCAGCAATTTCAGATTGCTACTTCGCCACTTCCGGCGTTTTGAGCATGACGCTCTCGCCGGTGTATTGCTGAAGGATGGAGAGCAGCCCCGTATACAGGAAGCCGATCTGGAACAGCATGAGGAACGGCAGTGTCGCGTAGATCTGATTGACCAGCGCGTAGAACACGGTGGCGCTGAAGTAGAGACCGAGCACCAGCTCGATGATCGGCTGCACGCCAACCGTCTGGTGGTATTTCTTACCGACCCATTCATCGCTGTCCTGCTCGATGCCGTACTTCGGAGTCCGCGCGAATTCGCTCTGTTTGTGGAACAGCGCTTCGAGCACCGCCCGGGTGTTGTTCACCGACAGACCGATGCCGATCGACATCAGGAACGGCAAGTACTTCAAGCGCTGACGCCAGTCGCCGTAAAGCTCGCGCTGCGCCTTCACGTAGAAGACAGCAATCGACGCCGTGGCGGCAAAGAACAGCGGCACGTCGATGATGAGCATCTCCGTCCATCCCATGTTGTAGCGGACCCACATCGCCGGGAACATGAGAATTGAGAGCAGCGACATCAACAGGTAATTGAAATTAGCCGACAGGTGAAAGAACGCTTCTGCCTTCACGCCGAACGGCTGACGCGAACGAAGAATGCGCGGCAGCAGCTTCATGCAGGTCTGAATCGATCCCTTCGCCCATCGGTGCTGCTGCGACTTGAACGAGTTCATTTCCACTGGCACTTCCGCCGGCGACACCACGTCGGGCAGGAAGACGAAACGCCAGCCCGCCAGCTGAGCGCGATAGCTCAGATCCAGGTCCTCGGTCAGCGTGTCGTGCTGCCAGCCGCCGGCAGAGCCAATGGCTTCGCGGCGCCAGACACCGGCGGTTCCGTTGAAGTTGAAGAAACAACCCGCCCGGTTTCGGGCCCCGTGCTCGAGCACGAAATGCGCGTCCAGAAGGATGGACTGAATCTTCGTGAGCAGCGAGTAATCCTGGTTGATATGCCCCCATCGCGCCTGGACCATGCCGACGCGGCTATCGGTCGCGAAGTACGGGAGCGTGCGCTTGAGAAAGTCCCCCCGCGGGATGAAGTCGGCATCGAAAATGGCGATGAACTCGCCGGTTGCCTCCGCCAGGCCAGCGTCGAGCGCGCCGGCTTTATACCCGGTGCGGTCAACGCGATGCATGTAGCGGATATTGGCGCCCGCAAGCGCATGGCGGCGAACGGCGCGCTCTGCGATTGAGGTGGTTTCGTCGGTGGAATCGTCCAGGACCTGGATCTCGAGCAGGTCCATCGGATAGTCGAGTTCACAGACCGCATCGATCAGACGATCGGCCACGTACATCTCGTTGAAAATCGGTAGCTGCACTGTAACTCGCGGCAAATTCGAGAGTTCCGGCAGCTGAGGAGGCGCCTGGTCCTTGTGTTTCGTGTAAAGATACACAAGGTAATAGCGGTGCCATCCGTAGATGGCCAGGATGCTGAGGACAAAAAAGTAAAGAACGAGAATCAGCGTCTCAACAGGCGTCATATAGGAATGAATCCGTCACAGAACACAAACGATAATATTACTGCTCTGCCGTTTGCGAGATCAACGCCGGCACCTCAGAACGCCAACTCATGAACCGGCTTCAGCTGCGATCACTGCTCGATCAGGTGCAGTCCGGAGCGCTGGCGCCCGAGTCGGCACACGACCAACTCCTACAATATTTGCGCCACTCGCCTTACGAGAATCTCGAGTTTGCGCGCGTGGATCACCATCGAAGCGTCCGCCAGGGTTTCCCCGAGGTGGTGTACGGTGCGGGCAAAACTCCCGAGCAGATCGCGGCAATTTCTGAACGAATCGTCGCCGCGGGACACAACCTCCTGGTCACGCGAACAACCCGTGAAGCGTTCGATGCCGTCCAGCGCCGTGTGCCGGGTGCATCGTTTCACGAACTCGCGCGAACCATTACACTGCGCACCGCCGCGTTGCCTGCGGGTCGAGGAACCATCCTCGTCATTGCGGCCGGCACAGCCGATTTGCCCGTGGCAGAGGAGGCGGTCATCTCTGCTGAGATTATGGGGAATCAGGTCGAGCGCCTCTACGATGTCGGGGTGGCCGGGCTTCACAGGCTGCTCTCAGAGCAATCGCGTCTCAACGCCGCCCATGTCGTCATCGTTGTTGCCGGGATGGAAGGGGCCCTCCCGAGCGTTGTCGGCGGACTCGTTGACGTGCCGGTGATTGCGGTACCAACCAGCGTCGGCTACGGGGCCAGCTTCGGCGGAATCACCGCGCTGTTGGGCATGTTAAACAGTTGTGCCAGCGGAGTTTCCGTCGTCAATATCGATAACGGATTTGGCGCAGCGGCAGTCGCCAGTTCGATTAATCATCTGCCGTAAATCTCCCAAACCAGTAGAACCCCGCCGAACCTGGTAGAACCTTGCCGAACCGGGTCAAAATCCTCTATAGTTAAGGATTACCCTGTCCTCCGGGTCAATCTTCCTAAGTTACATCCCGATGCACGCTGGCGCCCTCAGGGCCCTCGAATTCGATCGGATCGTCGAGGCGGTTTGCCGTTATGCGCTCACTCCACACGGGTTGCAGCGGCTTAGATCCCTCGCGCCCGCCACGGAGGCGGAAGGAGTCGCCGGGGCGTTGGCGGCTACTGCAGAGACGGCGCGCTTCCTTGCCGACAATCAAATCGCGCTGCAGGCAGGAACGGATCTCGAGACGATTCTCGATTCCATCGGCGTTGAAGGACGCGCGCTGGACGCCGTGCATCTAGTCGCGTTGAGCGCGTTTCTTTCATCGGTTGATACGACCTGCGCGTCTATCCGGCGAGCGGGTGCGGCGACGCCGTCGCTTCGACGGATCGCTGACGCAACCACGTCGTTCGAAACCGAAATCGCTGACATCCGACGGAAGATCGATCCGAGCGGAGAAGTTCTGGACGATGCGAGTCCGGAGCTGAAGATGGTACGAGAGCGGCTGCGCAAGCAGCGAACGCGGTTGCGCGGGACGCTCGAATCGTACCTGCGCGGCAAGGACACATCGAAATATCTGCAGCAGCAGATCGTCACCGATCGGAACGGACGGTATGTGCTCGTCGTGCGGTCCGAACACCGCACCGCGATCCCCGGGATCGTCCATGGCAGTTCCGGCAGCGGCGCCAGTCTGTTTCTCGAGCCACTCAGCACGGTTGAAATCAACAACGACATCGTCGCGCTCGAACAGCAGGAAGCAGAAGAAATCCGGCGCATCCTCCTGAATCTCACGAATGCGTTCCGGCGGCGCGGCGCCGATCTGACGCGAACCGTCAACGCGGCAGTCGAACTCGATATTCTGCAGGCACGCGCGCGTTTTTCGAAACTCGTCGACGGTGTCGAGCCCGCAATCGCAGCGGACGGCCGCCTTGAATTACGCGGCGCGCGACATCCGCTGCTCATCGCGGAAGTTCGGCGTCACCTGAGCAGCGGTGAGCCCGACTCGCAACTTGATTCCCCGGACAACGGCTCCCGGGCCACGGACGAACACGGATTAACAGGGACCGGATCCCGGGCCACGGACGAACACGGATTAACAGGGACCGGATCCCGGGCCACGGATGAACACGGATTAACACGGAGTGGATCGCGGGCCACGGACGAACGCGGATTAACACGGACTGGATTGCGGGCCACGGACGAACGCGGATTAACACGGACTGCATCCCGGATCGCGGACGACGGATCCCGGAGTCCGGATCCCGGCACCGCCAGTCCGGTCCCCGTCGACGTTGTCCTCATTCCGCCTGTCGGTGTTCTGGTGATCACCGGTCCCAATACCGGCGGCAAGACCGTCGCATTGAAGACCGCGGGACTGTTGTCACTGATGGCGCAGGCTGGGCTGTTGATCCCCGTCGCCGGGGGATCGCAGATTCCCGTTTACCGATCCATCTTTGCTGACATTGGTGACGAGCAGTCGATTTCGGCGAGCCTCAGCACGTTCTCTGGCCATATCGCGAACGTTGTCTCGATGGACCGCGCGTTGGCGCTGCCCTCGCTCGTGTTGCTCGACGAGGCGGGTGCAGGAACCGATCCTGTCGAAGGCGGCGCGCTGGCAATGGCCATCATCGATCATTTCCGGCGGCGCGGAGCGACGGTGATCGCCACGACCCATTACGACGCGTTGAAATCGTATGCCTCGACGACGGAAGGGGTGATGGCTGCCGGCTTCGGCTTTGACCCGCAGACGTTCGCACCTACGTATCGATTGAACTACGGCTCGCCGGGCAGCAGCCTCGCGCTCGAGATCGCGAACCGGCTGGGGCTGCCGGCTGCCGTCATCGACCAGGCGCGCGCCCATCGCACCGCGCGCGAGACGCAGCTGGCCGAACACCTCGCCAAGATCGAACGCGACATGCAGTCGCTCGATCATGAACGGCGGCTGGCCGCCCGCGAACGCCAAACCGTCGCCGAGGAAGCGGCACGACTGCAGCACCGCGAACAAGAACTTCGCAATCGCGAGGAAACCTTCCGCCGCAAGCTTGACGAGCGGATCGAGGAGCGGCTCCGCGATGCACGCCGCGAGATCGACGACGTCGTCAATGGGTTGAAGACACGGACCGACGCGCTTGCCGCGGAGGCCGAGCGTCGAATGGCGCCTCGATTGGTGTCGACCGGCGATACCGGCGCCGCCCGGGCCGACGCGCGCGCAGCCATTGAGGCGATTGGCAATCGCCTCCGGCAGAGTGCTCCGCAAGCCTCTGAGACGGTGCAGAGAACGACCTCAGACCGTGCACCGGCAGTCGGCGATCGGGTGCTGGTCGGAGCGTTCGGGCTCGAAGGCGTCGTGCAGTCGCTGCACGATCGAGAGGCGGACGTCGACGTCCGCGGAAAAAGACTCCGGGCCCGTGTCGACGAGCTCCGCGTGGTTGCGCCTGCCGCTGCCGTGAGCGGTCAGCCGTCGCGGGTCCGAGTGAACGTTGACCTGCAACCTCGGGAAGGGTCGTTGACCGAGTTGAACGTGATTGGCGCACATACCGACGAAGCGGTGACCCGCGTCGAAAAATTTCTCGACGAAGCCATGCTGAGTGAGTTGAAATCCGTGCGGATCATTCACGGCTACGGCACCGGCCAGCTCCGTCGCGCGATCGGCGAGTTCCTGCGGTCGCATCCCTACGTGGCCAATTTCGCGGCGGCTCCGGAAAACCAGGGTGGAGGAGGCGTGACGGTCGTCGAATTCAAGGAGTAGGGGCCGAAAATCAACCGGCAGTAATTGGCACGCAATCGGCAGTCGTCAATCTCAATCGACAATCAGCAGTCGTACAAATCAGCAATCAGCAATCAGAAATCAGCAATAGCAATTGCATGGCTTTATTCCCCGCATCGTTCGTCGAAGACCTGAAGTCCCATGCCGACATCGTGCAGGTCATTCAGGAGCGCGTGCCGCTGAAACGTAGCGGCGCGGAGTGGAAGGGCCTCTGTCCTTTCCATGGGGAAAAAACGCCGTCGTTCACTGTCAATGGTGACCGCGGCGTCTTCTATTGTTTTGGCTGCAGCGCCGGTGGCGATGTCATCAAGTTCATCGAGCTCTTTGACAAGCTGACGTTTCCGGAAGCAGTTCGGCAGCTCGCGGGACGGTTTGGCCTGCCAGTACCAGAACAGGATCAGTCCAAGCAGGACGGCGAAGAACAGCGGGATCGCGATTCACTGCTGAAAGCACACGAAGTGGCCGCGACATGGTTCCGCGAGCAGCTGGCCACGCCGGCCGGCGCCGCGGCGCGGCGGCAATTGAAA
>Ga0105249_10005261_pt1 | contig 11173 bp, 4 predicted proteins | sample KBSS44metaG_FD_81522 | JGI IMG/M metagenome (GOLD analysis project Ga0105249, IMG submission 81522) | Switchgrass rhizosphere microbial communities from Kellogg Biological Station, Michigan, USA - KBS S4-4 metaG | ecosystem: Host-associated > Plants > Roots > Rhizosphere > Soil | place...
CTGGCGCGGCCGCACGCAGATCAAGGTTGGCTCCGTCACACCGCTGAAGGCGCCCATACGATTGCGCATCCCCGGCTGGGCCTGCGACCAACCGGCGCCGGGCGGCCTCTATCGATATCTAGATCGGGCGGGGCCGGTGACGATCACCGTGAACGGAGAAGCGGTATCCACGCAACCGAATCGACTGGGTTACGTGTCCATCGACCGCGCATGGCGCAACGGCGACACGGTAGTGATCGACCTGCCGATGGCGCCACGCCGCATCGTCGCCGACGAGCGTGTGCGCGAGACGTCGCGGCGCGTGGCCATCTCGCTGGGGCCGATCGTTTATTGCGCGGAATGGCCGGAGGCGTCTGGCCGCAAAGCGCTCGACTTGGTGGTGGCGCCCGACGCGCCGCTGACCCCGCGTTTCGACGCCAGTTTCATGGGCGGCGCGATGCTGATCGATACCGTCGCGCATCACGCCGCCGATGCAGCGGCCAAGACCACCAGGCTTACCCTGATTCCCTACCACCTCTGGGCGAATCGCGGCGCGGGCGAGATGACCACCTGGCTGCTGACAGCGGACTACGAGGTGGGCGACGTCGGCCCGTCCGGCGGCCTGATCTTCTACAAGAACCCCGAGGCCGCGCGCGATGGCTGGCGCTATCTGGAGGCGATGCCGTTCGACCAGAGCCAGAGCGCGAAATGGGGTTGCTTCCGCCGCGACGTCGCGGGCGCGAAGGGCACGGCAATCGGCACCGGAAAGCGCAATACCGCCGAAATGCTGCAGGGGTGTTCCGAGCCGGCTAGTGCCGCTCGCCTTTGCACCACGCTCAGCTTCAACGGCGTGAGCGACTGGTTCCTGCCGTCGCGCGACGAATTGAAGGAGATGTACGAGGCGCTGAAGGCGACTGGCCGCGGCGATTTCCGCGACGCCGGGATGTACGACAACTGCGAATACTGGACCTCGACGCAGAACGACACTGACATGGCCTCCCACATCGATTTCGCCGACGCCGGCCGGGAACACGGTGACGACAAGGATTTCCCGCGCCGGGTCCGGGCCATCCGGTCGTTTTGACGCTTGGGGTGACAAAACTCGAGGAATCACCGTGTCCAACAGTAAAAATAGTTCACCTGCCAGTGTCCCTCGGCCTTGCCCGAGCGCTCTAACGCCGTTGGATGAACCTTTTCGGAATCTGCAGACTTTGAGCAGCGATGCCCGGTGCACTTTCCTCATCGACTTGGAGAAGACCCACGGTCGGCGTCTGCGCCGTTTTCTCTCCTCGCGTGTGCGTATTGGCGCGGACGTTCCCGATCTCGTCCAGGAGATCTTTCTCAGGCTGCTGCGCGTGGAGCATCACGAAGCCATCCGAAATCCCCAGGCATACCTCTACACCATCGCGAGCCACGTCTTGAGTCAGCACACACTGAGAAGCGCTGCGACGGACGAGGTTCTGCGCTTCTCGAATCTCCTTGCTGACCTTCGCGGCAGTCTCGATTCCGACCCCGCCGCTGAGGTCGAAACCGAGCAGCTCTTCGAGGAATTGGTCCGGGACCTGGAGCGGCATGCGCCGCGCGCCTACGCGACACTCGTCCTCCATCGTTATCATGGGCTCGAGCTCAAGGAAATCGCCCCGCGCCTTGGGGTCTCGTACAACATGGTCAAGCGCTATCTCGCGCAGGCACTCACCTTCTGCCAGCAACGACTTGCTGAGAGGGAGTAATCAGAAGGGACCCGTATGAAAGCCCACGCCAATAACCAGATTCTCGAAGAAGCCTCGACCTGGTTCGTCGAGTTGAACGAAGGGCGCGTCACGGACAAGGTGCGCGAGCAGTTCAGCGACTGGTTGCGTGCCTCTCCCGAGCACGTTCGCGCGTACCTGCAGATCTTTGCCCTTTGGGAAAACGCGCCCCTCTTGGGAAAGGGTGCGGAGGACGTCGAAGCGCTCATTGCTCGCGCGCGCGCCACCGGCAACGTCGTGAGAGTTGGGAACGATCGCCAGCCCTCGAGCGTAAGATCGCGTCGTTTCGTGACTCCGCTGCGTTCAGCGCTTGCCGCGAGCCTCGTCCTCGTCGCCATCGGCATCATCGTCTGGCTACAACAGCGCGGAGTCTATGAGACCGCCATTGGTGAGCAGCGCTCGCTCACCCTCGCCGACGGTTCTACGATAGAACTCAACGCGCAGTCGCGAGTGCGAGTCCACTTTACGGCAGCGGAACGCTCCATCGATCTTCTCGAAGGCCAGGTTCTGTTCCACGTGACTCACGACTCCGCCAGGCCCTTCATTGTCCATAGCGGCGCTGCCAGTGTTCGCGCGGTCGGTACCCAGTTCGACGTCGACCGGCTTTCGGGTGAAACCATCGTGACCGTAGTCGAAGGCCGCGTCGCCGTTCTCCCCGATTCGCTCCTCCAGCCGGCGGCGGCGAATACTGTCGATCGTTCGGCGCCTTCCAACTCTGCGCCGGCCATCGCTCTGACAGAGCCGGGCGGGACCCGTGGCCTGCTGCTCACTGCCGGTGAGCAGGTCACCCTGACCGGGCAGGCCACCTCGCGCCCGACCCAAGCAGATGTCGCCTCAGCCATTGCCTGGACGCAACGCAGACTCGTGTTCGCTTCCTCACCGTTGACCCAGGTCGCCGATGAATACAATCGTCACCACAAGAAGCGCATTGTTGTTCGCGATCGCCAGCTCGCGAGTTTCCTCGTGAGCGGCGTATTCTCTGCGAACGATTCCAGGGCGCTCGTGGCCTTTCTGTGCGCGCAACCGAATCTCACCGTTCATGAGACCGAGACCGAGGTTGAGATCTGGGGCGCCCCGCCAAAATAATTTTTCAACTTCAGTGTACTTGGTTGCGCTCCTCACGCTCTTAACAACATGAGACCGTCACCTCACCGGAAGACGGCACTACACAGCCTTCAACGAGGCGGGGGTTCTCTCATGCGTCTAGGTGTCGCGGCAACGGCTATTTGTTTGTCGATCATGGGTGTGGCGCTCGCCGATCCGGCGCACGCTGCGATTCGAAAACCAACAAATATTCCGCCGCAGCCGCTCAGCAGCGCGCTCGAGGAACTGGCGAAGGAGCGCGACATCCAGGTCCTGTACCGCTCCGAAGTGGTCCTCGACCGAAAGACAGGAGGGGCGGTGGGAGAGTTCACTCCGGACGAGGCGTTGCACGAGCTGCTGACCGGGACCGGGCTGTCGTATCGCTACCTGACGGCAAGCACTGTCACCATAGTTTCGGCGAGCGCGGCACAGAATCCCGAACCCGTGGCGAGCACTGCGCCGTTGAGCAACAAGGAGGTCGGGAAGAATTCTTCCCAGGACTTTCGGCTGGCTCAGGCGAGCCCTGGACAGGATCGAAGCGCTGCTGCGGTGACACCGGAGACATCGGAATCGACCCCGGAAAAAAGACTCGCCGTGCCCGAGGAAGCCAATCCACCCTCGCAGGCCGCCACGGGCATGCAGGAAGTCGTGATCACGGGCTCGCTGCTGCGGCGCGCCGACATTGAGACCGCCAGCCCGGTGGTGACACTGGATCGTGCCAACATCACCAACACCGGCAAACTGACGCTTGGCGATGTCCTGCAGGAGTTGCCGAGCGTGTCGGGCACGGCCACCAATGTGCAGAACAACAACACCGGCGGCGGCGGCGCCAGCCCCGAGCTCGAGGGCGGTGACGGTGCTGCCCGCGTCTCGCTGCGGGGACTGGGCGTGAACCGCACCCTGGTCCTGATCGATGGCCAGCGCATGGCCAACCCGGATCTCAACATGATTCCGCAGAACATGGTCGAGAAAGTCGACGTGCTGGCGGAAGGTGCGTCCACGGTATACGGGTCCGATGCCATCGGCGGCGTCGTCAACTTCATCCTGCGCAAGGATTTCAAGGGCATCGAATTCAGCGCGAACGATGGTATCTCCAGTCACTGGGACGGCCAGCGTCGCGCTTTCAACCTGACGGCGGGCGCCGCCGGGGACAAGGGGAACATCATCGCCGGCGTGGATTGGAACGATCAGGATGCTGTGACCAACGCAAGGCGCGATTACCTCGCTTTCGCGCACCAGTTGGTGAACGGCAAGGTCGTGCAGTCCGGTTCGAGCGGCGTGCCGACCGGGCACATTCAGCTGCCGGCATCGGTCATCAGCAATTACGGGTGCGCGCTGAACGGCGGTACCGCCTATGTAACCAAGCGGTCGGGCGACGGTACCAGCCTGAGTGACTACAGCTGCTACAACAGCGCCACGGACAGCTACAACTTCAACCAGTTCACGTACATCATGACGCAGCAGAGGCGCATCGACGCCTTCTTGCTCGGCAATTATAAGCTGAACGACCAGGTAACGTTCTTTGCCGACACGTTCTACAACCGAACCACCTCGAGCGGACAGGACGCTCCTGCTGGAACGTACTCGACCGACGACGGCTGGCATCTGTTGGCCAGCAACCCGATCAATCCATTCGGCGTCACGTTCGGCAACGTTGCCGGTGACCCCAACAGCGGCTATCTGCTTGCCGAGCGCCTGACCGGTCTGGGCACCCGCGTGCACTCATTTGCCACCACCAACCTACAGGCCATGACCGGTCTGAAAGGCAACGTCGGGGAGAGCTCCTGGAGCTGGAACGTGAGCCTCGACTACGGGTATTCCAAGCGCGTCCAGAGCGACACCAACGAGGTCAACATTGCCGACTTCCAGGCCGCTCTCGACGCCGGCGCCAACATCTTCGATCAGGCCAACCCGACGGTGGTGGCCCAGTTGAAGGATGGCGTGAGTACGCCGGTCTACACCTTGAAAAACACCATGAGGCAGGCCTCGGTCGGCGCTTCCGGAGAACTGTTTCACCTGCCGGCCGGAGCCATCCAGCTCGCCGTCGGCGCGCTGTACCGCAAGACGGCCATGAACTACACGGTCCCCGCGGAGGCGACCGTCAACGTCGACACCAGTCAGTGCCTGATCGCCCAGGAAGCATGCGGTTCACCGGGGAGCGGCAGCGACAGCGTCAATGAGGTCTTTGCCGAAACGCTGATACCCCTGTTGGCGGATGTCCCGTTTGCGCATTCCCTGAACCTCGACTTCGGCATCCGCACTTCCGACTACCGCAGCATCGGCACGACGACCAACAAGAAGGTTGCCATCGAGTGGCGGCCGATCAGAGACCTGCTGGTGCGCGGCACGGTGTCCCAGGTCTTCCGGGCGCCCAACCTGAACGAGCAGTACGACGGCTACGTGATCGGCGACCCGGGCATTGCCGACCCCTGTATCGGGCTCACAGCTGCGCAGCTGGCACAGCATGCGGCTGCCTGCCAATCCGTGCCGGTGAATTGGGGCGGCAACCCGAATACATCCGTCAATGCGTTCTCTTCGGGCGGAGCCGTATCCGGTATTACGCTCAGGCCGGAACATGGCGAGTCGATGGACTATGGCATGGTATTCAGCCCGTCCAACATCCCCGGCTTGTCTACCACAATCGACTACTGGCGCATCTACCTGTACGACCTGCTGACGCCGCTGGGCGCGCAGACCATGCTCAATTCCTGTTTCGCCAGCAATGAAAGTCCCTACTGCGCGCTGATCCACCGCAACGACGAGACCAGCAAGCTGCCCGGCGCGGTGCACGTCCTGTTTCTCCCGACGGTGAACCTGGGGACTCTCAGCACTTCGGGCGTGGACTTCACGTTGAATTACCGGATACCGCACTTTGACTTCGGCAGCCTGAATCCCGGTGACTTCAGGTTTGGATACAACACGACCTACACGTCGACGTACAACAACAATGCCACGCCCGGTCAGCCCGGCGGCGCGGTCATCAAGTATGCCGGCACCTACAGCGCCCAGTTCGGCAATATCGCCCGGTGGCGCGGCACGGCGACGTTCAACTGGAACAAGAACAACTTTGGCGCGCAGTGGCAAACGCGTTTCATCGGCAGTCTCACCGCCCTCAACATTGATCAGGCCACCGGCGCCAATGTGCCCATGGGTGGGACCGTGTACCACAACGTCGCGCTGGACTACGCGGTGCCGTCGATCCACAGCCGTTTCAGTGTTGGCGTGGACAACCTCTTCGACAGGCACGCCCCGCTGTCCTACTCGTTGGATACGTCGACTTACGACACGCTCGGTCGTTATTTGCACGCGCGGGTCACCGTCGACTTTTGACAATTGGAAATGCCGATGATCATTCGTCGCTGGCTTTTGTTGTTGATTCTCGCGTTGCCGTTGTTGAGTGCGGCCTCGCTGCAGGCGAATCCGATCGATCCGGGATTGTACTCGGGACTGAACTGGCGGCTGATCGGTCCGTTTCGCGGTGGGCGCGTGACCGCCGTGTCCGGAGTGAGCGGTCAGCCGAATCATTTCTATTTCGGGTCGGTCGGCGGCGGGGTGTGGGAAACGCGGAACGCGGGGCGCACCTGGGATCCGATCTTCGACAAGGAGCCGGTGGCGTCGATCGGCGCGCTCGCCGTGGCGCCTTCCGACCCGAACGTGATCTACGTGGGTTCGGGCGAAGCGGACATCCGTTCGAGCTTCAGCACTGGCAACGGCATGTACAAGTCCACGGACGCCGGCAAGACCTGGACACACATTGGGCTCGAGGACACGTTCCAGATCGGCTCGGTGTTGGTGGACCCGAAGAACGCGGACATCGTCTACGTCGCAGCGCTCGGACACGGCTACGCGGCGAATCCCGAGCGCGGTGTGTTCAAGAGCACGGACGGGGGCCGGAGTTGGAATAAGGTGTTGTACAGGAATGCTGACACCGGCGCGGTCGCGTTGGCATTCGGAGGCGATTCGAGGACGATCTTCGCGGCCCTCTGGCAGACGCGGCGGCCGCCGTGGAGTGTCTATCCGCCATCCGACGGCCCGGGTAGCGGCCTGTACGAATCGACCGACGGTGGTGATAGTTGGAAGCCGGTGACCGGGCACGGCTTTCCCAGTGTCGGCCTGGGTCGCATCGGGCTTGCCGTGGCCCCGAGCAACCCGCAGATCATCTATGCCAACGTGTCCGCCAAACAGGGAGAAGGCGGCCTGTATCGCTCCGACGATGGCGGCAGCAACTGGAAACACGTTACCGGCGACCCGCGCATCTGGACGCGCTGGTGGTATTTCGGACAAGTGACGGTGGACCCGAAGAATCCGGACATCGTCTATGTTCCTAACACTGCCACGTACAAATCTACCGACGGCGGGCGCAGCTTCCTGCCGTTCAAGGGCGCGCCGGGCGGCGACGACTATCACATCGCGTGGATCGATCCTGACAACAGCGATCACGTCATCCTGGGTGAGGACCAGGGCAGCACGGTCACCCTGGACGGGGGCAAGACCTGGAGCTCCTGGTACAACCAGGCGATCGGCCAGTTCTATCACGTAACCACCGATAACCAGTTTCCGTACCACGTCTACGGGGCGCAGCAAGACTCTCTGTCAGTCATGCTCCCCAGCCGCACCGATTACGGCGATTACACCAGCGGCATCAGCTTCATGGATTTCCTGCCCATCCCCACCGGCGGGGAGAGCGGCTATATCGCGCCGGACCCTCTGAATCCCCGTTATATTTTTGGCCCGGCCATCGTGCGGCCGTTTAACGGCGACATGACCCGCTTCGACACCGTGACCAAGCAGCTCGAGGACGTGAGCGCGGTGCTCGCCTATCCGGGCGTCACATATCGCAGGACGTGGACGCTGCCGGTGTTGTTTTCGCGTTTCGATCCTCATGTCATGTATTCCTCGCACCAGATGCTGTTCCGCACGGACAACGGCGGGCAGAGCTGGACGGTCATCAGTCCGGACCTGACGCGCGAGAATCCGGGCGTGCCGCCGAACTTGGATCCGGTCACCGCGAAGGACGTGGAAGTCCAGGGGCCGCGGCGCGGCGTGATTTACACCATCGCGCCGTCACCGATCCAGAAAGGGTTGATCTGGGCGGGTACCGACGACGGCCTGATCTGGGTCACGCATGACGAAGGCGGGCACTGGCAGAACGTCACACCCAAGGGCCTGAGCGCCTGGTCGAAAGTGGGCATCCTCGAGGCCTCGCACTTTGACGCCAATACAGCGTACGCGGCGGTGGACCGCCACCGGCTGGATGATTACAAGCCGTACATCTACGTGACGCACGATGCGGGGAAGACGTGGACGTTGGCGGTCAACGGCATCCCGGCGGGAGACTTCGTGAACGTGGTGCGGGAGGACCCGCAGAAGCCGGGGCTGTTGTATACGGGCACGGAGAAGCATGTGTATGTGTCATTCGACGGTGGCGCGGACTGGCAAAGCCTGCAGCTGAACCTGCCGGTGACCTCGATGCGCGACTTGGACGTGCATGGCGACGACCTGGTGCTCGCGACCTTTGGGCGAGCCTTCTGGATACTCGACGACATCAGCGCGCTGAGGCAGATGGACGGAAGCGCCGGGCAGTCGGCGGCCACCCTGTTCAAGCCCGCGGTGACTTACCGGATCCGCCCCGGCGGCTTTCTCAGCACGCCGCTCCCGAAGGACGAGCCGCAGGCTGCCAATCCCCTTTATGGCGCGTTGATCGACTATCACCTGAAGGCCGATGTCGCGACGCCGGTGACGTTGGAAATCAGGAACGCGCAAGGACAGTTGGTACAGCAGTTCTCCAGTGCCGACGTGCCGCCGCCGCTGGATTTGCAGAAGATGCCCACCACCCCCGATTGGACGCCCAAGGTGGTCACGCTGTCCAACCGGGCTGGCATGCACCGATTCGTCTGGAACCTGCACTACACGCTGCCGGATGCCCTCGCGGGCGGCGGCAAGTACCGCTTCGAGAATAGCGAAGGTCTATGGGCGTTGCCCGGGCAGTACACGGTGAAACTCACCGTCGGCGGCCAGACCTACAGCCAACCTCTGCAGATCAAGGCAGATCCGCGTGTGCAGGTTTCGCCGGAGGCGCTGCAGCAGCAATTCGACTTGGCGCGGCACATCGAGAACCAGCGAATGGATATCGCCAGGATATCCAGCCAGGCGGACGGCTTGCGTTCCCGATTGGCAGCGGCGCGCGGCAAGGCGTCCGGCAACGTCTCCAAGTCGATCGACGCAGTGATCAAAAAGATTGACGACGTCGCGGGCGTCAAGCTCGAAGACAATCCTGCAAATTCCATAGGTACGCCTCCCACGGACTTTGCCAGCCTGCGCTATCTGCAGGGCGCATATGCCAACTTGGGTGGCTCGGTGGAAAGCGCGGACACCGCGCCCTCCAGCGACAAGACGCAGACGCTGGTCAAATACCAACAGATCCTCGACGCCGCGCTCGCCAAGTGGGAGAGCCTGAAGACCGGCGCCTTGCCGCATCTGAATGCCGAGTTGCAGTCGGCCGGCCTGGGACCGATAGAATTGACCGACTGACGACGGACACACGCACGGCCCGCCTTTCACCCGAGGAAATGCCCATGTTCCGACCCTTGCTTGCTGGGGCCCTGCTGCTCGCCGCCGGCGCGGCGGCTGCCCAGACGGTGCCGCCGTCCCTTCTGAACTCGTTGTCCTGGCGCGAGGTGGGTCCGTATCGTGGCGGACGAGTTGATTCCGTCGACGGTATCGCCGGCAAGCTCAATGTCGCCTATTTCGGTGCCGTGGGCGGCGGCATCTTCAAGACGACGGATGCGGGCGGCACCTGGCAGCCGCTGTTCCAACACGAGGCGGTGGGCTCCATCGGTGCTATCGGTGTCGCACCGTCCAATCCGCAGATCATCTACGTCGGCACCGGGGAAGCGTCGATCCGTTCCAATGCAACCTACGGCAACGGCATGTACCGTTCCGACGATGGTGGCGAGACCTGGCGGCACTTGGGGCTGGACGATACCCACAACATCGGTCGCCTCCTCGTGGATCCGCAGGATTCCAACCGAGTTGTAGTCGCGGCCCTTGGCCACGTCTGGGGCCCTAACAAGGACCGCGGGATCTTCCTCACCACCGACGGCGGCAAGAGTTGGAAACAAACACTCTTTGTGGACGAGCACACAGGCGCGGTTGACCTGGCCCGCGATCCCGCGCAGCCGACGAGCCTGTACGCGACGACCTGGAATGCCGAGCGTACGCCCTGGTATCAGTATGCACCGGTCGATGGTCCCGGCAGTGCCGTCTACCATTCCGCCGACAGCGGCGCGACCTGGGAGAAACTTTCCCTACAGGGGCTGCCCGCGGACATGGGCCGCATCGGCGTGGCGGTGACAGACACGGCATCGGGCCCGCGCCTGTACGCGATCGTCAGCGCCGGGAGCGCACACCCGGTGGGAGAGGGTAGCAACCTGTTGGGAGCGGGCAGTGGCGTTTACCGCTCGGATGATGCGGGCCAAAGCTGGCGCCTCATCGATGGCGATCCTCGCTTGGCGGGTCGGGGTTGGTACTTCGGGCGCATCTACGCCGATGCCAAGAACCCCGACCTCGTCTACATCCCCAACACGTCGCTGTACCGGTCGCGCGACGGCGGCGCGCATTTCGACCCCATCAAAGGTTCGCCCAGCGGCGACGACATGCGTGCGTTGTGGCTGGATCCGGGCAACGCAGAGCACATGGTGCTGGTGGCCGACCAGGGCGCCTCGATCAGTCTCGACGACGGCGCGCACTGGTCGAGTTGGTTCAACCAGCCCACGGCTCAGATCTACCACTTCGGCGTGGACGACCAGGTACCGTACAACCTCTACGGCACCCAGCAGGATTCGGGCGCCCTGATGATTGCGTCGCGCGGCCCCACCGGCATCATCACCAACCACGAATGGGACGCGGTCGGCGGCGGCGAGTCGGGTTACCTGTTTCCACGCAAAGGGGATCCTTCGATCATCTACGGTGCGGGCTCCGGCGGCGAGATCACCCGCTACGATCAGCGCTCGCACGTCACCGTGAGCATATCGCCGTCGGCGATCAGGTCGTTCGGCGGCACGCCGAGTCCAACCGGCTCCTACTACCCCTGGAACACCGCGTTCGCACCCTCGCCGTTCCAGGCCGACACCTTGTACATGGGAGGCCAGAAGGTCATGCGGACCACTGATGCCGGCCAGCATTGGCAGGTGATCAGCCCCATCCTCACCTACAAGGACCCGAAGGCGAAGTGCAAGGGCCAGCCGACTCGCAAGACCGGCGCCGCGTGCGGCTATTCGGTCATTTATGCGCTCGCGCCTTCGCCAGTGAAGGAAGGCGTGCTCTGGGCCGGTACCGACGATTCGCGGTTGTGGCTCACCCAG
>Ga0105249_10005263_pt1 | contig 11167 bp, 11 predicted proteins | sample KBSS44metaG_FD_81522 | JGI IMG/M metagenome (GOLD analysis project Ga0105249, IMG submission 81522) | Switchgrass rhizosphere microbial communities from Kellogg Biological Station, Michigan, USA - KBS S4-4 metaG | ecosystem: Host-associated > Plants > Roots > Rhizosphere > Soil | place...
ACCTATTGCCCGTCCTTATTATAATTTTTTTGACTGGCTGATACCAGCCATCAGTAATAAATGGTTTCATATCCGGGCGGAGCCACAGTTCGATATGTTTGACAAATTTGATGACAGCAATTACGGACTTGCTTTCATTTATTTAAATCTTGTTATTTTTGGCGCTGTAACGATTATCTGGAGCTTCACTGATAAAAGAAAAAATAATTATGAAATACTTTATCAATGGTTACGCCTGTATCTGCGTTTTTTTCTTGCAGCATTTTTATTCGGTTATGGTTTCAACAAAGTTTTTCCGTCTCAATTTCAACCTATATCTGCATCAAGGCTGACAATGACAGTTGGTGAACAATCGCCCATGCTACTTGCCTGGAATTTTATGGGCTATTCTGTAACCATGATGAAAATAAATGGAGTACTTGAGGTGCTGGCTGGTATATTTTTATTATTTCGCCGTACTGCAACGCTGGGTGGCATTCTATCTGCTGCCATTTTCACTTTTGTAGTGTCAATGGATTTTGCATTCAATGTTCCTGTAAGACTTTTATCGTCACATCTTCTTTTAATATCTGTTTTTATTGCTTTGCACGATGCAGGAAAACTGCTGAATGTTCTTGCATTTAATAAGCCGACAACTGCTGCTGTTTATGAGCCACTCATTCATCATCCACTCAGGAGAAAAATTTTTTCGGGGGTGTTGGGAATATTGGCTGCCTGCCTGTTATACGCAACCATGATAAATGGGTTGAATGCTCAAAAAGAGTTTGGATATTATTTACCAAAAGTCCCGCTGTATGGCGTGTACAGGACAGATTATTTTCTCAGGAACAAGGACACAATCCCTCCCTTGGAAACCGATAGCCTGAGATGGAAGCAACTGGTAGTTGATCGGTCATGGTATTCGCAATCCGGAAGAATACAATTTGGTAATGACAAAACATTTGTTTGTAAAATTGAAACAGATACAATAAATCATTTTTTAAACATTAAATCAGGAAATGATAGCTCCCGTTTTCAATATTCATTACCGGACCTGTCTCATCTTCTTATAAAAGGGGTTTGGAAAAAAGACAGTGTTGAAGTATTGATGACTAAATATGATCTGGGCAATTATTTACTCTACCGGGAAAAATTTAAATGGATAAATTAGCTTCGCCTTGAACCAGTTATTTTAAATCTCATTCCTCAAGCCCGGTTGCGTAGGATAAATGAAAGAACAAATCAATTATAGAATTATACTCTTTTATATTTTATGGAAAAAACGATCATCAGCACATTTACAACGAAGGAAAAACTATTTGTAATGATAAGAGGATAATCATTTTTTAAAATGCCATACCAAATCCATCCACCAATACCAGTGAGTAGAATAAACAGCATAAAGTAAGAGATATCATCAGCCTTTTTTTCTTTGATGATCTTAATGAGTTGGGGTAATAATGAAAGAGCAGTGAATATACCTGCACCTGTTCCTACATAAACGCTATAATTATTCATAGTGCAAAAAAAAATCAAGCAATGATACTTCATGGTAAGCTAAAAAATATGCCAATTGCCCTGATTCGTGTTTCACGAACCAACTATTTTAAATCTCAACCGAATAACGAATCAATGATGCGAGAATCATGGCATCAGAGTTTCTTACTACCAGGGACCTGTCGCAATTAACCCGTTAATTGTCGCTCCGGCACCGTAACCATTTAGTTAAGCGGATTAGTTTTGATGAATTAAAATCAATTTTATGGCAACAACAAAAGATACAAATGAAATTGAAATAAGAACTCTTATTGAAAACTGGGCAATGGCAGTTCGCAATAAAAACATAGATGCTATACTGGCTCATCATTCGGAAGATATTGTTATGTATGACGTGCCTCCGCCTTTTCAATCTGTTGGATTAGATGCTTACCGAAAAACATGGGATCTTTTTTATAAATACACAAGGCCAGCTGTCTTTGACATACAGGAATTGCACATTACAGCAGGTAATGACGTGGCTTTTTGTTTTGCAAAAATGAAATGCGAAGACAAAAGCAATACGGAAGATTATGTGCCTTTGGATTTCAGGTTGACCATTGGTTTAAAAAAGATAAATGGACAATGGACGATCATCCATGAGCATCATTCAGCTCCCGCATGAATACCAGGAGCCGCAACACCGTGGTTTGTATCTTATGAATCATTTTCCAATCAAATGATGCGTGATGACACGCATCATGGCATAATGTTTATAATTCAATTATCTCATCTCACCTTCCAGCCCGTCAATAAACCATTCAAATAAACCGGCTGTTATGATTCCATTTATTCTGAAGTAATTCGGTAGTTTAACGGAGGAAGTTATAGGTTATAAGTTGTAAGCCGAATCGAAAAATTTTATATCCATGTACAGTACAATTACTAAGTCAAAAAATTTTTATGTCGTCACATCGGCTGTGTTTTTGTTTTTTCTCAGTGCGGTAGTATCAATACTTTCCTGCAATACAGCTCCATCAGCAGCAACAGAGCATTACGGTTTTCTTACAATGCTTGGTAATGATACCATTTCTGTAGAGAGTGTAACCCGGCAGGGCAATACATTAACAAGTGATGAAGTGGATCGCTTTCCCCGTGTCACGGTAAGGCATACCGTTGTTGATCTTAATAATGATGGCAGCATAAAGCATCTTGTGATGGACATTTATACACCGAGTGAACCAACCGGTCAAAGGGATCGCAAAGTAATTGCCGATGTCGCCAATAATAAAGTGCATCTTTCAAAAACAGATAGCACGGGCACGGTGAATCGTGACTTTGTTACGGACGGCAGCATAGTAGTAGCACATGTGCCGCAAATGTATAGTCTCTATGAACTTTATTTTGCTGCGGCAATGAAACAGGCAGCGGCATCAAAGTCTAACAATCCTATACAGATGCGGCAGTTTTATATTGATCGTGAGTTTGACAAGTTTCCATTGGGGCATGCAACAGTGAAACCGCTTGAAGGAGGAAAGGCCGACATCACACACGATTGGCTTTCCGGAACCGGCGAGGCTACAATGGATTCCGGTTATCACATGCTCAGTTATTCAGGCGACCGCACTACATATAAAGTACAAGTGAAACGACTTGTAACTCCACCAGCTATAAAAGACATCGCTGATCAATTTGAAATGAAAGAATCAAAAGCCGGCAATGTAAGATCATTAAGCGTTCGTGATACTACAAGAGCGCAAATTGGCAATGCAATGTTTCTCGTTGACTATAGCAGGCCGCTCCTTCGTGGACGAACACTGCTTGGTGATGTGATACCTTATGATTATGTATGGCGAACAGGAGCTAATGCAGCTACGCAGTTTACAACATCGGCACCAATAAAGCTCGCCGGTATGGATGTGCCTGCCGGAACATACACCTTATGGACCGTTCCACATAAAAACGGTGTTGATTTGATCGTAAACAAGCAGCACGGACAATGGGGAACATCGTACAATCATTCACTTGACCTGGGTACTGCAAAGATGATCACAGAAGTTGCATCCATACCGGTAGAAGCGTTCACTATATCTATCATCTCAAACAACAATCGTAATGGTAAGCTTGTGATGGAATGGGGTTCATTCAAATGGATTGCGGCCATTGAAGTGCGGTGAGATAGTTATCTTTCTTTTGCTTGAAATAAAAAATAGATCCGGAGGTTCCGATATTTCTTCACGGATCACACGAAAAAACAAAATGGTACCTTTTGATTAATTCAGCTACTAACGATCCCTCCTTCCAATGAGAAAAGAATGTGCAATTCTCAGTGCCACAAAATTGATAGAGCCTCCTTTGTATAAGACAGATTCATAACGCAGGCCAATATCAAATTGTATTCGATTGCCCGGGTTAAATAAATAGCCGAATGTTCCTGCCCATGCAAAACCGTGAATTTTTTCATCAACATAATCATTTGAAATAGCGCCAACAATATTGTAACCAGCTTGTGGTTGCACATACCACCCTAACCCGGTGCCATTAAGTGTATGCTTATAGCCCACCATCACCGGCACAAGGGCTATTCCATACTCTCCGCCGCTGGACCAGTCAAGAAAAAAATCTGCGGCAGCTTCTATTGTTCCATAGCCTGCATCAGAAACCGGAATACCAACGTTTAAAAAAGCACCAAATCCGAATGAGTTGTGAGGATATTTATTACCAAGCAATACAGCGGCTTCAATCTGCGCATTAATTTGCGAAAAAGAAAACAGGAAAAGGCAAAGAAAGGTTATTCGTCTCATAAGCTTTATTTTTTGAAAAATAGAAATTAAAAGTAGAAAAAACAATAAAGCTGTTGGGATGGAAACAATGATTACTGAATTTATCTTCCGCTAATTTTCTTTTTAAGATATTCGCAAACAAATCTTCACTATTGACCTCTTCTTCAAGTGAACTGAAACGAACTCTCACTCCTGCCATGTTATGGGGATTGGGTGTCGGCTATGTTATATCCGGTATGTATTTCGGCTGGAACCTTGGTTTGGAAAAAGGCGGAACGCTTGGATTGGCTATTGCTACCGTTTTTATTATTATCATGTATGTCACTTTCACTTTTAGCTATACTGAGTTGGCTTGTGCCATACCCAAAGCAGGTGGTGGATTTGATTATGCCAACCGTGCATTAGGAAAAGATTGGGGATTCATTGCAGGCATGGCGCAGAATATTGAATTCATATTTGCACCACCGGCCATCGCATTTGCTATCGGCGCATATTTTAATTTATTTTTTCCTCAAATACCAATACTGGCTCTTGCTGTATTCAGTTATGTTATTTTCACTGCATTAAATATATATGGAGTAAAAGCTGCTGCCGTATTTGAACTGGCAATAACTATTCTTGCTGTTGGCGAACTTTTGTTATTTGCTGGAGTTTCTTTGCCACATTTTGAATTAAAGAATCTTCAACACAATGCATTACCCAATGGATGGCAGGGAGTATTTGCGGCTATCCCATTTGCAATATGGTTTTTCCTGGCGATTGAAGGTGTTGCTAATGTTGCCGAAGAAGCAATCAATCCACGACGAACTATTTTATTTGGTTTCGGCTCCGCTATTCTTACACTGGTTATTTTATGTGTACTTACTTTTATAAGTTCTATCGGTGTAGCAGGATGGGAAGCGATCGTTTATAAAGCAGACGGTTCAACCTCCGACTCTCCCCTACCGCTTGCATTAAGCCGGATCGTTGGAAACAATAATGTACTGTATCATTTATTGATCATGATCGGCTTGTTTGGACTGGTTGCTTCTTTTCACGGCATCATACTCGCAGCAGGAAGATCAGTTTTTGAATTTGGAAGAGTAAGGTTTGCTCCTGCATTCTTAGGAAAAATTCATTTCCGGTTTCAAACGCCTTCCAATGCTTTATTAATAAATATGGTTATTGGGATCGTTGCTTTGCTAACCGGTAAAACAGCAGAGATCATTACTATTTCCGTTTTCGGTGCATTAACATTATACATTGTTTCCATGATCACCTTGCTACAATTGAGAAAAAAGGAACCGCAACTGGAACGACCTTTTAAAGTACCGGCCTATCCTCTCTTCCCCGTTATCGCATTGATCATTGCTGTCATTTCTTTTATTGCAATGACGATTTATAACCTGAAGCTTGCCCTGGTCTATTTCTTAATATTGGGGATCTGCTACGCTGCTTTTAAGATATTCAGGCAAAAGATCATTACAAAGTAAAAAATCACAATAATCCTGATAGCGATATTTTCATAATTAATAAACAACCTGATTATACAAGACTTTATTTTTACTTTTGATCCGATAGCTTTCGGATTTTGACTTATTAATCATGACTACCAAAGAGATCATTCAATATGTAAAAGAACATCCTTCAGGAAAGGTGAAGATCGCCGTTACAGATATAGACGGCATTCTCCGTGGAAAATATATTTCAACCGAAAAGTTTTTTTTAGTGCTGGATGGAAGAGTTGGCTTCTGTGATGTAGTGTTTGGCTGGGACATGAATGATGCTGCTTATGATAATGTAAAATTTACCGGCTGGCATACTGGTTATCCTGATGCTCCGGTAAAGATCGATATCAACACTTTCCGAAAAATTCCATGGGAAGATGATCTGCCTTTTTTTCTTGGTGATTTGATTGATGAAAAAAATGAGCCGCTTTATGTTTGTCCCCGGCAATTACTTACTAAAATAGAATCCCAATGTGCAGAGTCAGGTTACATTCCTTTTTTCTCGCAAGAATTTGAATGGTTCAATTTTTCTGAAACGCCTTTCAGCCTGCAACAAAAAGGTTTCCGGAATATGACGCCACTTTCACCGGGTATGTTTGGCTATTCGATCTTACGCAGCAGCTTCCGAAATGATTTCATGAACGATCTGTTTGAGTTGCTTGTAAAAATGGATATACCATTAGAAGGATTACATACAGAAACAGGACCCGGTGTATATGAAGCTGCGATCCTTTATTCAAAAGTTTTAGAAGCAGCAGACAGAGCAACCGTTTTCAAAACGGCCGTAAAAGAAATTGCTTACAAACATGGCATCATTGCCACATTTATGGCGAAGTGGAATGAAAACCTGCCGGGTTGTAGTGGTCATGTGCATCAGAGTCTTTGGGATATAAAAGAAGTAAAAAATCTTTTTTACGATAAGACAGATGACCAGCGAATGAGCCCATTGATGAAAAGCTACATCGCCGGACAATTGTATTGTTTGCCGCACATTCTTCCCTTGTTTGCTCCAACTATTAATAGCTATAAAAGATTGGTAGAAGGTGCCTGGGCGCCGACTACGCTTACCTGGGGTATTGATAACAGAACCGTGGCATTAAGAATATTAAATGCAAGTAAAAAATCTGCAAGACTTGAAACAAGAGTGGTAGGTTCAGATGTCAATCCTTACCTGGCAATGGCTGCTTGTCTTGCATCCGGACTTTATGGAATAAAAAATAATCTTGAGTTAAAACAACCTGCAACAACAGGCAATGGATATAAAGAAGAAAAGTACGGAGTGTTGCCCCGCAACCTGGATGAAGCCACTCAAAAAATGAAAGAGTCGCTGCTTGCCAAAGAATTATTGGGAGAAAAATTTGTTGAACATTTTTCCCTGACAAGAGAATGGGAATGGCGGCAATACATAAAAGATGTGCCGGGTCATGAACCAAAGGCGGTCACCGATTGGGAATTGAAACGCTATTTTGAAATCGTCTGAGAAAGTAAAAATTAAAATTCAGCCCGCTTTATATTCTTACATTAATTAGCCGCTTATATTTGAGCCATGTATTTTGTTTCCGCTACAAGACTTCGGGTACGATCTATTTTTTTCATCATAGGATTTATGAGGGCAAACGAAGCATCAGTCAAAGTGCTTATTAAAACTCCGGGTTTTATTGCCGGAAAAGAATTAACTGATAAAGGACTTACTTTCTGGACGCTTACGATATGGCAAGATGAAGCTTCTATGAAAGCATTTAGAAATTCTGCGCCACACCGAAAAGCCATGCAAGGCCTTCCGCATTGGTGCAATGAGGCATCTTATACTCACTGGACGCAAGAAGAAAACCAGCTTCCGAATTGGGATACTGTATATAAAAAAATGATGGATGAAGGAAAAATAACTAAGGTTAGAAAACCGTCGGCAAGACAACTTGAAAAGAATTATCCCCCACCTAAATGGAAAAAATTTGAAAGGCCTTTGAAACCGTCAACAAAAACATAGCCAACGGATATTCGTTGGCTATGTCGAATCAAAATTTTATCTCGCTGCAAAATTTTTGTTTCCCACACTTACAGATACCAATTGTTGCCCGACTGTCAATTCTTTTGACGAATAATAAAGACTGATGCTGCTTTTCTTATTATTGCTTTGCAGCTCTTTCAAATCCTGCAACCTTATAGACATTTTTCTTTGATCTGAATCGGCAAAATGCCATGTTTTTAAAACTTTGCCTTGCGCATCCCTTGCTGTAATAGTTCTGCTTTTACCTGTAACTCCACAATGGCTATAGCTGATCTCTACCTTATCGTTAGCAGAAACCTGGGGCAGTTCCAGATTCTGGATCTCTTTATACTTGTATAACGCTTTATCAAGCACCAGTTTTCCATTCAGATATACCTGGAAACTATCACCTCCGGGAATATTCTTAAATGAAAATAAACTTATACAGGCAATCATTAAACCTGCTATCACCATTTTGTTTGCGATCTTTTTCATAAAAAATTATTTTTTAGATTAATAAAAGGAATGATTAAAAATTATTTCTGACACAAAGAAATAACTGTGATCAGCCAGAAAATAATTTGATTGATTACCCGTCGACTTTCCTTGATGAAATGCAAATAATTACTGATCGGGTTTCTTTATTTTCTGTATTCTGTATTTAAATGATTTGGTATTCGGCAAAAGCGGCCATTGTTTCTTTTCAGAATAAACAGCAATGAAGCAAGCGCCATAGTATAAAATAAAAGAAGAGTAAAAAACAAATAATAATACAAGCACAAATGACCCCGAGGTACCATATACATGGCCAATATTGCTTTTAACGAGTAAAAATTGTAATAGAAGTTTTCCGGCTGTAAATAAAATACCGGTCAGCAATCCGCCTACCACAGATGCTTTCCATGATGGCCTTCCGTCTGCAAGAAAGCGAAATAAAAAAACAAGCCATGTGGATACGATAGTTATACTTGCTATTTGCTTAAAAGCGCTTTTTAAATAGGAGCTTGCCCAGCTTAATATTTCCTCGAAATAATTACCGGCTGTTACCTGTAGACTTTCAAGAAAAAGATCGGCAAAAAATAAAAGACCAACAAGTAATATAACTGCAAATGATCTTGCCCTGACACTTAAAATAAAAATAAAACCTGGCCTTTCTTTTACACTGATCTGCCATATCTGGTCAAGAGAGTTTTTAATAACTGTGAATAAAGTAGTTGAAATAAAAACAAGAAAAAGAAATCCAAATACCAGCACATACCAATTATTACTGAATCCATGGATACTCTTTATTACTTGTTTCACCTGGCCGGCTCCTTCTTTTCCCATTGTACTTGAAATGTTCTTTAGCAGCCCGCTACCCATATTTTTTTGCCCGATAAACAAGCCGAATAATTGTGCAAGAATAAAGATGATCGGGGGCAATGCAAACGTGGTAAAAAAAGCTGTGGCACCGGCCATACGCAACGGGTCATTTTTTTTTAACAAAGAAAAAGAATGCTGCAGGCTGCTAATGATGAGCCGGAGCTCATTAGGTTTTACTTTACTATCTGTCATGTTAAACAAAGATAGAAACATAGTATAAGCAGAAGAATAAATAAGAACTCAGAATTGATTGTTAGATTTGTCACTTATAAAAGTCAATCCAATGCGACAATATATTTTGGCTTCGATGCTTATTGTGTTTAGTTTTTGCTGTAAAGCTCAACAACAAAAATCAATAAACCTTTTTAATGGAAAAGATCTCAGCGGATGGCATGCAGATGTTCCGGAAATGGATACAAACGCAACAATCAAAAGTCCTTTTATTATCCGCAATGGAATGCTGGTAAGTATGGGAAAACCGGGCGGGCACTTAATCACCAATTCCATTTATCAGAATTACAAGCTTCGTGTAGAATATCGTTTTGCAGGTAAACCCGGTAATTGCGGAGTGCTCGTTCATGCCTCTACACCAAGAGCATTGTATAAAATGTTTCCAAAGTCAATTGAAGTGCAAATGGAACATACCAATGCCGGCGATTTTTGGTGCATTGCAGAAGATATTAAAGTACCTGATATGGAAAAACGCCGTGGGCCCAAAGAAAATTGGGGCACTACAGATGGTAAAGGACGCCGCATCATTAACCTGACTGATGGCTCGGAAAAACCAGTTGGCGAATGGAATACCATGATCATTGAATGCGTAGCTAATTCAATTAAGGTTTGGGTAAATGGCGATCTTGTCAATTATGGATTTGATTGCACAGCCAATAAAGGAAATATTGCTTTGCAGGCAGAAGGATCAGAAGTTGAATTCAGAAAAGTAGAGTTAACGCCAATTAACAATTAGCCGAGGATCCATAAAGATTCTACAAGAAATCCTTATGGATATTCAAAAGAAGAAAGATTGATCTTTCGTAATGGTTGTTTCTTTTTCCCTTCACGGTTTACAATAGCAGTTATTGCTTTTACCAGTATTTTTTCACCAGATGAAGCGGAGCTTACTCTTACACTTGTTGAAGATTGCGTGATGCCACGCATATAAAGAAGACAACAAAATATGGCTAATAGTTTTTTCATAGTTGGATCAACTGCTAAAATAAAAATAAATAAAAGTCAGTACAAGGGTAAGAGTTCGCTTTTTTAATAGTCTTTCATAAGTATTTTTTCTCGTAAGCATCCGCAAACAGATATAGTCTCCTGAGGTTTCTGTCCACTCTAACTATTATTCAGATCAATTTTGATCTAACTACTTATCTACATTTCTCCGCTTTATTGTTGATAATCATTTTCAAATTTTTTATTGCTAGTTTTTAATTTTGCATTAATATAAAATCTTAAATGGAAAAGTTATGGTGGTGAAAACGTATTACAAAACGAAAGATTATTGTAAAGTAAAATTTTCGTTTAAAGTGGAAAATGCAGAAACTATTGAGATACTTGGCTTGAACAGCGACTGGCAAAACTCCATTATCATGAGCAGAAAGAAAGATGGAACATTCAGTGCAGATGTGAATTTGCCCAAAGATTCAAAACATCAATTCAAATACAGGGTAAATGAAACAGATTGGCTTAATGAACCGGAAGCCGATAGCCAGGTGCCGAATGAGTTTGGCGGAAGCAATAGCCTGATCATCCTCTGATCATTGCTTTAATTTTAAAAGTATTTCTAAGGCCAGCTCCTGGCGTAAATAATTTTTTCACTAAAAATTTATACTCTTTTAACACTGGTTAACAGAAGCATCGTAAATCAAACTGATTAGAATTGAGGGCTACTAATGTGGAATAGTTGATTGTTAAAATAACAAGGCAACAAATTATTGAAATGGAGTAATTTAAAAATACACTCCCAATCTCTTTAACAATCGAAAAACTACTGGCATAATTTTTCTCTTAAGTGGGGTGAAATTAATTATTCATCCTTTTAAAAAACTTAGTTATGAAAAAATTATTACCCATCTTATTAGTAGCTGTAA
>Ga0105249_10005264_pt1 | contig 11166 bp, 34 predicted proteins | sample KBSS44metaG_FD_81522 | JGI IMG/M metagenome (GOLD analysis project Ga0105249, IMG submission 81522) | Switchgrass rhizosphere microbial communities from Kellogg Biological Station, Michigan, USA - KBS S4-4 metaG | ecosystem: Host-associated > Plants > Roots > Rhizosphere > Soil | place...
GGATTGCGGAAATGATAAGTGATTTTTTCATGTGGTAAGATAGCGCGGGTCTAGCTCTCCGTCAACACGGTATTTTTCGGGAGTTCAAAACGGGTCCGGCCTTTCCACGCCACAACAAACTCCGTCGGGACCTTGATGATGCGATAGCACGACGCATGCGGGGACCCCTTCGTCTGGACCGCGCGCTTGGCCGCGGCGAGCGAAGGAAAACTGCCTCGCACGTAGTCGCTACCGCCCCACAGCCCGGAGCTGCGTTGGACCTGCACCTGGAATACATATTTCATACCTATACCAGTGCCACAGAATTTTGATTCGTCAAGAGCCACGTCAGTTTTCCCTCAACAAAAAATGCCGTAACCGTTTTGCAGGCGATGCGGTGACCGCCGATGAACATCACTTGGTCGTAAGTCTGTCCCCACACCAGGGGCTCCGGCATCAGGTCCATCTCACACCGGGGCTCCGAGCCGAGCTTCCCAAACGGACAGATGTCGCCGCAATGACAGTCGCACAACGTCTTCATATTTTCTCCATTGGCACCACGCGCCACGCCCGAAAAACTCGGCGGCGGCGACCGGGGGCTTTTTTCGCCGGGATGGGTTTCCCGACTTGGTTGTCGATGAACGTGCGCCCCTGGACCACCACATAATGACGCGTCACGTTGACGATGACCGGCGCGCTGGACAGGTTCTCTCGTTGTTCGCGCAAAAAGCGGGCGAGGGTCGGAACCGGGTTCTGGATACGCCGGGGTATTCCCCCTTGCGTTTCGTAGCGGTGGTCTTCCGTCCAGCTGTAGATTAGCTCGAGCTTGAACCCAAGCTCGTTGGCCACGTGCCCGAGCACGAAGTTCGTCACGCCCTTGACCCGGCGCTTGCCGGTCTTCGCGATGATGTGACGGTGGATGACGCTCGTGGGCTGCCCGGTCGTGATGGACAGCGCCGCCGGCCCGCACCAGAGGGTGCCCGGCAGGTCGTGTTTGATTGGGTGTAGTTTGGTCATTTTGGTTCTGTTTTGATTGGTTTGCCCCAGGGCATGCAGTCTCGACGACCCGAGGCGAAAAAGTTGTCCAGGGATTCTGGCTCGTCCGTGCAGTAGAAAAAACGCGTCTCAGCGTGGTCGTGATAGAACACCGGCTGGCCAAGTCGTAGCATTGTGATGACTTGGTCCGGCGCCAGTAACCGACGACCAGGGGCTGATGGGCGTTTGCTCACCCCGCAATATCGCACGGGGACCCCGGCATGTCAAACCGAGTTTTTCGCAATGAGGTCCCAGTCGGGCCAGTAACGTCCATGTTCCTGCCGCACAAGGCCCCGACCCAAAAGGGAGACGAGCGCAGCGGGGTCTTCGATGTCGGAGGGCAACATCGGCTCGCCGAGCATAATCGCTTGGAGCTGGGTTAGTTCGGGGTCAGAGAGTCGGTGTTTGAGGCTCATAGGAGATTGTTTGCTTTGAGCAACGCCCACACCATGAGCGCTAGTGCCGCCACGCTAAGTAGGAATAGTAACAGGTTCATGCGAAGGTAAAACCGCGTTCGTCCAGCCCGCGGATGACCAACACCCCGCGGTAGGTGAAGTGGCCCGGGAAGCCCTCGGGCAGAGTCGGGGTCACCTCCATATACACCGCCGCCGGGTTCAGGTAGTTCACCGCGTAGGCGTGCAGAAAAAGGTAGTCGAGGCTGCCGGCGATGCAGACCCGCGGACAGAGGTCCGCCTTCTGGTGGGCCTGTATACCGCGGACGAATTGCCGAGCGGTGAAGTCCAGGAATGCCTGGGACACGGTGTGCTCGTGACCTGTGACGGGGTCAATGAGATAGATGACGGCGTATGGGGGAACGGGTGGGGTCATAATCAGCGGCGCCTTTCAAACGTCCTGACGCGATGGCAGTTCGCGCAGACGAGGTCACATTTTGAGAGCTCCTCCTTCACGCGGGCCTCGGTGTATCGGACCGCCCGGCTGAGATTGAAGGATTTGTAGGTCCCGGGTCGGTGGTCGAATTCCATCGCTTCGGGGTGAAACACGCCGCCGCAATCCAGACAGGGGCTCGCCTTTGCGCAGCGCATCAGTTCCCGGACCTTGGCCCGCTCGACGGACCGCGCGCGTTTCTCCTTCGGGGTCCGCTGCCACCGCCCGGCCACCGCTTGCGCGAGGTGGGCTTCAGCCTTCAAAAGTTCGTAGGGTGTCATTTTTGTCTCACTTTCCAAAAAGTCGCGCGAGCGATTTCATTTTATATCTCGGACTTGTCTGAGCGGGCACTCGCGGCCCGCCACCCCCCGCTGGCCGCCCCTCGAAATTCACCGGGCCGGACAGTGTCCAATGATTCGGCGTAACTGCTTGTCATCACGTGTCTTGACCTCGGTGTCCCGAACCTAGGCACGAGGCACGAGGACCGAGGTCCAAAGTGGCAAGGTCTGCCGAGCTGTCGCGTTGCGAGTCTAGGCACTTTGTCAGGTTGCAAGGTGCTGAGCTGCCGAGGGATGCAAGGTGTGCCAAAATGGCACACTCGTGGTCGCCTCGCGCTGGGTACTTTGTCAGGTTGCAAGGTGCTGAGCTGCCGAGGGATGCAAGGTGTGCCAAAATGGCACACTCGTGGTCGCCTCGCGCTGGGTATATTCACCCAACCTCCGTTGGCGGCTTGGCCGGCGGCGTCTCGACTTGGGTTCGCTCAGTGGTCGCCGCCACCTCGACCGCTTCAGCCAGCTCACGGACAATCTGGTCGGCTGGCTTGGTGCCAGTGCCAGCTGAGTTAAGTGACGCAATGACAGCAGCATGCAACGCGCTCACGTTCATCTGGTCGGGTTCGTCATCGCGCTGCACGCGCTCGCCGGCGGTGTCACCGAGGGCGGAATAGCACATGGCACTGGCTTTCTCGGCAGCAGCGGCGAGGTCGGTAAAATAGCGGGCCGATAGGATTCTGGCACCATTCTTGCCTACGTTCGACACCGCGTCGCATATCTCCTCGGGTGACATACCCTCGAAGCGGCGTATCACGCTGTCTAGCAAGGACCTAATGCGGTGGCCCTGGACAAAAGCAAGGGCGCGATTCTGGGCGCGCTCAAAATCGCCCGGCTTGCCGGACTTGGCCAGGAGGGTGACGCGCTGAATCTTCAGGTCCCATCCTTCAGCGTCGGCAAGCGCTTGAACCACCTTCGGCTCAAGGTTTAACGCTTCGGCAGTCTTCTGCACATCACCACAAAGCGCAACGAACGTAAGCAGGATTTGCGCCACGTCTAACTTGTTCTTGTTCAGTATCATGCGACGTGAATGTGCACGTGATGCCAGAGCCAGATGGCGATGTCAACGAGCTTCCACACCGCAAGCGGGAGCATCACCAAACCGCCAGCCACCAAAAAAGTGACGGCGGTGAGCATGCCCTGGCCAATTCCACCTAAGTCATTGCCGCTCACGAGATTCCCTTGCGTTTGGTGTCCTGGTTCGCGGTCCACCACTGCTCACGCTTCTGCTTGCGCAATAGCTTCTTCGCGGCTGAGTTGAGCTTCTGCGCAGCATGTGGCGCGCCAGCGAAGAGTTTCTTTTCGACGTCTTTGGGGTCTGTCATTCCTATCCTAAGTGCGCAAAAAAGGCCAGATGTCAAGGCGTGCAAAATGCACGATTTTCTGCTCCCGGTCAAAAGTAGCCATGCGAGGGGGTCCAAGTGATGTCCGACCGAGCACCTCGCCACCTGTTTGGGGAGGCTGCCGTATACTGACCTAACCTATCCGGCCAACTAACTTGTATTTATGATTGAATCTATCTAAGATATATTATAAGAGGTAAAGAGTTGGCCTAGAAGAACATCCGCCGGGTAGGTTAGGTTAGTATACGGCAGCCCTTGACAATCCCCAAAACGTCCGCACTGGTAAGGGTGAGATATGAGAACAGCCGCGGCATGCATACGGGGCGAAATTAGGCGCCTTCGACAGATGTGGGAAACCTGGGACCGCTACACGCGCGACAGCGTCGGCCCACTGACGGACCAAGCTTTTTACCATTTCACAACCTTCAAGGCGGACCTGTTGACCCGCATTGCCAACACCCGATGCAAGGACAAGCGCAAGTGGGAGGCGATGGTGGAGGCCGCTTGCCAGCCCACGCCACCCAAGCCACAACCTCAAACGCCGCAAACCAAGCGGCTGCCGGGCACCTCGCTCTATCCGCAGCCCTACGACTGCCCGCGATGGACTGGCCTAGACGACAACGAACCCGAGCGCAAAATCGTGGGGCTGGTCTGGTCGCGCAAGGTGGGGCGCTGGGCCATCCGCATCACCACGCGCTTGGGCGAATATATCGACACGCAAACCGTCGGCGTTGACTGGAAAACCCTGGCCGTGACCATCGACCACATCAAGTGCGCTTTTTTGACGCGCGGCTATTTTTCCGCCGGCTGGGAGCGTCACATGAAAAAATCCGCATGGAATGACTTGGCCTTCGCCAAGGAAAAAATCGGCTGCGGTTACGTGGAGCTCGATGAAGAGAAGCCGTTGCACAAGCGCGCGCTGGACTGGCTCGAGCGCGTGGCGGTGCGCGAAAAGATGAACGCCGGTGGGCGCGGTTCCTGCACGCTGCATGCGGTCCCAACGCAAGCCGCGATGGATGCCCATTGGAAGCGCATGACGCAGCTAGACTGACCCTTGACATTTTTCCAAAAGTCCACACTGGTAAGAGTGACGACTATGACATACACCCACAACCAACACGCGGCCCGCCCGGTTTACGAACCGGTGACGTTGGTGTTCCCGGACGATGCGCGTTTGAAATACCCCTCGTATGAGGCCGCAATGCAGCACCTGCGCCTTAAGCGCGGCATCTGTGAGTGTGACACCATCGCGACCGTGGATGCGACGCGCATGAATTATGGTTGCTATTTGTGGCACGCGCCGCCGACCGGGGGACCGATGCGACTGGTGTGCATGTGCGTGACCGCGGACAACGAAGAACTGACTTTCCTACCATGAGCCGCCAGGAAGACATCAAAGCCCCGCCGCCGGGACCCATTCAACCCATCTTCAATGATAGCCTCACCCAAATCGAAAGGGAGCGCCGATGGCTGCGAGCAAAACTAGCCCCGCTGACCAGCCCGGAGGAGCAGGAAAACGTGCAGAGCGCCGCCGCCGCGTTCGGAGCGCAGAACGGGAAACTCCCGGGACCATCGAAGCGCGCCCCGCAGCCGAAGCGCACCGCAATACGCAGCGGCCCATCGCCTACCAAAAGCGCGGTGATGAACAACATGCCGATTGGCGCCCAATTTTTACCGAAGACCAAACCAACACCACAACCGACCATGAGTAAGAATCTAATCGTCCCCGTCAACGCGCAAGGTGCACCCGTGCCCGACGAGCGCCCAACCGAGCCCGCGCCGAAGCTCACCTTTTCACCCGCACCCGACAACACGTTTTGTAAAATCGCGGAGCGTCCTCGCCCGAGCAATCATCCGCTCAACCAGCCGTGGACGCAAAAGGTCCTCGCCACCCACAACAACGAAGTCTTCGCCATCGTCAAAGATGGCCACATTGCCAAGCTTTTGTCCGACGCGCTCAACGTGTATTTCCACGCGCTCATGCAACGCCAAGCGGAGATGGAAGCACGCGCCAAGGCCGAAGCTGCCGCCGCGAATGACGCCAACGTTTTTGACCAGCCGCTTGCGGACCCGACGGTGACCGAAGGCGCGCCGCTCGCCGAAGAAGTCGACGCGGTCACGGGCGCACCGCTCAGCGCGGTGGGCGAGCCGAGTGAAATCGAAAACCTCCCGAGCTTATGAGCGTATCAACTCAAGTCGGCGCGGTCGCGAAAAATGCAACCCAAGCGCGCGTTATCTGCGATGTGCTCTGGGAGCGCGACCGCCAGGACGTTAAGTGGGGCGAGCAAAATCATTCGCACCTCAAGTGGCTGGCTATCCTCAGCGAGGAGCAGGGCGAGGTCGCCAAGGAAATCCTCGAGGATAGCGGCGAGGAAAAGCTGCGCGCCGAACTGGTGCAGGTCGCTGCGGTCGCGCTGGCTTTTATCGAATGCCTGGACCGCGCGCGGGTGCCCGCCAATCCCTTTTCCGTGGGCGACCGGGTTTTTTCCCGACACTATCCCGACCTGACGGGGCAGGTTACTTGGACGCTCGGCGATGTGGTCCGCGTTCAATGGGATGACCGCTGTTTCACCACGGGGGAATACTTGGTCAAATCAATCGGCAAGATGTCCGACCTGCCCGCGATATGCAACCCGAACGCGCAGACATGCTGCTCGGAACCCCGCTTGCGACATGAGTGAAAAAACTTCAACGCCCGCGGGCGGCCTGCCGTGGACCTGGGGACTTTTCCTGGTGTTCCTCTTGCTGAAGCTGTGCGGCGTTATCGGCTGGTCGTGGTGGTGGGTCACCGCTCCGTTGTGGGGCGGGCTCGCGCTGGTGCTCACGCTTACGTTCGGAACCGTGCTGCTAGCCGGCGTCATCGCGCTGGCGGTGTTCATCGGTGTGGCCATCTTCGCTTTCATCGCTCGCCTTTTTCGCCTATGATGACACCCGAGCAGTGGATGGAAGTCAACGGCTACGACAAGAGCGTGTGTTGTGGTCACGGCGAATACGATGACCTGCCGAAGCGGCTCACGCCCGAGCTGGTTCGACGCATCCAGGACGACGCCCGCGCGCATGAGAAGCGCCGGCAATACCGGGATGACCTCACATGAATCCGAACATCAAACACGGTGGCGGCGGCAACCGCAACTTCGGTCTGAAGGGCGCCGGCAAGGGCGACGCGGACCGCACGAGCGACAAGACCGCATACAACGAGAACCTCGAGGGCGTGGCGTTCCCGCGCGTGGCGCTGAGAGACGACCCGACGTTTTTCAAAACGAAGCGCGGCTACAAAAAAGTTTACGGCACGCCGGAAGACAGACTCATTCCCTTCCCGGACGACCCCATCCCACAAGTGCAAGACGAGGACAGCAGCAACCCGGACAACATCATTCCCTTTTCTGATGTCACATGAAAAAATATCCGCCGCTGTTTAAGTTCGGCACGCATCGCGCTCTCTTCCGCGGGCGCCGCTTCACCAAGGTGGGTCCCTTCACCTGGGGCGAGGGCGACGAACTTTATGAGACGCGCACTTTTTATCTCACGCTGTGGCGTCGCACCTTTTTCCTGGACACCAATTTCCCGGTCAAGCCGGAGCGCATAAACGGGGTGCCGAAGTGACGCCACGGTTTCAAATTGTCCACGAATCCCATTACGACGTTATCCGCGATATGGAGCTCGGACGGAATGTTTTCTTTATCGCCGAGGGCGGACACGGGCCGAGCGCTACCACGACCCGCATCGCCGAGGCGGTGGTGGAATTCCTTAACACGATGCCGGAGGACTGGCTGCGATGAGCGCGTGCCGCTGGTATGCCGCGCACAAGTCCGACGTCATCGTGACCGGCTTCGGCATGGGCGTGTATTACGTGCACCGACGCAGCGACAACAGCTGGGGCATGGCTTATGGCTGACATCGCGGGCGACCTGGGCTACATCAAAATGCTGCCGATACCAAGCGAGCAGCGGCTTGATGTTTTCGTGTGCCCCGGGCTAAGCGATGAAGCACTAGCGCGCTGGGTGTCCCAAGCGGGTGCCAGTTTTTTCCACACCGACGACGTTGTGGAGCCCGCTTCGTTCTGCGGCATGGTGCTTTTCGTCCTGGGTCCCTACGGTTACCTGGACGGCAAGACGTCCGAGCTGTTGCAACCGTTCTACGCGCGCGCTGAGGGCGAAGCGAATTGTTTTCAATGGGACCCCATCGAGCGCAGTTTCGTGCGCCGCGGTCCGGAGTGGTTCAGCATCCATAGTAGGTAGTTCCCCGGTCTTCTCGGTCGTATCGGTCTTCACTTGCGCATACCGCGCGCCGTGGTATCGTCTTCCCCATGGAACAGAAATTGAATATGCTTGCCACAATCTACTTTCCTGAACGGTGGACATACGGAGACTGTGCCTCATGGCTTAGGCTAAGAGGCTATCGAGGAACGCTATTGACTAGAGAATATGGATTCTCCAAAAACTTTGCCTCAGTAACCTACATCGGGCTTCCCCAGGGCAATAAACAGTAAAAATACGGACTTGCGCTTCTACGGCGCGGTGATACCTTACCCACATGAGCAGAAAACATTTTGAAGCACTAGCCGCCGCGATTGCGGAAAACTACCAGCTGGCCAAGGACGCGGGCGACATCAACGCCCGGCAGGCCATCGCCCGCGTCGCCGGCAGCATTGCGACTGCCTGCGCTAACGACAATCCGCGGTTTGACGACCGCCGGTTTCTCGCCGCCTGCGGCATCACCACCAACTAATTTTTTTTTATGGCCACCTTACAAGCCAACGGAACCGTCCTCGACCGCTTTGAATACGAAAACTGCGCCATCGCCGTGATGTCGAACGGGCACATTTTGCGCAATACCGGCGGCGGCTGGAAGCGGCACCGGCGCGCTAAACCCGGCGTGACCGCGGAGGCCATCGCGCAGAAGCGGCGCGCCTCTTACGATGCGCGGCGCGCGGCCTGCCCCGTTTGGGCACAATACATCAAGCTGCTGTGCCAGCTGGTGTCCTTGCCGCACCGGGCCGAGCTTGCCACCCTGGTGGACCTGATGCCGGGGGACCCGGACGGCGTGTGGTCGATGATGGACGACCGCCGGGTATGTTTGGACCTGGAAGACGTTGTGAAATTGTGTGAGTTGCGCGAGGCCGGCGAGGTCGAGCTGCGCGCGTATAAAAAAGCGAACGAAATCGAAAACTAACCATTTGACAACCGGCCACGACCCGTGATACCTTACACCATGATGAAAAACTCATTCAGCCAAAAAGACATCGGAGCCGCGGTGATTTATCGCCGGTTCTGCGACGGCGCCACCTTCAGCGCCACCATCACCGAGGTCACCCCCGATAAGGTGAAGCTCCAATACTTCCCCCTGCCTCCGCTCAACCGGAACGGGCAGACCATCCCGCTCCCGGTCATCACGACCGTGATGCGCGCGGACTGGGGCAGCCACCTCACCCGCATGGTGTCCGGCTCGAGCTTTTTCGTGCCGGCGGCGCTGTAACCTCATCCACCACGACCATGAAAAACCCACCTTACGACATCGTCTGCGGCATCATCGCCTGGGAATCGGGCGAGCTCGACCTGGACCAGACGGTTGAGCTGTTCCGCCACCTTCACGCCACCGGCACGTTGTGGAGCCTCCAGGGCTGCTACCAGCGCGCCTACGCGGACCTGATGAACGCCGGTCTACTCTGAGCTGCCATGCATAAAGTCACCGTTTATTTCAAGAGTGCGGACGACGCGGAATGGTTCCACCGGACCGTTGCAAAATCCCTCACCAGCAAAGTCCGGCTCGCGCCGCTTTACGCTGGCATCATGCAGGACGCCGCCACCCGCGCGGAGGACGCTGTCCTAAACATGGACACGCCGGCCTGCGGCGACTACGGTTCCTGCCCCCTGTAACCCCATGAAACTCACCATTTTTGGAGCGAACCTCCGCGACCAGTCCAAAGGTCAATTCGTTGTGCACGCGACCGGCTGCGCACACTGCGCCCGGCTGGCGCGCGAACACAAGTCCACGGGCGAATATATCAGCCAGGAGGCCGTTGTGCGGGACATCTACGCGGACCAGATGAATGAGGGGCTGGAGCTGGCGGACGCCTGGGGCGACGTTCACTTTTGCCCGTGCACCGACGCGCTACCGACGTCCTCGCCGGTCGCGTTCCTGGACGGGAGGCCGATGTGAATCGGTTCCTGCTTTTTTGTTTCGACGACTACTACCCCGGCGGGGGATTCAATGACTACGTCGGCAGTTACCTGACCCAGGGGGAAGCGTTGGCCGAGGTGCTGAAACGCCGCTCGGACCAATATCAAATTGTGGACACCCAAACGGGGGCCATCTATCGAGGCAAACTGCAATGACCGCCCGACACATCCTGAAAATACTGCGGCACGGCTACATCTACGGCGTGAGTATGCACCGGCTGGCCCGGCTGGTTTCCACGCCATCGGTGAAGCTGTCCCGCCGGCACGCGCAGCGGCTGCTCGAGCAATACGCAAAACGCTGGGCAATCAAACCGTAAAACTACGGACTTGCGCAACGGCGCGCCCGTGATACCTTACCCACATGAGAATGAGATTCAAGACACCAACGAAAACCCCCCGAATTGTTCTGAGCGCGCCTTGCGGCCTCCGCGAAACGTCCTTCCTGATGGTCGATGGCAAGTTTGCCGGCGAATTCACCGCCTGGGACAAATTGGCCCACTTCCTTGATGCGCGCTACGATGTGCGCGTCAACTGGTTCAAGCGCGCGCTGTATAGCTTCGTGTTTGTCCCGATGTCCATCGACATGACGCTCGCCTAATTTTATGACCTTTCACGTCACCCACATCGCCGGAGGCCGCGAGCAGCAGGCTTTCACCCATGAAGCGCGGGACCTGTTCCACCTGCTGCTCGAGCTGACCGAGGGCGCCAGCAATCCTCTCGCCGCGATTGTCGAGCAACGCCCCGGCTGGGCCGTGGCGCGCACTTTCACCACGGGCGTGGTTACCATCTCCTGGGACTACGAGGCCGCCCTGGCCGAGGCCGCGGAGTTTAACCGCTTGAACCCCCAACGCGACGAATAAATTTGACAACCCGCCCGACTTGGGCGACATTGTGCCATGAAAATGACCTTCAAAAACCTCGCCGTAGGCGACAAGTTCAAATTCAACCATGACGGGCTGCCGTTCATGGACGACCTCGGCCCGTTCGTGAAGGTGTCCGCGCGCAAGTATGCGCTGCTGACGTCTGCCGGTCGGTCGCTGGGGCACCACCAAGTGGGCCGCATCAGTGTGGAAGTGGACAAAATTTGACTCCCATGAACTACTCGATTGTTTGGAAATTCCGCAAAGACGGCGTGGTGGTGAACCGCCGCGACCTGAGCGCGGACAGCCTGGAGGCCGCGCTGGCAAAGTTCTACCGCGAAGAACCCGATGGTTACGTGGTGCGCGCTTACGAGCACACGCCCATCGACCCGCACCGGCTGGACACCGCGATAGCTAACCTCCCCCCGGCTATGCCGGACTGGGGCACTTACGGAACATGAAACTGGACTTCCACCGCGACATCTACCTGCCCGCCCCCTTGGTGGCAGAAGTCCGGGCCGTGAATTTTTCCCGGCTGGTTTACACCCGGCACGCC
>Ga0105249_10005271_pt1 | contig 11161 bp, 9 predicted proteins | sample KBSS44metaG_FD_81522 | JGI IMG/M metagenome (GOLD analysis project Ga0105249, IMG submission 81522) | Switchgrass rhizosphere microbial communities from Kellogg Biological Station, Michigan, USA - KBS S4-4 metaG | ecosystem: Host-associated > Plants > Roots > Rhizosphere > Soil | place...
CGGCCCGCCGAGACCCCGATCCGAATCCAGCCACTCCCGCGGGTTCCAGTTCACCGGCATCGCGCCCACTCGCTCGAACTTGATGCGCGGGTCATCCGACTGAACCAGCGTCAACAGTCGGCGCCCGGTGAGCAGGAGCCGGCGCGAGGTCGTCTCCAGTGCGTCGAGCACCGACCACGAGAGATGTGGCTCCGCCTTCACGAAGCGGTCGTACCGCCGCATCTGCACGGCGACCGCGCCGCCGGGCGGAATCGCGAGCTCACCGAGCGCATCGACGAGCGACGCGAGGTTGTTCGTGTAGTGGCTCGGAAACGCGAAGACGCGCTTCACGTCCTCGTGAAACGCGCGCGCGTCCTTCCACCCATGCGCATCGAGCTCGCGGAGCTGATAGTTCTCGCGCACGAGCCACGCGACGTGCTCCGTCAGGACCTGCTGCTTGTGGTAGAGCGTGACACCGCCATTCTGAAACAGCACCCAGTCGAGACGTTCACGATCCGCCGCAGTGTCGCCGAACGCGGCTGGCGTCGCGACATTCGCTGCTGGTCCGGCGGCCGACGCTTTCTTGAAGGCCCGAAGGATCATGATGCGGCCCGAAGCTCCGAGAGCCGGTTCTCGACGAGCGCCACCAGCTCGCGCATGGTCTCCGCGTCGAACACGAGCCGGGCGCCCGCCGTGCGATAGATCTCCGGCAGCCCCTCTGTCCCGCCTAACGCCAGCGCCGCCCGGTACTGGCGCACCGCGTTCGCCTGGTCGGACAGGCTGTGCCGCCATACCTGCAGCGCTCCCATCTGCGCGATCCCGTACTCGATGTAGTAGAACGGATACTCGAAGATGTGGAGCTGGCGATACCAGCGCGCTACACGCTCCTGTTCGAGTCCGGACCAGTCGATGCCGCGCTCGAAGCGGCTGCGGACGTCCAGCCAGGCGCGATCGCGTGCGACCGCATCATGCCCCTGGCCGCTCGTGTAGATCCAGCTCTGGAACGCGTCGACGCTCGCGATGTGCGGAAGGCTGAAGAGAATGTCCTCGAGGTGCTCGATCTGCGCGGAGCGCGCCTCGCCCTCGGAGTAGTAGCCGTCCGGCTTCTGGAGATAGGGCGATGCCAGCAGCTCCATGCTCATCGACGCGAGCTCCGCCGCCTCGTGTCCCGGAGAGCGCTGCCAGATGAGCGGCTGCTCGTGCGCCGCGAAATCGTGGAACGAATGCCCCGCCTCGTGGACGAGCGTGTTGACGTCGTCGGCCACGCCCACCGCATTCATGAAGATGAACGGCTTGCCGCGGAAGCTCAGCTTCGTGCAATAGCCGCCCGGGGCCTTGCCCTGCCGACTCTCGAGGTCGAGCAGCCCTTCCGTCGCCATCAGCGCGAACTCTTCACCGAGCTTCGGGTCGACTCGTCGGAAGATCGACTTCGCCCGGTCCACGAAGGTCGCCACGTCCTCGAACGGCCGGAGCGACTCCACGCGCTCGAGCTCGACGCCCAGGTCCCACGGCCTAACGCGATCCAGGCCGAGCCGCTCGCGGCGATACTCGAGCTGGCGCGCCACCGCCGGTACGACCGTGCGCTCGACCGCCTCGTGGAAGCGCGCGCAGTCCGCGGGCGTGTAGTCGAACCGGTGCTTCGACTTGAAGGCGTACTCCTGATAGTTCGGAAACCCGGCGTTACTGGCGACCTTGGTACGCGCCGCGAACATCCTGTCGAACAGCGCGGCGAGCTCGTCGCGGTGCGCGAGATACGCCTCGTTGCCGAGTCGCCAGGCCCGCTCGCGCACCTGGCGGTCCCGCTCCTTGAGGTAGGGCTGCAATTGCGGGATGGTCTTCGTCTCGCCCTCCCACTGCACCGTCAGCCCGCCCACGATCTTCTGATACTGCGCGCTCAGCTCCTCCAGCTCGGCGAACAGCGGCACGTTCTCCTCGCGGAAGATCTCCGCGTCCGTGCGAAAGCGCGCGACGGTCGTCTCGAGCCCCGGTCTCGTGTAGCCGAGCTCGAGGAGCCTCTTCGACAGGCGGACACTCTGCTCGTGCGCCTGCGGGAAGATCTCGGTGGAGAACCGGAGGTGTGCCTTCTCCTTGTCGGCGTCCGCGGTGTCACCGGTATAGGCGACCATGGCGAGCGTGCCGGCCTCGTCGATGAGCTCCTCGAGCTGGGACCAGCGCTTGAGCCAGTCCTCTACGTTGTCGTTGGAGAGCGGGGCGGAGGCGAGATCCTCGAAGTACGGTGCGACGTCGGGCCAGCCGGCACCTGCAAATGCCGCGGGGGATTCGGGAAGGGAAAGCGTTTGCACGACGGTTGAGCTCCAGCATCGGAAAGGAAAACGAAAGTTGTCCCGGCGAGCGGAACGACACTAGTGGAAGTTGGGGGATCCGCCTTGGTGGGTCCCGACCGAGGGGCTCGCGTCTCTCTACCGGGACGATGGCGATTCCTCGCCTCCGCCGCGGCGCGGCTCCGCTCGGAATGACAACGAACCCGCTACCCGCTACCCGCCTCCCGCCTCCCGTCAGTCCCTGTACGGATCGAACTCCCTCTCCCCCGCCATGACCACGACGAGCGGCCGGAGCGTGTGCAGGACCTCCACCGTCCCCTCCTGCGCGGCGAGGACCTCCGGCAACCGCCGATAGGCGTGCGGGCTCTCATCCAGACCCCCGCCGCGGAGAATGACTCCCTTCGCATTCACCCACTCCTGCATCATCTCCGGGGACACACGCCCGGGCGTGAGCACCACGCCCGTCTTCCGATTTCGCTTCCCCGCCGCCTGCGTGCGCGACATCACGCGACCCGCGCCGTGCACCGTCGAGTACAGCGCCCCACGCTGTGCCTCCGCCACCTGCTCGCTCACCGCGTTAGGCTCGACGCCCCGGACGATCACCGCGTCGTCGCCCATCGAGCCGCCGACGAACCCACGCTGCCCCGGGAACGCCGGGGTCGCGCCCTTCCGCACGACGATCATCTCCTCGCCGCCATGCGTCTCGCGCCACGCGAAGTTGTGGTGGTTGTGCACGAGGTCCAGTTCGGTGACACCGAGGATCTCCACGACCTTGCGTGCGACCCATTCCCGGCCGGCGTACGCGTACCGGCCGGCGAGGTTCATGAGGTGCCAGTAGTCGTGGCCCGCCGGCGCAGCGAGGTCGAGCAGGGCTTCGCGCTCCGGGGCGCGTTCGCCCCACCCCTTGCCCTGGCTGATCGCGATGAAGCTCGACGCGATCGTATGCCCGAAACCTCGGCTCCCAAAGTGCACGCCGACCCAGATGTCACCCCTCTCATCCGCGAAGACGTCGACGTAGTGATTTCCGCTTCCCACAGTCCCGAGCTGTGACCGCGCCTTGTGCAGCAGCTCGCGGCGATGGTTGTGCGGCACGGCGTCCCACGCGGCATCGTCGAACAGCGGATGGTCGACGGGCGCATCGTCTGCGCGGTTGTTCCGCCCGATGCCGAAGCTGACCGTTCCGGCGATCTCGTCGGCGAGCCCTGTGAGCGTGCGGCGCACTTCCTCGGGGGAGTCGCCGAGTTGCGCGAGCGTGAGGTCGGTGTGAATCGCTGCGTTGCCACAGGCGATGTCGAACCCGACGCCGACGACGGACACCTGGTCGTGATAGGCGGCGACACCGCCGATCGGCATCACGTACCCGACGTGTCCGTCCGCCATGAGCGCGGCGTCGGCGGCGCGCGAGCGGACGTCCTCGAGCTGCGCGAGCGTGGCGGGGTCGTGCGAGCCAAAGATTTTCATTCGACGGAAAAGAAACCGGGACCTGGGAACTGGGAACCGAGGCTGCGAGCTGAATGCCGTGAAGCTACAAAGGCCTCGGAACGCTGAGCGTCCCGAGGCCTTTGTCCGTTCCCTTTCCCTTCTCCCTTTTCCCGCCCTGCCAAGCAGGCTACCAAAGACCGACGGGACTTCGCTCACCGCGCCTCACGCTTTCACCGCTACACGATCGGCACGATTCGTCACCCGCATCTCACCGCCGGCCCCCCGCGTTCTTCGGCCCTCGTCGGGCAATGGATTCCCGCGGCGTCGGCGCGTTCTCCTTGAACTACGGTCCCTGGTCGGCACGCGGCAAAAGCCCATACGCGCCGGATCCCTGCCATCGCGCCCCGTCCCCACGTTGCGCGACACCCACTGTCCAACTCCCACACACCTCGTATTAGCGATTCCTGTGCCGCAAGGTTCCCGACTTCCATGCGTATCGACCGCGCCCGACGCGATCGAACGTGTGACGAGCGTCATCACAGAAACCGGCCTTGCGTCCTGCAACGGCGTGCGCGTTTCGCCTGACCCGCGGAAACACGACGCGGTCACATACCCACGGCAACGTCTTCGCGCGTACGTCTCTCGCTAGCTCGCGGCCAGCCGCGGAGCCGAGTCCTGAATCAGCGCGCCGACCTGCCGCACGAACACATCGATGTCGAACGGCTTCGCCAGGAACGCGCTCCGGCCGCTGTCATCCATGCGCTCGTAGGTCGCGCCTTCCGCATAGCCCGAGATGAACAGGACCGGCACCGTCGCGCCCTCCGAACGCAGGCGGCGCACGAGCTCGCGTCCGCCTAACTGCGGCATCACGACGTCCGTGACGATGAGCGCGATATCGTCGCGGTGCTCCGACCAGAGCGTGAGCGCGTCCAGTCCGTGTGGCGCCTCGAGCACGGTGTAGCCGTACCGCCTCAACACCCGAGCGGTCGCCCGGCGGACCTGGGCGTCGTCTTCGACGACGAGCAGCGTCGTCCCGGATGCGACGCTCAGCGGCGCCCGCGGCGGCGCTTTCACGGGCACGGCTGTGTTCTCCTTCGCCTTCGGCAGAAGGATCCAGAACGCCGTCCCGCGGCCAGGCTCGCTCGCGAGGTGGATGTGGCCGCCGGACTGTTTGACGATGCCGTAGACGGTCGCGAGGCCAAGCCCCGTGCCCTTTCCCTGACCCTTGGTCGTGAAGAACGGTTCGAAGACGCGCTCCTGCGTCTTGCGGTCCATGCCTGTGCCGGTATCACGGATCGTCATCACGACGTACTGGCCGGGCTTGAGGCCGCGCTGTCGCGCCGCGAGCGTCTCGGTGACATCGACGTTGCCCGTGGTGATCGCGAGCACGCCGCCGTCAGGCATCGCATCGCGAGCGTTCACTGCGAGGTTCATCACGACCTGCGTGAGCTGACTTGCGTCCGCGATCACCGGCCACGTGTCGGCCTCGAGACACGTGATGAGCTCAATGTCCTCACCGATGAGCCTCCGCAGGAGCTCGCTCGCTTCACGCACGGCGTCGTTCACGTGGAGGACGCTCGGTTGCAGCATCTGCTTCCGACTGAACGCCAGCAGCTGCCGCGTCAGCGCCGTCGCACGCTCGGCGGCCCGCTTGATCTGCCCGAGCTCCTCGTGCACGTCCTGCTCGCCCCGAAGCGCGCCGACCGCGAGATCGACGTTCGTGGAGATGGCGGTGAGCAAGTTGTTGAAGTCGTGCGCTACTCCGCCCGCGAGTCGCCCCACCGCCTCCATCTTCGCCGCCTGGCGCAGCTGTGCCTCGAGCGTCTTCCGCTCGGTGACGTCACGCGCGATCCAGATGACGGTGGTCGTCGTCAGCGGCGCGACGACGGCGGCGAACCACATCCGCTTGCCGCCGATCTCAACCTCGTATTCCTCCTCCACGGTGCAGCCGCTATCGAGCACGTGCGCAATCCATGTGACGAACAGCGCCGCCGATTCCGCAGGGAACACGTCGCGGATCGTGCGGCCCACGAGCTCGTCGGCCGGACACACGAGCAGCTCTGCCCGACGCGACACCACGTCCAGATACCGCCCATCGCGGTCGAGTACGACCACGACGTCCGAGATCGCGCTCGCCAGCGCGCGCAGGACGCCGCTCGATTCGAGCGGCGGAGGGTTGGCGGGTCTGCTGGACATACATGGTTGGGACTCCGTGTGGTAGTCTGGCGCAACCCGAAGCACGGGTTGTGGCTCTGGAGTAGAAACGGTTCTGTTGGGGTCAGAGTCCAAGGGCACCAATTTGTTGCGCGCAACAAATTGGTGCCCTTGGACTCTGACCCCAACAGAAGCTCAACACCGCCGGTGGAGGCAGCTCAGAACGTCAAGGCCAGCCCGATGCCGGTGGTGACGTAGGACAGCGTGGACGCCCGCGTTGTACCGGCAAGCGTCACGTCGGGAGAGAACGTCCGATAGCGCACACCGGGTGTGAGACCGAGCCGGGGCGTGATCGGAATGGTGAAGCCAGTGCCGGCCTCCCATCCGAGCCCGTGTCCGGTGTCGTGGATGATCTTTCCCTGCTCGTTTCCGACCTCGATGTGATTGTACAGTGCTCCCGTACGCACCCACATCGCCGTGCCTGACACCAGCGGATGCTCGAAGCGCAGGCCTAACGCGTAGCCCGTGTCGTTGAGATCGAGCGTTTGGCCAGGCAGCAGCTCGGTGCTCTGCTGCAGATGCCATTCCCACCCTGCGTACGCCGACAGGTGAGGCTGGAGACGGTAGCGGGCATTCACGCCGAAGCCGCCGCCCGTCCTCAGGTCGGCCCCCGCGAGCGTTTGCGTCGCGAACGCAGCGTCACCGGTCAGCTCGCCCGACCAGCGTGGCTGTGAGAGGCCCGGTCGTGCGGCGACGATGAGCAGCGGGATGACAAACGCGAATGGCTTGGTGGCGTAGCGCATGAGTCCCTCCTGTGAGAACCGGTTCGGTTTTCACGGCGGGCGCCAGCGCCTCGAGGCGGGCTGCGCATTGCCACCTGAGTTCCGCGTCGTGACGCGTGCGTCGCCAGGTGCAACATGCGGCCTTGTGTCATTCCTCACAGTCGGGGGGCGCCGGGCACGACGTAGGTCGAAGCCTCACGCGAGTGCCGGCGGATGCGGACTGGCGCGGATACATGCGCGGATCCGTGCGCCGCGTCACGAGCGACGCGGCCAAGCGGGGCGTCTGACGAGCGGCACGTTACGACTCCGGCTTACGGACGATCCTTGGAATGAGGCTCGACATCGCCTACTCGCCACACTCATCCGAGAGCGTCATCATGCGTCGATACCGTATCGGACTCTCCGCCGGGCTCATGGCCGCGGGATCCTTCCTACTCCCGTTCCACGGCGCGCTCGCCCAGGGCAAGAGCCACTCGGCGAAAGAGGGGCACGTCCCGCCGGGTCAGGCCAAGAAGAAGGTGGTCACGGCGGATCAGGCCATCGTCGCCACGCGCGAGGTGCTCGTTTCGCACGGATACGTGATCGTCCGCGTAGACCGGGTGCAGGAAACGCGCGTCGTGTACTACCGTCGCGGCAACATGGGCCGCGGGAAGGGCAAGGGTCCGATCGAGAAGATCGTGATCCGCCCGGAGCCGGACCGCGTGGTCTTCGTCTCCCAGCCGCCGCGCGGGCTGATGATCGACATCAACCTCCGGTTAGGCATGTAGGCGTAGGCACTGCCCAGTCGGCTGCAACACCGCTGCTTCCTGCTTGCTGGTGCTGGTTGCTGCAGGATGAAACCCTCGGGATGCTTTGACTTCCCGAGGGTTTACGCAGGAAGCAGCACCAGCAAGCAGCAAGCAGCGCCGATTTACTCGTTCGCCGCCTGCGGGAGGCGCTTCGGTTCGAACCGCGGAATGTCGACCGGCCGCGCCGCCTCGAACTCCGTCGCCGCTCGCAGTACGAGCGATCGGCCTACATCTACACGCCCGTCTGGTCCAACTACAGCCGCACGAGTACGGACGATAGGATGCGCGTGGTGAGCCGCCTGGGCGGCGTTCTGCACGTTGATGCCTCCGCATCTGGCGCCGGTACCCGTACCTGTTCCGCGGTGCCCGGGCCTTGTTCGCCGCGGAATCGGTCCGGCCGCGGGAACGCGCTGGCGGCAACCAATTCCGCGCTTCGACTATGTGCCTGGTGACGAGGTCGTGATCTTCTGGAACCTCCTCGCGCCCCTCCCGGGCGGCGACCGACAACTCATCCGATCCGGCGCCTCTGCGATACGTCCGTGAGTACCGCGGAGCTATGAACCTCGGATTCCCCGAGTTGACATCGGGTAGCGGGCGCGCGGGCTGGCAAACGATCGTTAGGCGCCTCGCGCGTGCCGCACTGTACACGGTTTGCGCTGCCGCAAGCGGCAGCCGCCAATTGCAGCGGCGATTAGCTGTGAGGTCTTGATCGGGTCCGCATTGAGGCGCGAAGCAGGAAGAGACTCCGACTTCCCCAGCGCCGAGCGGTCACATGACGAAGCCACGCCAGGGCCCGGTACCCTACATCATCTCGACCGAATATGACTCGGGCGAGGGCTGCGAGCATCAAGCGTACACTCCGCCCGCGAAGCTCACGAAACTGCACATGGATCCTCCGGCTCTCCTGCTCGACATCGTGTCCGAGGCCGAGCTCCCGCTCGAACGCCCCTGAGCGACCTCCGTGAGTCGCGGAACCGGAGCCCGTAGAGGACGCGTTGTGGATTCGACTCGCTACGGACCTCCACGAGATGCGAGAAGAACTCTCGGCGATCGGGCCGGCGCGCGAACGGTTGGGTAACTATCGCTTCGTGCGCGAACGCGAAAGGCCAAGCGGACTCGGCATCGCGATTCAGTCTCTGAATGACGAGCTCGACCATGTCGACCTCGCAGGAGGCGAACGCCGCCAAGACCCGCACGCTCGTGGCCGAAGGATTCGAGGCGGGCGTCGTGCTGATTCACGACCTGCGGAACGACGTGAGGGCCGGGCGGGGCGCGAACCTGAATCAGTGACGCCGGTCACCAATCACCACGACTCAACGGCTCCAGCCACTTTCATCTAACCGGCGGTTTACCGGTCTGGGTTACCATAACGAGCGCGTCGCTCTCGAGGCGCGAGTACGTTAGGCGCTCCCCAACCCGTCCGGCTCGACGATGACACTGACTGCCGAGCAATGCCTCGCCCGCGTCGAAGCGATCGCCGTCGCTTCCACCATCGCCGGGCTCGACGAGTTGCGCCAGGACGCGCATCGCGAGTTCGGGCTCGACGTCCGAGGCAGCTTCGTGGAGCTGCTGATCGATCTCCGCCAGGAGCGGCTCGAACAGCAGCGGAGACACGCGAGCCGCATCGCGTGACTGGCGGTGTCGCCGCCCCGACGGCCGCGCGACGGTTCGGGCATGGCGACGCGAAACAGCCCGACGAAAAGGGAAGCAGCACCAGCCAGGAGCAAGCAGCCCCGATTTACTCGTTCGCCGCCGGCGGAAGGCGCTTCGGCTCGAACCGCGGAATGTCGACCGGCCGCGCCGCCTCGAACTCCGCCTCCAGCCGGGACAGGAAGCTCCGGCTGGCACGCGTGAAGACTCCCGCCACCGCACCGAGCACGCCGCTCAGCGTGTAGACCCATTCGTTAGGATCGCGCGTCGGCTGGTCGCCCAGCGACGACAGAATGCGACGGCGCATCCGAAGCGCGATCGGCGCCGCGAACACGATCGGGTTGAAGCGCGGGTCGTAGTGGACGCCGAGCCCCTCGATCAACGCCGCCGCACGCGCGAAGTAGACCATCTCGCGTGGCAGCGTCACCGGCCAGTCATAGAGCGTCCCCATCACCTGGTCCGCGAGCAGCATCTCGATGCGCTCCGGCACCGTCGTGCGCGAGTGCGCGAGCTCGAGCAGCGCGCTCACCAGCTCGCGCACCATCGCCGGGTCGGCGTCCGCTTCGATGACACCGAGCGCCTCGAAGCCCGCCACGACGCCGTCGACGTCCTTCCTGATCGACGCGAACACCGTCTGAATGAGATGCCACCGCGTTTCGCGCGGCACCGGTACCACCATCCCGAAATCGAGCAGGATGATCGGCCCATCCGGCGACACGAGCAGGTTGCCGGGGTGCGGATCCGCGTGGAACAGGCCATCCACCAGCATCATCTGGATGTAGAGCTCCATCACCGACGCCACGATGTCGGCTGACCGCGCACGCCTGACGCCATTGCCCGCCGGCACTACCGAATCCACGCGATCGATGCGCACGCCCTGCATGTACTCCATCACGAGGACGCGCTGACGAACGAGGTCGCGCTCCATGCGCGGTATCATCACGCGCTGATTCCCCGCGAAATTCTCGCGAATCCGTTCGGCGTTGTCGGCTTCCTTGCGGAAGTCCATCTCGTCACCGATACGAAGCGAGAACTCCTCCACCGCCACACGCAGCCCGCGTACGTGGGGATTCGTCGCGAAACGCCGCTCGAGCAGCTTGAGAATCCACGTCGCGGCCTGGACGTCCGACGCCACGAGACGCTCGATCCCCGGCCGCAGCACCTTCACCACGACCTCCCGCCCCTCGTATGTCGCACGGTGCACCTGGCCGAGCGACGCGGCGGCGATGGGCGTCCGCTCGAACCGCTCGAACAGCGTCGCCGACGGCTGGCCGTAGCTCTCGACGATCGTCCGCTCGACGGCCTCCAGCGGAACCGGCGGGACCTGATCGGTGAGCGTCGACAGCGCGCGCACGTACGGCTCGGGAAACAGATCGGCTCGCCCCGCAAAGACCTGCGCCAGCTTCACGAACGTCGGCCCGAGCGTCCCGATGGCGGCAACGAGCGCTTCAGCGCGCCGCCGATGGAACTCCGCGGATCGCTCGACGGGCGCGCCGGCCACGAGCCAGCGACGACGGTCCCGCAGAAAGGAGAGGACGAACGGGAGGATGTGCCTGACGATGACGGCGACGCGCATAGCGAAAAATACTCCGGGTCAGGCCGTTTGGTTTCTCCCCCGCTATCACACCCCAAACACTGCCCGAGTCCCTGGTCTCTTGACGGAGCCACTGGTCGTTTGCCCGGCGTGTGCCGTAGACAGTGGTGAGTCAGTCATCGGGCATCAATCGCCAGTCCCAGTGCCGAGGGGGCAGTACCCAGGTGACAGTCCCGAGTCCTGAGTATTACTCGACTGTCATCCCGAGGAGCGACAGCGACGAGGATCTTGCCGAAGGAGCTCGTGGGACGCGTGGCCACGATGATCGCACGCAAGGTCCCTCGCTTCGCTCGGGATGACATGGTGTGGCTCGGGATGACATCGTGTCGGCCGTCGGCGCGATCATCGACCGCCGCTTCCTCCGAGTCCAGCGCGAAGAATGGGCCTACTGCTCACTCATAACTGGCCACTCATACTGGACAACTCATACCGGACACTGTTGCCTGATGACTGACTGACCACCGAGATGTTGCCGTACGTACAGGCCGTGCCTAGTCAAGACCGATCATC
>Ga0105249_10005275_pt1 | contig 11156 bp, 6 predicted proteins | sample KBSS44metaG_FD_81522 | JGI IMG/M metagenome (GOLD analysis project Ga0105249, IMG submission 81522) | Switchgrass rhizosphere microbial communities from Kellogg Biological Station, Michigan, USA - KBS S4-4 metaG | ecosystem: Host-associated > Plants > Roots > Rhizosphere > Soil | place...
AACTCCTCGCCCGGCACGGCACCGGCCGCGGCTGCGACATCTGCAAACCGGCGGTGGCCTCGATCCTCGCCTCGCTCGGCGGCGGGCACGTGCTCGACGGCGAGCAGGCGGCGCTGCAGGACACCAATGACCACTTCCTCGCGAACATCCAGCGCAACGGCACCTACTCGGTCGTGCCGCGCATCCCGGGCGGCGAGATCACGCCGGACAAGCTCATCGTGATCGGCGAGGTCGCCCAGGAGTTCGGCCTCTACACCAAGATCACCGGTGGGCAGCGCATCGACCTGTTCGGCGCCCGCGTCGAGCAGCTGCCGCTGATCTGGAAGCGGCTGGTCGACGCCGGCATGGAGTCCGGGCACGCGTACGGCAAGGCGCTGCGGACGGTGAAGAGCTGTGTCGGCTCGACCTGGTGCCGCTACGGCGTGCAGGACTCGGTGGGCCTCGCGATCGACCTGGAGCTGCGCTACCGCGGGATCCGCGCCCCCCACAAGATCAAGGCCGGGGTGAGCGGCTGCGCCCGCGAGTGCGCCGAGGCGCAGAGCAAGGACATCGGCGTGATCGCCACCGACGCGGGCTGGAACCTGTATGTCGGTGGCAACGGCGGCGCCCGCCCCCGGCACGCGGACCTGCTCCTCACCTCGGTCGACACCGCGACGCTCATCCGCACGATCGACCGTTTCATCATGTTCTATGTGCGTACGGCCGACCGGCTGCAGCGCACGGCGACGTGGGTCGAGTCACTATCGGCCGACGGTCGCGACGGACTGGCGTATCTACGTGATGTGCTGGTGGAAGACAGCCTGGGGATCGGCGCGGAGCTGGACGCCGCCATGGAGCTGCACGTCGCCCGTTACTCGGACGAGTGGGCCGACACGCTCGCGGACCCCGAGCGGCTCAAGCGGTTCGTCAGCTTCGTCAACGCGCCGGAGACTCCGGACCCGTCCATCCAGTGGGTTTCCGAGCGCGATCAGGTCAAGCCGTTGATCAGTGGGCCGACGCTGGAGGTGGTGCGGTGACCGCCCTCAAGACCGCGGTGTGGACCGCCGTCTGCGGTAGCAAGGACATTCCGGTGGAGCGCGGCGTCGCCGCGCTGCTCGGCGATGCTCAGGTGGCGATCTTCCGTACCTTCGACGGCGCGCTCTACGCGCTCGGCAACCAGGACCCGTTCACCGGCGCGTACGTGCTCGCGCGCGGCATCGTCGGCTCCCGTGGCGACGTGCCCACCGTCGCCTCCCCGCTGCACAAGCAGGTCTTCGACCTGCGTACCGGCCGCTGCCTGGACTCGGCCGAGGTCGCCGTCCCGGCGTACGCCGTGCGGGAACGCGACGGCCGGGTGGAGATCCACGTCGAGACGGCCGAGACGCTGGAGCCGGCCAGCGCAGTGGAGCCAGCCAGGGCAGTGGAGATAGCCGAGCAGAGGAAGACGGCCGAGCTGGTCGAGACCGTCGAGACGGGAGCCGGGTGAGCGCCACGGTGGTCGAGTCCGGTGAGGCGGCGCCCACCGTCGAACCGCTCGCCGGCTACACGATCGCCCTCACCGCCGCGCGGCGGCGGGAGGAGTTCGGGGCGGCGCTGGAGCGGCGGGGCGCGAAGGTGGTCTACGCGCCGGCCATCCGCATCATCCCGCTGGCCGACGACAGCCAGCTGCGGGAGGCGACCGAACGCTGCCTCGCCGCGCCCGTCGACATCGTGGTCGCCACCACCGGCATCGGCTTCCGCGGCTGGGTCGACGCGGCCGAGACCTGGGACCTCGCCGACTGCCTGGTGTCCACCATGGAGTCGGCGACGCTGCTGGCGCGCGGCCCGAAAGCCCGGGGCGCGATCCGCGCGGCCGGGCTGCGCGAGGCGTGGTCACCGGAGTCCGAGTCCTCGTCCGAGGTCCTGTCCTACCTGACCGCGCGGGGCGACCTCGCGGGACGCCGGGTCGCCGTCCAGCTGCACGGTGAGCCGCTGCCGGACATGGTGCAGACGCTGCGCCTCGCCGGCGCCGAGGTCATCGAGGTCCCGGTGTACCGCTGGGTTCCCGCGGAGGACATGAGCCCGGTCCGCAAGGTCGTGGAGTCCGTCGCCTGCCGGACCGTGGACGCGGTGGCATTCACCAGCGCGCCGGCCGCCGCCAGCTTCCTGCAGACCGCCGACGAGCTGGGGCTGCGCGCCGCCGTCAGCGAGGCCCTGCGCGGCGCGGTGGTCGCCGCCAGCGTCGGCCCGGTGACGGCCGGACCGCTGGGCCACGCCGGAATCCCGTGCGTCATCCCGCCCCGGGCGCGGCTCGGCGCGCTGGTGCGGGAGATCGTCGAGCAGGTCCCGGCCCGCCGCGGGCAGCGGCTTCGGGTCGCGGGCCACACCGTCGATGTCCGCGGCCAGGCCGCGGTCGTCGACGGTGTGCTCATCCCGCTGCCCGCCGCGTCGATGACGCTGCTGCGTGCGCTGACCGCCAGGCCGGGGCACGTCGTCTCCCGCGGCGACCTGCTCAAGCTCACCGGCGCGTCCGACGAGCACGCCGTCGAGGTCGCCGTGGGCCGGCTGCGCACCGCCCTCGGCCACCCGGCCCTGATCCGCACGGTGGTCAAGCGCGGGTACCAGCTCGACTGTGAGCCGGTCCGCGCCGCCTCGGCCTGTTGAGGCTCCGCCTGTTGACGCCGAAACTCCCGGAAACACCCACCGGCGCGCGCCCACACCGTGGTCGCGCGCCGTTCGGCTTTCCTCATTCCCACGCCCTGGTCCACTGCGGCTAGGCCGTCACGATCTGGGTCCGTAGGGGGGCCAGGGCCCCGCCGATCTGGCCAATGGTCTCGTCGGGGACGCCGAGGCCGGTCAGCGTGTCGACGAGGTGGGACACGACCGCGTCGAAGTGGGCGTCGGTGACGTTCAGGCCGGCGTGCGCGTCCGCCATGCTCCGACCGGCGAAAATCTCCGGGCCGCCGATCGCGGCGGCGATGAAGCTGCGCTGGTGGGACTTCAGCTTGGCCAGGTCGACGGTGTCGAAGAACGGCGCGAGCTTCGGGTCGGCGAGCACGCGGGTGTAGAAGTCGTCCACCGCGGCGGCGACGGCGGGCGCGCCGCCGATCGAGTCGTAGATGCTCATCGAGCGTTCGTCCTCTTTCGTGGGCTGGCGGTTCCAGTTTCGCGTGCTGGCGGTTCGGTTTCGCGTGCTGGCGGTTCCCGTTTCGCGTGCTGGCGGTTCCCAACGAGCCGAACCGAAGGGCGTGCGGAAGGATCTTCTTCGCACGCCCTTCGGCTGTTGCCCCCTAGGGTCACTCGGGGGAAGTCGGTCTCGTTCTCAGATGCCGGCCGCGCGGGTGTCGGCCGGGCGGAGGTAGACGGCCCAGGTGACCGCCAGGCAGAGGACGTAGAAAGCGATGAACGCGATGTACGCGGAGTCCCCGGTCCCGGTGGAAAGGAACGACTGGCGGAAGGCGACGTTGACGAGCACGCCGCCGAAGGCGCCGATCGCCCCGGCGATGCCGATGACGGCGTTGGCCATGCGACGGGCCCCGTGCTCGTCGTCGATGCGCATCCGGAACACCGCGGGGATCATCTTATAGATCGAGCCGTTGCCGATGCCGCTGAAAACAAACAGGCCCATGAACCCGACGAAGAACAGCGGCAGCGAGTCGGCCTTGGAGGCGATGAGGACCAGCGCGCCGGCGGCCGCCATCGCGGCGAAGTTCACCAGCGTCGTGAGAGCCCCGCCGAAGCGGTCGGCCAGCCAGCCGCCGACCGGCCGGATCAGCGAGCCGACCAGCGGGCCGAGGAACGTCAGATACATGATCTGCACCGGGTCGACCTTGTGGGTCGTCGCGGACAGGAAGTGCGACCCGAACTGGTTCGAGAGCACCTGGCCGAAGGCGAAGCCGAAGCCGATGAACGAGCCGAACGTGCCGATGTACAGCAGCGAGATCAGCCAGGTGTGCTGGTCGCGGCAGGCGTCGCGCATCGCCCGCTTCTCGTTGCGGACGTGCGAGATGTTGTCCTGCAGCAGGGCTGCGGCGGCGATCGCGATCACGACCAGCGGCAGGTAGACCGCGATGAGGATCCGGGGGTGGTCCTTGCCCGCGGTCGCGATGACCAGCAGGCCGATGAGCTGGACGGCGGGAACGCCGATGTTGCCGCCGCCCGCGTTCAGCCCGAGCGCCGCGCCCTTGAGCCGCTGTGGATAGAACGAGTTAATGTTCGTCATGGACGAGGCGAAGTTACCGCCGCCGACGCCGGTGAGCGCCGCCAGGATCAGCAGCGTCCCGAAGCTCGTCCCCGGCTACAGCAAGATGCCGGTGACGATCAGCGGGACGAGCAGGAGCGCGGCGGAGACGACCGTCCAGTTACGGCCGCCGAACTTCGCGACGGCGAACGTGTAGGGCAGCCGGACGCCCGCGCCGAGCGCGGTCGGGAGCGTCGTCAACAGGAACTTCTGCGCCGCCGCGTCCTTGGCGTTGGTCGACAGTCCGTATTTCGGCCCGAGAAACAGGACGAACACCGACCACAGCGACCAGATGGAGAAGCCGATGTGCTCGGAGAATACCGATACGACAAGGTTGCGCGTGGCGATCGCCCGGCCTTTGGCGTCCCAGAACTCCTTGTCCTCGGGCCGCCAGTCCTCGAGCCATCGGCCGCGCAGGAGGCCGCCGGTGGACGGCGGGGCCGCCTGGGTCGTCGTCGTGTCCACTGTGGCGGTCATTGTTTCCTCCGGTCGGCCGCGCAGCTGGTGTCAGCGGTAACGCTAGGAACAGCGCATTGCCCCGGCGTGCACGCGCGGGCGCGCTGGCGAAACAATTCCCGCACCGGGCGCGCATGGTTGTGGTGAGGTCTCGTCGCGCCGTTCCCGTCCGACGGCCCCGGCGAGCGCGGCACGGACGGATCGACCGCGTTCAGTACACGTCCCGCAGGTAGCGCCGGTCGGTGGCGAGCCGGCGGACGTAGTCGACGGCGCCGTCGGCGCCGAGGCCGCCATACGTGGCGACGACTTCGTGCAGGGCGCGGTCGACGTCGGCGGCCATCCGGCTGGCGTCGCCGCAGACGTAGAGGTGAGCGCCGTCCTCGAGCCAGGACCACAGCCGGGCGCCGTGCTCACGCATCCGGTCCTGGACGTAGACCTTCGCGCGCTGGTCCCGGGAGAAGGCCGTGTCGAGGCGGGTCAGCACCCCGGCGGCCTGGAACGCGGCCAGCTCGTCGGCGTAATAGAAGTCGGTTGCCTCGCGCTGCTCACCGAACAGCAGCCAGGCCGGCCCGCCGGCGCCCCGGGCCTGCCGGTCCTGCAGGAAGCCGATGAACGGCGCGACCCCGGTGCCGGGTCCGATCATCACGATCGGCGTGTCCGGATCGGCGGGGAGCCTGAACGCGGAGGATGCCTGCACATAGACCGGCACCGACGTGTCGGGATCGGCATCGGCGAGATAGCTGGAACAGACGCCCTTGCGGGTGCGTCCGGCGCGGTTCTCGTAGCGGACTACCGAGACGGTCAGGTGGATCTGGTCCGGGTGCGCGAGCGGACTGGAGGAGATCGAATACCTGCGGGGCTGCAGGCGCTTCAAGGTGTCAGCCCACTCCTGCGGGCCGGCGCGGACCCCGAACTCGGCGACGACATCGATGGCCTGCCGTCCCCAGAGCCATTGCGCGAGCCCGTCGGTGTTGTCCGGCCGGCGCAGCGTGTGCAGCGTTCGATCACCGCTGCGGTCGGCGACGAGCGTGAGCAGGTCCGGACCGGGCCGGGTGATGTCGAGGTGCCGGTATAGCGCCTGCGCGAACGGGACCTGGCCGAGGCCCGACAGGGCGACCGGCGCGTCGGGGTCGGCCCCCGTGACGGCCAGCCACTCGCCGACGAGGTCGGGACAGTTCACCGGCCAGACGCCCAGGGAGTCGCCGGGCTGGTAGGCGACGGCCGTCCCGGTGATGTCGAGGCGGAACTGGCGGACGTCCTTGTTCGAGCCGGGCAGGCTCAGCGACCGGCTGCCGACGAGGCGGGCGGTGGCCGGCGCTGACCTGGTCGGACGGGCGGGCGCCTCGGCGGTGACGGGAGCAGCGGCCGGGGCGGTCAGAACAGCGGTCGCGACACCGCCGCCCGCGGGCGAGGAGAACACCTGCCGGCCGGCACCACCGTCGCTGGCCACCGGCGACGCCAGGGCGACGGCCGGCTGGGACGACGACGGCGACGACGCGGGCGGACCGCCCAGCGCCGCGAGCACGGCACCGAGCCAGCGGCCCGCATCGTCCTCGTAGTCGGGCTCGCAGTCGACGCGGGGCGCCAGCCGCGCGGCGCCAAGCTCGGCGAGACGCGCGTCGAGGCGGCGGCCATGGCCGCAGAAGTCGTTGTAGCTGGAGTCGCCGAAGGCCAGCACGGCGTAGCGCAGCTGGTCGAGGCGCGGCGCCTCGGGGGCGCGCAGCGACGCCCAGAAGCCGGCGCCGTTGTCGGGCGCGTCCCCGTCGCCGAAGGTGCTGGTGACCAGCAGGACGTCGACCGGCTCCCGCAACAGCTGCGGCGGGCAGTCGGCCATGGCGTGCACCGCCGGCGCCAGGCCCTGCTCGGCGAGCTGGCTGCCGAGCGTGGCGGCGAAGTCCTCCGCGGTACCGGTCTGGGAGGCCCACAGGATCGCGACCGGGCGGGTGGCGGGCACAGCGCCCGGGCCGCCCGCTCCGCCCGGACCAGCCAGACCGGCCGGACCGCCCAGACCGGCCGGACCGCCCAGACCGGCCGGACCCGCGGTGCCGGCCGCCGCCGGCTGCCGCGGCCCGTGCCCGTCGCGCTGGGCGGGCACCAGACCAGCGCCGACCCAGGCGCGGGAGAACGTGCCGGCGAGCACGCCGTTCACCCAGGTCGCGACCTCCGGGGAGAACGGCGCCCCGGTGGGCAGGACCGGAACGGTCTCGGCGTCCGCCGGAGGGGTCGCGGCGAGGCCGGCGACGAAGCCGGCGAGGTAGCGCTGCTGGTCGTCTTCGAGGTGCGGCGGCGGGACAGCGGCGACACCGAACACCGCCGCCAGCGCGCCCGTGCGCGCGGCGAGGTCCTCCCGGTCGGCGCCGCCGGCCGCGGGCTCGGCGCCCAGGGCCGGCGCCGCCGTATCCGAGCCGGTACCAGTGGCGGTGGCCGCCGGCGCGGGTGTGGTGCTACCAGCCAGGACACCGGCGGCCGCCGCCTCGGCTTCCGCCGCCGCGTCCGTCGGGGTTTTCGCCGGGGCCGCGGCGCCGGCCTCGGCGGGGACGCGGGCGAGCGCGACCGCGCAGACCTTGAACTCGGGCTGGAAGGAGATCGGGTCGACGGCGTCGTTCGTGACGGCGTTGACGCTCAGGAACTCGCCGAACAGATCGTTCCAGTGAAAGGGGGCGAAGCAGGTCCCGGGCAGCACCCGGTCCGCGACCGCGGCCGGGAGCACCGCCCGGCCGCGCCGGGAGGTCACCTCGACCGGGTCGCCGTCGGCTATGCCGAGCCTGGCCGCGTCGTCCGGGTGGATCTCGACGAACGGGCGCGGGTTGAGCCGGCCGAGCTTCGCGACCTTGCCGGTCTTCGTCAGGGTGTGCCACTGGTGTTGGAGCCGGCCGGTGTTCAGGACGAACGGGTAGTCGTCGTCGGGCAGCTCGGCGGCGGGCAGGTGCGGGCGCGGGTGGAAGACGGCGCGGCCGCTCGGCGTGGGGAACGACAGCCGGGGCCTGGTGCCGTCCGCGCGCTCGGCGAGGGTCTGGCTGACGCCGTCGTTGCGGTAGCGGACCGGGTTGCGGTCATCGCCGTCGGGGTCCGCGGCGGGCCACTGCACCGGCCCGCGCTGCAGCCGCCCGTAGGTCACGCCCCGCAGGTCGTAGCCGGTCGCCAGGTTCGAGAACCCCTTGATCTCCTCGAAGATCTCCTCGGCGCTGGCGTAGTCGAACGCCTCGGCGAAACCCATCTCGGCGGCGACCCGGGCGATGATCTGCCAGTCCGGCAGCGCCTGGCCCGGCGGGTCGACGGCCTGCTGGGCCAGCGTCAGGTTCCGCTCGGAGTTGACCATGACGCCGGTGGTCTCCGCCCACATCGCGGCCGGCAGCACCACGTCGGCGTAGGCGTTGGTCTCGGTGTCGGCGAACACGTCCTGGGTGACGACGAACTCGGCTGCCCGCAGCCCGTCGATGACGATCCCGCGGTTGGCGACCGAGGCGACCGGGTTCGTGCAGATGATCCAGCAGGCCTTGATGTCGCCGGCGGCCATCTTCTCGAACATCTCGACGGTGCCCTTGCCGACGTCGGTGCGCAGGGTGCCGTCCGGCAGGTCCCACCGCTGTTCGGTGAAGACCCGGTCGGCCTGGACCAGCACGGAGCGTTGACCAGGCAGGCCGGGGCCCATGTAGCCCATCTCCCGGCCGCCCATCGCGTTGGGCTGGCCGGTCAGCGAGAACGGGCCGGCGCCCGGCCGGCAGATCGCACCTGTCGCCAGGTGCAGGTTGACCAGGGCGTTGGTGTTCCAGGTGCCGTGTGTCGACTGGTTGAGGCCCATGGTCCAGCAGCTCATCCACGCGCCCGCCGTGCCGATCATCTCGGCGGCCTTGCGGATGTCGTCCGCAGGGATGCCGGTGATCTCGGCGACCCGCTCGGGCGGGTAGTCGGCGAGGAAGGCCGGCATCGCCTCCCAGCCTTCGGTGTGCTCGGCGATGAACGTCTCGTCGACGTGCCCGGCGGCCACGATCAGGTGCAGCAGGCCGTTGAGCAGCGCCAGGTCGGTGCCGGGCAGAATCTGGAGGAACAGGTCGGCCTTGTCCGCGGTGGCCGTGCGGCGGGGGTCGACGACGATGAGCTTCGCCCCGGCCTTGATCCGGTCCATCATCCGCAGGAACAGGATCGGGTGGCAGTCGGCCATGTTCGAGCCGGTGACGAGGAAGACGTCGGCGTGGTCGAAGTCCTGGTAGGAGCCGGGCGGGCCGTCGGCACCGAGGGAAAGTTTGTAGCCGGTGCCGGCGCTGGCCATGCACAGCCGCGAGTTCGACTCGATCTGGTTCGTGCCGATGAAGCCCTTGGCCAGCTTGTTCGCCAGGTACTGGGCTTCCATCGTCATCTGCCCGGAGACGTAGAGGCCGATCGCGTCCGGGCCGTGGGTGTCCAGGATCCGCCGCAGCTCGCGGGCGGTGTGGGTGATCGCGGCGTCGACGCCGACCGGTTCGGCCGCGCCGACCGGTTCGGCCGCGGTGGCTGGTCCGGCAAGGCCCGGTTCGGCGGCACCCGGTTCGGGGCTGCCAGGTTTGGCGGCACCCCCGCGCTCGGCGCGCCGCAGGGCACCCCCGCGCTCGGCGCGCCGCAGGGCAGTCGCGAGCCGACCCGGCGCCGCGAGCATCTCGGCGCTCGTCGCGCCCTTCGTACATAGCCGGCCGGCGTTCGCGGGATGAGACCGGTCACCGGACGCCTTCAGCGCCCGCCGCCGCCCGTCGTCGTCGATGCCGACGTCCAGCACCATGCCGCAGCCGACGCCGCAGTAGGAGCAGACCGTCCGCACCTGATGGGTCATGGCGGCTCGGGCCGGCGCCGTCACCTGCATCCCCTTCCTGTGCCGCGACCATCTGTCCCAACGCGGCCGCAGCGGGCGCGCGGGCTCCTACCCGGCGGATCTCTCCTTCTCACGCTAAGAGCCGTCGGTTACCGTCCCGTCGCCGAGATGTACCGTCCGAGGTAACGGCAACCTCACCCCCGGGCGCGGACGAAGGTGAGCCGTCCCCGGCAGGTGTCGCTTTCCGAGGCGGCGGTCGGGTCGGCCCCGCAGGCACAGCCAGTGCGTACCGTGTCCGAGCTGCTCGTGTCCGTGAGATGCTTCACGAGTGATCGACGAGGACGACGATGCCGACGCGCCAGCCGGCGTCTCTGCGCGCGTGCCCGCGTCCGTTGCACCGTCTCAGCGCACCGCCGACGAGTCGGAGTACCTCGCCCTCCTCGAGTTCCTCTCCGACGGGCCAGGACGGGGACACGAGAACCGAGACAAGGGTGGTTTCGGTGAGAGGTGGATCGAAGTCCTCGCAGAGGCCGCCGGCCTTGGATGCGCATTCGAAAGGGTCGAGCGCAGCATCGGCGAGCTGACCTTCACCTACAGCCGTCGCATCGGCGTTCTGAAGGAAAGCAAGATTACGGCACAGGTGAAGACCACCGCGCAGCACCGCCGTGACAGGTCAGGGCAGATCTCCTATGCCCTGGCCGCCTCGGCCTACAACCGCCTGGTCGGACCATCGATGATCCCGACCTATCTTTTCCTCGTCACCACCAGCCAGGAAAGGGACCGCTGGGTGACGGCGCGCGACGACCGTGACGAACTGCTGCACGGCGTCTACTATCTCTCCTTGAAAGACGAGGAGGAGACGGCGGCCGAGAGGAAGACCGTCCGCGTACCCGCGGCGAACCGGGTAACCCCGCGTTCCCTCATCAAGCTCTGCGTTGACGCCGCCTATGAGCGCCATGCGGAGATGGGAATCATGCTATGAGCTCACCGGCTGAGATGCGTGTTCTTCCTTCGCCCGAGCAGTTGGTCGACTATGTCGACCGGGCAGGCTGGCGCCGAGTCGGATCGTCGCGGTACATGGCCCTCTACGAGACCGCCGGCACGGACGGCGAGGTTCGGCAGGTGACGCTGCCGCTCAGCCCTGTCCTGAAGGACTATGCCTCGGCGGTCGCCACGCTGGTGGGACAGCTAGCCGAAGTGGAGGGACGCGACCCGCTGACGGTGTCCCAGTCGTTCCACACCTTGGGGGCGGATCTCGTCGACGTCGTCGCCGAGTCCAGCGGTCCGGGCGCGGCCTCGCTGCCCGTGGCGCACGCGCTGTTCACGGGAGCCCGGGGCCTCCTGCTCGCGTCCGCGTCCGCGGCGGTGCGGCCAAGGGCCGCCTTCGGTGACGACCGCCCAGAAGGCGCCGAAAGATACCTCGACACGGTGACGGCGTCGGTCGTTCCGGGCAGCTTCGTCGTCAGGCTGGACTGCCCGCTGGCCACGCCGACGGGCGGCCAGCAGCTGCTACTGGCACTGGGCCAGGAACAGGAACAGGTCTATGGCCGGAGGGTCACGACAATGCTCGCCGACGGTATCCGGACCGCGGTGGAGGTGGCCCGGTCCGCCGACGGGCAGCTGCGGGCCGAGCCCTGGCGGGACACGATCTCCCACGGCGTCAGCGCCGACCTGGTCGACGCCCTCGCGGCCATCGCGCCGAGGGCGGACGGCGACCCG
>Ga0105249_10005278_pt1 | contig 11155 bp, 9 predicted proteins | sample KBSS44metaG_FD_81522 | JGI IMG/M metagenome (GOLD analysis project Ga0105249, IMG submission 81522) | Switchgrass rhizosphere microbial communities from Kellogg Biological Station, Michigan, USA - KBS S4-4 metaG | ecosystem: Host-associated > Plants > Roots > Rhizosphere > Soil | place...
GCGCGGCTGTCGAAAGACCGCATCCGGCGTGAAGAGGTTTGCATACGACAGCCCTTCATCCGGGTTCTGATCGAGCGCATATGGATAGCGCGACTAGGCATCCTCGTAGTGGCCGCCTCCAAAGACATCGTTCGGCCGATCGCCGTCGCCCATCCGTAGCTGAAGCAGATATTCCTTGCCGATGGCCCCGTCGCTCGTCGGCTCGATTACGTGGTTCACGATGAAATGAAACGCGGACTGCGGACCACGGGTGTTGCGACGCGCGAGGGCCGCGAGCGCGTCGCGTCCCTTCGTCTCGCGGCCCATGCGATCCGCGAAGGCACCATCTGGGGCGAAGAGCGACGCGTAAACGTTGCCATTGTCCGCGCCGGTGTCAACGGCGTACGCGTAGCGCGCCACGAGTTGGCGAATCTCGATGTAGTCGGCCGCGGTCAGGCCGGCGAAGCTGGCAGCCGGCCTACCCGCCGCGATTGCCACCGCTTGTGAGCGAGCGGCCTGGGAGCCCTGTCCGGACACGACGTGGACTGTCCAGACCAGCGCCAGAACGATGACGCCCACGATAGACGCGGCTCGTGCATAGCGAACGGTCATTGTTTTGCAGTGGCCACCCTCAACTCACGGAGAAGCGGCGAGATCTCTGATTTCGAGGGCCCTTATCATCCGCTGTCGGGACTCCTCTCGATATCCCCAGTTTGGGGGGGATACCACTCTACGCTCGATGGCTTTGGGAGAAAACTGTCAACCCCAATTCACAACTCCCAATTTCCAAGAATGCTTGGGAGTTGGAGGTTGGGCGTTGACGCATTTCCCAGACGTGCCTAAGGCCTAGGGAATATGAATGATTCCCCGTCGCAGCGCCTCAGCCAGGGCAGCCGTCCTGTCGTGCACATTGAATTTCAGGAAGATGCTCTTGATGTGAGCGCTGGCCGTGTCCCCGCTGATTCCGAGTGCCGCTGCGATTTCCTTGTTTCTCTTGCCTGTCGCGAGCAGCTCGAGCACCTGAGATTCGCGGAAGGTCAGTGAGGGCTGGTTGGCCCGCTGCTCGAGCACGGCAGCAATTTCCGGAGGAATGGCTCGCTGGCCGGCATGCACGTCACGGATGACCCTGATGAGGTCGTCAGGCAGCGTGTCCTTCAACAGATAGCCCACCGCCCCGGCCGCGACCGCCCGGTAGATGTCCTCGTCGCCGTGATACATGGTCAGCACGACGATTCGCGCGTCGGGCTGGCGGTTGCGAATCGCCTGAATGGCCTGGACACCGTTCATCGTCGGCATCTCCAGATCCATCAACGTGACGTCGGGCTGGAAACGGAGGAACTGCTCGACCGCCTGCTCTCCATCGGCGGCTTCGGCGACAACGGTCATGTCGGGCTGCACGCCGACGATGCGGGCGATGCCTTCACGCATGAGACGGTGATCGTCGACACACAGGACTCGAATTGGGGTGCCCATGGTTACTCCGCCGCCATTGGTACGGCGGCCTCGATCGTGGTACCGGCTCCGGGATTGCTGACGAGCGCAAGGCGTCCGCGAAGCCGCGCCGCACGCTCGCGCATCGTGAGGAGGCCAAGGTGCTCGCCCGACGCAGGCGCCGGATCACGTTCTGCCGGAACGAACCCGCAGCCGTTGTCCGTGATCGTGAGCTTCACGCCGTCCTTCTCGAAGTGCAGGATGATGTGGATCTGCGTCGCGCGGCCGTGTTTGACGGCGTTGGCAACCGCCTCCTGCGCAATCCTCAGGAGTTGCACGTCGGCATCGCCGGCGCACGCGCGCGGGCGGCCCGTGACCGAGAACTCGGTGCGAATGCCTTTGGATTTCGTCGTGTGCTCGGCCAGCTCGCGCAACACGTCCACAAGGGCACGCGGCTTCATCGAGTTGTTGCGCAGCTCGAGGATCGATTCACGCGCTTCCCGAAGGCAATGTCCGACCTGTTTTCGAAGCCGGCGCAGCCCATCTCGAGCAGGATCCTGGGACGGCTCGAGCTGCGTGGCGATCGTCTCCAGCTCGACACCAATCGCCGCGAGGCTCTGAAGCAGCGTGTCGTGAATCTCGCGACTGACGCGCGCGCGCTCGGCAAAGACTAGCGCAAACTGATTGCGCACCGCACGCAGCCTGAGCCACCAGGCCGCGGCAAAGACCAGCATCAAGCCGAGCACCGAAAACGCCGCAAACTCCCGTGTGCGGTACAACGGCGGTGCGACTGAGAACTCCCACCGCGCGGCTTCGGTCCACTCCCCGTTCGCGGTTGTACTCACTCTGAAGCGATAGTTTCCGGAAGGCACGTTCGAATAGGTCGCATCACGCGCGTTGCCGGCATAGACCCACTCGTCGTCGAGCCCTTCGAGCATGTACCTGAAACGCAGTTTTGACGACGACGACAGGCTGATGCTGCCGTACTCGATCCGCAAGGTCGAGGTCCGGGCGGGCAGCGACAGGCCGCGTTCGGCCGAGATGCGACGCCCGTCCGCCACGATCGCCTCGATTTGCGGCGGCGGTGGACGCCTCGATGGTGGGAGGCTGCTCGGATCGATGACGGTCATGCCAAGACCGGTGGCAACCCAGAGACGGCCGTCACCGCCGCGGACTCCACCGACGCCGGCCTGCCACGTCTGCGAACCGAGCTGCATCCCGTCCGATTCGTCGTAGAGCGAGTATTCGAGTTGGTACGACGGATTGCCCGCGACCTTGTCGACTTCATTCGGATGAAAGCGGATGACGGCCGCGCCCGAGTTCACACCAACCCAGATGTCCCCCTGAAGGTCTTCGACCAGTACAGGAACGAGATCTTTGAGCGGCGCGTTGTCCTGGGTGATGGACGTGACGCGCCCGTTCTGGATGCGGCTCACACCCCCTGACGTGCTGAACCAGATCGCGCCCTTGGCGTCTTCGAGGATAGCGAGGACGGTGCCACGAGCGACCCCCTCGCTCACGCCAAAGCTTCGGAAGGCGCCCTTCTCATAGAGGCCGACACCACCCGACAGCATCCCGATCCAGACCCGCCCCTGCTTGTCCGTGAGAATCGACTGACAGGCGCGATCGGCGAGCTCGGACTTTTCGTCGAAGCGCGTCAACTCTTTCCCGTTCCACGACATCACGCCCTTGAGGGCGGTGCAGAGCCACAGCGTGCCATCGAAGTCCGTTGTGAGAGCCATCACTCGGCTCGTTCGAACCGCGTCCGGCACCTCGACGGGCACGAAGCGTCCATTCACGAACTGGCTGATTTGCTGCGCAGCGGAAATCCACAGCGTTCCACGCCGATCGCTGTGCAGGGCCATCGTCTGCGACACGCTGTAGGAGGTTCGACCGGTGCTCGAAAACTTGTTCAGACCGTGACCCGTGGCGACCCAGACATTGCCATCGCTGTCGACCGTTGCCGTCCGGACACCCTCATTGGTCAGACCCTCGAGCTGCGACACGCTGCTGAAGGCGCTCTCGGAAAGGCGCAGCAGGCCGCCGCGCATACCGACCCAGATATTTCCTTCGCGATCTTCGTAGAGCGAGCGCGGTGATCCGGCGAGGCGATGCTCGTATTCGACGCGTTCGATGATCGCTGACTGGTCGAGCGGATTGCGAACGCGCATCAGCCCGCCGCCAAACGCGGCGGCCCAGATCTGACCGTGACCGTCGCGCATCAACCGCCAGGCGCCGGTGGGAAGCCGGATCTTGCGATCGTGTTGCGGGGCCGAATGGGTTGACAGCCGCTTGATCACCTCTTGCGAGTCGGTCACCCAGATCGCACCCGAGGCGTCCTCGACAAGGCTCTGAACGTTGGTCTCGGTCGCGTCAACCAGCTCGAAGGTGTCCTTTTTTCGCTGATAAACCCCCGACGCGGTGCCGGTCCAGAGTCGACCGGCACGATCTTCGTACAGGCTGAACGCTTCGGCGCCGCTTAATCCGTCGGCTGTCCCGAGCGCGGTCCAACGGCCGTTGAGGAATCTGAAGAGACCGCGCCGGCTCGCAACCCAGATGACGCCCTGGCGATCCTGGATCATCGCCGCCACCCCGGGCGGGGCGCCGTCGGACGGCGCGTAACGAACCATCTGACCTCGATGGATCCGGACGATTCCGCCGCCGCCCCCAAAACCTACCCAGATGCTGCCGTCATGAGACCCGACGATCGCGTGGACCGGCCCGCTCGGAAGCCGAGACGCCGGATCGGCGGGTTCCCATGGAGTGAAATGGTTGCCATCGAAACGAAGAAGGCCAGTCGGCCCTCCGAGCCACAAGTAGCCTTCGAGATCCTGCGCGAGGGTGAAGACGTCGCCCGGCATACCCTTTTCAGAGGCCCAGACCGCCATCGTGTAATTCGATGCAACTGATTCGTCGCCCGCCAAGGCCGCGCCAGCGGTGCCGGCGCACACGATCATCGTCAGAACAACAACCAGGATCGGGGACCCGGGGCTGGAAACTCCAAGGCGGCGAGGGAAAATTTCGCGCAGCATCATGGGGGCGCGACGGCCCGACATTATCGCGAGTCGGCTGTCTCGGCGGCAAGTACCCCTTTGGTCAGCGCTGCTCCAGTGGGACAAAACGCTGCGGGTAGGCAGGGCCGGTGTACTCGGCGCGCGGGCGTATGAGCCGATTATTGGCGTATTGCTCCAGAATGTGCGCCGTCCAGCCTGACATGCGACTGACGGCAAAAACCGGCGTGTAGAGATCGATCGGGATGCCGAGGGCATAGTAGGTCGACGCGGAGTAGAAGTCGACGTTTGGATTCAGCTTCTTCTCACCTTTGACGATCGCCTCGATCCGCTGGGACATATCGAACCACACCGTGTTGCCGGATCGCTTGCCGAGATCCTGTGACATGCGGCGCAGGTGCGTCGCGCGCGGATCCTCGGTCTTGTAGACGCGATGGCCGAAGCCCGGGATCTTCTCCTTGCGCGCCAGCTTCCCGCGAATGACCTCATCCACGCGCTCTCCGCTCGCCGTCTGCCCGAGCTCGAGCAGCATCTTCATCACTTCGGCGTTCGCCCCGCCGTGGAGTGGTCCCTTCAGCGTGCCAATGGCAGCGACGATGGCGGAGTACATGTCGGTGAGCGTGGCTGCCGCGACGCGTCCCGCAAAAGTGGACGCATTCAGCTCGTGATCGGCGTGGAGGATGAGAGCCACGTCGAGCGCGCGAATGGCGGCGGAATTCGGACGCTCGCCGGTGAGCAGATACAGAAAGTTCGCCGCATGGTTCATCGCCGGGTCGGGCGCAAGCGGTCCGCCGCCCTTCTGAAGGCGGCCCCACGTCGCAACGATCGAGCCGACTTGTGCCGTCAGCCGCACGGCCTTGTTGTACTGAGCCTGAGGCGACGCATCGTCCAGGTCGGCGTCGTAGTGGGCCAACGCCGACGTGATCGTACGAAGCGCGTCCATCCCATCCACCGGAGGCAGGCTGCGCATCAATCGAATGACCGGCTCGGGCAGCGCTCGCGCCGCCGCCAGCTTCGATTGCAAGTCGCCGAGCTCCGCTCGCGACGGCAGCCGGCGATGCCACAGGAGGAAGCACACTTCCTCGAATGTGGCGTCTTTCGCCAGATCGTGGATGTCGTACCCGCAATACGCGAGCACGCCTCGATCGCCGTCCAGATAACAGATTGCCGACGACGTCGCGACGACGTCCTCGAGTCCGCCCTTCGATTTCTCAGCTGTAGCCATTTCAAGCGATCTTACGTAATCCCGGTCGCCTTCGCCTCTTTGCTATGCCGATTCTCGCGATCTCAGCGTAAATGCCTTTCGTTTGCAGTGGCGGACGATAGACTATCGTCGACGCGAGCATGAGCACGGTCCAGCAGCGCCAGGAACCCGCAGCCCGTCCAGGCGATCCTCTTCCGCCGCTGATTGCGGTGCTCCGCCCGCATCAGTGGCTGAAGAATCTCCTCGTCTTCGTGCCTGCCGTGGCCGCGCATCGCATTGAATGGAATACCGGACGAAGCGCCATGCTGGCGTTCGTCAGTCTATGCCTGTGCGCATCCGGCGGTTACATTGTCAACGACCTGTTCGACGTGGAGGCCGATCGAGGGCATCCGCGAAAGCGCTTCCGTCCACTGGCATCAGGCCGGCTTTCGGTGAAGAGTGCCATCGCGCTGATCGTCATCATGTGGAGCATCGGGGTCGCAATCGGGACCGTTGCGCTGCCGGCCGCGTTCGTATGGACACTCGCTATTTACATCGCAGGAACGATCTCGTATTCGATCTGGCTCAAACGGGAGCCGTCGCTCGACGTCGTGGTGCTGGCAGGGCTGTATGTGTTACGCATCATCGCGGGTGGGGCAGCCACCGCCGTTCCCGTTTCGACGTGGCTGCTTGCGTACACGCTATTTGTCTGCCTCAGTCTCGCGCTGTTGAAACGGTTCATCGAGGTGCATGCGCAACCGACACCTCTCGGGCTTGCGGTCTCCAGACGAGGCTATCGGGCCGATGACGCGCAATGGCTCCACTCTGCCGGCCTCGCGGCCGCGTACTTGTCGGTGGTGATCCTGGCCATCTACGTGAATAACCCGTCCGTGTCGCTGCTGTATGCCCACTCAGATCGCTTGTTGCTGGCGTGTCCGCTCCTGCTGTACTGGTCCACACGAACGTGGCTGCGCGCACATCGCCGCCGCGCCCACGACGACCCGGTGCTGCTGCTGGCGCTCGATCCCATCACGTACGTCCTGCTGGCAATTTGCGTGATCATCGTAGCGGCCGCCGTGTGAGCACGTCACAGCGACCGGAATTCGAGAGCGTGTTGACCGGCTGGGGAAGAATGCCGGTGGTGCAGGGAGCCGAGTTACGGTCCGAGGATCTCGCACGTCTCACCGAGGATCTCCCGCTGGCGCGCGGCCTCGGTCGCGCGTACGGCGACGCTGCATTGCCCGCGCCCAATGACCGGCTCATTGCGGGCACGACGCTCGCCGATCGGATCCTCTCCTTCGACCCCGACACAGGAGTCCTCACCGCCGAAGGCGGCCTGTCGCTTGATGAACTGTGCAGGCTCTTTCTCCCTCGCGGGTTCTTCACGCCAGTCTCACCAGGGACGCGCTTCGTGACGCTCGGCGGCATGGTGGCCTGCGACGTGCACGGCAAGAATCATCATCGCGAGGGAACGTTCGGACGTCACGTTCTCTCCCTGACCGTCCGCACCGGCGCTGGCGACGTGGTCCGATGCTCGCCGGACGAACACGACGATCTGTTCCACGCAACGATCGGGGGAATGGGGCTGACTGGCGTCATCCTCACCGTCACATTGCTCCTGGCGCGTGTGCCATCGATGGCGATTGTGGAGGAGAGCGAACGCGCGGAGGATATCGATCAGTCGCTCGACGCGCTGAAGTCGGCGAGCGCGCAATGGCCGATGACAGCCGGGTGGATCGATTGCCTCGCAAGCGGACGCCACATGGGCCGTGGAGTCGTCTTTCGCGGGCGGTGGGCCGAGCCGAACGAAGTGCCACCGTCTCCCCGCTCGCTGCCGCGAAACCTGTCGGTGCCAATCGACGTCCCGGGCTGGCTCCTGAGCGAACCGACGGTGCGGGCGTTCAACGCATTGATCTACTGGCGATACGGGGTGCGTGGCCGATCGGCGATCGTGCATCCCTACACGTTTCTCTATCCGCTCGACGCCGTCTCGCACTGGACGCGGCTCTACGGATCACGTGGCTTCACGCAGTATCAGTGCGTGTTACCGGACGGCTCGGGCCGCGCCGCCGTCACGCGTCTTCTGAGCGTCCTCACTCGACGAGGCGGCGCCTCCTTTCTCACGGTCATCAAGGACTGCGGTGCCGAAGGCTCCGGCCTTCTCTCGTTCCCCAGGCCGGGCATCTCGATTGCGGTCGACCTGCCAATGCGGCACGGCACCCAGGCGCTCGTCGACGCGTTGAACGAAGTCGTGATCGCCGAGGGCGGGCGCATTTACCTGGCGAAGGATGCCCTCACGCGCCGCGAGCACTTTCAGGCGATGGAACCCCGGCTCGACGCCTTTCTCGCGGTTCGACGAAAGTGGGATCCCGAGCAACGCATTCGCAGCGCGCAATCGGTTCGGCTCTTCGGATGGTGATACGCCCCGCGAACGTGGTCGTTCTCGGCGCGACGAAAGGCATGGGACGCGCCGTCGCCCGCAGGCTGGCGGAACGCGGCGATCGCGTCTTTCTGCTGGGCCGGGATCTCGGGGAACTGCGACTGAGCGCCGCCGATCTGAAGGCGCGAAGTACCGGCCCTTACGAGGTCGGCATCGCGCAGTGCGATCTGCAACGGCCCGAGACGTTCGGGACGGCGCTCGAGCAGGCCGAGACCGCGCTCGGGCCGCTCGATATCGTCGTCGTGACAGCCGCGCAATTCGCGACTCAGGATCGCCTGGAACAGGACACAGATCTCGCGCACCGGCTACTGACTGTCAACTTCGCGAACACAGTGATGTTCTGCGAGCTCGCCCGCAAGCGCCTGATCGCTCGCGGCGGCGGAACGCTCTGCGTCTTCAGCTCCGTCGCCGATGAGCGCGGGCGGAAGCGAGTGGTGTTGTACGGCGCGTCGAAGGCGGGATTGAGCGGATACCTCGAGGGCCTCGACCACCGGTACCGCCATGCGGGACTCGTCACGGTGTGTGTGAAGCCCGGGTTCGTCACAACGTCGATGACAGAAGGATTACGGCGGCCGCCGTTTGCGGGCGACGCCGACGCCGTAGCGAAGCGCGTGCTCGACGCCATCGACCGGCGAAAGCCGGTCGTGTACGCGCCGGCCGCCTGGGCTTTCGTGATGTTCTGGATCCGGCTTCTGCCGCGTTTCGTGATGCGGCGTCTGGACTTCTAGAAAACTATTTAACCGGTTTCAGGCCACGGTACAGCGCCTCGACGAATTGCGTCGCGGACCAGCCCGGCGCCGCGCCGTACAACCCGTCGTACTCCATCGTCGGTCGCGCGGCCTGCACCTGCGCGAGTGTCATCCCGCGGTTCACCATGTCCTGCACGCGATCGCGGATGATCGTCGTCATGTCGCGGTACTCGACCAGATCGGCTTCGTCCGAGATGCGGCCGTGGCCCGGTATGAGCATGGTGCCGCCCTCGGTCTTCTCTCCAGAGATCACCAGATCGAGCAGCTGATTCAGGCCATCGAGAACACCCTGGATGCTGCCGCCGCGCTGGGCATCGATGATCGGGTAACTGACTGTCGAGTACACGTCGCCGGTTGCGATGACATCCGATCGTCGGAAGAACACGATGCTGTCGCCGTCGGTATGTGCAGACGGAAAGTGAACGATTTGCACACCCTCGCCGTTGTAATAGAACTCCTTGTGCTTCCCTGAGAACGTGGACGTGGGCCACGCAATCACCGGCGTCGGCGCCTGCGATCCGGCTGGCGCACTCATGCGATTCAACGTCTCCTCGTGCGCGATGATCTCGGCACGGGCGACGGTGCCGGCACCCACTACCGCAACGCCGCGACCTGATATCGGCGCGCCCGACGCGCCGACCTTCTCATTTCCGCCGACGTGATCGGCGTGCGAGTGCGTGTTGATGATGTTGCGAACCGGCCGGTTGGTCAGCTGACGCACCGCCGCCAACACGGCATCCGCATTCTGCTCAGTACCCGTGTCGACGAGGATCGGACCAAGGTTGCCGACCTGGACTGCGATATTCGATCCGGCGCCGATGATGACGTGGACGTTGCCCTGAACAGGCATCGTGTACAGACCGCCTTCACGACGAGGCGGCGGCACCGGCGCACCGCTCTGCGCGCGGCCGTCGACGTGCGCCGACAGCGCTCCGATGATGACGGCAGCGGCGACGACAAGAATCTGTTTCAACATCGACAGCCTCAGCGGCGTGCGGGCGGCGCCGGGATGGGCATCGTTTTGACCTTGTCCATGTACTGCGGGTACATCGTCTCGGCACCGCCGCGCGTCGGTGGGACAGGCAGCCCGTGCAGTGCCGCGAACTCGGTGAGAAACGGGTTCTTGCCCGGCAGATGGTGGGGGACGTATGCCGGATCGCGCCCGGGCACCTCATCGTCAGCCTGACAGAACAGCCACGCCTGATACTGGTTCGGTGTCGTTGCCGCGTCGAGAAGCAGGTTGGTGGTCTTGACGAGCGGCTCCTCGAGGAAGACCGGGTCCTCAGTGATCGAGACCTGCGTCAATACGTTGTCGTGGCGGATGAAGTACTCCGTCATCGTGGCCTTCGCGCTCATCGGGATACCGTTGCGCCGATGCCATCCCTGCTTGATGTGTGTCGTATGCACCTTGAGCACGCGGCCCTGCCACTCGCCGGTTGAGAACCACATCCAGGTATGCGGCGCCTCTTCCGGTGGATGCGGACGGCCATCCAGCCAGATCGTTCGCTCCTGTGCGTAGGTGCTCAGAAAGTGTTTGATGGCGACGACTGTCTGGGTGCCGGGATCGATCTCTTCCGTGATCCGAACGCGAATGGGTCCCCGGTAGATATAGGGCGAGACGTGCGCGCGGCATTGATGTTCGGGAAGCGTGAGGCGAGACGCATCCCAACTGTCGGCGTACTGTCGACCAGCCGCGTTTACCGGAATTCCGAGATAGTCGCCGAGCTCTGGCCCTGGGCCGCGCTCGGGCTGATCCTCGTGAAAAGTACCGACCCAATCTCCGTTCAAGAAACTTTGTGCCGCGACTGGCGTCGTGCTCAGCGTAAGAGCCAGCAGCGTGATGAATGAAAGCGTCAAACGCGCCATGAGTTCCCTCGATTCGGGCACCCATATTACACGGCTGTTGGGCTGGCGTGCCGCTGCGGGCTATCGGCTTCTCGTAGGGCGGGTCTTGCTTTGTAGACCCGCCCATCAGCCGTTCACCAGCTGATACAACCGCTCTTCACAATTCGACTCCGACGGACCGTCCCGCATCGCATTCTCGGCGGAGGAGGTTCGCATGGTTTCGCTACGTCGATCGACGCTCGCAGCTCTTGGCCTTCTGCTCGCACTCGCAACGTCAGCCGCCGAGAACACCCGATCGTTTCAAGTCCAAGTAACCGGCTCTGGCCGTCCCATCCTGCTCATCCCTGGACTCGCCTCCTCAGGCGACACGTGGATGACGACGGTCGATCACGTCGAGCCCGCTCATGAACGCGCTGCTGGTTGACGATGAGCGGCTCGCGGACGCGACGATCGATCTCGTGTTTCTGGACATCCAGATGCCCGGCGCCTCCGGGTTCGACGTGCTGGAGCGTCTCGA
>Ga0105249_10005283_pt1 | contig 11149 bp, 9 predicted proteins | sample KBSS44metaG_FD_81522 | JGI IMG/M metagenome (GOLD analysis project Ga0105249, IMG submission 81522) | Switchgrass rhizosphere microbial communities from Kellogg Biological Station, Michigan, USA - KBS S4-4 metaG | ecosystem: Host-associated > Plants > Roots > Rhizosphere > Soil | place...
CCTGCATCTCGGGATGGCGGCGCGTGACGTAGCCGGCACCGCTCTGCAGTTCGAAGCCGCCGGGGTTCTCGGCGGCGAAGGCGACGAAGGCGGCGCTGACCGCGCCCAGCGCCGCGGCCGGGTCCGCCGCCGCGGCGATCGCCGCGGCGTAGCGCCCGACGAGTTCGTCGATCGCCGCCGTTCCGGCGGCGGCGAGCAGCTCCTCGCGGTCGGCGAAATGGCGGAACGGGGCGCCGCTGGAGACGCCGCTGCGCCGCGCCGCCTCGGCGACGGTGAAGGCGGGCAGGCCCTGCTCGGCGACGATCTCGGTGGTCGCTCGGATCAGTGAGGCGCGCAGGTCGCCGTGGTGGTAGCTGCGGCGTGAGGCCTTCGAGTTCGGCATGAGAGCGACGTTACCGGGGTCGGTGAATGAAGTATGTAAGACTTACTTACATACTTCAACGAAGGGACAACCCATGCTCATGGCAACCGGCCGTCTAGGAGACAAGACCGTCAACCGGATTGGCTTCGGCACGATGCAGCTCGCCGGCCCCGGCGTCTTCGGCCCGCCGCGCGACCCCGAGGCGGCGCGCGCCGTCCTCCGGCGCGCGGTCGAGCTCGGCGTCGACCACATCGACACCGCCCAGTACTACGGCCCCGACGTCGTCAACGAGCTGATCCGCGACACCCTCCATCCCTATCCCGAGGGCCTGCGGCTGGTGACCAAGGTCGGCGCCCGCCGCGACCAGGGGGGTGCCTGGCTGCCGGCGCTCTCGGCCGCGGAGCTGCGCGAGGGGGTCGAGCAGAACCTCCGCACCCTGCGGATCGAGCGCCTCGACCTCGTCAACCTGCGGTTGATGGACTCCGAGGCCGAGGGTCCGCTCAGCGAGGGTCTCGGCACCCTCAGCGAGCTGCGCGAGGAAGGCAAGCTCGACCTGATCGGCATCTCCACGGTCCCCACCGAGGTCGTCGCGAAGGCGCTCGACCTCGCCGACGTCGCCTCCGTCCAGAACCCGTTCAGCATCCTCGACCAGGGCGACCGTCCGACCCTCGAGCTCTGCCACGTAGGCGCGGCCGCGCCTACGTGCCCTACTTCCCGCTCGGCTCGGCTTTCGTCGGCGGCCCCGCCTCGATCGCGGCCGACCCGACGATCGCCGGCGTCGCCGCCAAGCACGGCGCCACCCCCTCGCAGGTCGCCCTCGCCTGGCTGCTCTCCCTCTACGACGACCTGTTGCTGATTCCCGGCACCGGCTCGGTCGCCCACCTCGAGGAGAACCTGGCGGCGGCGGAGCTGGCGCTCGACGAGGAGGACCTGGCGGCGCTCGAGGGCGTCGAGCAGCTCGGCTCCGTCGAGGCTCGCATGCGGCACTAGCGAGCGGCGGGCCGGTGCGCGTATCTAGAGCGCGCGGCGGTAGACGCGGTACTTCTTCACGACCCGCCCGTTCATCGCTTCGAGGCCGGCGTTCATGTTCTTGTTGGTCTCGAGGATGAAGCCGGCCTCGCCGTGTTTGAGCGGCGTCCGCGCCGCCGCTTCGAAGTGTTCGACGTAGAGCAGCGCGGCGACGCCGGTGTGCTGGTGCTCGGGCTTGACGCCGAGGAAGCCGACCCGCAGCCGGTCGGTGGTCTTGTTGCGGCGCAGGAAGTGCCACCAGCCGAGCGGCAGCAGCTTGCCGCCCATCTTGCGCTGGAACTGGTTGGCGTCCATCACGGTGATCGCCATCGCGATCGTCTCGCCGTCCTTTTCGGCGACCATGAACCATTCCGGGCTGAAGACCAGCTGCAGGTCGATCGCGTAGGTGTCGAGGTCCTGCTTCGAGTAGGGGACGAAGCCCCAGTTCTCCGACCAGGCCGAGTTGTAGACCTCGGCGAAGCGGTCGAGGTCGGCGCGCAGGCTGCGCCGGGTCATTTTCCGCACCGTGACGCCGTGCTTCGTCTTGCAGCGCTCGGCCAGTTTCTCGATGATCGGCTTCATCTGCGCCCGGTCGTCGATCGAGAGGTCCCAGGAGAGCAGGTCCATCGCCTTCTCCAGGCCGGCCGCCTCGCAGGCCTGCCGGTAGCGGGGCGGGTGCCAGTTCTGGCGGATCAGCGGCTCGAGCTCGAAGCCCTCGATCAGCACCCCGGACTCGTCGTTCAGCGAAAAGTCCATCGGCCCCAGCATCTCGGTGCAGCCGCGCGCCCGCAGCCAGCGCTCGGCGGCTCCGAGCAGCGCCTCCAGGACCGCCGGGTCGTCCTCGAACTCGAGGAAGCCGAACATCCCGGAGCGGCTCTTGTGGAAGCGGTTGTAGGCGAAGTCGATCTGGGCGGTGATCCGGCCGACCACCCGTCCCTCGCTGCGCGCCACGAAGTACTCGGCTTCGCCGTGGCTGAAATAGGGGTTGAGGCGGCGATTCATGAACAGCCGGCGCTCCAGTCGCAGCTGCGGCACCCACGGGGTGCCGGCGTGCAGGCGGTGGGGGAGGTCGACGAATTCGCCGATCTCGCGGCGGCTGCGGGCCATCTCTATCTCGACTGCCACGGCGGGCACCCTACCCGGCGGATATAAGTCCCCCGTGGCGCCGCCGGACCCAGGCACCGAAGGGCTCGCCGCCTACGCCGCCTCGCGCGGGCTCGAGGTGGTCGAAGGGGCGCGGCTTCCCCGCACCACGCCGCTCTTGGCCGAGGGCGAGCTGCGCAGCGTCGACGTCGTCGCCAGCGGCTGGCTGGCGACCTACGTCGAAGCGACGCTGGCGGTCGTGACCCGGGCCGAGAGCCGCTTCACGGTCGCGGTCACCCACGTGCCGAAGGCGAAGCGCTTCGTCCCCTGGATGCTCTGTCACCGGACCGAGGACGAGCACCTGTTCGGCCACGCCTTCGAAGCGCTCGTCCACGGCGAGGACCGGGTCGACCTCGGCAGCGCCGAGCTCGACGCCCACTACCGCATCTACGCCGACAAGCAGCGCGACGACGTCTGGCTGCACGAGCTGTTCTCGCCGGCCTTCGTCGTTTTCCTGATCGAACGCGCCCCGACCGGCCTCTCCTTCGAGTACGTCGAAGGGACGCTCTGCGTCAGCCTGGTCGGCAGTCGCACCCTGAGCGAGGACCTCGACGGCCTCCGCGACGCGACCGTCGAACTGGTCGGCAAACTGCGGGCCGAGATCCGCGAGCGGCTCGGCGAGGCGAAGGGCCGCTCCGCCCCGACCGCGCCCGGTTACCCGCCGCCGGAGTCCTGAACGGCCGCCCAGGCGAGCGCCAGCAGCCAGCCGCCGAAGACCACCTGGTCCACCCGCTGGAACGCCCCTTTCAGTTCGTCGACCCCATTGCTGAGGTAGCTGACCCCGGTGACGATCGTCAGCGCCAGCCAGACCGCCCCGAGGACGAGGGTGAAGGCGCCGACCTCGCGGCGGCCACCGCGGCGCAGGCCCCAGCCGATCAGGGCGAAGGCGAGGACGGTGGCGATGATTTCGCCGCCGGTCGCGAGCGCGTGGACGATGTCGAGGCCGTCCTCCTGCAGCTTGCAGTTGGCTTCGAGTCCTTCGGCGCAGCTCAGTGGGGCGGCGCTGGCGAGGACGATCATCGCACCGCTCACCAGCAGCGCCCAGAGGCCGCGGCGAACCCAGGGCCGCCGCTCGCCCAAGGGCCCGCTCAGCAGCACCAGCGCGTAGGCGCAGATCGCCAGCCCCGAGGCAACGCCAAGGGCGACGAAGATCGCCCCCGATCCCTCCGAGCGGGTCGAGAGGTCGCTGATCCAGGAGCCGTCGAAATTGGTCCGGTCGGCGAGCAGATCTTCGAGCGCCCAGTAGTTGCAGAGCAGCGCCGCGGCCAATGCCGAGGCAAGCACGAGCGGGCGCGAGCGGGTCACCGCCGCGCACACTGGCAGGATTCCCGCCCATGAGCCCCGGCGGCCGGGACCGCGCCAATCTCGATGCGATCCTCACCACCGCGGCCCGCGATCGCAAGCGGCTCGACTCGCACGCGCTCGGCGCCTTCAGCCTCACCTTGCTCGGCGTCGCCAGCGTCGTTGGCGCCGGGATCTTCGTCGTCACCGGCGACGCCGCCGCCCACTACGCCGGCCCGGCGGTGCTGATCTCCTTCGTCCTCGCCGGCATCGTCGCAGGGCTGACCGCGCTCTGCTACGCCGAGCTCGCCTCGTCGATCCCGGCCGCCGGCAGCACCTACTCCTACGCCTTCGCCGCCTTCGGGCCGTTCATCGGCTGGTTCATCGGTTGGGACCTGCTGCTCGAGTATCTGTTCGCCGCCTCGACCGTCGCCGTCGGCTGGTCCGGCTACCTGGTCAGCCTCTGCGACTCGATCGGCATCCACCTCCCGCACGACCTCGTCAACGCGCCGTTCGGCTCCGACGCCGGGCTCATCAACCTGCCCGCCCTGGCGATCATGCTGCTCACCTCGGGAGCGCTCTACCTCGGCACCAAGGAGTCGGCGATCGCCAACAACTCGATGGTCGCGCTGAAGCTGCTGATCCTGCTCGTGGTGGTCGTCGTCGGCGTCTTCTACATCTCCGATGCGAACCTCGAGCCGTTCGTGCCCAAGCACGAAGGCGGCTTCGGCGACTTCGGCTGGACCGGCGTCCTGCGCGGCGCCGGCATCGTCTTCTTCGCCTACATCGGCTTCGACGCGGTCTCGACCGCGGCCGCCGAGGCACGCAACCCGCGCCGCACGGTGCCGATCGGGCTGCTCGGCACGGTGCTGATCGCGACCGCGATCTACCTCGCCGTCGGCTTCGTCCTCACCGGCATGCTCAACTACCGCCAGCTCGGCGTCGCCGACCCGATCGCCGCCGCCGTCCACGCCGCCGGGCCCAACCTCGAGTGGCTGTTGCGCGCCACCGACGTCGCCGCTGTCGTCGGCCTCGCCTCGACCGTGCTCGTCACCCTCTACGGCCAGACCCGGATCTTCATGCGGATGTCGGAGGACGGAATGCTGCCGCCGGCCTTCGGCAAGGTCGGCGCCAAGACCAAAACGCCGCACTTCTCGATCCTCGTCTGCGGCGTCGCCGGCGGCATCGTCGCCGCCCTGGTGCCGCTCTCGGTGCTCGGCGAACTGATCTCGATCGGCACCCTGCTCGCCTTCATCATCGTCTCCTCCGGCGTCGTCGTCCTGCGCCGCCGCTACCCCGACCTCGAGCGCCCCTTCCGGGTGCCGGCACTGCCGCTGGTCGCCGCCGCCGCGATCCTCTCCTCGCTGGCGCTGATGGCGACGCTGCCGGGAGCGACCTGGATCCGGCTCGCGGTCTGGGCCCTGATCGGGATCTGCATCTACTTCTTCTACGCCCGCCGGCACAGCGGCGAGAAGATGCGGGCCCTCGCCGAGGAGGGATCGGCGTGAGCGGCCGCTTCAGCCCCTTCCGCGGCGCCGGGCGCAACGCCGACCTCGGCCTCCTGCACGAGACCTTCTTCCTCGCCGCGGTGACGACGATCCTCTGCATCCGCACCCAGCTCTGGCTGACCAACTACCCGCAGCTCGGCGGCCACGGCCTGCACATCGCCCACCTGCTCTGGGGCGGCCTCCTGATGGTGATCGCGCTGGCCATCCTGCTCAGCCTGCTCGGCCGCCGCGCCCGCTGGCCGGCGGCGCTGATCGGCGGCGTCGGCTTCGGCTTCTTCATCGACGAGCTCGGCAAGTTCATCACCGCCGACAACAACTACTTCTTCAAGCCGGCGGCGGGGCTGATCTACCTCGTCTTCATCACCCTCTTCCTCGTCTCGCGCGCCTACCAGCGCCACCGCGGGCTGAACGAGGGCGAGCGGGTGCGGAACGCGATCGAGCTGATCGGCGAAGCGACGATCGGACCGCTGCGCGAGGGCAGCCGCCGCCGCGCGCTCGCCCTGCTCGCCGCGGTCCCCGCCTCGAACCAACTGCGGGCGCCGCTGCTCGGCCTGCTCGGGGAACTCGACGCGACCCCCGACCCCGACCCGCCCTGGTTCGCCCGCGCCGCCACCGGACTTGCTCATCGTTACGAGGGCTGGGCCGCGCGCGACTGGTTCCACAGCGTCATCACCGCGATCTTCATCTTCTGGTTCGGGCTCGAGATCCTCACCATCGTCGCCCTCGTCCTCGGCTCCGGTGGAGACTCGATCTCCCACCTCAGCTTCGTCAACGTCGCCAGCCTCTGCTCGACCGCGGTCTCGATCGCGATGGTCGTCGTCGGCCTCGCCCGGCTGGCGCGCGGCGAGCGCCTCGCCGCCTACACCTGGCTGGCGCGGGCGCTGCTCGTCTCGATCTTCGTCACCCGCGTCTTCTCCTTCGTCGAGTCGCAGTTCGGCGCCGTGATCGGGCTCGGCTTCGACGTTCTGCTGCTGATCTCGGTGCAGCTGATGGCCGCCCAGGAGCGCCGGCGGCAGCTACCCCCGGATGGGGGTCCGTCATCCGTCTAACGGACCGGTAGCATCGCGGCCCATGACGACCTGCGTAGTGACCGGCGGCGCCGGTTTCCTCGGCTCACACCTCTGCGAACACCTGCTCGGCAAGGGCCACCGGGTGATCTGCGTCGACAACCTCGAGACCGGTTCGCTCGAGAACATCGAGCAGATCCGCGACGATCGGTTCGACTTCCGCCACATCGACATCATCGAGCGGGTGGACATCCCCGAGCCGGTCGACTTCGTCTACCACCTCGCCTCGCCGGCCAGCCCGATCGACTACCTGCGGCTGCCGCTGCACACGCTGAAGGTCGGCTCGCAGGGCACGCACCACATGCTCGGCGTCGCCAAGTGGAAGCGCGCCCGCTTCCTACTTGCCTCGACCAGCGAGGTCTACGGCGATCCGCAGGTCCACCCCCAGGTCGAGGACTACTGGGGCCACGTCAACCCGATCGGCCCGCGCGGCGTCTACGACGAGGCGAAGCGCTACGCCGAGGCGCTGACGATGGCCTACCACCGCCAGCAGGGCGTCGACACCGCGATCGTCCGCATCTTCAACACCTACGGCCCGCGGATGCGCGCCCACGACGGCCGTGCGATCCCGACCTTCTTGCGGCAGGCGCTGCAGGACCGGCCGCTGACCGTCTTCGGCGACGGCAGCCAGACCCGCAGCTTCTGTTACGTCGACGACCTGATCCGCGGCATCGTCGCGCTGGCCGAGTCCGGCGTCCACGTCCCGGTCAACATCGGCAACCCGAACGAGTTCACCCTGCTCGAACTGGCCGAAGCGGTGATCGAGGTGACCGACTCGAAGTCGGAGATCGTCTACGAGGCGCTGCCCACCGACGACCCGCAGCAGCGCCGCCCCGACATCGGCCGCGCCAACGAGATGCTCGGCTGGGAGCCGACCGTGCAGCTGATCGAGGGCCTGCGGCGGACGATCGACCAGGCCGGCCTCGAGCGCCTCGTCGGCGCCGGCGCCTAGCGCCCACCGCGCCTGCCCACGAAAAAGGGCGGCCCGTAGGCCGCCCCTTTCGCATTCCGCTTCTCGCTCGGGCTATTGAGCCTGGCCCGAGAACGAAATGAGACCCAGTTGCTGACCACCGGCGATCGCGTTGTCTTTCGCGAATTTTTCTTCCGTCGGTTTGGCTTCGGCCAGTTTCGCTTCCGCGGCGACTTTTTTGCCGAGCGCAAGAGCGCCTTTCGCTTCCGCGGCGGCTTTTTTGGCTTCCGCCTCAGCCTGTTTGGCTGCCGCTTCGGCGAGTTTGCCTTCTCCTGCGAGTTTTACGGCTTCTTCGCCGGCTAGTTTCGCTTCGGCGCCGAGTTGGGTGGCTTCCGCGCCGAGTTGCGTCGCTTCTTCGCCGAGTTTTTTGGCTTCGAGTTCTTTCGACCCTTTCGAATAGCCCGCAAATACTTTGACGAAGCCGTTGAGGACTTCGCCGCTGACCAGCTGCAGGACCGCAGAGCTGTTCTGCACCGCGACCGAGCGGGTTTTCGGATCGGCGATCACGCCGCCGATCGTGACGTCGGCGACCGAGCTGCGGCCGAGCGCCCCGAGGTTCAAATCTTTGGTCGCGGTCGAGGTGGCGTTGACTTCAACCGAGATGGTTTTCGCCTGCAGGTCGTACCAGAACGCGCCGAGAGTGATGTTGGTGTTGAGCGAAGTGCCCGCTATCGACAGTTTCTGGACCAGCGAGAGGCCGCCGCCGGACTGAACGGTGCCGGCGGTCCCGGTCGAGGCGAAGTTGCCGCCCGTGATCGGGAACGAGTAGCTATTGCCAGGCAGCGTCGTGGTGCCCGGGAGGGTTTCGATTTTCACCTGCGCATTGGTCAGCTTGGTCAGCAGATCCGCGTTGAGGGCGAAAGTCATGTTGCCGCCCGGGACCAGCGCCACGGTGCTCGGCTGCTCGTTGGAGGTCGCCGAGCCGAACAAGGCGTTGGCTTTGAACGGCGCCGGGATTGCGTCGCTCTTCGACGCGCCCTTGCTGCCTTTTTTGTTGCCTTTGCTCTTCGCCGGCTGTGCGGGGTTGAGCTTTTTGTCGAGCGTCGTCGCGGCGTTGCCGGTCAGCTTCAGCTTTTTGATCGTCGCCTTGACGCCGAAGCCTGCGCGGGCGAAGGTCGCGCCGGCGATCTGGGCGAACTTCATTTTTTTGCCGCCGACCTTGGCGAACAGACCTTTTTTGCTCGTGTTGAGTTCGAGCGCCTTGATCTGAACCGATTTTTTGCCCCACTTGACCTTAAGGCCGCCGCTGTGGGTCAGCGTGCCCTTGTTGTTCGTCGGGTCGAAGCTGCCGCCGGTGACCTTGAAGGTCGCGGTCTTGCCTTTCAGTTTCGCCGGTTTGATCGCCGAGAGCTTGATCCCGAACTGCTGCAGTTCTTTGGTGAACTGCTGATTTAGCTTGATCGTCGTGGTGCCGCTGGCGACCGGGTCGGGCGTGGCCGAGGCGAGGGGAGCGAAGGCGAGCAGCGCGAGGAGCGCGGTCGCCACGAACGCGGCCGACAGCTTTCCCCGAGCCCGCCGTGGCTGGGTTACTTCGTGCATATGGGTGTTTCCTCCGTTATTGCCGCCCCCTGCTGTCCCTGATGGCAACTTGCGGCAAGTCGATTGTGAGCGAGCCTATTCCCGCTCCATGCCGTTAACAACCCGGCCGGCCAGCCAGGGTCGCGCTGGGCGAGAATCTGCAGGTCAATATTCTCTGGACGCGATGAATCCACCGGACGGCTCCGCCACCGAGGACGCCCACCGCACGATCGCGCCGGTCGTCGGTCCCGACGACGAGCGTGTCTTCACCGATTCCGGGATCGAGATCGAAGCCCTCTACGACGAGGGCGACGTCGCCCCGGGCCTGACCGAGCGGCTCGGCGAGCCGGGCGCGCCGCCGTTCACCCGCGGCATCCACGACGGGATGTACCGCGACCGGCTCTGGACGATGCGCCAGTACGCCGGCTTCGCCTCCCCCGAGGACACCAACGAGCGCTACCGCTACCTGATCGAGCACGGCTCGACCGGGCTCTCGATGGCCTTCGACCTGCCGACCCAGCTCGGCCGCGACTCCGACGACCCGCTCTGCAACGGCGAGGTCGGGCGCACCGGGGTCCCGATCGACACGATCGAGGACATGCGGATCTGCTTCGACCAGATCCCGCTCGACGGCGTCTCCACCTCGATGACCATCAATGCCCCGGCGGCGGTCCTGCTGCTGCTCTACGAGCTGGTCGGCGAGGAGCAGGGGGTGCCGAGCGAGAAGCTCCGCGGCACCGTCCAGAACGACGTGCTGAAGGAGTACATGGCCCGCGGCAACTACATCTACCCGCCGGTGCCGACGATGCGGCTGACGACCGACCTATTCGAGTACTGCCGCGAGAACGTGCCGAAATGGAACACGATCTCGATCTCCGGGTACCACATCCGCGAGAAGGGCTGCTCGGCCGTCCAGGAGGTCGCGTTCACCCTCTCCAACGCGATCGCCTATGTCGAGGCGGCGCTCGAGCGGGGGCTGAAGATCGACGAGTTCGCGCCGCGGCTGGCCTTCTTCTTCAACTGCCACAACAACGTCTTCCAGGAGATCGCCAAGTTCCGCGCGGTGCGGCGGATGTGGGCGAAAATCGTCGCCGAGCGGTTCGGGGCGCAGGACCCGAACTCGATGAAAATCCGCTTCCACACCCAGACCGGTGGGGTGACGCTGCAGGCCCAGCAGCCCGAGGTGAACATCATCCGCGTCGCCCTGCAGGGCTTCGCGGCGGTCGCCGGCGGCACCCAGTCGCTGCACACCAACGGCTTCGACGAGGCGCTGGCGCTGCCGACCGAGCGCTCGGCGCGGATCGCCCTGCGGACCCAGCAGGTGCTCGCCTACGAGTCGGGAGTCGCCGACACCGTCGACCCGTTCGCCGGCTCCTACTTCGTCGAGTCGCTGACCGACGAGGTCGAAACACGTGCCTGGGAGCTGATGGAGAAGGTCGCCGAGCTGGGCGGCTCGGTCGAGGCGCTGGAGTTCATGCAGCGCGAGATCGAGGAGTCGGCGCTGAGCTACCACGAGCGCTACCGGACCGGCCAGGACATCGTCGTCGGCGTCAACAAGTTCGTCACCGACCAGGTCGACGACGTCGACATCCTCAAGGTCGACCCGGAGGCCGAGCAGCGCCAGCTGGCGCGTCTCGCGGCGTTCAAGCAGAACCGCGACGGCGCCGTGGTGGAGGCGAAGCTGGATGAACTGCGTGGTGTCGCCCGCGGTGAGGGCAACCTGCTCCACCCGATCCGCGCCGCGCTCGCCGCCGATGCCTCGATCGGCGAGGTCTGCGGCGCGATGCGCGACGTCTTCGGTGAGTACCAGGGCGGCGCCTTCTTCTAGGTCTGGGCTTAGATCCGGGCTAGACCGGCGTCAGCAGTTCGTGCGCGGCGACGATCTCTAGTCCGAGCGTCTTGTAGCCGACGGACTCGAACAGCACGATCACCCGCTCCTCGTCGTAGCGCTGGACTTCGCCCTCGCCCCACTCGGGGTGACGGACCCGGGTGCCGATCCCGAACGGCCGCGGCTGGGAATCCGCCGACACCAGCCCCGCGTCGCAGTTGTCGCAGTTCCAGCACGGAACCTCGTGCTGCTCGCCGAAGTAGCTGAGTACGTGGTCGCGCCGGCAGCCCACCGTCTCGGCGTAGCCGCGCATCATCTCCAGCCGCGAGCGCTCGAACTCGCGGTGGCGCTCGCTCGCCGCGGCGCCGGCTGCGATCGCCTCCTCCAGCGGCGGCGCGTCCTGCCGCCGAGCCACCTCGCCGTCGTCGCCGACCACCAGCCAGCCCGACTCCTCGAGCCTGTTCA
>Ga0105249_10005287_pt1 | contig 11145 bp, 9 predicted proteins | sample KBSS44metaG_FD_81522 | JGI IMG/M metagenome (GOLD analysis project Ga0105249, IMG submission 81522) | Switchgrass rhizosphere microbial communities from Kellogg Biological Station, Michigan, USA - KBS S4-4 metaG | ecosystem: Host-associated > Plants > Roots > Rhizosphere > Soil | place...
AAACATAAACCTGCAAATGAGTTTAATTCATCTACCGTTCCATACGCTTCAATCCGTCGATGTGATTTTGAAACTTTGGTACCACCGATCAATGAAGTTTTTCCCGCATCGCCGGTTTTTGTATATATTTTAAAAGCCATATAGAGCAATAAAAAATTAAGCCATTACAGGTTTACCACTTTGTTGTTTATCGCTTTCAATAATTCCGTCTTTTAAACGTACCAGGCGCCGTGCATGGTTAGCTATATCGGGCTCATGGGTCACTAATACAATTGTATTTCCCTCAGAGTAAATTTTATCAAAGATCTCCATTATTTCCTCAGAAGTAGTAGAATCTAAATTTCCGGTTGGTTCATCCGCAAGTATTAATGAAGGGTTATTTACCAGGGCTCTTGCTATCGCTACCCTTTGACATTGACCACCACTCAATTCATTAGGTTTATGATGACCCCTGTCAGAAAGATTTACCAGGTCAAGCACATGGTTAGCTCTTTCTGTTCTGAGTTTTTTACTCATACCTGCATATACAAGCGGTAGAGCGACATTTTCCATGGCGGTTAATCTTGGGAGTAAATTGAATTGCTGAAATACAAAGCCAATTTCTTTATTACGAATCTCTGCCAGTGCGTTATCCTCCATGCTGCTTACGTCATTTCCATTTAGTATATATCTTCCTGCAGTTGGAGAATCAAGACACCCGATGATATTCATTAGCGTGCTCTTCCCAGAACCGGATGGCCCCATCAGGGCTACATATTCATTTTTATAAATATCCAACGAAATGCCTTTCAATACAGGCAATTCATTTTTACCCATGAAATAACTTTTGCGGATGCCTTCGAGTTGAATGATACTATTCATACTGGTTATTTGTTGTTCCGAAGGAATTCCTTCGGGGCTATTCTTCCTGGTTAAGATGTTTCTTCATTAGCACAATAAAAACAAGCGGCTATTTTTTTATTACTTTAGGCACTTTAAAAAATTTATCATCATGTTCGGGTGCATTTTTTAATGCTTCTTCACGACTGACAGATCCGCTGATCTCATCCTCACGCAATACATTTACTTCTTCACTCATATGCAACAAGGGCTCAACATTTTCGAGATCCAGTTCATTCAGTTTATCTGCAAATTCGATCATTCTTTGCAGATCTTTTTTGATCGTTTCTTTTTCAGCATCATCAAATTTCAATCTTGCAAGATGAGCTACTTTTTCTATCAGCTTGCCTGTCACTTCCATTTTACAAATATAGTTCTCAGCCGGCAGTTTGCAGTTCTCAGTCTCCAGTTCATCGTTCTCAGTCACCAGGCCTACGATCATCAATATTTGTTAAAGCCTGACTGCTGGCTATCGACTGCCGCTTGAGAACTGGCGACTGACTTTCCTTATCTTCGTCGCCGCAATGGAAAACAAGAAACAAACCTTGTCTACGGGCAGGGAAATAGTAATGAGTGGTATCCGGTCAACCGGCTTTTTGCATTTAGGCAATTATTTTGGCGCTATCCGCAATTTTGTAAAAATGCAGGAAGAGTATCAATGTTTTTTTATGGTAGCTGACTTGCATTCTTTAACTACTCATCCGGATACAAAAGAATTAAAACAGAATGTTCATAGAGTTTTAGCAGAGAACATTGCTTGTGGACTGGACCCGGATAAAGTAGCGTTTTATTGCCAAAGCCATGTTCATGAAACTACTGAGCTCTATTTGTACATGAATATGCTTGCTTACACAGGAGAACTTGAAAGGACTACCACTTTTAAAGAAAAAGCAAGACAACAGCCGGATAATATAAATGCCGGGTTACTTACCTATCCCGTTCTACAAACAGCAGATATCATTTTACATAGAGCCAGGTATGTGCCAGTCGGTAAAGACCAGGAGCAACATCTTGAGATGGCCCGCAATTTTGTAAATCGTTTTAATCATCGTTATGGTGAAGTTTTTCCCGAGCCTTACGCATTTAATTATGGGGGAGAATTGATAAAAGTGCCGAGTCTGGATGGGGCAGGTAAAATGAGTAAAAGTATAAATCAATATGCGACTATTTATTTGGCTGATCCGGATGATCTGATCAGGGATAAAATAAAGAAAGCAAAAATGGATTCGGGTCCTAAAGAAATGAATTCACAAAAATCACCGGAAGTCGAAAATATGTTTCTGTTGATGAAATTGGTGTGCGAAGAAGCTACAGTAAAAAAATTTGAAGAAGATTATAATAAATGCACTATACGTTATGGTGACATGAAAAAACAACTGGGCGAGGATATGGTGAAATTTATTGCACCCATCAGAGACAAAGTAAATAGGATATTAAGCGATGAAAAATATTTGAAGGACGTAATGGAGAAAGGCGCAGAAAAGGCCCGTAAAAGTGCGGCCAAAACGATGCAATTAGTCAGAGAGGCAATGGGTCTTAATTATTTTTAATTTGAGAATTGTAAATTGTCAATTGATCGTAATCCTCTATCTTTAAATTGACAATAGAAAATTGACAATCATTCATGGCAAAACTGAAATCAAAACCAAAGCATATAGCCATAGCGGGAAATATCGGCGCCGGTAAAACCACACTCACCGAATTACTCAGCAAGCATTATAAATGGATACCCAACTTTGAAGATGTGGATCACAATCCCTACCTGAATGATTTTTATGAAGACATGCCTCGCTGGAGTTTTAATCTCCAGATATTTTTCCTGAACAGCCGCCTGCAGCAACTGGTGGATATACAAAAAGGGACGGAAACGGTAATACAGGATAGAACGATCTATGAAGATGCTCATATTTTTGCGCCTAACCTGCATGAAATGGGGTTGATGAGTAAACGGGACTTTGATAATTACTACAAATTTTTTCAAACACTTAAAACGTTGGTAAACCCTCCGGATCTGCTGATCTATTTGAATGCATCCGTTCCAACGCTGGTAGGACAAATTCAAAAACGGGGGAGAGAATATGAAGAAAATATTCGTCTCGACTATTTGAAAAAATTGAATGAATATTATAACCGCTGGATCAACGATTACAAAGAAGGTCCATTACTTGTAATTGATGTAGATAAAAATAAATTTGCCGAGAAGACCGAAGACCTGGGTGAAATCATTAGAAAGATAGATGCGCAGATATACGGACTTTTCTAAAATTACTTTTGACCGGAAATAAAAAACCACAACTTATGTTGTGGTTTGTTTTTGGTTTGATTATTAATTAGGGGTTTGGTTTTGTGTTTTGTTCACCATTCGTTTTTTTCAGCAACATGACATAGCCACAAAGACCTTTCTTTTTTTGTTTGTTTACCTGTACGGGTTTCATCATATGATATTCAGAGAACTGGGGTATATAACTATATGTAATAATATTCCCATCTACATCACCCCACATTTTCTTTTGATAAACCACTTGTTTTTCATTCCAGTCATACATTCTTACTTCATAAAGTTTGGAAGAGATATCACCGACAAAAACGAATTGATACCAGCTGCCCTGGGTTAACGGTACAATTACCGGCATCTCATATTCACTTTCCATTGTAATGCTTGCTTCTTTCAATACGACAAAGCCATCTTTGGCATATTTGGTTTTTAAGCTATCAACTTGTTTTGTGATTAAATCATTCGTGCAGGATTGAATACGAATTACATCCTGTGCGCGGGAGGATAAGGTTACAGCAATTAATAAAATTGCGAGTAGCAGGTACGGCTTTTTCATAAGGGTGTTTCTATAGTATTTGGACAACTGCATAAAAATAATAACCGGTTTTCCTGAATAAAAGGTTTATTCAATAAATGTTACTAAATGGTATTTCCCCTCAGGGATTATACACGGACATTTCTCAGAGACGGAAATGGTAAGGATAGATGGTTGGGTGGATAAGAAACCGGAAGATAATAGAAATAGATTAAAAGAGGGATGGTTTTTAAAAAAAATCAGATCTTGGTTCTATTAAAATAAATTCCATCTGCCTGTTGTATGCATGTAACTACCAGGTCATTGATACAAACATGTGTTGGCAAAGTAGCGCAATAATAAATAATGTCGGCAATGTCGTCTGCTGATAACGGTGTTAAGCCATCATAAATAGTGGATGCGGTTTTTGCATCACCTTTAAACCGCACAATTGAAAATTCAGTTTCAGCTGCACCGGGATGAATAGCCGTTACTTTTACTCCATGTCTTAACAGGTCTATTCGCATGCTGTGGCTGATCGCATCTACTGCAAATTTGCTGGCACAATAAGCATTTCCTTTTTCATATACATCTTTACCGGCTACTGATCCCATATTAATGATATGTCCACCGGGCTTTTTTAAGTAAGGCAGTGTGGCTTTAGAAACATATAGCAGCCCTTTCAGGTTCGTATCGATCATCGTATTCCAGTCATCCAGGTTTGCCTCATCAAAATAATCACGACCGAGTGCAAGTCCCGCATTATTAAAAAGAATATCTATGTTTTTCCATTGTTCGGGTAAATTATTGATAGCTTTAAAAACTGATTTTTCATCCTGCACATCGAATGGTAAACAGTAAACAGCCATATTATATTTCGATTCGAGCTCCGTGCACAGTTCATTCAAACGTTCTTCCCGCCGGCCATTGATAATACAATCATAGCCATTGGCGGCAAATTTTATAGCAGTTGCTTTTCCAAAACCTGAAGTAGCGCCGGTAATAAAAATGATTTTAGACATTCTTGTTTTGTTTTTTGCACAATATTATTATTAATTATTGATTACTGATTATTTCAGACACAGGAGTAATAATCAATAATTTTTTAGATAGGATTTTTATCTGATCAACGTAACCTTTCCCTTTAGGAAAAGCCGTTTGCCTGTGTAATCGATAGCAGAACATATCCATACATAGGTATTCGTAGCTTGCGGTGTGCCTGCAATTTTTCCATCCCATCCTTCACCGTTTACAGTGGTGCTGAATACCATTTGTCCCCAACGGTTGAAGATGCGGAAGTATTGAATATTTCTTATACCAACTGCAATCGGTGCTATTTTATCATTCAGTCCATCCCCATTAGGAGTAAAGGCTGAAGGGACAAAAACATAAGCACTGGTTTTAAAAATTTTGACTAATACAGTTGCAGAGTCAAGACAGTTCGCCTCATTCCAAACATAGAGTTTATACCGAATGCTGTCAAATTCACCCGAATAATTTCCGATGGGGTTTGGAATATTAACATCAGATAAAGCTGTTGGAGGTGTCCATAAATATTTTATACCGCCACTTCCGTTAAACTGCAATGACTCACCCACTACAACCATTGTATCTCTTCCGGCAAAAGGACTCATACGCGGTAATACAATAATGGTCACAGTATCTTTTCCGGCTTTTGGACAACCCAGTGTGTCAAAAGCAGAAAGAACATAAGATGATGTTCGCTTTGGAAAAGCAAGAGGATTTAAAATACTTGTGCTGCTTAATGTAATCCCCGGACTCCAGTTAAAAGATGAGCCATCAGTAGATCCGTTTAACTGTGTACTGGTTTGAAAACAGATTTGCTGATCAGGTCCCGCATCAGCAACCGGGTAAGGAACTACCTTGATCAAAACATCATCAGAAGACACACAGCTACCAACTCTTCCGGTTAACGTGTAAGTGGTGCTGCTGCGCGGCGTAGCGATGGGATTGGCTATATTGGGATTATTCAGGCTTCCGGCAGGACTCCACGTGTATTGTAATGCATCTGTATTAGCAGATAATGTTACCGGGTCGGTACGGCAAATAGTTGTATCATTCATTGTTACCAGTGTTACAGTTCTTATTACACGAACCCGTACAGAATCATTATTGATACATCCATTATCGTTTAGCGTTACGTTATACCATTGGGTCGTGGTAGGATTGACTGTTGGAGTTGGAGTATTGGCATTAACAATATTCACATTAGGCCCCCAGCTAAACACACCGCTGCCGCTTGCATTTAATTGCACTGCATCCGGAACACAAATCAGGGTATCGCGAAATGCAAGGCTGATAGGAGGTTTATCCAAAATATCCACTACTCTTAAAGCCGTATCAATACATCCTTTACTATTGGTAACAGTTAGCACAACCGTTTTAGATCCGGTTGCATTATAGGTCCATGTTGGGTTTTTAATATGTGATGTATCCGCCACAGTTGACAGGTCTCCAAAATCCCATCTCCATGAATCTACAACACCATATAGTGTAGTGGTTGCATCAAAGAAACTTGTTGGTTTATTCACGCAAATACCGGTTGAATTAAATGCGGGAAAAAATCCCGGGTACACTTTTGCGATGGCGGTTGTGGAATCGGAGCATGATTGATTACGATTGGTAACTAATTTTATCCGGTAGATTCCTGTATCCGGAAACGTAAAAGTTGGTCTTGCAATGTTTGCTGTATCATCTGTACGGCTTAAAACTCCAAAATCCCAGAAGTATGTATTAATAAGCGGGCTGTTAGCCAGGTTACTAAAACTTAAAGTAAAACCATCGCAAGTGATATAAGAGGGTTCTAACGTAGCTTTTGCAATGGAACAATCACCGACTTTTATCTGTAGGTCTTTACGCTGCGTTGCAATAGCCACATTATTCCTGTATTCTGTTGCACACACAGTAACAACATAAATGCCCGCTGCAGGTGCAATGCCGCTGATAAGACCTGTTCTGCTATTAAGATTAACAGTATTGCCCATTGGTGCAGAAGCATTGAAAGGAAGTGAATAGGGAACAGAAGTATAAGGCGGTGCATCCGGAGGACTGGGTGCCGGTGTAGCAGTAGAACCGCCCTCGTAGGCGCTGCAAAAAGTATAAACTAATGAATCACCATCATCATCAAGAGCAGCAAAGCTGTAATCAAAGGGATTATTAGCACAAACAATAACAGTATCCTGTCCAACAAATCTCGCACTGCTATTTTGAGGCGCAGATGCACCTGAATTGGTACCCGGGATTTCGGCAGTATAAGTAGAGCCTACATTATTGGAACCTGATAAATTATTAATACCTGCAATACGGCAGCAGCGTTGGTAAGAAATAACATACCCGTTGGGTGAACCTGGTAAAGTAACCGTGAAGCTGTAGTAACCAACCTGGTAACACACAGTTGGCGGGTTATTGATACAAGGATCGGGTGATCCGAGATTTAAAGTAATTATTTGGGTCCGGGATACTGAACTATTACTCCAAACTGTACCGCCTGTAGATTTATTAAAGATGGATATTGATGCAACAGGATCCAATTGAGCACCTGTGGAATTACAATCCCTGAAAAGTTTTAGCGTTACAGAATAAGTATAATTATTGCCGGATTGACTAATAAACGTATAATACATTTCACCGCCGGTGATGTGGTTGGCTTGCATGGTAATTCCAAAGGATATAAACAGTATAGCCAGTAAAAAACGTTTCATGAGCCCGAATCAGGGATTTAGTTTTCAGTCAAAAAAAATTCTAATATGCGATTGGCGGTAGCAGACTCTTCAAGCATACCCATATGTCCCGATTGCCTGAGAATGTGAATGTACGATCTTTCAGGCAGATGACATTGTTTCAAACCATCATTTAGGGGAACGGCGTTATCGTATTTTCCCATTACCATCAACACGGCCACATTGATGCTCTTTAATACATTAATTCTTTCCGGCCGCTGCATCATTGATTCGTAGTATTTAACGAGTGCAAGCGATGAAAAGTTGTTTAATGTATCAATATATTCACCGACAAAAAAAGGGTTTTTATCCTTAAACTGTTGTGAAAAAAGGTTAGGTGTGCTTGTCTTTAGAAATTCAAATGCTTCATGTTTGTTGATAAATTCAATTCCTTTTTGACGAACTAATCTTTTCTCCTCTGTATCAGGAAAAGCTGATGAATGAAACAGGCCTAACCCGGTGAATAGTTGGGGATATTTTTCAGCCAGGGCAAGCGTAACATAACCACCCATACTGTGCCCGATAATAATACAACTCTCAATACTTTCTTTGTGCATGATGGGTTGAATAATCTCCGCCATTCCTTCCATGCTCATGTCTTCAACCAGGTCTGACTGTCCGCTGCCGGGGAGATCGGGAATGATCAAAAAGAATTTGTTTTTTAAGTATTCAACCTGGTTATGCCATACCCTGCTGTATTCACCAAAACCATGGATCAGGACAACAGGCTTGCCTTTACCATAGGTATAATAAATGATCTTTTTATCCTGGTATAATAGCTCTTTGGTCAATGATAAAATTTTAAATGTTTCGTTTCACTAAAACATTTCTGAGTTTAAAAAATAACCTGGTGATGATTATCAAAATACTCAGTATCGTCATGAATTTATATAACCAATCTCCATACTTTACATAAAAGGTTTGATAGGTATTTAATGGCAAATTCATTTTGATGGCTCCGGCTGTATTCCAGGGTTGTGCTTCGTACAAATTTCCATTCTCATCAATAAAACAACTGATACCTGTGTTGGCGCTGCGTGCAATATTTTTTCTTGTTTCAATGGCACGCAGCCGTGCATAATTCATGTGTTGTTTATGTCCCGGCGTATTATCCCACCATCCATCGTTGGTAATAATGCAAATAACATTGGCTCCGTTTTTTATATAACGGCTCATGAATTCCCCATAAATACTTTCATAACAAATGGCAGGTGCAATAACATATAAATGATTACTGTCGACCAAAGGAGTCCGGTCTTTTTGTTTTGCATATCCCGCCGTAGTACCACCAAATTTTTCAAACCATTTATCAATAAATCTTAAAAACCAGGGTAAGGTTTCTACGCCGGGCACCAGCATTGATTTATGATAAAAACTCATAGGACCGCTGCTGTCCAATAGCACCGAGCCATTAAATCCGTCATAGTAATAATTAGTTCCTTCGATAGGTCTTGCTGTTTTTGTTTTCTTTCCTTCATAGGTGCGGTAACTTTCAATACCGGTGAACAAGCTTATGTTGGGATGGCGTTGTAAAAAAACCCAAAGAGGATTGAGAAAATGATTTTCTTTCATTTTGTCTTCTTCAATTCCGTTTGGCATGAATAAAGCCGTTTCGGGCCATACCAGTAAAGCGGTGTTTGTATCGATTGCTTTTTCAGAAGTACTGATCAATCTTTGGATCTGAACGTCAAAAGTACCATCTGATACTTTTTCATAGGGGTCAATATTGGGTTGTACGACCACCACGTTGGATCCTGACAAGGAAGTGATCTTATTCTCATTAGTAAAACGTACAAGCAACACATTTGGTAATGCAAGAACAACAAACCAGCCGATCATTAATCCAAAATATTTCTTGGTTCTTTTGTATTGAATATATTCTTTTAAGATCGAATACAACAACACATTGCTTAGCAATATCCATACGGTACCGCCGCTTACACCCGTGAACTCATACCATTGTACCCATTCCGGTTTAGCTGCGAAAGCATTGCCCAATGTAAGCCAGGGCCAGCTCAATCCCCAATCATTTAAATGAATGTATTCAAAACACATCCAGAATGCAATGAGTGAAGTATAACTTAAGCCATCATCCCATTTTCTTTTTATAACGTGATAACCCACCCAGGGGAAACACATCAATAAACTGTTTGCAAAGAATGCAGCAAGACTGCCGGGTATGGATGCATTCCAAATCCACCAGGTGGTAGCAATATTCCATACAAACATCATGACGTAGGTGAGGCCAAAAAACATTTTCCTGTTTTTCACATTATCTGCCAGCCAAAGCATGGGGAGCCATGCAAGAAAAATTAAAAAGCTGAGTGGCGATACCGGCCATGCAGCCCATAATAATAATCCCCCGCCGATTGCGATAAAAAAATTTCCGGAACGCTTCAAGCTGCTTGTTTTGGTAAAAATAAAAGTTTGTTAGCCACGAATTACACAAATGGGCACGAATTAAGTATTAAAGATTGGTGAATTGTTTTTTATTACAAGACACAACACTTGTAGCTTGCAAACAAAATAAAGCTTAACTCCTTTCAGAAGTTTTCAAATCAACAAAAGAATGATTGACCTAAATTTCCCCACCGCGGCGGGGGACAGAAGGCTTACCGTCTGCTATAATTTGGAGATTCCTTCGTTATCTCAATATCATGTGCGTGACTTTCACGCATACCCGCATTAGTGATCTTTACAAACTCTGCATTCTTCAAATCGTTTAAATTTTTTGCTCCGCAATAACCCATACCTGCACGCAGGCCGCCGGTGAATTGATAAACAATCTCGCTCAATGTGCCTTTATAGGCTACCCGGCCCTCGATACCTTCAGGTACAAATTTCTTTACTTCATCTTCCACATCCTGGAAATAACGGTCACTGCTGCCAGTACTCATAGCGCCCAGCGAACCCATACCGCGGTACTCTTTAAATTTTCTTCCTTCGTAGATGATCGTTTCACCAGGACTTTCTTCCGTGCCTGCAAATATGCTTCCCATCATTACTGTATCGGCGCCGGCTGCCAAAGCCTTCACCATATCACCGGTATAACGAATACCGCCGTCGGCTATCAACGGAACATTTTTTTGTTTGAGAATTGAATAAGCTTCCATCACTGCAGTGAGCTGAGGTACACCGGCACCTGCAACAATGCGGGTGGTACAAATCGAGCCGGGGCCAATGCCAACTTTGACAGCATCAGCGCCAGCCTCAGCCAAGGCTCGGGCGCCATCAGCTGTACCAACATTTCCGGCAATTACATTTAGACCTTTAAAATTCTTTTTTACTTCTTTAAGTGCATGGATGACTCCTTTGCTGTGTCCATGGGCACTATCCAGGCCAATTACATCAACACCCACTGTTTGTAATGCGGCGACACGATCCATCATATCTCTTGTGATACCAACTCCGGCACCTACCAATAGTCTTCCAAAAACATCTTTCACAGCATTAGGGTGACTTTTTAATTTCAAGATATCGCTGTAGGTAAAAAGTCCTTTTAGTTTTCCCTGCTTGTCAATGATGGGAAGTTTTTCAACTTTTGTTTTCTTAAATAAATTTTCAGCTTGTTTCAGGTCAGTTCCTTCCGGAGCAGTGTATAGATTTTCTTTGGTCATCACCTCACTCACTTTTCTCTTCATATCATCTTCGAAACGCAAGTCACGATTAGTAAGAATGCCTACCAGTTTTCCTGCATTGTCAATAATTGGAATACCACCGATCTTATTTTCACGCAT
>Ga0105249_10005293_pt1 | contig 11141 bp, 6 predicted proteins | sample KBSS44metaG_FD_81522 | JGI IMG/M metagenome (GOLD analysis project Ga0105249, IMG submission 81522) | Switchgrass rhizosphere microbial communities from Kellogg Biological Station, Michigan, USA - KBS S4-4 metaG | ecosystem: Host-associated > Plants > Roots > Rhizosphere > Soil | place...
ATGTTGTACGACCCGGTCCTCGCGAGATTGTTCGCGCTGACGCGAATCGCGTAGGCGCCGGTCGCCGGCAGCGTGAACAGGCTCTGGCTGTTCGACGCCAGGGTTCCAACCGCGGCACCCGACGGTGCGAACAGCGTCATCACCACGCTGCCGCTGCTCGGCGAGGTGGCGAACCCGCCCGTGCTGGCGAGCGCGAGCGAGATGATCTCTCCCGCCTGGCCGGTAAACGTCAACAAGTCGGTATCGGCAGGGACATCAATCGTGCCGGCGGCCAGCCCGCCGCACGGCAGGGACACCGCATCCGGACTCGGAACCGGGAAGAGACATTCCCGACTGATGTTGTACGACCCGGTCCTCACGAGATTGTTCGCGCTGACGCGAACCGCGTAGACGCCAGTCGCCGGCAGCGTGAACAGGCTCTGGCTGTTCGACGCCAGGGTTCCAACCGCTGCGCCCGACGGCGCAAACACCCTCAACACGACGCTGCCGCTGCTCGGTGAGGTGGCGAACCCCCCTGTGCTGGCGAGGGCAAGCGAGATGATCTGTCCGGCCTGGCCGGTGAACGAAAACAGATCGACCTCACCAGGCGCGGAAATCGTCCCCGACACCAGCGAGCCGCAGCCGAGCACCGACGAATCAGGCGGACTGACCGTGATGGTCACGGTGTCGGCAGCGCTGTCGAGCTGTCCGTCGCTGACAATCAGCTGCACGACGTAGGCACCGGGCAGATCGGCGATGAACGAAGGGGAGACGCCGTTCGGATTGCTCAGAGCAGCGGCGCTCTGCGGCGGCGTGGTGACGAACGACCACGTGAAGCCGAGCACGTCGCCGTCGGGATCGCTCGAGCCGGCGCCGTTCAGCTGAATGGTGGAGCCTGTCGTGGCAGCCTGATCGGCACCGGCGTTGGCCGTCGGTCTCCTGTTCTCAGTCCGGACGACGACCGTGTCCGGTGCGCTGTTCGCCTGCCCATCGTCCACCACGAGGCTGACGTGATATGCGCCGGCGACATCCGCGACGAAAGTCGGATTGACGCTGGTTGGATTCTGCAGCGCCGCGGCGCTCGTCGCGGGTTTCGAGCTCAGCACCCAGTGGAAGTTCAACCCGTCGAGATCCGGATCGCTCGAGCCGCTGCCGTCCAGCGTGACGATCGCGCCGACAGGCACCGTCTGGTCGGTACCGGCATTGGCGGTGGGCGCCCGGTTGGCGGGCGGCGTTCCGTTGTTGTACCTGGCAACGAAAAGTTCCTGCCCGAACTCCGTGATCAGGGTCGTCTCGTTTTGTTCGCCGGCGCCAAAGGTCAGTCTCGCGGTGCCGAAGTCGAAAAAGTATCCGGTGATGCTCGTGCCCGCCGGATTGGCGGCCACCCCGAGTGCCGCGGCGGCGAACGCGCCTTTCGCGCTGCGTGCCCACGCGAACGATCCGTTGCTGTTGTATTTCGCCACGAAGGGGTTGGTCGAGCCGCCGGGATCGACCGCGAGCAGAGTTTCGGTGGGCTCGCCGAGCCCAAAGGTCACGGAGGCGACGAATCCGCCGGCGACGTGGATGCCACCAGTGCCGTCCAGGGCGATCGCTGCACCGCCGCCGATACCCAGGCCGGGCGCGTGCCTCGCCCATTCCAGGGCGCCGCCGCTGTCGTAGCGAGCGACGAACATGTCGTTGGAGATGGTCGAGAACGTGATTTCGGTGGGTTCGTTCGCGCCGAACGTCACCGTCCCGTCGATCGTTCCCGTGATCTGGACATGCCCGTCCGCGTCCGCGGCGATTGCCGTGCCGTGGTCGTCGCCGAAATTGCCCGTCCGCTTGGCCCAGAGAAACGCCCCCTCGGCGCCGTACTTGGCCACGAAAATGTCAGTGCTGAACAGGGAGCTGCCGACGAGGATCGTTTGCGTCGCCTCGCCGGGTCCGAAGACGACCGTGCCCGCGAGATCGCCGACGACATAAGTGTTGCCGGCCGCGTCCATCGCGGTACCCGTGCCCACGGCGCTGCCGGGGTTCGCGTCATCACCGACAGCGGTGCCGATCCACACGCGATTGCCGTTCGCGTCGTACCTCGCGGCGAAGAAACCACCCGCGCCGCTTGGTGTACCGAACCCCCCGGTCAGACGGAAGTTGCCGGCGGCGTCGACCGCAATGGCCAGAGCTGTGGCCGCGCTGCCCGGAAGACCCGGCACGAAGTCGGGGCCTCCCTGCCTGGCCCACTCGAAATTACCTGCCGCGTCGTATTTCGCGATGAACATGTCGCCCACGCCGGACACGGGTCCGAACAGCGTGACTCCCGGAAAGACGACGCCGAAACGAAAGCCACCGGCGACATAACTGTTTCCGGCAGCGTCCACCGCGATCGCCTGTCCTTGTGCATCTCCGAGCGCCTGCCGCGCCCACAGCAACGAGCCATGGAGGTCGTACTTGGCGACGAACAGGTTGGGCCCTTCGGTGGTGAGAGTGGTTTCGTTCTCGTCCCCCCGGCCGAAGGTCGCGACGCCGTGGATGCGGCCGGTCACGACCGTGTTGCCGTCGGCATCGACCGCAATCGCCGATCCTTGATGAAAACCGCCGCCACAGAATCCGACACAGGGGCCGCCCGCCTGTTTCGCCCAGTCGAGCGTCTGTGCGTCGGCGCCGGCCGCCTGTGCGACGAGGAGCGCAAGGCAGAAAACCAGCGGGGACGATGTAGGCATTCGCATCGCGCAGCCTCTCGGTCGATTGCCGGTCGGAAGTGGCGATGCATTGTCGGCTCAGGGAAACGGCTGGGATAGTGGTGCGATCACCCGTTTCACCGCGCACGATCACCCGGTCAGATTTCGTCTTTGTGCTGGATCGCGAAGCGGCTCAACACGTGATTGCCGTGGATGTCGAGCTTGTGGCAGATGTTCAGGCGGTGCGCGTCGACGGTCTTCGGCGCAATCCCCATCTCGTGCGCAATCTCCTTGCTGGTCTTGTCCTGCGCGATGCGCAGGAGGATGGCGCGCTCGTGCGGCGTCAGGAGGCGCAATCCCGGGATGGCTTCCGACAATTTCTCGACGCGCCGCATCCTAGCGGCGAGGTAGGTGGCCATCGCGGGGCTCGCGTACATCTGACCCGCGTACACCGCCTGGACGCAGCGCCGGATCTCGGACGCGGTACAGTCCTTCAGGAGGTAGCCCTTGACGTCGCTGCGCAGCGCTTCCTCGAACATCTCCTCGTCGTCGCAGATGGTCAGGAAGATGAGCTCGATGCGGATCTGCGCCTGCCTGATGCGCCGGGCGAGCGCGCAGCCGTCAATCTCGGGCAGGCCGATGTCGAGGACCGCGACGTCGGGCCTCAGCGAGCGCACGCGGTCGAACGCGGCCGCCCCATCGCTGGCCTCGGCGACGACCCGGACCCCGGGCTGCGACTCGAGGGCGCGGCGCAGGCCGTCGCGGAAAAACGGATGGTCTTCGGCAATCACGACGCTGATCTCAGGCGCCATCTCACGAATCCTCGATCCTGAACCTCGCGGTCACCGCCGTCCCGCCGCCGGGTCGCGGCGCCACATCGGCGTCACCGCCGGCCAGCCTGGCCCGCTCCATCATCCCCATGACGCCAAACGTCCTTCGCGCGCCGTCGGCGCCGTTGCCGTTGGTCAAGCCCTGCCCGTCGTCCTCGATCCGCATCTCGACCCGTCCGCCGGCGCGCCGGATCGTGACGCGTGCCTGGCGCGCACGCGAGTGCTTGACGATGTTGCTGACGGCTTCCTGCGCGATTCGGAAGACGTGGATCCCGGCCTCGGGCCGGAAGCAATCGTCGATGTTGGCGATGTCGGTCGCGAATGCGATCTCGCAGGTGCGGCCGACGCGCCGGATCATGCCGTCGATGGTCGCCGACAGGCCGACCTTGTCGAGGTGATAGGGCCGTAGATCGTAGGCGATCTCCCTGAGCTCGGCGCTCGTCTTCTCGGCGAGGAGCCCGATCTCGTGCAACTCCTCCTGCGCCGGATCATTGCCGGCGAGCTTCTCGCTCGTGAGCCGCGCGCGCGTCTTGATGATGGTGAGGTCCTGGCCGAGCACGTCGTGCATGTCGGTCGAGATCCGCCCCCGCTCGTGCTCGAGCGAATCAATCAGCTGCCGGGAAAAGGCCTGCTGCCGGCCGTGCTCGCGGTGCAGTCGCGCGACTCGACGTTGGTACGCGAAGGCGAGCATCGCCACGGATCCTGCAGACGCCAGCGTGAGGAACCACCACGTCTGCCACAGCGGCGGGAAGACGATGATGTCGACGCCCGCCCCGTTGGTGTTCCAGACGCCGTCGTTGTTCGCGGCGATCACCGTGAAGCGATAGCGCCCCGGCGGAACACGGTGATAGACGGCGACGCGCCGATCGCGCGCATCGATCCAGTCTTCGTCCAGGCCGTCGAGCCGGTATCTGAACGCGATCTGTTCCGGGTCGACAAAGCTGGGCGCGGTGTAGCGGATCTCGAAGGCGCTGGTGCCGGCGGGAACCTCGAGGCCCGCGGCGAAGTCGACCGTCTCGCCGCCTCGTCGGACCTCCTCGATGACGACCGGCGGCGCGCTGGTGTTGAGACGAACGGCTTTCGGATCGATCACCACCACTCCGCCCATCGTCGGAAACCAGAGCCGCCCATCGGGCGCCTTCATTCCCGCCGGTTGACGGCCGCCGTTGGCCTCCACACTTTCCAGCCCGTCCTTGGTGCCAAGCGCGACCGTGGTCACCGACGCCTTCGCGCCGTCGGCAACCTCGTTCAAGTCGCGGCGGCTCACGCGGTAGATGCCGCGATTGCACCCGATCCAGAAATGGCCGCTGTCGTCCTCTAGGATCTGAAAGACGCCGTTGTCGTAGAGCCCCTGCTTCTTGGTATAACGCGTCAGGCGTCCGTCCTTGAGCCGGTAAAGGCCGCTGTCGGAGGTGCCGAGCCACAGCACGCCGTCGCCGTCTTCGTAAATGGCGCGCACCTGGTTACCGACCAGGCCGTCGCGCCCCGTGAAGGTGGTGAACACGCCGTCCTTGAAGCGCGTCAAGCCGCGGTACGTGCCGATCCACAGCGCCCCGGCCCGATCCTCGAACAGGGCGGCGACTCGGTCGTGCGAGAGACCGTCGGCGGTGGTGTATCGCGTGACCTCGTCGTGCTGCACCCTGATGAGCCCCCGGTCGGTGGCGAACCACAGGCGGCCCGCGCGATCCCGATGGATCGCCCACGTGTTGCCTTTCAGGAGCCCGCGGCCCTCGTGGTATGTCCGGAACCGACCGTCCTCGAGGTAGCTGACACCAGAAGTGGTGCCGACCCACAGGCGTTCCGATCCGTCTTCGTGAATGGCGGTGACGAGGTTCGAGGGCAATCCGTCAGCAGGCCCGTAGGTCTTCAGTCTCCCGCTCTCTATCCTGGTCAGGCCTCCGCCCCAGGTGCCGATCCAGACTGCCCCGCGCCGGGTTCGAAGAATCGAGAACACCAGGTTGGACGACAAACCGTCGCGCTCCGCATGCGTCGTCACCGTGACGTCGCGCATGCGGTACAGATCCTGGAGCCCCGCGCTGAACCACAAGTCGCCGTTGCGGCCTTCGACGAATGCTCCAGGCACGACGGCGACCGGCAGTTGTCGAGCGCGATGCCGCGTCGTTCTGTCCCACGTGACTTGGACGATGCCGGCATTGCTCGTGTGAACAAGCAGCTTGCCGGCCCCGTCGGTGAGGACCGCGGTCACCTTCGATCCATCTGGCAGGTCGCGCCCGACCATCAACGTTCGAACCTGCCCGTTGACCAGGCAGTGGAGACCTGCGGCATCCTGGCTCCACCAGACGTCGTGACCGCCTTCGTAACCCGTCTGCAGCTGCGGGAGGAACCTGTCGTGGGGAGCCACGCGGTGCTCGAGATCGCCCGGACGATAGTTGACGAACCGCGTCCGGTCGAATTTCGTGACGACGCCACCGGCCCAGGTGATCCACAGGTTGCGCCCGCTGTCTTCATCGATGCGCAGCGCCTCGGTACGCGGTAGTCCGGGCGATGCGTCGTAGGTCGTGAACCGGCCACCCTGATAGCGGAGCAGCATGCCGTCTTCGGTGCCCGCCCACAGCGTCCCTTCGCTGTCTTCGCGCAGCGCTCTCACGCGCTGGCTTCGGATGCCTTCGATCTCGGTGTCAAATACGACAAAGCGCAAACCGTCGAAGCGCACCAGCCCGCCGAAGGTCGCCAGCCACAGATACCCGTCGCGAGTCTGGACGATGTCGTTGATGGTGTTCTGCGGCAGGCCGTTCTCGGTCGTCCAGCGGTCGAACTGCGGCTGTGCCGTGGCGTCGCCCGCCACGAGCCAGATGATGGCCAGTAAAACGACAGAGCGATGAAGGCTGGGCTTCACCGGAGTGCGGCTGTCAATCGGTGGATGAACGGGTCGCCGCGATTATGACGCCGCTCGAAGGGCTGTCAAGGCTCGCCGTTTCTTCGCGAGCTCATCCTTGCGAATTGATCGCGGCGACTCGCTGACGGTCGATCTTCCGGTTCACTACTACGAACCAGGAGGTCGCAAGTTCGAGTCTTGCTGGGCGCACTCTAAATCGTTCGTGCCGAACGATTTAAAAAAGAAGAAAGAAAAAAGTGCACAATCTTGGCGGGCGCCGTAGGGCCGGTGTCGGTTTCGCAGAATGCCATGAGAGTCTGCCCCAGATGCACCCTGTTCAATCCTGACACCGCTGTGCGGTGCGACTGCGGCTTTGACTTCTCAACCGCGTCTCTTGCCACCGTGCGGCAAGAGCTTGCCGAGTCACAACGGCTGGCAGTCCGAGGTGCGGTTCGGGGTCTGCTTCTCGGGATTGGAGCGGTCGCATTCTCTCTCGTCAGCAGAACGACCATAGGCACAAGTGGAGATTCACCATACTACTTGCTCGTCGGACTCGCCGGTTTTGCGCTGGCGGGACGCTCGCTGACGCGCATGCTGGACATCAGAAAATACAGGAAGAATGCTGAGGCTGCGCAAGGTCGGTGAGTTCACCTTTCAGGCGCATACAGCACTCTCTCGTGCCAGCTATACGATTCGACCACACCCTTTGAGCAGTTCACCTTCGTCGGCCGCGTCCAACGGTTTCGTATGACGCGTTCGTTCACGATGTAGATTTCCTCTCGTATCTCAGCATCGATCGCGCGCCGGTCGAACGGCCCGCAGACGGTCTTCAGTGTTCCATCCCCGAGGAACGCATTCTTCCTGGCATCCCACACGAACGTCGTCTGACCGTAGACGGAACCGTCAACATTCGTCCACGTCGATGACACAGAACCATCATCGTCCTGGAAGAGCCCAATGCTTCCGTTCGTGTTGATGTAGAACTTGGCCAGCCGGGGAATGGCGCTGATCGGGGTCGCCGTGCTCCCAGCCTCGCTGACGGCAGTCGTGTCGGTTGCCGGATGTTTCACCGCGAGCTCCGCCAACGTCATCTTCGGCGTCGTCGCCAACATGCCTCGAATGTAGTTCACCGGGACGGCGAAGTTCAGGTTTTCGCCGCCCTTCATTTTATAGGTGGTGATGCCGATCAGATCACCGCGACTGTCGAACAACCCCCCGCCGCTGCTGCCGGTCGAGATCGCTGCGCTCGTCTGAATGACGCTGTAACCTTCACCGGAATCTCTGAGACCGCTGACGATGCCGTTGGAGAAGGTGAGCTCGAGCCCCTTTGGCGCACCGATCGCATACACGGTATTGCCGACCGAGAGTTCGTCGCTGTCGCCCAACGCTGATGCCGGGAGCTTGAAGGCTTTGACCTTGAGCAAGACGAGATCTTTGCGCGCGTCAACCGCCACGACCTCGACGTCGTCATAGGCGTCGTGGCTGGCCAACGTCACGGTCGCTGTCAAATCGCCCCGAACCACATGAAGGTTCGTCGCGATGACACCGCTCGGGTCCACGATGACTCCAGACCCGAAGCCGGAGGGCGTGGTGATGGTCACCACCGCCGCGCTGGCCTTTTTGAAGACGCCGGTTGCGTCGAGCGGATCGCCGGCTTTCATGTCCGTCTGCGCTGAAACGCTCACGACGCTCGCTAACAGAAGTCCGACCGCGCCAGGCGTTCGCAGCATGAGTCCTCCCAGATGACGGAACCGGTGTATCTCGAAAGCGAAAGAGTGTGCCGGGGGCGAATCACTCGACACCGCCGAAGCGACCGGAACTGCGAGGACAAATTCGTCCGTCATCGAGAGCTGAGCAATGGCGATGCCCACGGCGTCCGACGAAAATGGACCGAGATCCTTGATTTTGCTGCCAGAACGTGGACTTAGTTCGCTGCCTTGGGGCCTTTTGGTGGTGATTCGAGCGGCTTCCCGACGGGTTCAGTGGGCCTCCGGGCGTTGGTCAATATTGAACATCCTCCAGATCGTTTGTCTGATTAGATGATCGTTGATGGGGGCGGAGCGCACTCGGACGGCTTCACGCCGCCGCAGGGAGAATGAGCGATGGCCAAGATTACGGTTTCAAATCAGATCGACGCGCCCGTCGCCGAGGTGTTCGGGCGCTTTACCGATCTCGACGGGAGCGCGACGCGGGTGTCAGGCATCAAGGCGATTGAGATGTTGACGACGGGGCCGTTCGGACCCGGGACGCGGTGGCGTGAGACGCGCGAGGTGCTCGGCCAGCTCGATACCGCGGAGATGGAAGTCACCGCCTACGAACGGAACCGGACCTACACGATCACGCACCACAAGCTCGCCGCGAAGATCGACACGGTGTTTACGTTTGAGGCGCTCAACGGCGGCACGCGCGTGAACGTCGAGCTCTGCCTCACAGGACCGGGCCTGCCTCCGGGTCTGCTCGCGCCCATCGAATGGGCGATTGCCAGCACGGTGCGGGACGTGCTCAGCCAGGATCTCGCCGACCTGAAACGAACGATTTAGCTCGCGTCTCCTCATTCGCGTCGATGAACTTGCGGCCGGCGGCGGTTGATGCGATCGTGTGCGGCGCGGCTGAAGCCCGCCACCCATGTTCGAACGATTCACCGAATCCGCACGGCGCGCGCTCTTCTTCGCGCGGGTCGAGACCACCCAGCTGGGTGCCACCTCGATCGAAACGGAGCACATCCTCCTCGGCCTGACGCGCGACATGAAGGGCCTCGTTGCGCGAATCCTTGCGCTGTCGGAGGTGTCGGCGGCCGGCATTCGGGAGGAGATCCGGGGCCAGGCCGTCTTCCAGGAGAGCATCCCTTCGTCCCAGGAGGTACCGTTCTCCGCGGAGACGAAGCGGATCCTTCAACGTGCCGCCGAGGAAGCGGATCGGCTGAAGCACGGCTACATCGGGACGGAACACCTGCTGCTCGGCGTGCTGCGCGAGGACACGTCGATGGCGGCGTCAATCCTCACCGCACGCGGCCTCCGGCTGGACGAGGTCCGGAACACGATCGTGAGGCTGCTTGGTGAATCGCCCACGGCGCTGGACACTTCGAGCCGCGCCGAGACATCCGAACGCATCGAGGAGCTTCGGCTGCTGGTCCAGGCACTGGTGCGGCTGCCGTCAGGGAGCAACGAGGCGCGCGATTTGGCGAAGGGGATCGATGATCGCCTGGCCGTCTTGAAACGGATCCTGGGCGGGTCAACGAGAGGTGGTTCGCATGAACCGGCGTGACGCGCTGAAAACGCTGATCGTGGTCCTGTCCTCGTCACCTGCCCTGGCGGCCAGGAGTTCCGTCGCCACCTTGATCGGCACGGGTTCAGCAGGGTATTCCGATCGGCAGGTCAACAATCCCTACGGGCTGGTGATCGGACCAGATCGCGCACTCTTCTTTTGCGACCTGGACAATCAACGCATCCGGCGACTCGACCTGAAGACGCGCCGCACGACGACCGTGGCGGGGAACGGCCAGAAGGGGTACGCCGGTGACGGCGGCCCGGCCACCGAGGCGTCGTTGAACATGCCGCACGAGATCCAGTTCGATGCGGCCGGCAACCTGTACATCGCCGAACGCGACAACCATGTCGTTCGGAAGGTTGAGGCGAAGACCGGCGTGATCTCCACGTTCGCCGGAACGGGAAGCCCGGGGTTCTCCGGAGACGGAGGCGCGGCCAAGAGCGCACAGCTGCGCCAGCCCCACAGCATTGCCGTCGATCCCTATCGGCCGCGGCTGCTCATCTGCGACATCGGCAACCACCGCGTTCGCGAAGTCAATCTGGCGACGGGCGTCATCGACACGTTCGGCGGCACCGGCGAGCGACAAGCGACGCCGGATGGCGCGCGGGTGAGCGGGACACCCCTCAACGGCCCGAGGACCATCGCGTTCGATCGCGCCGGGCATCTCTACCTCGCACTCCGGGAAGGCAATGCGATCTACCGCGTGGACGCCAGGACGCAGACGCTGCATCATGTCGCCGGCACGGGCGAGCAAGGCTATTCGGGTGACGGCGGTCAGGCCCGCGCGGCGAAGCTGGCCGGGCCCAAAGGCCTGGCATGGTCGCGCGGCTCGCTCTACGTGGCCGACACCGAAAGTCATGTGATTCGCAAGGTTGATCTCACGACAGGCATCATCCGGACCGTGCTCGGCACCGGGCAACGCGGTGACGGCCCGGAACCCGATCCCCTCAGATGCGCGCTTTCACGGCCGCACGGTGTGCTGGTTGACGGCCGCGGCGTGCTGTACGTCGGCGACAGCGAAGCGCACCGCATCCGGACGGTCGCGTGAGCACACGGCCTTTTGCTGCTCCGGTCGCCACGGGGTTGTGCGATCATGTCGCCTCGTCCTTCGGCGCTCGAAAGGAACGGTCATGAAAATCTTCATTGGCGTCTGGTGTGCGCTGATCGTGGCGGTCCTGACGAGCGCTCGCCCCGACGCGGCCACCACGTCATGCGAGGGCCTGACCTCGTTGACGCTGGCCAACACGACCGTGACGCTGGCGCGCCCGGTCGATGCCGGCGCGTTTACCCCGGCCGACCCTGCTGGCGGCGGCGCGCAGCCGCTCAACGCCCCGCGCGCGTTTTGCCGGGTGGCCGCCACGCTCAAGCCGTCCAGCGACTCCGACATCAAGGTCGAGGTCTGGATGCCGGCCGCGAACTGGAATGGAAAGTTCCAGGCCGTCGGCAACGGCGCGTTCAACGGCACGATCGCCTACCCGGCGATGATGACCGCGCTCGGCCGTGGCTACGCGACCGCGTCCACCGACACCGGCCACGTCGGCGGCGGTGCGAGCTTCGCCGTGGGGCATCCGG
>Ga0105249_10005295_pt1 | contig 11141 bp, 6 predicted proteins | sample KBSS44metaG_FD_81522 | JGI IMG/M metagenome (GOLD analysis project Ga0105249, IMG submission 81522) | Switchgrass rhizosphere microbial communities from Kellogg Biological Station, Michigan, USA - KBS S4-4 metaG | ecosystem: Host-associated > Plants > Roots > Rhizosphere > Soil | place...
CTTGTATACTGTTTGTTTCAAGTGTTACATAGCCCCAGCCTGCAGCCAATAATCTTTCTTGTGGTGTCAGTTCTTCGTCAGGTTTTGGTGGTGCAAAAAAATTAGGAGCTGGAAGCCTTGTGATTGGCTGATATGCCGGATATTTTTCAAAAATTGCTTTCAGGCCTGGATCATTCTTTATCATCAGCTCTTTATAAGCTGTATTTATTTTTTCCATTTCTTCAGGCGAAGGCTGTGCAGGCGCAGGAAAAGAAGGACGTCCACTAAACATCATCAACACAGGAGCCGGGCCTTTTACATTTGTGGGCACTACAAGCATCATATTAATATCAACATTGATCAATGGATATTCGCTATTGTCAACATGGCCAACAAGCATTTTAACAATAACAGGAATACGATTTACAAATTCTCTATCGATTATTTTTACACTCCATATTACTCTCGGGATATTTTTTGGTAAACGACCATACACTTCTCTTTCAAATTCTTCAACAATCTCCGGACGACGTTGCTTCCACCATGTATCTGCGTCGGTTACTTTTTTCCCATTCTTTAATGTGAGTATATCCGGTAATTGAGGACAAGGATTTGCAAGTGATTCATCATAGTTTGCATGATTAGGATCGTTTTCATTGCCACTAAAACCAGGTCTTAGTTTCTTAATACCTAACTGTTGCTTTATATTATCATGATCCTGCTGTGTGGTAAATGTTGTGAGACGGGGATATTTGCTGCTATCAATCTTTTCAGTCTGTGCGAATGAATGAAGTGTGCTCGTGATGAAGAGGAAAAGGATTATTTTTTTCATATGTATAAATGAGTTTTTGACCTCAATGATCATTTTGATTTTTAGAATAGATCCTGTACAGTCCCGCTCCATGTGGTTTTAGGGAAATAGAAAACGCAGTATTAAAGACACCGAGTTTTTTCTGTGTCCACAGATCTTTGATGCTACCGGAGGAATTGATGCCGATGCTTTTTAAATCCACTTCAATTGTTTCTTCCTTTTCAGAAGTATTGAAGAGAGCCAGAAATTTATCGCCTGTTCTTGCATCTTCAGCGATCCATGCAATCTTATCGCCATCATGAAATAGCTCACGATTATTTATACTTTGTTTAAGCACATAGAGCACATCAGTATTGGTCAATAATGATAAAGTAAACGGATCATTATCCGGTAAGTGTCCGCCAAACATTAACGGTGAACGAAAGATGCACCATAATGTCATCATTGTATACTGTTCATCCTTTGTGAGCAGTGTCATCCGGTCATTACCCCGTTCTGCACGAATGCCGATATGCCCAAGCGGAAGCATGTCACCATCAGGCCATGCGCCTTCTTCCCGATAGCCATTCCATCTTCTGAATATCTCAAAATGTTCTTTAACATCACTCCATTTATCCCACACGTCATTAATGGTACGCCACATGTTGGCGTGTTGCTGCACATGTTTTGCATATTGCACAGGCGTTTCACCGGGAGAAGTGCTCAAAACCATTTTGCGGCCAGAAACATCAATCGCCTTACGAATCATTTCCACTTCACCGGAATGATAAACCGGTGCTGACAGATCATCCACCTTAACAAAATCTATTCCCCATGATGCGTACAATTTAAAAATTGAATTATAATATTCCTGGGCACCTTTCTTTTCCGCTTCGATAGTGTACATATCCTTTAACCATTTGCACTGATCTTTCTCCGAATAAATATCTTTGGCGGTCACACTCGTGCCCAGAACAGGCAGTTCCTGTTTTACCGCGGTAACAGGCACGCCTCTCATGATGTGGATGCCTAATTTTAATCCTTTACTATGAATGTAATCAGCAAGCGGTTTAAAACCTTTACCATCAGCTGAAGAAGGAAAACGTTCCATTGCAGGAATAAAACGGCCATATTTATCCATTGAAAACTTAGGGTCCTTTTCATTATAGCCTTGTGCTTTGTCGTTAGCTACATACCATCGTATGTCTATTACAATATATTCCCAGTCATATTTTTTTAGATACCTGCTCATATAATCAGCATTAGCTTTTACTTCTGCTTCAGTCACGGTAGGACCAAAACAATCCCAGCTGTTCCATCCCATGGGAGGCGTGGATGCCCAGGAATGAAAATCTGTTCCCGACTTTTTCGTTTGTGATAAAGCAACATTCAAAGCAGTGCTTAAAAGAATTACAGCACACAGAACTATAAGCGATCTTTTTTTCATTCTTTACTTTTAGTTAAGAATTTGGAGATTGCAATATTCAATGCTCAACGATCGGTTCGAAATGGCGAAGCAGGCAACCCTTCTTTATTATATAAGTTTGGATTTACAGGATCATCAGCCCACGCATATCTTACATACATAGGATTGGCTATGTCATCATTCCATACAATTATTTTATCACCTTCAATTTTAGCTTTTGCCCAAACAAATTTTTTATCAGCGCCTGCAATGGCAAATTCACTAAGCTCTTCGCCGTCATTTGTTATTAAGCCGGAACCGGTATTTGTAAAACTGATAATGATTTTATTGCCTTCAATTGTTGAGGATTGATAAAGAGGGCCGGAATAAACCAGGTTTTCATTATAAACAATTTTCATAGCAGCTAATGCCAATCGTTCACCCACATCTTTTTTGTTGTCAGGATGAATATCATTCCATTCACCCAGGTCAATAGCAACGGCCATTGCTGCGTTTGGAACTGATAAAGATTTTAATTGCGATTCACGCAACAATGCCCAGTTACTTTCTGATGGCAAATAATTATAATCCATATAACCGGGGAGCTGTACATATAAAAATGGAAGATCGCCCTTCTTCCATTTATTACGCCAATCCATAATCTGCGCCGGTTGAAGCTTTGCATATTCTTCCGCTCTTCCTGTGTTTGCTTCGCCCTGGTACCAGAGAAATCCCCTGATCGAATAATTAATGACCGGTGCAACCATTGCATTGTATAATGCCGAGGGTTGATTTTGCGAAGAGATTCCACCACCACCAAAACCGCTTCCCGGTTCAAATGCTTCTCCTACTTTATATTGCCAGTAACCTTTCAGATCGATTGTGTCTTTACCTGCAAACAGGTAGTAAGGTTTATCCGGAACAAAGCCGCCTTTGCCTGCAGTATTCGTGACTTTTATTACAAAAATATTTTTACCGGTTTTTAGAAGACCGGCAGGTACACTATACCTTCGTTGGGGATATTGATAAGTTGTACTGCCCACCTGCTTGCCATTTATATATAATACATCGGCATCAACGATCCTTCCGAAGAAAACTCTTGCAGGCAAACCGGTCATCGAAGCAGGCATATTAATTTCTTTCCTGTACCAAACCACGCCGTTAAGATCTTTAAGACCCTGGTCTTCCCAATACCCGGGAATATTTATTGTTCTCCATTCTTTCGGAACATAGGAGATATCATACCATGGCTCAGGTCCGGTTAGCCCTTTATCTTTTGGTATTGCTCTGCTTGTGTTGCCGGATCTTCCTGCAAAACTATTTACATAAGCTGTGTCTTTATTTTTTTGAATAGTAGTTTGCAAAGCAGGAAAGTCTTTCAATCCTTCTTCGCTTGTCCATGCTTCAATGGGAGTACCACCCACACTCGCATTGATCAAACCGACCGGCACATGGTATTTGTCATAAATTTTTAAAGCAAAAAAATAAGCGACTGCCGAGAAAGGTCTTACCTCTTCACCGACTGCGGGTTTCCAATAACCTGCTGGCAGATCATCTTGCGGGCCCTGTAAATTAGTAAGTGTTGGTATCCAGAAATGTCTTATTTGTGGATTGTTTGCTTCAGCAATATCTTTTGCATAAGTAACATCATGGATATTCATTTGATGCACCATATTTGACTGGCCACTGCAAAACCAAACATCACCAATCAAAATATCTTTTAATAGGGTTTTATTACGACCAGTGATTTCCATTGTATAAGGCCCGCCGGCTTTCATAGGTGATAATTGTATCAACCATTTGCCATCTGCACCGGTTGTTGTTTTATAATTCTTATTATTGAATTTCACAGTGATCTTTTCATTCTTCGATGCCCACCCCCAAATATTTATTTTGACATCTCTTTGCAGTATCATACTATCACGTACAAGACGTGGAAGTCTTATTTGCCCATATCCTGAATATAGATGTGCACATGTGACAGCGACCATTACAATTGCCCTGAGCATTTTTATTTTAATTGAGTATTACTTACAAATGCGATCTTCTTACTATCGGGCGACCAGGATGGCACATTAATAGTTCCCTGCCCACCATACACATAAGCAATCGTTTTGGATGGGCCCCCACCCGTCGGCATTAAGCGCAGGTAAACTTTTTTATAAAATGGATGATCAGCCGGATCTGTTTCTTTCGGAAAAGAAATATACACGATCCATTTTCTGTCGGGTGATAGGTGAGGAAACCAATCATTATATTCATCAAAGGTTATTTGCTCCGGGTCACTGCCATCGGGCTTCATCCGCCAGATCTTCATGGTTCCTGTTCTCACTGAATTAAAATAGATCCATTTGCCATCCGGTGTGCATTCAGCTCCATCGTCAAGAGTAGGCAGGTTTGTTAGCGGTGTTTCTTTTTTACCAGCGATATCTATTGACCAGATGTCAAATTGATTTTTCCGTTGACCGGTAAAAATTAATTTTTTCCCATCCGGCGACCAACTATGTAAATACGAATGTCCCGATTCCGGAGACGTGATTTGCACCGGTTTGTCAGCGCCTGTTACCGGTAGAATAAAAATTGTAGAAATTCTTTTTTCTCCTGTATGATTGCTGATGGCAATTTGTTTTCCGTCGAATGAGAGTACATGGTCATTGTTATTCTGGTTTGCAAAACCCGTATTCAGTTTGGCAACAGAATTATTTGCCAGGTCATACTTATATAGTAAACCTTCTGAATTATAGATAAGGTATTTACCATCCTTTGTCCAGTTAGGCGCTTGTAATGAATTCGTGGCGCTATACAAGATCTTTCGCTGACCAGTAAATACATCCATTACCTCCAGGTGACTGCCGATATAATCACGATAGGGCCGGAAATCTTTTGCAGCAGGAATAATGATGCGAACATTGCTGAATACAGCTTGTTCAATCACATTTTCATTATGTGAACAAATGAAAAGACCGGCATATATTTCATCATTCAGTACAAGCTCTTTGGTTACGGATTTATAATTTTCTCCTTGCGTAGCGGCAGAAAAAATAAAAATATTTCCAATCCGCTGCAGTTCGATATGAACCGGTTTATTGGATGCTATTGTTACCTCCTCTGTTTGAGCTGTATCTGATCTTCTGAATTGTAATGATGACAGGCCATCTCCATGCACGCAGGCATCGGCATAAGCTGAATTGGCAGTAAGTTCATTTCTTGCCATCACCCCGATCTTACGATGAGCCTCCGTTCCCATGCCGATAAACCGAATGGAGGCACTGATCATAAAGTCGCCTTTTATCTTTTTCCAGAGAAAACGGAATTGGTCATTATTGCCCCACATATTTTTACCTCCGCAGGCCATTGTGTATTCCTGTGTTTCGGAATTGTAATTGGCAAAGCCTTTTTTAATTGGGCTTCCCACATCTTCATTACCATCAAACATCCCGGTCTTTTGCTGCGCATACACGGAGCCAGCACCTATAAATAACAAATAAGACAGGGCCAATAATTTTTTCATACGCAATTTTTATCGGGTTATCAATTTCTCCATTGAAATGCAAAATATTCACATTGTTCTTTACCGGTATTTTTCAAATTATGCACTACGCCGGATGAAAGAAATATTACATCCCCGGCTGATGCTTTGTACAAAACGCCGGCAATATTCATTTCTATATCACCCCGGGTTATCAATATCATCTCTTCCTGTATATGTGTATGCGGCGCATGACTTACAGAATCTGCATTCAATGCCGTTGTGTGCATTTCAAATTGGGTAAGTTGTGAGGTGGCCCTGTTAAAAAAATCTCTTCGATATCCTTTACCAGTGTTTTTTGTTTTCAGATCATTCAGGTCGAGCATAAAAGAACCACCAGATTGTTTTGCTCTCTCAAGATCCATTGGCAGTTTGCTCTTATATTTTAAAATATAATAAGTTGCTTCCGTATTACCTGCATTCTCAATTCCATGTTCATCACCGGGCATAGCAAATGCAATACTGCCCGGGCCTAAAATTTTACTTAACCCTCCAATTGTAATTCTTACCTGGCCTTCTTTAACGATCATCAGTTCTTCCTGGTCAGTATGAACATGCGGCAGATGCGGGGCTTTGCCGGGTTCTAAGGTGGAAGCATGAATTTCAAAATAGCTCAATGCAAATGTTTTTCCTTCGAGTACCTGCCTTCTGAGTCGTGTGTCTTCTTTCTTAGCTTCAAGCTTGTTCCAGTAATATACATTTGAAAGCAGGGAATCTCCGTTAGAGGTCCCTTGTACATTTTTTTGAGCCGGCACTATTGAAGGCAGCAACAGCAAGAATAATATGACTAACCTTGATATCATATATCCGGTTATTAAAAGTTATTTCAATTCCAGGACAACCACACTGAATGGTGGCAATTTTACTTCAAGCCTGTTAGCATTTAGTTTGGCGTCAGTAAATGTAACGGGCGCAATTGTATTTGGTTTTTCAAAACTGTTATAATTCTGTAACCGGTCTGATTTTAATATTCTCCCGCTTATAGTTTTATATTCTGCTCCACTGATATTTATTGAAATGGTTTGCGGATTCTTTGAATCAATATTTACCAATGAAATATGTGTAACCCCATTTTTATCTTTTGATGCAGAAGCTGAAATGGCATTAAGTGTATCTTTTCCCAGGATATATTTATTGCTACTTACTTCGACGGGAAGCATCGTTGCATCCTGGTGTACGTTGTACATTTCCATTACATGATAAGTAGGCGTGAGAACTATTTTTTCTTCTTTGGTTAATATCACAGCTTGGAGTACATTAATAGTTTGAGCAAGATTAGCCATCTTCACTCTATCACAATGATTATTAAAAATATTTAATGTGGCTCCTGCGAGCATTGCATCCCGCATGGTGTTCTGTTGAAATAAGAAAGCGCCATTTGTTCCGGGTTCCACATCGTACCACCCTCCCCATTCATCAACGGCCAATGCTTTTTTCTTTTGCGGATCATATTTATCCATAATCTCACTATGCTTTGTTACCAATTCTTCCATTTGCAAAGCTCTTTTCATAGTTGTGAAATATTCTTCTTCAGAAAAATTAGTAGCAGAGCCTTTTTTGCTCCAATTGATCACTGAGTAATGATGTAATCCCAATGCATCATACATCCCTGCCGGCAATTCTTTCATCAATATTTCTGTCCAATGATAATCTGCGTCAGATGCACCTGACGCGATACGATATATTCTGTCACTGTTATTCCAATTGGTCATGAAGGTCGCATACTGCCGATACACGTTTGCATAGTATTCCACTTTCATATTGCCGCCACAACCCCATGCTTCATTACCCAATCCCCAATATTTTACATACCATGGACTGGGTCTTCCGTTTGCCTGCCTGAAATCTGTCATCGGGCTGCTTCCATTCGGATGAGTTGTGTATTTAACCCAGTCTGAAAGTTCCTGTGGTGTGCCGCTTCCTACATTGCCGCTTAAATAAGGTTCTGCGCCAAGCAGCTCGCACATATTTAAAAATTCGTTGGTACCAAAACTATTATCTTCTTTTACATTTCCCCACCAAACATTCAGCATGGATGGTCTTTGTTTTTTAGGACCAACACCATCTTTCCAATGATAGGTGTCTGCAAAACATCCGCCCGGCCAGCGCAATACAGGTACTTTTAATTTTTTCAATGCGTCAATCACATCAAGCCTCACCCCGTCTTTATGAGGAATAGTTTTATTGGTATCGCCAACATAAAATCCCCCATAAATGCAATGACCCAAATGCTCGGCAAAATGACCGTAGATATTTTTATTAATAATATCTTTTCCTTTGTCTGCATTCAATATAATTGTGTTTTGTGCCGACAAAAATTTTGTACTGGTCAACCCAATTAAAAGAAGTAGTTTTTTCATAAACTGTTTTTATAAAATTGAAATGTTCCCGGTTATTACGTTGCTTGTTGTTTTATTCTTTACCCCCGGCTGACCACCGCCCACACTGATCGTCAATTTATCTCCCGGCTGATACATTTGTCCCTTTTCATCCACTAAGGATAATTGCTCAGGAGTCAGCTCAAATTTTATGATCTTAGTTTCACCTGCTTTTAAATTAATTCTTTGAAAACTTTTCAATGCTCTTATCGGTGCTTTAGTGTTCACACCCTGGTGTGATATATATAACTGCACCACTTCCTCTCCATTTATCTTGCCTGTATTAGTGACCCGGGCACTTATAATAATGCTTTTATTTTTTGCTGAGCTTGCCGGAATTTTCAGCATGTCATATTTAAATGTTGTGTAACTCAATCCAAAACCAAAAGGATACAAAGCATCTCCTTTAAAGTAACGATAAGTCCGGTTGGTCATATCATAGCTTTTAAAATCAGGCAGATCGCTATCACTTTTATAAAATGTAACGGGTAATCTTCCTGCGGGATTATAATCACCAAAGAGTACATCAGCAATTGCAGTGCCTGCGCTTTGGCCACCATACCACGCATTAATAATAGCAGGAATATTTTCATCTTCCCAGGGAATTGCAATGGCGCTTCCTGTCATCATTACAAATACAACAGGTTTTCCTGTTGATCTCAACGCTTTCATTAATTCAGTTTGTACAGCAGGTAATAAAATAGTTGTTCGGTCGCCGCCATTAAAACCGGGAAAGTCAACTCTCATCTCTTCACCTTCCAGTTGAGGAGAAATGCCTCCTGCATATATAATGACGTCTACATCTTTAATACGATTGGCTAATGCAGTGAAATTTGTTTTCTCAAAATTTCCTGCTCTTAATCTAACATTCGCTTTTCCTTCTCCCTGCCAGTATTCCAACACAATTTTATAAACTGAATCCTTCTTCGTTTGTAGTTTATAAGTCCGGGCACCCCAGCGATTTCGTTGCCAGGCATTCAATGCTTCTTTATCATTTATTAAAAAACGGTAGCCATCATCGGCTTCAACTTCAAATGTTATATCTCCATCCTTATTGGCGGTAAAGTTGGTTGTATATCGTGCAGAGAAATTATTGGCTCTTATATTTTCAATAACAATTTGACCTTCCTGCCAAAAATTGTCAACTTTATTTTCTATTCTCACAACCGGTCTCTCCTTCAACTCAGGGTTATTAAAATATTCGGCCTTGAATCCCTGCTTGCCATCCAGGTTATATTGGCCGCTCACATCTGTATAAGCCAGCAAGGTATCGTTCGTGAAGTTTATAGCTTTTTCATAAATAACTTCAACATCATTATCCAATTTATTTTTTATTCCCTGTAATGCAGTAACAACCTCTGACGGGATACCATTATAATTTCCCAACACAGAAATACTGTTATCTGCATTAGGTCCCAGCACTGCGATCTTTTTTATTTTTTTACCCAATGGCAAAGTATTGTTTTCATTTTTTAGTAAAACAATACTTTGCCGGGCTATTTTCAAAGCAAGAGCTTTATGTTCAGATGCTTCCAGGGCCGATGCTGGTGTTTGAGCATATTTTACCATGGATGGAGGATCAAACATGCCTAAACGATAACGGATCATAAATAACCTTCTTAGGGAAACATCCAATTGTTCCTCTTTGATCAGACCGCTCTTCACACCATTATATAAAGTATAATAAACTGAAGTGCCGCATTCAATATCAGTACCATGCATCACACCATCAACTGCAGCAGTAGCAGAGTCCTTATGTGTTTTATGATATTTAAAAAAATCATCGATTGCCCAGCAGTCACTTGTCACATAACCTGTAAATTTCCATTGCTTACGCAAAATATCATTCATCAGCAGATCATTTGCACAACAAGGCTGTGTGTTCACAGCATTGTAAGCACACATTACACCTGCAACATTTGCTTTTGTCACCAGCTCTCTGAATGCAGGCAAATAGGTATCCCACAGGTCATAAGTTGAAGGATTGAAATTATCGACGTGTCTTGATGGCTCAGGCCCGCTATGCACTGCAAAATGTTTGGCACATGCTGCAGCCTTTAAATATTTTGGATCATCGCCTTGTAAGCCGTGAACAAACGCACGGGCCAGCATTGCAGTTAAGAAAGGATCTTCACCATAGGTTTCCTGGCCGCGACCCCAGCGAGGGTCACGAAAGATGTTGATATTCGGTGTCCAGTAAGTCAACCCCAAATATCTTTCTTTTGTTCTTCCCTGTTCGATCGCTTTGTTATGAATAGCTCTTCCTTCTAATGCTGAGTAGTCAGCCATTTGATACAATGAATTGGTGTCCCATGTTGCGGCCATTGCAATTGCCTGTGGATAGGATGTTACTTTGAATGGAGTTCTTGCGACACCGTGCAATGTTTCGTTCCACCAATCATAAGCAAGTATTCCCAATCTTGGTATGGCCGGTGTTGCATTCAACATCTGCTTTACTTTTTCTTCCAATGTTAAACGGCTCACGACATCGTTCACTCTTTGTTCAATGGGCAATGAGGGGTCCCACATGGGGAATGACTTATAATCCTGTGCGCATACACTGAATGAAAAAAATAATAAAGCAATCGAAAGAGTTTTTTTCATTGAGATCGTTATTTATTTAGTTATCACTGATCCATTATATCTGCGTCATCCGTGTTCTTATTTCTGAGCAGTAATTGTCTGTATCGAGCCGTCCTCATTAAATTTCAACTCCGTCACCTTCACGTTTCTTAAATGTGTCTTGCCACTCAACTGCGTATCATGATAAAACAAATACCACTTACCATTGAAGTCAATAATTGAATGATGATTGGTCCATCCTTCAACAGGGTTTAATAATACTCCCTGGTAAGTGAATGGCCCGTAAGGATTATCTCCGGTTGCGTAACACAAGAAATGCGTATCACCCGTTGAATACGTAAAATAATATTTGCCATTGCGTTTGAATACCCATGCTGCTTCAAAAAATCTTTTATCATTATCTTTTTCGCCAAATTCTTTTCCATCTTTATCAAGCAGCTTTATTTCTTTGACGGGCTCAGTAAAACTTTTCATATC
>Ga0105249_10005298_pt1 | contig 11138 bp, 4 predicted proteins | sample KBSS44metaG_FD_81522 | JGI IMG/M metagenome (GOLD analysis project Ga0105249, IMG submission 81522) | Switchgrass rhizosphere microbial communities from Kellogg Biological Station, Michigan, USA - KBS S4-4 metaG | ecosystem: Host-associated > Plants > Roots > Rhizosphere > Soil | place...
TCCTGCTACCAGTCCCGAAGCTATTTTTAATATTCATTGGGATGCCGCAGGCAATGGATGTCCCTGTATGACTGTTATTTCATCTTCCATTAATAATGGACCACTGCGGGTGAGTGTTGAAATTTTCAAAGGCATCAATACACAAGGGGTTAATGCGGGACCTAATTATCAGTGGGTGAAAAGCATTGTTGATATTCGTCCCAAACAGACAATTGAAATACAACAATCGACGATGGCTTCTGTATGGAAATACTATCCGGGTTCATATACGCAAAACGGAACAACCTATTCAACAATTGTCTTCTCTGCACCCCGATCCAATGATCAAGCGGTTTACCTTACCATGTATCGTTTAGCAGATCAATATCTTTTGTATGCTGAGGCACTGAACCAAAAAGGTGACCTGGCCAATGCTTTAAAATATTTGAACCTTATACATGTCAGAGCCGGTAACACTGCCTATACTGCTACTGATTTCACCACTACGGCAGCTATGGAAGATGCGATTCTGCTGGAAAGACAATACGAACTATTTGCAGAAGGTAAACGCTGGTTCGATCTTGTTCGTACTGATAAAGTGTACCAAATAATGGATCCTGTTCTGACAAGCAGGCAAATTTTTCTAGGAGCAGCGCCAACTGGATTCGGAATTGATAAAAATGATAAGCGTAAATATTTATGGCCGCTGCATCGAAATGTATTAAATGCGAACCCACTGTTGGTTCAGAATCCGCCCTACACTGAATAATAAGTATGGCAATTGATTGACTAAACTAATTATGCTTTAAAATTTTTTATGAAAAAAATGAATATCAAATCACTCTTAATCTTCTTTGCTATGGCGTCCGGTTTATCCGGGTGTTACAAATTGCAAACGGATTATAAATATGTCAAACATGTATTGGATCCTCATATAAATATGACTGCGAAAGAGTTTATGAATTCAAGGGGCAAAGCAGGAGTAGGGACAGACACTGTTTTTAAGTTAATGCAATTGGGAATAGAGTATGCAGGCATCGATATGGCTGAATATGAAAAGCCCGGCAGAACTTTTATTTTCCTGCATAATAGTGCTATAAGAACAACTTCGGGAAGCGGCGCAAGCCTTAAAGTTACGGGAGGATTTTTCTTTGATTATCCAATTGTAGCAAAAGATTCGGCAAACAATGTTATTAAATCAAAAATAAACCCAACGCAAGATTCAACCCGTCCTGCATTTCAGTGGAGTGAGTATTCAAAGGAAACGGTAAAGAATTATTTGCTGTATTTTATTATCAATGGAGAATACGGATTTGATAATCTTGGAGCGGTTAACACAGCCGTACAGACTCTTTTACCGCCGGGTACCGTTGCCTCGAGAACTGATTCAAGACTGGGATGGGTCATTACTCAGCTTACTCCAAATCCAGATCTCACAGCAATCACAACCATCTACCTCAATTCTGCTATCGGCACCGGGTTTGATCAGGAAGGAAAAATGAATTTAAAGCTGGCAAATAACCAGGATGCACCCATCGTTCTTAATGACAGGGTAAATGATCGTACGGCGGGGTATATCGCAACAAATGGACAGGTACATGTGTATGGTAATACATTGCATCCCTTCCGATATAGCTATCCGTAAATTTTCAATGATAGTAAATAAGATTTCTTTAAAATAGTTATTAGATGTAGTAAGTAGAAAGAAACCGGCTGACTCTGCCGGTTTCTTATTTATGTTCGGACAGTGTATCAATAAAAGAGTTATTTGGAAAATCAAAATGAACAAAAAATTTTTATTAATAGTATGCATCATAATTTCTGCGCAGTCATTATTTGCACAGGTACAGCAGAGGTTGAATGAAAACTGGGAGTTTCTTAAACAAGACCTGGGTGGCATTTGGGAAGCTGTTCGCCCGGTAAAACAAGGAAACCCTGAAGATGTTCCCTTATGGGCAAAAATTTCTTTACCCCATTGTGTCAATGCGGAAGATGCAGTTGACCCGGATGTGAATTATTACCAGGGACCTGCCTGGTATCGTACGCAGCTTGATATTCAGAATCCTTATATCAATGGAAGGACTTTACTGCATTTCGAAGGAGCAGGACAAAAAACAGAAATATATGTTTATGACAAAAAAGTCGGTTCACATGTTGGGGGCTATGATGAATTCACAGTTGACATTACCGATGCTGTAAATGAATTCAGGAAATCAGACACTTTGCAAAAGCAATTCAAGGGAAAAATCCCGATAGCAATGCGTGTTGATAATTCAAGAGACCTTGAAATGATCCCATCCAATCTTTCTGACTTTAATTTGTATGGTGGTATCTATCGTTACCTGGATCTTGTTTATACGCCCTCTTTATCTATTGAAAAAATATTTACATCTGCCGAAACGGATAAAGACGGTAAAACAGGAAAACTTATTGTTCGTTCCCGTTTCTATAATTACTCTAAACAAACAAGTGCTGGTATTACGATCAGGTTATCTGATCCTAAAGGGAAAATAGTACAGGAATTTAAAAAGGATATTATTCTAACCAACAACGACATCGCTATTGCTGAGTTACAAATAAAAACCCCGCAATTGTGGTCAGCAGATAATCCACAATTATATACGCTTGAACTTTCAGGCAATGATTATAAACAAACCGAAAAGATCGGTTTCAGGAATTTTGAATTCGTTGACAATGGACCTTTTTTATTAAATGGAAAAAGATTGCTACTAAGAGGAACACATCGTCACGAAGATCATGCTGGTGTTGCGGCTGCCATGACAGAAGATATGATGCGCAAGGAAATGATTATGATGAAAGAAATGGGAGTAAATTTTATCCGGCTCGGTCATTACCAGCAATCAAGAATTATTTTAAATCTCTGTGATAGTTTGGGAATAATGGTATGGGAAGAAATTCCCTGGTGCCGTGGTGGATTGGGCGGAGATATTTACAAAGAACAGGCAAGAAGAATGCTCACGAATATGATCGAACAGCATTACAATCATCCTGCAGTTATCATTTGGGGATTGGGAAATGAAAATGATTGGCCGGGCGACTTTCCTGAATTTGATAAAGAAAAGATCAAAGCATTCATGAAAGAGCTGAATGATCTTTCACATAAATTGGATCCTTTGAGAAAAACAGCGATCCGACGTTGTGATTTTTGCAAAGACATTGTTGATGTGTATTCGCCATCTATCTGGGCTGGCTGGTATCGCGGTATTTATACAGAGTATAAACAGGCAACAGAAGATGAATTTAAAAAAGTAAAACATTTTTTACATGTCGAATGGGGAGGTGACAGCCATGCGGGGCGTCACTCCGAAAACCCTGACAAAGCTTTACAACAGGTGAAAACAGGAACTGGCGCCGATGAAAGAGCTGGTGATGCTTCATTGTTTGGTGGCGCTGCAAGAGTATCGAAGGATGGAGACTGGAGTGAATCTTATATCTGTAATTTAATTGACTGGCATTTAAAAGAACAGGAAACAATGCCGTGGTTAACAGGAGCAGCGCAGTGGCCATTTAAAGATTTTTCTACACCTGTTCGTCCTGATAATCCCATACCTTATATGAATCAGAAAGGTGTGGTGGAGAGAGATCTCACAAAAAAAGAAGCCTATTATGTTTTCCAATCTTACTGGACATCGCAACCGATGGTTCATATATATGGTCATTCATGGCCGGTACGATGGGGAAATGATGGGGAAGAAAAAATGATAAAAGTTTATTCCAACTGTGATCAAGCGGAATTATTTATTAATGGAAAAAGTGCCGGTGTTAAAAAAAGAAACAGCCAGGATTTCCCTGCCGCCGGTTTGCGATGGAATGTAATATTGAAAAAAGGCAGTAATGATGTAAAAGTGATCGCAAAAAAGGGCAAATCAATTGTTGAAGATGCCATCAGTTTTCAATACCAAACAGAAAAATGGGGCAAACCTGCAAAATTGCTGATTGAAAAGATAAAAGAACAGAATGATACTGTAACGATACAGGCGAAATTGCTGGATGATAAAAATGTGCAGTGTCTCGACTCAGCTAATTGGATCCGGTTTGGATTAGCCGGCGATGGCAAGCTGATAGATAACCAGGGAACATCTTCAGGTTCACGGTATGTTCAGCTATACAATGGCAGGGCTGTTATCCGGGTGAAAATGAATAAAGGAAGATCTGTTATGAGTGCAAAAGTTGAAGATATAGCTACGACATTTATCAATCTATAATATGCAAAGAATTTTACTCATATTATTTCTGCTAATAAGCCAGGCAAATAGTGCGCAAATAGTTGCTGATGATCCGAACTTGAAATTATGGTATAATAAACCAGCAACAATATGGGAGGAAGCCTTACCGCTTGGTAATGCAAAAACAGGCGCAATGGTTTTTGGAGGTATTGCAAAAGAAAGATTCCAGTTAAATGATAATACATTGTGGTCAGGGTATCCTAATCCGGGTAATAACCCTGATGCTCCAAAATATTTACCAATCGTCAGGGAACTGATATTTGCAGGCAACTATGATAGCGCAACAGCTGTATGGAAAAAAAATATGCAGGGCCCTTATTCAGCACGATATTTACCACTCGCCGATCTGTGGCTGAATTTTCCTGTTCCGGATACAGTTGCAAATAATTATTACCGGGATCTTGATTTAAACAATGCAATAGCTACGGTTAAATATGAATTGGCAGGAGTTAACTATAAAAGAGAAATCTTTATCAGCCATCCTGATAAAATAATGATCATTCGAATGACTGCTGATAAAAAAGGAGCCCTCAATTTTATTACTTCACTTACAAGTAAATTAAAATATCAAACAACTGCAGTTGGCAAGGATCAATTGTTGCTAAAGGGCAAAGCGCCAATGTATGTCGCTAACCGGGACTATGAACCTAATCAAATAGTATATGATGAAACAGAAGGAATGAATTTTGAAGTGCATGTAAAATTGATAACAGAAGGCGGTTCAATGAAGCGACAAGACAGTACATTGATTGTTACAAATGCAAATGCGGTTACGATTTATCTTTCTGAAGCAACAAGTTTTAATGGATTCAATAAGTCGCCAGGCAAAGAAGGGAAGGATCCATCTATTGAAGCGAAAGCCAATCTCACTAAAGCTTTGCAGAAAAGCTATTTTCAGTTAAAAGCCGCTCATATCAAAGATTATCAATCATTATTTAACAGAGTTGAATTAAATCTTGGTGTTGATCAGCAAAAACTAAAACAATCTACAGATGAAAGATTAAAACAATATGCGGCTTCATCAAACGATTTTCAACTTCAATCCCTGTACTACCAGTTTGGAAGATATTTAATGATCGCTTCTTCACGGCCCGGTTCACGGCCAACCAATTTACAGGGCATCTGGAATGATCATGTGCAACCACCCTGGGGCAGTAACTACACAACAAACATCAATACCGAAATGAATTACTGGCTGGCTGAGAATACGAATCTCTCAGAATGTCATCAACCCTTGTTTGATTTTATGAAAGAGTTAGCTGTAAATGGCGCCATCACTGCGAAAACAAATTATAATATCAATGAAGGCTGGGTGACGCATCATAACTCTGATCTCTGGGCAAAGACTTCACCACCAGGCGGTACATGGAATGATCCCCGGGCAATGCCGCGATGGAGCTGCTGGCCAATGGCCGGTGCCTGGTTCAGCACGCATTTATGGGAACATTATTTATTTACAGGCAATAAAAAATTTTTACAACAGGAAGCTTATCCATTAATGAAAGGCGCTGCACAATTCCTTTTGCATTGGCTCATCACAGATCCAAAAACAAATTATTTAATTACCAACCCGTCTACATCACCTGAGAATACGATCAAAATAAATGGAAAAGAATACCAGCTGAGCATGGCGAGCACCATGGATATGTCCATTATTCGTGAATTATTTTCCGCTGTTATTAAAGCTGCAGATCTTTTAAAAACTGATATTGACTTTAAAAATGAATTGATAAAAGCAAAAGAAAAACTATATCCTTATCATATCGGGCAGTATGGTCAGTTGCAGGAATGGTTCAATGACTGGGATGATCCGAATGATAAGCACCGCCATCTTTCTCACTTGTTTGGTTTATACCCGGGCAGCCAGGTCACATTGAGCGCAACACCTGAATTGGCTGCGGCCGCAAAACAATCTTTGATCCATCGCGGCGATGTCAGCACGGGCTGGTCCATGGCATGGAAGATAAACTGGTGGGCACGCTTGCAGGATGGTGATCATGCTTACAAAATTTTAAGTGATGCTTTTACCTATATAAACCCTGTTGAAGTAAGAGAAGTAATGGGCGGCGGCGGAACCTATCCGAATTTATTTGATGCACATCCGCCATTCCAGATCGACGGCAACTTTGGAGCAGCAGCAGGTATTACAGAAATGCTTTTGCAAAGTCATACGGGTGAAATTGTATTATTGCCGGCATTACCATCTGCATGGAAAAATGGATCGGTAAAAGGGATTAAAGCAAGAGGGAATTTTACCTTATCGATCAATTGGAAAGATGGTAAACTCAAACAGGCAAAAATTTATTCAGCCAATGGCGGTAATTGCAGGGTCAGCTCCTTACAACCAATAAAAGTTATAGAAGTAAAATCAAAGCAATCAAATGGAATTAATTCAAATGAATTGAATACAGTATATGGCAAACCATCCTATGAAAAAAATGCGAAGGCCCAATTAACGCCATTAGAAATTCCAAAACATTATACAATTGATTTTATAACTGAGAAAGGTAAAACATATACCATTACGCCGTTGTAACAATTAATATGAAATTATCCGGGAGAATGATGTTTGCTTATTTTATATCCTGTTCATTTGCTTCAAAAGCAGATGCACAGGATAGCTATGCCGGGCGATATAATGCTATCCTTACTTCAGTACCTAAAAACGTACCCACAGCCAAAACACCTGACGGAGCGCTTGCCGGTAATGGTGATATTGGTCTTACTTTAGGAGGAACACCGGATCAATTGACTTTTTATATTGGCAAAAATGATTTTTGGAGAGCTTACCCTGTCTATCCCGGCGGAGGTATTGCCCATCCTGGTGGATTGACCGTTTCTATTAGTGATCTAAAAGATGCCTCTTATTATGCGGAGCAGGTTATGGACAAAGCTTCCATCAAAGGAAGGTTTGAAAAAGATAATTTGCAGTTAACAGTAAATGCATGGGTAGCTGCAACACGCAATATCATCGTGACAGAATTTACTGCTAACAACTCTTGTGAAATAAACTTAAAGCTGTGGTCCAGGCAGGGAAATGCATCTGTTAATGATTCGGGTTTTCAAAATAGTGTTTACTGGGTTACCCGATCTTTTGAAAATACTCCTTTATTAGAATGGCCGTGTCATATTTCGATGGCCATGAAAGTTATTGACGGTATTATTTCAAATGATCAGTCAATTAAACTTTCACCAAATAAAAAAATAACTATTGCATTAGTTGTCTATACCAGCTTTGATAAAAAAGATTGGAAAGAAAATTCTATTAGCGAAGCAGGTTCATTAACAAATGATTCAATTGAACAAATTCGCTTCGTGCATGAGGACTGGTGGAAACATTTCTGGGCGAGATCAAATATCCGTATCGGCGACCCCTATCTTGAAAAATATTATTACGCTTCGCAATATCTTTTTGCCGCTACAACAAGAGCCGGCAAATTTGCTCCTGGCATCTGGGGTTCTTTCATTACACGGGATTCAACTGCATGGGGTGGTGATTATCATTTGAACTATAATTACCAGGCCCCTTATTGGGCGGCATACTCATCAAACTATATTGATCTCACAGATAATTTTGATCAGCCTGTGCTTGACTATATGGAAAAGGGTAAAGTACATGCCAAAACGCTGCTTGGTATCAATGGCATTTACTATCCTGTAGGTATTGGTCCACATGGTTTGGTTACCACACGCTGGCCACTTACTCCTGATGAAATGGAGCAACGTTATGCAACACGGGAAAATACAATTGACAGCGGCTATAAATTTTTGGGTCAGAAAATAAATGCCGTCTTTAGTGTGGGTAATATGCTGATGCGTTTTTACAGCACTTATGATGAGAACTATATCCGCAAAGTGTATCCTTATATGCTGGAGTGTGCTAACTTCTGGGAGGATTATTTGAAGTTTGAAGACGGTCGCTATGTTATTTATATGGATCACTTTAATGAAATAATGCCAAACCTGCGTAATAAAGGAATTTGGAGAGACAGGCTGGGGGATTTTAATTCCACGCTTTCTTTGGGATTGGTTAAAATGTTGTTCAAAGGAATAATTGATGCAAGCACTTTTCTCAAAGCAGATGCAAACAGGATTGAAAAGTGGCAGCATATTGTTTCGCATTTGAGCAAATTTCCTGTCGGAGAAAATAACGGGAGGATTAGTTTAAAAAATATGGAACGCGGCCCGCAAGATCGGGAGGTTCGTCCTTCAGGATTAAACCGCGTTGCGATACATGGATTATTACTTCCCGGTGGAGTGGCTGGTCCAAAAACAGATTCTGCTTTTAATAAAATATTATTAAGTGACGTACAACATTGGAAAGACAGGATGCAAAGTCCTGGTGAATGGGGTAACACGTTAGGCAATGGAATAGAAACAAGTTTTCCGGGTGCAGTAAGAGTAGGTTATCATTCGGATTCAATTATTAAATATCTGAAAGCAAGATTAGCAATTGACCCGCTTCCCAATCTTTATATCGTGCAGGCAGGTGGTGGTATTGAAACATTAGCGGCTGTACCACTTACAATTAATGAAATGCTTTTGCAGAGTTATGAAGGCATTATCAGGGTTTTCCCTAATTGGAATCATAATAAAAATGCAAGCTTTGATAAACTAAGGGCTTATGGTGCTTTTGTTATTAGCAGTAGTTTAAAAAAAGGAAGAGTTGAATATGTAAAACTATTAAGTGAAAAGGGAAGAACATGTATCATGGAAAATCCATGGCCGGGAAAAAAAGTACAATTGATACGCAATAATAAAAAAGCTGAAACACGGGAAGGGAATACTTTTGATTTTCCAACCAATGAAAATGAAATGATACAACTATTGGTTATTTAAAATGATTTAATCACGACATGAAGAACTGTAAAAACATAAGTTTCCTTATCATAATGATGCTTTCTCTTATTGCATCTGCTCAGGATTCACGATTCACGACTCATGACTCACGAATCAACTGGACAGAAGTAGCACCCGGTGTTTGGAAAGGAATAGCAGGCAAGCCCGAAATTTATGATCTGTTAAAAGCTTCCGGTTCAGTTCCCAACAAGGAAGCGTTATCAAAAATGGGAGTCGTTGTTTTTCCACTTCCTCAAAATGATATTGCCGGAACGATCAATGATGGTAAAACTTATTTACGGGTTCCATTAGAAAAAGAAGAACAGCTTTATGGTTTTGGATTGAATTTTCAAACCATACACCAGAGAGGAAAAATTTTGCAGCTACACATGGATCACTATGGCGGAAAAGATAATGGACGGACACATGCGCCGGTTCCATTTTACGTTTCATCAAAAGGATACGGTGTCTTTATTAATTCTGCACGTTACCTGGATGTATATGCTGGTTCGGGGGTAAGAAAAGACAGTAAGGATTCTCCTGCAGAAAAAGATCGTAATACAGACAAGAGCTGGAGTTCCCGTCCTTATTCTGATGCCGTGGAAATAGTAGTACCGGCCGCCGGTGTCGAGGTATATGTATTTGCAGGACCCACTGCATTAGATGCAGTGCGCAGATTCAATCTATTCAATGGCGGTGGTCCTTTACCTCCACGCTGGGGTTTAGGTTTTACACAAAGAGTAAGATCATTATTTACAGCTGAACAAGTGAAAGCAGAAGCCGATACTTTTCAGCTAAAAGGTTACCCGCTTGATTTTATTGGTTTAGAACCCGGCTGGCAAAGCAAAGCTTATCCCGGAACTTTTGAATGGGATAAAACCCGTTATCCTGAACCAGCAAAGTTTGTAAAGGAAATGCTTGATAAGAACATTCGCCTGAATTTGTGGATCAATCCTTATATATCCAAACAAGCTTCTTTTTATAAAAATATTTCACCGTACACGGGTTCGCATACCGTATGGACAGGAGAAGTGCCGGACTTTACTATTCCCGAAGCAAGAAAAATATTCTTTAGTCAATTACAAAAAGACCAGGTTGATATTGGTATAAGCGGATACAAGATAGATGAAGTGGATGGATATGATTATTATTTATGGCCGGATGTAGCGACATTTCCTTCCGGTGTAAGTGCAGAACAAATGCGGCAAACCTATGGAATGTTAGCAATGCGTTACACTGCAGAATTATTTCATCAGAAGAATCAACGGACTTTTGGATTGGTTCGTGCAAACAATGGCGGTGGTGTATCACTTCCTTTTGTTATTTACAATGATTATTACAATCATGAAGATTTTATCACGGCTTTGATCAATAGCGGCTTTGCAGGCGTATTATGGACACCGGAAGCAAGAGCATCCAAAACTGCAGAAGAATGGTTGCGGCGTTTTCAAACCGTTATTTTTTCTCCAATGTCGATGATCAATGCGTGGTCAAGCGGAACAAAACCCTGGTCCTATCCGGAAGTAGCGGATCAAATAAAACAATTGGCTTTGTTGCGCATGCAAATGATGCCTTACTGGTATTCTGAATTTGCAAAATATCATTTTGAAGGGACGCCGGTATTCAGGGGAATGAATCTTGAACCGGGTTTCAAACATGAGTTGAAAGCAGTTGCCAGTACTGACCTGGAAGAGAGTCCTTACCTGGAAGCAACAACAAAAGAGATCAAGGATCAGTATATGGCTGGCGAATATTTATTGGTGGCGCCACTGTTCACCGGGCAAACAACACGTAAAGTTATTTTGCCAAAAGGAAAATGGTATGACTTCTATACCGGTGAATATGCTGGTGATGGTGAAATACTAACTGTAACACCGGGGTTGAATAAAATTCCTGTATATGTAAAAGACGGAGGCATTATCCCGATGATGAAACCCATGTTACATGCACCAAAAGTAGGAGAGATGGTCGATATTGAAATAAGACATTATGGAGAGAAGCCGGGTAAATATTTGTTATATGATGATGATGGAGAAACATTCGATTATGAAAAAGGATCATTTACCTGGCGCA
>Ga0105249_10005300_pt1 | contig 11134 bp, 9 predicted proteins | sample KBSS44metaG_FD_81522 | JGI IMG/M metagenome (GOLD analysis project Ga0105249, IMG submission 81522) | Switchgrass rhizosphere microbial communities from Kellogg Biological Station, Michigan, USA - KBS S4-4 metaG | ecosystem: Host-associated > Plants > Roots > Rhizosphere > Soil | place...
CGGCGAACTAGGCGAAATCTCGCGAATGCGCGCGGTCACCTTGTCGAGGTTAGCGATGAGCGGGTCGTAGCCCGGCAACGGATACCGGTAGGCCGGCAAAACCTCCAGTGCCGCCGTGACATCTCTGACTGTCTGGCCTTCGACCAGGCCCAGACGCGAGTCTCCGAACCGGCACAAACGCATTCAGACATCATATCTCGCTGAAAAAGGGGACAGGCTACTCTGTCCCCTTTTTCTTTCTTTGCGCGCGTTCAGCTCTTCTTAACACTTTCTTAACGCCCCCAGCCCCCATCTTGACGCGGCCTTAAGGCAGGTTTCCCTAGCCTGGAACTGGTGCCACACGAAATCGTTCGCCTCAAATATGGCCCTCTAACCGCGCAGCCGGATGTTTCCCGCAGCGGCCACAAGCTCGATCTCCAGGTCATCTTCACCGATCTCCCCAAGACCGCCGCTGCCCTCGCAACCGCCCGCGCTTTGGCCCGCGACCTAGGTGCCCGCATCACGTTGATTGCAGCCCAGATCGTGCCTTACCCTCTGCCGCTGACCGAGCCCGACGTTCCCGTGGAATTCACCGAGCGCGCCATGGAGTCTCTCGCAGCCGACGAGGATGCCACTATCGAAATCTATCTGTGCCGCGACCGCAACGACGCCATCCGCCACGTGCTGCCGCCCGATTCGCTGGTGATTGTCGGCGCGCGAAAGTGGCGCTGGTGGCCGTCCTGGGAAAGCCGCCTAGCCAGGCTGCTACGGCAGGATGGGCGACGTGTCCTGGTCGTCACCATATGAATTTACAATCGCAAGCTTCTCCCGCGGCACAGTCGTCCTCGACCACGAAAGTAGTCGTCGCCACCACCGTCGCGCTTACCTTCATCTCCGTCTGGCAGGCTGCGGCCGTGGTGCTGAACGACATGGCCTCCACCATGTACTACATCGGAGGCATCGCCGAGCAGGCCATCGGCAAGTCCGCACCCTGGATGGTGCTGGCAGTGATGCTGTTCAGCTACCTGGTCCGTTCCGTGTACATGGAAAGCTCCAGCATGTTCGTGCGCGGCGGCGTGTACGTCGTCGTGCGCGACAGCATGGGACCCACCGTCGCCAAATTATCCGTCTCCGCCCTGGTAGTCGATTACATTCTCACCGGTCCCATCAGCGTGGTCAGCGCCGGTCAGTACCTGGGCCGTCTGCTCAATGAGCTAAGTGCGGCCTTCCACCAAACCTGGCGCTCGGATCCCAACTCCTTCGCCGTATTTTTCAGCGTCATCGTGACCTGTTACTTCTGGTGGTCCAACATCAAGGGCGTCTCCGAATCCAGCACCAAAGCTCTGCGGATCATGCAGGTCACCACGGTCATGGTGGTGATCCTCCTGATCTGGTGCCCGCTCACCTTAGTGATGCGCGGCGGCGCCCCTTTGCCACCGCTGCCCACGCCCTCCAACATCCACCTGACCAATGAATCGCTGGGATGGCTCAATGGAACCTTCTGGGCGCAGCTTTCCTTTGTGGTCATGATTGTGGCTTTCGGGCACTCCATCCTGGCCATGAGCGGATTCGAAACCCTCGCGCAGGTGTACCGCGAACTCGCTTATCCCAAGCTCAAGAATCTGCGTCTTACCGCCAACGTCGTCTGCACCTACTGTCTGATTTGTACCGGAGTGATCTCCGTCTTCGCGGTGATGATCATTCCCGATGCGGTCCGCAGCACCTATTACGACAACCTGATCGGCGGCCTGGTGGATAACTTTGTAGGACCCGCGGCCCTCAAGCTCGGGTTCCACATCTTCGTGGTGATCGTGGGCGTGCTGATCCTCGCAGGCGCCGTGAATACTTCACTCATCGGCGTGAATGGCGTGATGAATCGTGTGGCCGAGGACGGCGTGCTGCTCGATTGGTTCCGCCGGCCGCACCGTAAGTTCGGCACCACCTACCGGATTCTAAATTTGATGGCCCTGCTCCAGATCCTAACCATCATCGCCAGCCGCGGTGACGTCCTTCTATTGGGCGAGGCTTACGCATTCGGCGTAGTCTGGAGCTTCGCCCTCAAAGCGCTCGGCGTACTGGTGCTTCGCTATCAGCGCCACGACCAGGAATATAAATTCCCCGGAAACATCAGGCTCGGCAAGGTGGAAATTCCCATCGGCCTGGCGGCCACTACTTCGATCCTGTTCCTGGTCGCGATCGCCAACCTGTTTTCGAAAAAGATCGCCACCGTATACGGCGTCTCCTTCACCATCGTCCTCTATGTCCTGTTCCTGGTCTCCGAGAACGTCAACGCCCGCAAGAAGAAAGAACATCGCGCGGATCTGGAAAAATTCAACCTGGATCATCAGGCCGAAATCGGCTCGGACACTCTGCACGCGCGGCCCGGCGGCATCCTGGTCGCCGTCCGCGATTCCAATCGGCTCTGGCACCTGAACAAGACTCTTGAGAAAACCAACCTCCGCCGTCACGACGTCGTTGTTATGACGGTTCGCCAGCTTTCCACCGGCGCCGGTGAATACGATCTTCAGGATGACCAGCTCTTCGCGCACGACGAACAGGAACTGTTCTCGCACGTAGTCTCCGTTGCGGAAAAGCAAGGCAAGAGCGTGGAACTCCTGGTCGTCCCCGCCGTCGATCCGTTCGACGCAATGGTTCAGACAGCGGCGCGGCTCCAGGTGTCGAAGCTGGTGGTCGGTGTGTCCGCCCGCATGGCCTCCGAAGAATTGGCCAGCCGCATCGGCCTGGCCTGGGAGAATCTGGCCGAGCCGCGCCACGCGTTCTCGCTGGAAATCACCAATCCGGATCGTCCGTCGATCTATGTGAATCTCGGGCCACATCCGCCGCGTCTCTGGCCGGAAGATGTCGACCGCCTGCATCGCATCTGGCTGCGGCTATGCGCGCAATCGGGGGTTGGATCGCGTCTGCACCATCGCGACGTGGTCGGAGTAGCGCTGCAACGCCTCGAAGACGAGCTGAAGAGCGGCCATTACAACGATGTTATGGATTCCCTCGAGCAGGAAATCCATAAGCCGCACGAAATCCCCTAGCCTCGCGGGAACGTGACCCGACCTGATACTGTTGACCCGTGAGGTCCACACGAGACGCTCTTCTCGCAACCGCCATCGTGGTGATCGCCACCATCGCCTCGGTGCTCTTACGCGACACCCTTGCGCCCACCAACCTCGCCATGCTGTACCTCGTCGGCGTTGTCGTGGTCGCCATGCGCTGCAGCCGCTGGATCTCCGTGACCGCGTCCTTTCTGAGCGTGGCCGCCTTCGATTTCTTCTGCGTGCCGCCCTATCTGACGTTCGCCGTTTCCGATTATCAGTACGTGTTTACCTTTGTCGGGATGTTGGTAGTCGCGCTGGTCATCAGCACACAGACTGCCCGGCTGATAGACCACGCCGCTCAAGCCGCCGTTCGCGAGGCGCGCACGGAAGCCCTGTACCGCCTGTCCAGCAAACTCGCCGGGGAGCCCCGGGTTTTTGAAGCCGCCCGAGCCGCCGCCGCCCTGGCCGAGGAAGTCTTTGGCGCGCGAGTCGTCATGTTTTTGCCCGAGGACGGAAAACTTTCCTTCCGCCGCCGCACCTCCGATGTGCTGCCCGTGCCGCCTTCCGAGGAATCCATCGCGCAATGGGTCTTCGATCATGGCCACAAGGCCGGATTACGAACCGACGCGCATGCCGACGCCACCGCGCTTTATATTCCGCTGCGCGGCGCGCGCGAAACCTTCGGCGTTCTGGCCATCTTGCCGGATGCCGTGTCCAATGTGGAGAATCGCATCTTCGCGCCGGAACAACAACAACTGCTGGAAGTCTTCGCCGGTCAGACCGCTCTCGCTATCGAGAGAACCTTGAGCCAACGCTCTGCCGAGGAAACCCGCGTTCATATGCAGACCGAGCAGATGCGCAGCTCCCTGCTGAGCGCCATGTCGCACGATCTGCGCACTCCGCTCGCCTCCATCACCGGCGCCGCCTCCACGCTGCGCTCGCAGAACGACCGCCTGCCCCTCGAAACCAAGCAAGAGCTGCTCGAGAGTATCTCCGATGAAGCCGAGCGCCTGAGCCGCCTGGTCGGTAATCTGCTCGATATGACGCGCTTCGAATCGGGCGGCGTCGAGTTGCGCCGCGACCTCTATCCATTGGAGGAAATCGTCGGCACCGTCCTCCAGCGTATGGAGCCACAGCTCGAGGGGCGCACGGTAATCACTGACCTGGCGGACAATCTCCCCATGGTATTCGTGGACGACGTGCTGCTTGGGCAGGTACTGTGGAATTTGCTCGAGAACGCAGCGAAGTACACGCCGCCCGGCTCGCCCTTGGAACTCGCGGCTTTTGATGAACAAGAAGCCGTCATCATCGAGGTCCGGGACCGCGGGCCCGGGATCCCTCTCGGCGAGGAAGAACGCATCTTCGAAAAGTTTTATCGCGGCAAATCCGACCACATCCGCGGCGCTGGGCTCGGGCTGCCGATCTGCCGAGCTATCGTACAGGCGCATCGCGGGACCATCCAGGCCCTCGGCCGCCAAGGCGGCGGGACTACATTTCGGATCAGCCTTCCCTCCGAATCAAAAATGGCGTCCGCATGAAGCCCCTCATTCTATTGATCGAGGACGACGCCCAGATCCGCCGCTTCCTCCGCGCGGCGTTGGCCGCGGAAGAGTATCGGCTGCAGGAAGCCGTCACCGCTGAGGAAGGTTTGGCCCAGGCCGCATCGCGCCAGCCCGATCTGATTCTGCTGGACCTCGGTCTGCCCGACCGCGATGGCCTGGAAGTGATTCAGAAAGTCCGCGAGTGGGGCAAGATCCCCATCCTCGTGCTTTCAGCCCGCGGCCAGGAGAAAGATAAGATCGCCGCGCTTGACCTGGGCGCCGACGATTACGTCGCCAAGCCTTTCGCCGTGGGTGAGCTGCTGGCCCGGATCCGCGCCGCTCTGCGCCGCTCCATTACTCGCGTGGATGGCGCAGGTTCCATCGTGCATTTCGGTCCAGTCGAGGTCGATCTGGAGAAACGCGTCGTGCGCGTTGACGGGGAAGAGGTCCACCTAACGCCCAACGAGTACAAGCTGCTTCAGGTGCTGATCCAGCACGCCGGGAAAGTACTCACGCAGCGTCAGTTGCTGAACGAAGTGTGGGGTCCTCAGCACACCGAACAGGCGCAGTATCTGCGCGTCTACATCGCCCAGCTGCGCCGCAAGCTGGAGCGAAATCCTGCGCGGCCGAAATACTTGCAGACCGAGCCCGGAGTCGGCTACCGGCTTGTGCCAGAGGAGTAGGCCTACGTCGACTTCTTGTTAGAGCCAGGATCTCGCAGTGCGCCGCGTAGAGTCTGATCCGCGCCCTCGAGACACTCCTCAATTTCATTGAGCTTCGGAACCTTGGACTCATCTACCCCAGAAAGGGATGCGCGTGCCGATTGAATGCTGTGCACGCTGTCGGTAATCTTAGCGCGTTCACTATTAGTTAGTCCCATCGATTGTTGAGCAGCCGTGAGTCTCCAGATGATGCATATAGCTGTATTTGGCGTCGTGTTTGCGCTCGTTCGCCATATGAATCAGATCGTCGAATCGCTGACTATCCGCGTCGCTTGCAACCAGTGCTTGGAATTGATCTTCGTGTAGCCGGATCAACTCGCGGATCGCCTCGGCAAAAGCGTCGAGAAGCTCTCTTGCTTCTTTACAGTACGCGACGCTGGTCATGGAGCCTGCCACCCCTTGTCTCCTCCGACTCGGAAGTCTGCAATTTGATTGCCACACACCTTGCATGCCCAGACCGAACCTATTAGAGCCAGTTCGCGGAGCCTTGTTTCACGCTAACCCATCGCGATTTCACAAGGGCATCGCTCGGCCTAAGTTACAATGGGGATAACTTCTGCATGGCGTTTGTTCCCAGCATTCCCCTCCCGCACCTGGACCAACTGGCCCAACCGCCGTCCTTGCGTCTTCCCGATCATAATCGTGACGCTTGGACCCGCGATGCGGCCACACTGAGGTTTCCCGATTTTCACGATTTGAGCTCCTGGAACGTGTTTCGCGACGCCTCCGTTCATTTGGCCCTGCGGTACTTGCCTGAGCACTTCGCGGAAGCATTGGATGAGTTCTTCGCCCCCACCGGCATCCCGGCGCTCCTGTTCGAGAACCTGCCGGTCGATCCTGACCTCTCTCCCAATCCGTCCGATGGCCTCCGGCCCCGCAACAAACAAGCCGTTTCCGAGGCCGTGATCTGCGGCATCGTCGGCATGCACGGTGAAATTCTTTCCTACCTGAACGAAAAATTCGGCGCACCCATACAGGAAGTGGTGCCGATCCAGGGCATGGAGCGAATTCAGTCCAACGCCGGCAGGGTTCAGTTCGGCTTCCATAGCGACAATGCGTTCCTGCCCCGGCGCTTTCGCCAAAACGGGATCTTGCTCTATGGCCTGCGCAACCAGGATGCCGCGACGCTCGTGCTCACAGCCGGTCAGATTATCGAAGCGGCTCCGCCCGATCTTGCAGCTTCGCTGGCTAAACCCATCTTCCGGCACGCTTGTCCCGCCAGTTTTTCATTGCAGGCAAGCGCGGTACTTTCCGCTCCCTGCCCCATTCTGTGGCGCGATGAACTGGGCTTGGCGCGGGTATCGGCCGCCAGTTCTTCGATCGAGCCGCTGACATCCGAAGCCGCCGACGCGCTTAATCGCTTCCGCGCGCTGTTGATGTCTCTGGAACCCGCGCGCGTCGTAGTCCGGCCCGGAACCGCGCTCTTGTTCAAGGACGATCGCGTGCTTCACGGGCGCGATTCCTTCACCGGATCACGCTGGTTACAGCGGGCCTACTTCACCGATTCCCTGGATCCGATGCGTAAGGCCACCCGCTCCGACCCCGAAGCGTTCGCCTTCGACGCCAGCGCATTGCTCTGCGCCTGACACCCTAGAATACGAATCCGATGGCCGTCTGGTACGCTCGCGGCTGCAAGAAGTGCGTGCCGCTGAACGTGGAGAGAAAGTTGTAAAGCGCGTCCTTGTCCGTGAAGTTAGTGACAGCCACACGAAGCGTCGTACGGAAGCGTTCCTTTTTGAAAAGATTGTCGGTTCCCACACCGATGTCGAACACATTCCGCGGTGCGATACGCGGCGGATTGTGGTCGTCATTCTCGGTACCAGGAGCCGGAATCACCAGTCGCGTCGCACCGTAGTTGGCGGGCGTACACTGTGCTGCTGTGAGCGGCGTGCTGATCGTCGGGCGGGCGCTCCCACAGAAGAAGCCGATCGCCGCCTGCTGCGCCCCTGTAAGCCCCAGCGCATCGTCCAGACTGCCCACCGACCCGGCCACTAAGCCGCTGTCATACCTCCAGGTCCACGAAACCCACGGTCCAGTCTTTCCGAATTGATACCGCAGCTCAGTCGTCTGTTGGAACGCCTGGTCGTGGTCGATGCGAAATACAGAGCCTCCCAAACCAACATCTCCGTTGAACACCAGCCCGCCTGTCTCCGGAGGAAAATATCGCGCCCGGGTGTGACCCATGGTCGTGGTCCACTGGAAGCCGTGCAGGTTGATACTTCCGATGCGCGCGGCCACGCCGTCGATCTTCGATTTATTCCAGGCGATCGGAAACGCGATCGGCGTATCGAACAGCACGCCAAAATCGTACGCGTTGTTGGTGTATTTCCAGAAGTAGTCCGCGCTGGCGACGAGCCACTTGCCAAAAGCCTGCTCCAGGCCGGCATTGTATTGATTGCGGGTTCCGGGCTGCAAGGGCTCGCTTACAGCCCCGAATGCATTCGACGCCAGACCGCCCACGCCTGTGGCGCTCGAAAGGATCAGGTTCTCGTTGTAGGGCGTCTCAAACGTGCGCGAATACGAGGCTCGCAGTACCGTTCCGGTCGGCTTAATCAGGTACGAGAATCCAATGCGCGGCTGAGCGCTGCTATCCGAGACAAGGCTGTGATAGACGTCTACGCGCAATCCCGCCTGCACCTGGAGATTGCCGAACTTAATATTGTCCTGAGCAAAGAAGGCATACTGATTGACATTCGTGCTTTGATCGAATTGGAACAGTTTCCCGCCAGGCTGGGTTAGATCGTACGGAATCAGTCCCGGCAGAATGTTTCCGTCCGCACCCTGAAATGCCGGATCGGTTGGATCGGTAATCCCAAACCCAAACTGCTCGTGAAGGCGCGTCTGCATCAATTGCGTGCCGATCTTGAAATTGTGGCGGCCTTTGACGATCGACAGGTCGCCCTTTACGCCCCAATTGGTCAGCGTGCGATGTTGGCTGATGGTCGCGGGAGTATCCAGAGTGATGTCGGGGCTGGGATAGTAGTTCACGTGATCTTGGCGGAAGAAAGGATTGATGGTCAGCAGCGTGCTCGCGCTAAAAATGTGTTGGTACCCCGGAGCAATGTTGAAAGTCGCGATCTTCTGCCTTTGGTCTTGTCCCAGCTGATCATATGTGTTGGGGATCTGAAACCAGTTCCGCGCGCCCAGAACATTGAGGTGAAAGATGTCCTTGCCGTTGGGATTGTAGTCGAAGTGGTCGAAGATGGTGCCGCTGGTTCCGATGTCGTGTATGGGCTGCAGCTCCGGTGAATCTAGGAATCGCCCCGACCGGAGCGTGTTCACGGCTAGAAAGTTTCCCAACTTGGCGCCGCCGAAGCCCAGCGTGGCCTCCTCTGAGTACGTGGCGAAGGAGCTGCGCTGCGCCGTGAAGCTTCCATTTGGTTTTTGGCCCAGTCCGGACCGGGTGACGGCGTTCACGATCAGGCTGGTCTTATCGCCGAATTCCGCAGGCGGAGTCCCCGTGATCAACTCCATCGATTGGATCGCGTCTAGCGGGATTTGCGTGGAGAAAGCCTTGCTTTGCTGGTCGCCGATCGGCTGGCCGTCCACCGAAAAACTGGTCTGCGCGTGATCCCCAAGCGGGTGAAAGAAGCCGTTGGAATCGGCCGCCACTGCTCCGCTGCTCAGCACAACGGCGTCGCTCACGCCGGCGCCGGGCGACGAGACCGAGAGTTTGGCGAGGCTTGAAATATCTACATCGTTGTGCGCGTAAGGAACGTTTTCCAGGATATCCGCGCCGTTCGCTTCCACGGTAACGGTTTGCGCCGCTCCCGAGACCATAAGCGAAATCTTCAAGCTCACCGGCACCGTGCTTCGAACGTCAATGTCCTGCGCCGAGGTCGCAAAGTTGAGCGCGCTCACCTCCACATGATACGGATTGGGAGGAATATTGGTCAGACGGAACGCACCCTTGCTATCCGTGGTTGCCGTCTGCTGGTAGTTGGTGAGGCGATTGACAATCGTGACCTTCGCGCTCGGCAGGAGCGCGCCAGAGGAATCCGTCACGGTGCCCTCGATCGTCCCGGCATTGCCCAGCGCCTGGCCGAACATGGAGGCTGCGCAGCACAAAAAGGCGAGAAGTCGCTTCATTTCCACAGTATTAGGGAAGCCAGCGTAAGCGCCTAGGGTATTCTCGCGACCGGCCAAATACGATCCGCAGGCGGACTGGAAACGCCGGTAAACGGGCCCCCTCTACCAGCGCAGAACACTGCGGATATTGTGGGCCTGCCGCTTGCTGACCACCACTTGCAGGGAATTGCTGAGGGTCACCAGCCAGCGCTGGCTGCTCAGCGCGCTCATCTTCCGGACATGGTTCACGTTGACGATTGCATTGCGGTGAATTCGCCGGAATAGTTGACCTTTTAGGTGATCCTCGATCACTCGCAGGGGCTGCGTGGCCAGGAGGCGTTGCTGCGCCGTGACGATCCATACCAGTTCACCCTCCGCTTGAAACGCCAGGATCTCGTCCGGGTCCAGCAGCACATACTCCTCGCCATTCCTGCCCACAATTTTGTGCGTCTCAGCCGCGGCGATCCTCGCGACATCGTGGGCGAGTTCAAGCGGGTCCTCGCAGCGCTTCCGGGCTCGCTCTACGGCCTTGCGGAGCCGCTCATCGCTGACAGGTTTCAGCAAGTAATCCACGGCTCCCGCTTCGAAGGCCTGAATCGCGTGCTGGTCGAACGCCGTTACGATAACCACGGCAGGCATGTGCCCGCCGGACAGCCTGCGCACGACTTCAAACCCGCCCATAACCGGCATCTGGAGGTCTAGTAAAACCAGATCCGGCTGCAGCGCGCTGATTTGCTGCAAAGCTTGTTTGCCATTCTCTGCCTCGCCGACAACCACCACGTCTGCAACCGTCTCCAGTTCCTCCCGCAACACGCGGCGCGCGATAGGCTCATCGTCCACGATCAGGGTTTTCATCACCCGGCGATTCATTCTCAGTCAGGTGTACACCAACTTCCCGAAATGCGGGAACAAACAATTGCAGACGGACTGATAGTGGCTGTCAGCGGGATCAGTAAGGAGGTGACCGGACCTGGATTTTCGGCCTACGCAGGGGGCTCGACTAGAACTTATCCCGGCACTCGGCCGAACAGAAGTAATACGTCTCTCCACCTTTGTTCTTCTGCATGGCCGTGGCGGTGGATACGAAAGTCCCGCATACCGGGTCTTTCTTGAGCGACTGAGGACCGCGCGAAACGCCTCCGGACGGCGCGCCCGCCGATGGTGGTGATGCGCTGGAGAAAGCTCTGCCGACCGCCTCTATCACCGATCGCAACAGGGTCAGAATGACGACCCCGACGATCACGTAGAGGATCAGCCGCATAACTGCGCGCTACTTCGTTTTCTTTTGATTGTTCTTCTGATTCGCCGGCTGCTTCGAGCCGGGACGCTCGAACGTAGTCTGCACCGTGCTGCCTAACGATTCGAGCAGTGCTTTCGCGCCCTCGGCGTTCGGGCCATCCGGCTTCAGCGAGAGGTACTTCTGAAGCGCCTCCGTGGTGCCCGGGGGAGCCACCATCTTTTGATCCGCGCCCACCGTCGCTCTGCCGATCAGAACCAAGCCGAGCTGGTAATACGCGTCGGCGTAAGTTGGATCCAGTTCAATGGCCTTCTTGAATGCCGCTTCCGCTGCCTCACCCTGCTGCGTGTTCACGTACACGGCGCCCAGATTGTAGTAATACTTGCCCGCTTGCGGCGGATCCAGTTGCGCGGCTTTGGTCAACTCTGCCTGCGCCTGATCCAGCTTCTTGCCTTTGGCCAGCGCCAGCGCGTAGTTGTTGTGATAGTTGGGATCGTCTACCTTGATTTCAACGGCCTTGCCGTAGGCAGCGATGCC
>Ga0105249_10005301_pt1 | contig 11133 bp, 5 predicted proteins | sample KBSS44metaG_FD_81522 | JGI IMG/M metagenome (GOLD analysis project Ga0105249, IMG submission 81522) | Switchgrass rhizosphere microbial communities from Kellogg Biological Station, Michigan, USA - KBS S4-4 metaG | ecosystem: Host-associated > Plants > Roots > Rhizosphere > Soil | place...
GCAAATTATCAGCTTATTTCTAATCCAATTCTGTAAATTTTTTGCTTTGTTTTCGTTTCTGCCTGTATGCTGTATTGAGACGATGATAAAAGCCCGGCTCAAGGAACTATCGGTCGAAGAATTTGCCAATACGATAACGCATGGCTTCGGGCTGGTGTTGAGTCTGGTTGGCTTCGCCGTATTGCTCGGGTTGGCTATCTCTCGCGGCGGCGCGATGCTGATTGCGAGCTGCATCGTTTACGGGATCTCACTGGTTACACTCTACGCTGCTTCAACGGTTTATCACGGAACAACCTCGCTAGAGCTAAAACGGAAACTCCAAATCGTCGATCATTGTTGTATCTATTTGCTGATCGCGGGCAGCTATACGCCTTTTGGTCTGGTGATAATCGGCGGCAGCCTCGGGCAATATCTACTGATCTTGATATGGGTTTTTGCGGCGGTAGGAATTGCCGCAAAACTGATCCTTAGGGATCGCTATCCAGCGGTATCGGTTGTTTCCTACTTGATAATGGGCTGGCTGGGTGTTTTCGCCGTCCAGCCGCTGCTCGCCGCTTTGGGTGTAATACCGATTGCTCTGGCTGTAGCCGGTGGCCTGGCTTATTCACTAGGCGTGATCTTCTTTGCGTGGCACCGGATCCCGCATAACCACGCGATCTTTCATATATTCGTCCTCACCGGCAGCGTGCTTCATTACCTGGCTGTCGTTCTCTACGTGGTGCCCTTTGTGATCGTAAAATAGGATAAAGACGCCTCGCGATCTCAAAGGTGATGATAGAAAACATAAAAATCTATCAGGGACATCCTCCCCCCTTTCTGCCTTTTTACCGCCTTTTTCGCCCCACCTTTCATTCCGCGACATTTGCGCCTGTGGGCTATTTACGGCAAACAATAGCCTTGCATCGGCTATGATCTCGGGCGGTTCTGGAACGCAGTTTGCCCACTAAAGGTTGTAAGTGTGGGCATGCCGGAGGTGCCTGCCGGATTTGAAACCATGAACAAACCTTTCTTAGTTGTGGGCTTTTCCTTCCTCGTCTTTCTGCTCACGATCGGAATTACTTCAGCCAGACCGCAAACAAGTCTCTTTAGCATTCCTACTACTGACGTCGCCGAAAAAGGACGCGGATACATCGAGGCGGATTTTGACGCGCATTTTGGCGGGCGCGAATCGGACAAATTCAGGAGCTATGGCTTTCTCGCAGTTTACGGTGTTCACAAGGATCTCGAGGTCGGCCTTAATGGCTATTTCGTCAGGATCGATCAAGACAACCAGCCTGTGGAACTTCAGCCCAACGTCAAGTGGCAGGCATACCAAAATGAAAAGCTTGGCCTAGTGGTTGCGGCGGGTGCGATCGCCTATTTCCCACTTTCAAAACGCGCCGGCACAGATGCAGCGGCAACCTTTTACTCAGTAGCGAGCAAACAATTTAAAGGCGACTTCGGCCCTCGCTTAACCGGCGGCGGATATGGAATCGCCGGGCGGGCGCACGAAGGCGACAGGTATGGCGCACTGATCGGCGTCGAACAGCCGGTTCATCGCCGCATAACATTCATCGCGGACTGGAATACGGGGAATAACCGTTTTGGCTACGCCGCGGCAGGATTCGGATTCACCATCACCAAGAAAAGCAGCCTTTACGCCGCGTACTATTTCGGCAATGAGGGCCGCGGTAACAACTCGTTAGGTATCTATTACGGCTACGCGTTTTAATCCCCGAAAGAAGAAACAGCATGCTTCAGGACGTAATCACTCCCAAGATTGAAAGTACTGAGATCGAGACCACGACTGCAGGGCTTCATCCGTGGACCCGCGACTGGGGCGGACAGTTGACGATCGTATTCGGAGTGTTCGTCTTCATTCACATACTTTACGTTTTCTTTCACTGGGGCGGCGACGAGTACGCGTCGATCATTAACAATGTAGTCACGATCTTCATTTACCTGGGTCCAGGTGTCATCGCGTGGCGAACATCCCGGCAGCCAACGCTGTCGGCCCGCACGAGGAACGCCTGGCGACTGATCGCGTTGGCCGATCTCTCATTTTTGATCGCATCCGTTCTCTGGATGTACTTTGAGAACTATCTCGGCGAGCAGCCATTTCCGTCCTGGGCAGATGCGGGCTATTTAGTTTATTACCCGCTAATGATGTGGGGCCTTCTTGCCTTGGTTGAGAAGCTTCAAAACGCGGAACAACGCCTTAGTTTCTTCCTTGACTCGTGCATCGTCCTGATCGGGGGCGGAATTGTGTTATGGCACTTCCTGCTGGGTCCCATCGCCGCTGCTGGCGAAGGTTGGGATCTCAAGACGATATTATCCCTTGCATATCCGGTCGGGGACCTGATACTGCTGATCGGGATCGCATCGCTGCTGATGCGAACCCCCGGTTCAGGCAGCAGAATCCCCGTAGATCTGGTGCTAGTCGGGATGATCTTCAATTTCGCGGCGGATTTCATCTTTGGATATCAAAGCGTGCTCGGGACGTATCAGTCTGGCGATCCAGGTGACGCGTTGTTTACGTTGGCATGCTATCCGATAATGGTTGCGGCCCATTACCAATACATCCTTGCAAAGCGAATTGCGCAACCTGATCGTCAGAAAGCTAGAAGTACCCGCTACATGCTTTTGACGCCTTACGTAGGCGTTGCCTCCACCTACGCAGTTCTACTACATATCGCGTTTGAAAGTACGGAGCCCATTGAGGGAAGCGCGATCCTTGTCGCAGCGGCACTTACTGGAATCGTTCTGTTCCGCCAGTATATGTACGTCCGCGAAACCGGCAAGGCGAACCTCAGACTAGGCGAACTACAAGAACGAATTCACGGGATATACGCCGCCTCGAAAAGTGCGATCGGACTTGCGGATTTCAACGGCAATATTCTCGAGGTCAACGACTCATTCGTACAGCTAACCGGCTTTAGCCGTGAAGAGCTACTCGGTGGAATGAAGTATTTCGAACTCGCGGCACCCGACGCTCGCGAGCAAGCGAAGGTGCTGGCGGCTCACGTTGCCAGAACCGGTCAATCGGTGGAATTTGAAAACGAATTTCTTAGAAAGGACTCTACGCTCGTACCGGTAAGCGCAACTGCTTTTCTTGTATCTGACGCCCTGGGTCGGCCAACGGCGGTTGCGGCGATCATTCGTGACCTTACTGAAATCAGGAGAACACAAAGCGAACTTAGGAAAACACAGGATCAAATATTCTGGAAAACAGCGCTTCTCGAGGCTCAGGTAACCGCCTCGCTCGACGGAATATTGATCGTCGACATGAACGGCAACCAAATCCTGAAAAACGAAAACTTTGACCAGTTGTGGAATATCCCGCAGCACATAGCCAACGATCCGGACGATGGCAAGGCGCTGCGGTTCGCTGTCAGTCAAACTTGTTCACCCGACGAGTTCAAGGCTCGCGTCGAATACCTATACGCCCATCCAGAGGAAAAAAGCCGCGATGAGATTCATTTGATCGACGGGAAAATACTGGATCGCTACACCTCGCCGGTCTGCGGCAAAAACGGGGAATCTTACGGGCGAATTTGGACATTTCGGGATGTAACAGAACAAAGGCGCGCCGAGGTGGAATTGCATAATGCTCATTCGCAGCTGCAGTATACGTTTGCCCACAGTCCTGCCGTGATCTACCGCCTGAAAATCGAAGGGGAAAACATCGTTCCGATCACTTCCAGTGAAAACATTGAAAGGCTACTCGGATTCGATCCGAAAGATACGTTGAGCTACGATTGGTGGTTCGGCCAGGTTCATCCGGACGATCGCGACGCAGCTGTGGCGAGCATTACAGAAACGATCACTCAAGGAACGAGCAGTACGGAATACCGCCTCCGCCACAAAAACGGCGGTTATCGTTGGGTGAATGACAATCGACAAGTCGTTCGGGACGGGTCCGGCCGCCCGGTCGAATTGATCGGCGCGTGGACGGATATTACGGAACGCAAGATCGCCGAACAGGAGCTGGTCGCAAACCGCGCACTACTTTCGACATTTGTTACACACTCACCGGCTGCCGTTGCCATGCTGGATACGGAGATGCGCTATCTGCAGGTCAGCGATCGGTGGATGACCGACTACAATCTTGTCGGGCGGGACATAATAGGTAAATCGCACTATGAGGTGTTCAAGGACCTTCCCGAACGTTGGAAGGAAATTCACCAACATTCTCTTGCCGGAGCGGTTAAACGTTGCGAGGCGGACGCATTTCCGCGCCGAGATGGATCTCTCGATTGGCTCCAATGGGAAACTCGTCCTTGGCATAAGGGTGACGGGTCGATCGGGGGCATATTCATGCTGACGCAGATCATCACGGACCGAGTCCACAATGTAGAACTACTGCGACAATCCGAGGAAAAATACCGCAATATTTTGACGAGCATTGACGAAGGATATTTTGAGACGGACCTGAAGGGGCACTTTACATTCGTTAATCCGGCGTTGTGCCTGATCATCGGTTACGAGAGTGACGAGGCGCTAGGAATGGGCCACAAACGATACATAAAAGACGACTCTGCGCGACGCCTCAAGCATCATTTCGTCAACATCTGCAAAACCGGACAACACGTACCCCTGATGGACTGGGACATAGTACGAAAGGACGGCACTAAACGATCGGTCGAATCATCGATATATTTGATCCGCGACGGTGCTGGCGCACCGATCGGATTCCGAGGCCTCGTTCGTGACGTGACCGACAATAAACGAGCCCAAATCGAACGCGAGATCATATCTGAGATCGTTCAAGAAATAAACTGCACGGCAAATCTGGACGAATCGTTTATTGTGATTCATCAGGCGATCAGCAAGCTACTCGATGCCAAGAATTGCTTTGTCGCCCTTGTGGACGGTGATACTGAAATGCTCGACATGCATTTCTTTGTTGACGCTTACGATTCCAGACCTTCGTCAGCAAGGTTGGGGTCTGGACTTACGGCCTATGTATTCAAGAAAGAAAAACCGATATTGGTAACGGCTGAAGGCATTCGCGAATTAGTGGATTCAGGTGAAGTGAAACTCATTGGAACAACTCCCGCCGCCTGGATGGGGGTTCCGCTGCATACTCCCGAAAAAGTCATCGGGGTATTGGTCGTGCAAAGTTACGACGATGCGAATGCATATGATCCACAGCATTTGACACTGCTAACTAATGTTGGCGACCGGATCGCCCTGGCGATAGAACGCAAACGAGCCGAAGACGCGCTCCGCTCAAGCGAAGAGCGAATGCGTTTGCAAACCGCGGCACTCGTGTCCGCAGCAAATGGCGTGGCCATAACGGATAATTCGGGTACGATCGAATGGATAAATCCTGCATTCACAAAGCTGACCGGGTATAGCGCGAACGAAGTTATCGGCCAAAACCCCCGCATACTTAATTCCGGTCGAAACCCTAAGTCACTTTTTGAAAACCTATGGCGGACGATCCGCCAAGGTGACGTTTGGAAAGGCGAGATTGTCAACAAGCGTAAAGACGGTCAGTTGTATGACGAGGAAATGACGATCACACCCGTCGCGAACGGTGGTGGTGCAATTGCCCACTACATTGCCATCAAGCAAGACATTACCGAACGGAAAAAGGCCGAAGCAAATCTGCGTATGTCCGAGGAGCAGCACCGGCTGCTTTTCGAAAGCAATCCCTTTCCGGTTTATGTCTACGATACGGAAACACTGAGATTTCTCGCCGTAAACGAGGCGACGGTCAAACACTACGGATTCAGCCACAGTGAATTTCTGGACGATTTAACGCTTAAGGACATTAGACCACTCGAAGACATCCCCGAACTGATCGCGAGGGTGTCAGCCGTCAAGGCTGACAGGGATTGTATCGCGGCCCCGTCAAAGCACCGCAAGAAGGACGGGACAATAACAAGCGTCGAAATCACGTCCCACGTTGTGTACTTCGATGGCCATCGCTCCGAAATTGTTATTGTTAACGACATTACCGAACGTGAGTTGGCTGAGGAGCAACTCAAGAATTTCAACGACAAGCTGCAGCAGAGCAACCGCGAGCTTCAGGATTTTGCGTATGTTGCCTCACACGATCTGCAGGAGCCGCTGCGAAAGGTACAGGCGTTCTCGGATCGATTAAAGACAAGATTCGGCGACAAGCTCGAAGGTGACGGCCTCGATTACCTCGAGCGAATGCGAAGTGCCGCCAGCCGAATGCAGTTACTCATCCAGGACCTCCTTTCATTCTCGCGGGTTTCCACTAAGGCACAGCCATTCATCCCCATCGATCTCAATAAGATCACCCAGGAAGTTCTCTCAGATCTGGAAGTGAAGATCGAGGAAACGGGAGCAAGCATCGAGTGCGACGATCTCCCGACGATCGATGCAGACCCAATGCAGATGCGTCAGCTGATCCAGAATTTGATCGGCAACGCTTTGAAATTCAGGATCGAAGGAGTTACTCCGGTTATCAGCATACGGGCAAAGGCCGCCGCATCGAACGGCAACGGTTCAAATGGGAATGTGGAAATATCCGTTAGGGATAACGGAATCGGATTTGACGAAAAATATACTGACAGGATCTTCGCAGTATTTCAGCGGCTGCACGGCCGTGCCGAATACGAAGGCTCTGGCGTCGGTCTGGCGATCTGTCGGAAGATCGCCGAACGGCACAACGGAACAATCATCGCCCACAGCCAACCGGGTGAAGGGGCGGAATTTGTGATCACGCTGCCGTCCAAACAGACCAGCAAAGAGGAGAAATCATGAACAACAACACAAAGGCTATTACGATCCTGTTGGCGGATGACGATCCGGATGACCGCATGCTAACGCGTGACGCGTTCGACGAAAGCCGGCTCCGCAACATCCTGGAAATGGTCGAGGACGGCGAAGAACTAATGGACTATCTGCATAGTCGTGGAAAGTACAGCGGCGCAGCGGCGCGGGCCAAGCCAGGCTTGATACTGCTTGACCTCAACATGCCCAGAAAGGACGGCAGAGAAGCCCTGATGGAGATCAAGAATGACCCGGTCCTCCGGCGGATCCCGGTTGTTGTTCTAACAACCTCAAAAGCTGAGGAAGATATTCTCAGGACCTACGACCTTGGAGTTAATTCATTTGTCGTCAAACCGGTAACTTTCGAGGCCCTGGTCGATCTGCTGAAAACGCTCGGCAAGTATTGGTTTGAGGTCGTCGAACTCCCTAATGAGGGTGAGGTAGTAAGATGAATCGAAATTCGATCAAGGTCCTTCTCGTCGAAGACGACGAGGATGACTATGTTCTGACTTCAGAACTGCTGAAGGATGTAGTTGGAACAGAATACGAAATAACCTGGGCACCAAACTACGCCAGCGGGCTAGCGGCCATGCTCGGCAATCAGCATGATGTCTGCCTCGTCGACTACAGGCTCGGAGAAGGTACCGGCATCGAGCTGCTTTCAGAAGCGATCGAGAATGGCTGTCGATTGCCGATGATACTGCTAACCGGCCAGGGCGATCACGAGATCGATATGGAAGCAACCCGCGCCGGTGCTGCCGATTTTCTTGTCAAAGGTGCCCTTGAATCCACCACACTCGAGCGGGCGATACGCTATGCAGTGGCGCGTGCCAAAACTCTTGAATCCCTGCGCGAATCTGATGGCCGGTTCCGTTCGGTCGTTGAATCGGCAAACGACGCGATCATTCTTATTGATAAGCGCGGTGAGATCGTTTCGTGGAATAGAACGGCCCGGACGATCTTTGGTTACGAGGACATCGAGATCATGCATCGGCCAATTGTCGCGCTATTTCCGGATACCTATGCGGACACTATCCGAAAGATGGAGGACTGCGATCCCATGATCATTGCCGGTTTGGTTTACCCTGGATGCAGAGCAACCGAGCTACTCGGCAAAAAAAAGGACGGCAGCGAATTCCCGCTCGAAATTACTATTTCCTCATGGGAAACAGCGAAAGGCCCTTACTATAGCGCGATCATCCGTGATTCTACGCAGCGAAAGTCCCTGGAAAACCAGCTGACCGAGCAGGCACTGCATGACCCACTCACAAAGCTTGCGAACCGCATCCTTTTCAAGGATCGTGTCGAGCACGCGTTATCCGGTTCAAATCGTAAGAACTCCCATGGAGCGGTTCTTTTTCTTGACCTCGACAACTTTAAGAACGTAAATGACACGCTCGGCCATGAGGCTGGCGATAGCCTTCTGATCTCGGTCGCCGCGCGAATTAGATCCTGTCTGAGGGCTGAGGACACGGCGGCCAGGCTAGGGGGTGACGAATTTGCGGTGCTGCTCCAAGACACCACCAGGACAGACGGAGGCAAGCTCGTTGCCGAACGAATTCTTGAATCGCTTCGGCTGCCATTCTCGATCGCCGGAAAAGAGCTTTTTATTGGCTCGAGCATCGGAATTGCGGAAAGTTCCGATTCGGTATGGAGTCCCGACGACCTATTGCGAAATGCCGACGTCGCAATGTACATTGCGAAGACAACGGGAAAAAATCGGTATGTCGTGTTTGAGAACAAGATGCACGAAACATTGATAAAACGTGCCGAGATCGAAACCGAATTGAGACACGCTCTCGAACATGGTGAATTCGAGATGCGCTATCAGCCGATAGTCAGTCTCCTAAACAACGAGATAATTGCCATGGAAGCACTGGTGCGGTGGTATCATCCTAGAAGAATCACTATCGGGCCGGACGAATTCATGCCGATCGCTGAGGAATCCAATATGCTGGAGGAACTAGGCGCGTGGATCTTGCTCGAATCGTGTACCCAGGCCGCCGCCTGGCAACGAGAATTTCCCTCTGTGCCGCCGATAGAGCTTAATGTCAACATCTCCAACCGCCAATTTCAAGACGAGAAATTCGTCGCAACAGTTGCCGCGGCGATAGAGACCTCAAATCTCTTGCCCCGAAGTCTGATCCTCGAGATCACCGAACGCACAATGCTGATCGACACGGAAGCGACGATCGCAAAGATGCAGGCGATCAAAGATCTGGGCGTCCGGCTTGCCATAGACGATTTTGGTACCGGATACTCGGCTCTCAGCTACCTGCACAGATTTCCGATCGATGTGCTTAAGATCGATAAGTCATTCATTGAAAAGATAGACGATGGCAAAGAGGGTCTGGCGATGGCTCGTGCGATCATCTCGATGAGTGAATCGCTGCGACTGGATACTATCGCCGAAGGCATCGAAAACCCTGATCAGATAAAGACGCTTATGGGTCTCGGTTGTGAGCGCGGACAGGGATACCATTATGCCGTACCGCTTGACCGCGGCGAGATGGACAAATACCTGAGACGGTCGTTCGCGGGACTGGTGGAGAATGGCAGCTTGTTCAAGCCAAGTACGGACCTAGGACGCTCCGAACGAGTCCTCGCATAGGATCTACGTGTCAGTAAACTTATAGCCTAAGCCGTGAACGGTCTGAATGAACCGAGGCCGACGCGGATTCGCTTCCAGCTTTTGACGGATCCATGCAATGTGCACATCAACGGTTCTGGTCGAAGGCATCGAGTCATAACCCCAGACCATATCCAAGAGTTGGTCACGCGAATGCACGTTTCCGCGATTTTCGATCAGATACTGCAGCAGCTTAAATTCCATAGCGGATAATTCAACGGGCTCGTTATCTCGCAAAACCTCAGCCCGCTTAAAATCAACCGTCACATCCCCAAACCGAAACGCGTCGTGCGACGCGCCGTTGGTATGCGCGGGGGCACGACGAAGCAACGCCTCAACACGCGCCAGCAATTCGATCACTTCAAAAGGTTTTGTTAAATAGTCGTCTGCCCCGAGCTTGAGGCCCAAAACCTTGTCGATCGTTTCGCCCTTTGCAGTCAACATCAGGATCGGTGTTGCAACCCCCTTTTGCCGAAGGTCGCGGCATACGTCGTAACCATTCTTCTTTGGCAGCATTACATCGAGAATGATGAGGTCGAAATTCTCTGAGGCAGCCAGATCGAACCCACGCTTTCCGTCCACGGCGGATACGACCTCAAATCCTTCGCTTCGCAATCGGTCTGTAAGCGTGATGATCAAGCCGGATTCATCTTCGACAAGCAGGATCTTCATGAAAGTGCGGTATCCTTTTCTCCCGACATCGGCAGTTCGATGGTGAACCGGCTTCCCTTTCCGATCTCGCTGGTGGCCGTCACTCTTCCGCCGTGCGCCTCGGCAATTTGCTTAACGAGAGCAAGCCCGAGGCCGTTGCCGTGGATCTGAGCATCGACGACCTCTTTCGATCGATAGAACGGTTCGAAGATTTGACGCATATCGGTTTTAGAAATACCGATACCGTGATCTTCGACCGAGATCTTTATATTGGAGCCGCCGTTTTCCGCGGCCACGCGAAGCCACCGCTCACCATTGCCGTACTTGACCGAGTTAACGATAAGATTCTGGACTGCCTGGCTCAATGCAACACAGTCGCCGTTTATCGTCGGCAACGCATCGGCAACATATGTCTCAACATCGATTTCCTTTTCCTTGATCAGGGGACCACACTCCTCCAAAGCGTTCTCGATCACGTCGGCAATTGCGGTTTTGTTTAAGTTATATTTCTTCCGGCCCGAGTTCGCGCCCGCAAAGTCGAGGATCTGTTCGACCATTGCTGAAAGCTTGCGGCCTTCGGCCTTTATCAGATCGCCGTAGCGTGAAACCTGCCCACTTTCCTGGGCAACTCCGTCAGCCAGATTCTCACCGGCGGAATAGATCACGGCAAGCGGCGTTCGGAATTCGTGCGAAACACTTGACACAAAATCGACTTGCCGTTGCGCCAGCATCTTAGCCCGTTGGGCCGAGAAGATTATGACGAATACCGCGGCGCTAAGAAGCGCCAGAATACCGAATCCGATCGCGAGATTCCGAAACCGCGTGTTGGCCAAAAAGGCATCGATCGATCCATCGCGATGCTGGACCATCAGCGTCCACGGCGCATCGTCGGCATTTGCCCTACCACCTTCGAAGATCGACGTTTTTGGTTGGTCGCTCCGTTGAATCTCGATCTGCATCGTACTGTTCGTACTGCCGTCGGTCTTTTCGATCCGACTCAACGTCCGGCTTTCAACATGCGAATTCACAAAGACGCGGCCGGCGGGTTCGGTTTTAGTTGGGAGTACATCTTTATTAGCAAAAAAGACAAAGTTGTCCCCGGACATATCAAAGATTGCATGTGA
>Ga0105249_10005306_pt1 | contig 11128 bp, 11 predicted proteins | sample KBSS44metaG_FD_81522 | JGI IMG/M metagenome (GOLD analysis project Ga0105249, IMG submission 81522) | Switchgrass rhizosphere microbial communities from Kellogg Biological Station, Michigan, USA - KBS S4-4 metaG | ecosystem: Host-associated > Plants > Roots > Rhizosphere > Soil | place...
CACCGACGTGCGTCTGTAGAAAGCGGATGTTGCCTACATTTGCGGCGGCCGCACGCTGCGCGGCGCGGGCCAACATGCCCGGCTGCACGTCGATCGCGTCCACACCACCATCGGGTCCAACCGCTCGGGCGATTGGAATCGTGACGCGTCCAGGCCCGCAACCGACGTCGAGCACGCGCATGCCGGGACGCAGATCCAGTTGCTGAACGATCACGTTGGAACGGTTCGTGGGCGTGAACGGATTGTCGAGTTCGACGAGCCAGCGCAACCACACCGGACACGGCAACGATTGCCGACGCGACGCAAACCGCCACGCAACGCTCGCCGCCACCAGCGATCCAACCACGCCCAAACCGATCAACAGAGGGGTGGCCATCGCGTTTTAGCCTTCAGTCGGATACCGCATCCGCAAGCGCGCGCAGCAGACCTGCGCCGTCGCCGCGCCACGCGCTGCCATGCATGCACGCGAGCAACGCCGGTTGCGTGGACGCCAGTCGCTCGAGCATGCCGCGCGCTTCTCTCGTGTGCGCGAAATAGTCCAGCTGGTGCCGGAACGCTTCGCTCGGGCCGAGGATATCGGCTTCCGTTACCGGAGGATGTTCGGCACCCGGTTGCGTGAACAGATCGCCGCACAGCAGCGTTCGCGTGCGTTCCTCAACCAGAAAGCCGCACTCCCACGCGTGCGGCAGATGCGGCGTGTCGAACCACCGTACCGCGTGCGCGCCGAGCGACAGCAGTTCACCGTCCGCGATCACGCGCGGCGTTCGATCGGCAACATCGCCGATCGACGTCATCGCCGCGACGTTGCCGCATAACGGCTCCGACTGCGGCGCCGCCGCGAGCCACTCGTTCAATGACCCGCATTCGTCCGCCTCGAAGTGCGAGAACGAGATGTAGCGCAGATGCGCGACCGGCATCACGCTCGCGACCGCCTCGCGCACCAGCGGAAACATCCGGCGCGGACCGGTGTGAAACAGCAGCGGCGCGTCGTCGACGATCAGATATTGATTGAACGAAAAGCCGCCGAGACCAGCGTTCATCACCGGCGTGTTGATGCGATAGACGCGATCGGCCACTTCATGGACGTTCGTTCCCGACTGCGAGTTCGTGATGCTCATGTCTGCTTTCTCGGCGGTGCGTTGACGTAGTCGAAGAATTCGACTACCCCGGTTTCCAGAGAATATTCGGCGCCGACCACGCGCAATCCCTCGCTGCGTATCAACTGCTCGAGAATGTCGGAGCCGTGGCGCAGGTGATCCACCGACGCGCCCACGTTGGCGCGCACGGCGTGCTTCACCAGCACGTTCAGATCGTTGCGCAATTCGGTTCGCATCAACACTTCCACCGAGGGGCGGATGCGGTCGACGATCGAGCTGAGGTTCTTCGACTGGTTCTCGGCCGGCTGTTGCAGTTCTTCCAGCGTGGCGAGAATGGCGCCGCACTGCGAATGTCCGAGCACGACGACGAGCCGCGTGCCGAAGCGCGACGCTGCGAACTCGACACTGCCCACTTGCGACGGCGCAACGATGTTGCCGGCAACGCGGATCACGAACAGATCGCCGAGACCCTGATCGAAGACGATCTCCGCCGGCACGCGCGCGTCGGAACAGCCGAGGATGATCGCGAACGGCATCTGATCCGCCGGTAACGCGTCGCGCCGCGGCTGCGTTGCAGGTTCCTCGCCACCCTCGATGTTCGCTGCGAAACGGCGGTTGCCTTCGCGCAGTCGTTCCAATGCTTCCTCAGCCGAAACCATGCGTTTCCTCTATACAACCGGAGCTAAAGCCATAGCACGAACTGCGCCGCGAACAGATGTTCGCCGTCGATCTCCCGTCCGGCCTGGTTCGAGAGACTGTATTGCGCTTTCACTTCGAGATGCGAAGTGTGTCGATAACCGAGCGCCAGATCGAGCCTTCGCATGTCGCGGTTCCACGATACGTCGGCAGCGGGCGCGTCGTCGAACCACGATTGATTCCAACGCGCGCCGAGCCACACCTGCGCGTTCGCTTTGTACCGCGCTTCTACGAACCCGGATAGACCTTCCACCTCGCCGACCACCGGCGTATCGAACTTCGCGTGCACCAACTCGGACCAGATCTGCAACCGTCGATGCTCGTACGACGCATCGATACCGAAGGTGGTCTGATCGTAGTCGTCGATGCGTTTTCCTGCGGGCAACGTCGGTTTCGCGTCGTCCTGCAGATACGGTCCGCGACTCGCGGACGCGCCGAACCACCACGCTTCGGCCGGGTGCCAGCGCACCCGTCCGGTCGTGCTCGGGTCGGTTTCGTCGCCGCCGGCGAACACGTCCCACGTTTCGGGACGCGACGACAATACCGCGTTCTTCACTTCCACCGTCACGTCGAGCGTATCGGTGCCGGCCGACAGCGACGCGCCGCTCGTGTACGACGGTCCCCAGACAATCGGCACCCAGTCGCGCTGCTTGTCTATGGTGTTGCGCCGTGACGCGAACGCGGGGGTGTTCAACGGCGCGGTGCGGTCGGTCATCGGCAGCACGTCTTCGTAGATCAGCGGCGCGGTGATCATCGGGTTGTCCCACGCGAGGTGCCGCGTGATCCAGCCGCCGAACGCCGACGCGAATTTGCCGACGCGCAGACTCAATCGTCCCGCATCCGTGAAGTGCGCTTCAACGAACAGCTCGTCGAGCCGCACGTCGCCGTCACTGGTTTCGCCGGGATCGAAGCCGCGATCCGCCGCTGCTTGCGCGTGCACCACCAGCCACTCGTCGTAGCTGAGATCGAGGAACGCCGCCACGCGCGGCGCCACGTATCCGTCGTTGTCGGAGAACAGCAGGCCCTGCGCCGGCGCGTCCTGCGCATAGAACGTGACGTCGGACATCAGCGACAGATCCACCACCCACGCACCGTCGTTGGACGCATAAGTCAGCTTGCGGTCGATGTCGTCGAGCACGTCCTGCGCCGACGCAGCGCCCGCGTAGCCGAGCAGCACCGCGACAAGCGCCGCCGCCGCGATCGTTCGCGCGGTCTTCACGCCGTCGTTCCTTCCGCCCCGATCGCGTACGCAACGACCGGTTCAGCGAAGCCTTTCAGCTGCAACGGCGCCAGCGCCCGTGACGCATACGCTACGCCTATGCGAACGCGCGTCTCGTCGTCGACCAGTATCTGTCCTGGTGCAGCCGCCGCCGCGATCCGCGCGCCGAGCACAACCCGTTCGCCGACCACCGTGTAGTCGCTGCGGCTCTCCTCACCGATGCACCCGGCCACCATCGGTCCGGACGCAATGCCGACGCCGATACGCAGCGTATGCACCGCGTCGGCGTTCATGCGTTCGCGCTCCAACATCATTGCTTTGGCGCACCGCACCGCGCGCTGCGCGTCGTCGCCGTAGCTGCGCGGCGCGCCGAACAACGCCATGATCGCGTCGCCGGCGAACTGATTGATCACACCTTTGTGCGCCTGCACGATGCGCGTCATCGCGCCCATGTGGTGGTTCAGAATTTCGATGACTTCTTCCGGCGCACGGCCGACCGTCATCGGCGTGTAGTCACGGATGTCGCAGAACATCACCGTCATGTCGCGCAACTCGCCGCCGAGTTTGATTCGGCCGGCAATCAGCTCGTCGGCGACCGTGGGATCGGTCACCTGGTGCAACACCGCGTGATATCTGTCTTTCAGCGCAAGACCGGCCGCCATTTCGTTGAACGAAGCGGCCAGCGTGTCGATCTCCTGCGTCGACGACGGCGCCAACGCGAGGTCGTAGTCGCCCCGACGGATCTGTCGTGTCGCGGCGACCAGCCCGGCAATCGGTTGAGCCAGTTGTCGCGACAGCGCGAGGCCGACCAGCGCCGCGATCACCAGTGCGGCGACGCCGGTTGACGCAATGCGAATCGCGAGATTGCGTTGCTGCGTTTCGAAACCGGCGGTTGGAAACACCGACACGAGGTCCACCGGTGGATACGGCGAACCTTCGTTCAAGCGGAACCGGTCGAACCGATAATTCTTGCCCTCCGCTGTCAGCTCGTCGTCGTTCGATGCATCGACCGGCGCATCGAGCGCCACTGCGAGCGGATCATGCAATGCTGCGGGAACGTCGCCACCGACCAGACTGCCGTCGATCCACAACGCCGAATGCAGACCTTCGTTCGGCTGATCGGCTTCGGTACCAAGGCGGCGGATGCGCTGCCCGAGAATCAGCGTGCCGACCGTGGTCTCGAAATTCGAGATCGGCGACGACATGATCCGGTACGCAACCGACGGCTGCGCGCCGCGCGTCATCTCGATGAAACCGACCTGCACCTTCGCGGCACCGTTGGGCGCGGGTCCGGCCGGCACCAGCGCGCCGCGGACGTTCGCCGGATCGAACACGCCGGCCCTTCCGTCCGCCGGCGGCGGAATGACGTTGCCGCGCGCGTCCAGCAAACGAAAGAAGGCGAACTCGCCCAGCCGCAGTTCGTCGCCGGCAACCTTGTAGACCTCGGGATCGTTCTCTTCGAGCGCGGCAAACAGCCGCACCGACATCGCCAGCCGTTCTATTTCCCCGGCCGCCACTTCGAGCCGCATCTCGTGTTCGCGCGCGAATGCCGTCGCCTGACTGCGGAACAACTCGTCCACCAGTGCGTCGTACGACTCGCTGCTCTGTCGCTGCGCGACGAACAAGCTCGCCGCCGTGCTTGCGGCGACTACCGCGAGAATCGCTTGCAGCAACTTCGTTCGAAACGTCATTTCGCCGGCAGCGCGGTCTGAACGGTCTGCCCGGCGACCACGGTGACCCGCGAATCGAACGTCTCCTCCGACGGCAGAAACGCGTGCAGCAGATACTCACCCGGTGGAACGTGGTCGAGCTGGAAGCGCCCCTCCGTGTCCGTCTCGACGAACCACGGCGTATCGAGCACCAGCAGCAGGCTGCGCATGTGCTTGTGAATCTCGCAGTAGATTTTCACGACGCCGGGTTGGTCGAACGTGATCAGCGGACTCTGTTCGTCCTTGCGAAAGCGACCGAGGTCGAACCGCTTCGCCTTCGAATACGAGAACACGCTGTGGAATTCGTCGTCGTGATTCGGGAACGCCACTCGCGCACCGGTGCGAACCGCGCTGATGCCGGGTCTGAATTGATAGCCCTGTTGGCCGACGTCGGCGACCGACGACGGCGCTGATTTCGGATACACGCCGTCGTCGCGATCGAGATAGACGATCGCTCTCGGCGGATCGGCATGGGCGATCGGTTTCTTGGTGCGCGCCTTGTATCCCGGCGGCAACGGCACCGGTTTTACGTCGCCGAGCGCGACCGTACCGGCGACACTGCCCGTCGTTTCAGCGCGCGCGGTGCCCGCGCAGCACAACGCCGCCATCACAGCGAACACGACGGCGATCAGTTCGGCGTGAGTGATCGGCATGGCTCCCGAATGCGCGGTCAACGTGCGTCGTGAAAGATGATCCCCAGCGTGAGACGGCTACCGGAACGAACCCGACTCACGCCGTGGCGAAGTGTCACACGATACACGCCGCGCGTTCCACGCACCGGCCGGCGTTGCACCGGGAACACCACCGCATCGCCGCGGCGCAGCGGCACCACTTCCACGCGCGACTGCATCCGCGGCCGCTGCTCGGTCAGCACGAACTCGCCGCCGCTGAAGTCTCCCGCCGGATCGGACAACAGCACCGCGACCTGCAGCGGAAAGAACAGGTCGCCGTACATATCCTGGTGCAGACAGTTGTAGTCGCCCGCGCCGTATTTCAGCATCAGCGGCGTCGGTCGCGTCTGGCCCGCCGCGTGACACTGTTCGAGATATGCGGCGTGCTCGTTCGGATAGCGCGTCTCCACGTGCATCGCTTCGTTCCAGCGATTCGCGATGTCGGCTAGCGGCGGATACAGCGCGCTGCGCAACGCCGCCACGCGCGCCGGCAGCGGATACTCGAAGTACTGATATTCACCGCGGCCGTAGCCGTGGCGTTCCATCACGATGCGCTTGCGGAACAACGCCTCGTTCGCGTAATCGTCGCGCACCGCGGCGCACTCGGCCGCCGACAGCAGATCGGGCAGTACCGCACACCCGTCGGCGTCGAGCCGCGCCGCGATCTCGCTCCAATTCACTTGGCCATTGCCTCGCGCTTCAGCAGTTCGCGTTTGCGCTCAACACCCCAGCGATAGCCGGACAACGCACCGTCCTTGCGAACGATGCGATGACACGGAATGGCCACCGCCAGCACATTCGCGGCGCACGCCTGTGCAACCGCGCGAACGGCGTTCGGCGCGCCCACGCGCGTTGCGATGTCGGCGTAGCTCGCGGTCGAACCCGACGGGATCTCGCACAGCGCCTTCCATACGCGTTGCTGAAACGCGGTGCCGCGTACGTCGAGCGGCAGGTCGAGCCCCAGCCGGGGCGCTTCGACGAAGCCGACCACGGTCGCGACCCACCGTTCGAATGCGGCGTCGCCGGCACTCAACGTCGCGCTGGGAAAGCGATCCTGCAGATCGCGCACCAGTTCGTCCGGATCGTCGCCGAGCGTGATCGCGCAAACGCCGCGCGTCGTCGCCGCAACCAGAATGGAGCCGAGCGAACACTGGCCGACCGCGAAGCGGATCGATGCGCCGCTGCCGCCGGCGCGATAGTCGCTCGGCTTCATGCCGAGCGTCTTCGACGTTTGCGCGTAGAAGCGGCCGTTGGAATTGAAACCCGCTTCGTAGATCGCATCGGTCACGGTCGCGCGCTTCGGCAATTCGTTGCGCACGCGATCGGCACGACGCGCGTCCGCATACGCCTTCGGCGTCACGCCGGTGGCCGCTTTGAAAACGCGATGAAAGTGGTAGCGGCTCATGCCGACCGCGGCCGCCAGTTCATCGAGCGACGGCGGCGCGTCGGCCGCTTCGATGATCCGGCACGCTTTCGCCACCGCCTCCGCTTGGCGTTCGGCGAGCGGCGCTTCGTTCGGCCGGCAGCGTTTGCACGGTCTGAAACCGGCCCGTTCCGCGTCGACGCAGGTCGCGTGAAAGGCGACGTTCTCGCGACGCGCCAGGCGTGACCCGCACGATGGCCGGCAATACACGCCGGTCGTGCGCACCGAATAAAAGAACGCGCCGTCGGCGCGCGCGTCCCGCTGCTGCACCGCCTGCCAGCGCTGCGCGTCGGTATCGAAAGTGGCTATCCGCATGGCAATCGGAGTCGAGGTGTTCATGATGCTCTCCTATATGCGTCACCGGAATGCGGGCGACGCTCAGGACATCAATCTAGGACGACGCGCCCGGCGCAACACTCCGCGGCTTGCTTTCGAACTCACCGGTGCGCCCCATCTCTAGGTGCTCAGATGCCGGTATGCCGCGCTCGTCGGATCGTACGAGTGAATGCGCCCGCGTGCATGATACGAGCCTCTGCGCTTCGAGTGCTTCGATTCGTCGTGCGCTTCGGACAGCGATTGTCGTTCAGGTGGCGAGTTTCGGTCCTCTGCGCGACACCGCGGTCTTGAACTGCCGCGGTTTGACGATCAGCACGTCGCATGTCACCTCGTCGATCACCGCTTCCGCCGTGCTGCCGATGTGCGAATGGCCGAGACCACTGCGCGATACGGCGCCCATCACCAGCAGGCCTGCCTTCAGTTCGGCAGCGGTCGCGACCAGCACGTCCGCGGGGGTTCCCATCTTCAAAACACGCTTTGCGGCGGTAACGCCGTTGCGTTTCGCCAGACGCGTCAACCCTTCCAGCGTCACCGCGCCGATCGCGGCGGTCTCGCTCGCGGGTCGAGTGATGAGCCGGGGCGGCAGAACACGCCCAATGTCCTCTACGTGAATGAGCGCGACCTTCCCGCCCAGCTGATGCGTCACCGACGCGGCCGCCTGCAGCAACCGATCGTCGAGCGCGGCCGGCTTCGCGTGCGCATGCGTTGGATCGATCGCCGCCAGCACCAGCGCGTTCTTCGCGAGACGCTCCTGCTTGACGAACCACACCGGGCACGGGCACTCGCGGATCAACTCCCAGTCCGAGTTTGCGAGAAACCAGCGCGCCAGCCGCGAGTGGCGATGCGACTCGGCCACCACCAGGTCCGGTTTACCCGCGAGGCTACGGCGCACGATCGCGTGTGCCGGCGGGAAGTCCCATACCGCTTCGCACTCCACCGCGAGCCCCAGCGCGCGCAGCGGGCGAGCCAGCTTCTCCAGCTGGTCGCGCCGTTGTCTGGCAGCTGCACGCAATATCGCCGTGGAGTCCGACGGCATCGGGTCAGGCAACGGGAATGGCGCGGAGAACGCATGAAACAATGTGATCCGCGCCCCGCACGTCGCGGCTATCCGGGCAGCTTTGCGGATCGCGATCTGCTTGCGCGCACCCGGGTCGCGAACCGCGACCAGAATCGCCTTCCATGATTTGGTCGGCATCGTCTAGATTCCGCGGCTGAATCGATCGCCATTGTTCACCGAATCACCCCGCACCGTCACTGGTGGAAGTTCGTATAGGAACCGGCGCTCGAGCGACTGAACCTGCGAAGAAAGGAGCTGAACATGCGTACCGCGTTCCTCCTCGGATCATGCATCGCGATGTTGTTCATCGCCGCCGGGTGCTCCCAGCAGAACAACTCCGGCCGCGAGTTGTACGACGCCAACTGCGCGAACTGCCACGGCCGCTACGCCGACGGCGAAGGGCCGGCGGCGCCTGATGTGTCGGGAGGCCCAGTTCCGGACCTCCGTTACCTTGCAGTACGCAACGGCGGTACGTTCCCGCGCGCGTGGGTCACCGACGTCATCGACGGACGGGCGATCGTAACGGCGCACGGTGACCGGCAGATGCCAGTCTGGGGCAACGTGTTCACCGAACGGGACGCAGCCAACGGACCGTCAAAGGCGCAGACGGACGCAAAGATCACGGCGTTGGTCGACCATCTGGCGGCCATTCAATTGACGGATTGACCAGGCGCCCCCGTAGACTGAGCACGATCGCGACGCTGCACAACAACGACGCCGCTACTACGAGCAGACTGGCCGAGTAGCTGTCCGTCGCGTCGTGCACGCGTCCGATCACGTACGGGCCGGCGAAGCCCGCCAGGTTGCCGAACGAGTTGATCAACGCGATGGCGCCTGCCGCTGCAGTGCCGGTGAGAAATGCGGTGGGCAACGACCAGAACACCGGTACCGCGCTCCAGATACCGGCCGCCGCGACGCTGAGCGCAAGCACACCTAGTAGCGGTGATTGAACGTACGCGCACGCGGCCATGCCGAGCGCGCCAACGAACGCCGCCGCCGCAACGTGGCGGCGCCGCTCACCGGTGCGGTCCGAGTGTGCACCGACGATCACCATCGCCACCGCAGCCACGCAATACGGAACCGCGGAGATGAGCGCGACTTGAACGTTGCCGAGTCCGGAGAGCGACTGAATGATCTGCGGCGACCAGAAACTGATGCTGTAGAAGCCGACGATCAGCGTGAAATACAACAGCGCGAGTCGCCAGACGATCGGATGCAACAGCGCGGCGCGAAGTCCGATGCGGCCCGCTCGATCGATGGCGTCGTCGCCCGCTTTCACCCGCGCACTCAGATACCGGCGTTGCTCCGGCGACAACCATCGCGCGGCATCCGGACGTTCGGTCAGGAAGAACAACACCACGACGCCAAGCAGCACCGACGGCAGACCTTCGGCCAGGAATATCCATTGCCAGCCGGCGAGGCCGGCGACGCCCTCGAGCGTGAACAACGCGGCCGACATCGGCGCACCCACGACGCCGGCGATCGCGGTCGCCGTCATGAACTTCGACACCGCCGCCGCGCGCTCTTCGGCCGGAAACCACAGGCCGAGGTAATAGATGATGCCCGGGAAGAAGCCGGCTTCCGCCACACCCAGCAGGAACCGCAACACATAGAAGCTCGCCGGCGTGTGCACGAACGCCATCGCCGACGAGATCACACCCCACGTGATCATGATCCGCGCAATCCAGACGCGTGCGCCGACGCGCGCCAGAATCAGATTGCTCGGCACCTCGAACAGAAAATAGCCGATGAAGAAAATGCCGGCGCCAAGGCCGTACACCGAATCGCTGAAGCCGAGCGCGCTTTTCATCTGCAACTGCGCGAACCCGACGTTGATCCGATCGAGATACGCAGCGACGTACAACAGAAACAAGAAGGGGATCAACCGCCGCGACACTTTTTGCAGCGTGGCACGATGATCGACTTCGTGCGCGGTCAATCTCCCGGTCGCCGGCGAAAGTGCCGGATCATCGCGAAGATCCAGAGCAGCACCGCGATCACGTACACAACCAATCCGGCGACGAACGGCTGTGCCGCCAGCCGCGCAGGCGTGCGCATGTTGGCCTGCACGACCTCCCAGTGCACGAAGCACAGCAGCGCAGTGAACATCGCCGCAAACCACACCGCATGATTGCGCAGGTAGTCGAGCGTCGATGCGATCCGTTCCGGCGCCAGCCAATACGCGCGGTTCGGCACGCTGATCAGCCGCGGCGGAATCGTTTGCACGATCCGTTGCGGCACCACGATCAGCAGCGGAATCGCGACGGTGCCGATCAGCATGAACGCCAGGTAGTCGCCGCGCGCCATGAAGCCGTCCGCACTGCCGCCCAGGCCGAAGTGCGACGCCACCAGCGGCGGAAGCGCGTTGCCGGTGATCCATACGAAACCCGCGGCGCCGATCAACAGCACCCAGAAGCCGGGCAACGTCGGTTCGAACACGGTCTTACGCGACATGGATCGGCTCGCAGCGTACGTCGGTCTTGACGGAATTCGCGATGAAACACTCGTCGTGCGCTTCGTGGTGCATCGCGTCGATCTGGGCGCGCGTCGGCAACTCGTCGCCGGAGAACGTCGCTTCGGGCTTCAGCGTCACGGTCGATACCACCATTTTCCCCGCGCCGTTCTTTGCCATCACGCCGATCGCGTGGTCGCGATAACAATCGACGCGAAACTTGCGAGCGGCCGCGATCGACAGAAAGAACAGCATGTGGCAGCTCGCGATCGACGCGATGAACGCCTCTTCCGGATCGACCGCCGTTGCGTCGGAATACGGCAACGGCACGACGTGCGGCGACGACGAACCCGGCACTTCCGCGCCGCCGTCGAACTTCAAAAGGTGTTTGCGGCTGTAGCGGTTGTCGACGAATTTCTGGTCGCCGCGCGACCACGAAATTTCGGCGGTGTACGTTGCCATGACGGC
>Ga0105249_10005312_pt1 | contig 11120 bp, 8 predicted proteins | sample KBSS44metaG_FD_81522 | JGI IMG/M metagenome (GOLD analysis project Ga0105249, IMG submission 81522) | Switchgrass rhizosphere microbial communities from Kellogg Biological Station, Michigan, USA - KBS S4-4 metaG | ecosystem: Host-associated > Plants > Roots > Rhizosphere > Soil | place...
CCGAGCCCGAGCTCGAGCGGGAGCCCGCGGAAGCCTTCGCTGCCGCGCCGTCCCCGGCACGGCCGCCGGCTGCGGCGGCGCGTCCAGCGGCCGTGCTGGTCGTCCCTGCCGCTGCCGCGCCCGTCTGGGCGGCGACGCCGACGAGCGCGGGCTCGGGTGCCTTGTCGTCCACCGCTACCGCGCCGGCGGCGTCCGTGGCGGTCCGGCCGAGCCGGTTGAAGGCGAACTCGGCGGCGTATCCGAGCATCGCGGCCGCGTAGACCGCCATGCTGCCGCCAAAGAGGTGGTCGGACAGCTGGGCGAGGCCCTCATTGACGGCCATCAAGGCTCCCGTCTGGTGCCGGAGGGGTTGTTCTGGTCATCGGTAGTGGGCGGTTGCGCCGCCCGGCCGGTATCCGTCTCGGTCTCGGTCTCGGTCCCGGTCTCGGTCTCGGTCTCGGTCTCGGTGCGGGTCCCGGCTGGCGCGGCCGAGGTCCCCGTCGCACTCGCCGTCGTCGGCGGCGCGGCTTCCTCCGTCGCCGCCCGCACTCTGGCGGTCAGCGCGGCGAGCTCAGCGGCGAATCCCTCGGCGTCCGAACGGGACAGGCCGCCGATCTCCACGGTGCTTCCGGTCCCAGCGACGGCCGGACGGGCGCGGACCCAGATCCGGCGACGGCGGACCCGCAGGCTCGCCACCAGCCCCGCGATGATCGCGATCGCCGCGTAGAGCACCAGGCCCTTGTACGGGTCGGACTTCGTCTGGAAGCTAGCGAACTCGCGGACGCCGTCGACCTCCAGCGACAGCCCGCCCGGCAGGCCCGTCATGGTCCGGTTCTTCGGGTCCTTCAGGTCCAGCACCTGGGCGATCTCACCGTCACCGGTCGGGCCGTTCGTCGTGAATTGCTTGAGATCCCTGATGTCGAGCGCGTAGATGTTCTGCGGGATGCCCTCGTTCAGGTGCAGGTTGCCGACGTAGCTCGTGAGCGTCATGGTGGGCAGCGAGGCGCCCGGATAGATCGAGATGTAGCCCCTGGCCGGGTCACGCACGCCGGTCGGGAAGAAGTCGCCCTGGAACGCGAGCTGCTGGGGCACCTTGAGCGCGCCGCCGGTCGGCGGGAGACCGGTGTCGGGAATCTTGACCGTGCAGCTCGACGCGAACATCTCGTCCCGCGGGGAGCACGGTACGTAGGACTCCCAGACGACCTTGCCGCTCTTGTCGCGCAGCACGAAGTGCGGCGCGTAGCCGTGTCCCAGCAGGTAGACCTTGGCGCCGCCGATCTCGAGCGGGTGGTTCACCCGGATCTCGGCGCGCTTCGTCGGCGCGCCCAGGTCCTCGGTGTAGGAGACGGTCGCCGCGAAGTCCTTGGGCTGACCGCCGACCTCATAACTGGCCTTGAACTCGTCCAGGTTGAGAGAGAACGGCCGCAGCTTGGCGGTGTCGACCAGCTGGCCGGAGCTGAACTGGTCGTAGGAGATCAGCGTGTTCGAGTAGCCGTCGCCCTGGATCACCAGGACGGTGCCCTGGTAACCGAACCAGGAGCCGAGCCCGACGCCGAGCAGGACGACGACGAGCGCGACGTGGAAGATCAGGTTTCCGGTCTCCCGAAGGTAGCCCTTCTCCGCGGCGACCGAATGGTCCGGGCTGCCGTCCGGGCGGGTGGCGCCCGGCCGTGACACAGCGACCCGGAACCGCCGGCCGCGCAGCACCTGGCCGGCGACCGCCACGGCCTCCTGCGGCGCGACCGCGACTGCCCATGACGAGCCGCCGGCCAGTCGGCCGGGCCGGGCCGGCGCCGCCGGCGGACGCCCGACCAGCGCCCGCAGATGCCAGCGCACCCGCGACCACAGGCAGCCGATCAACGAGATGAACAGCAGCAGGTAGACCGCCGAGAACCATGGCGCGCCGAAGACACTGAACAGGCCGAGGCGGTCCGCGATCGGCGCCCACGTCGGATGCGCGGCGCGGTACTCCTGCACCTTCAGCGGGTTGATGTTGCGCTGCGGGATCAGCGAGCCCGGTACGGCGGCGAGCGCCAGCAGGAACAGCAGGACCAGCGCCGTGCGCATGCTGGTGAGCACCCGCCAGGCCCGCCGCGGCGGGTCGATCAGCCGGGCGAGCTGGCCGCGGGCCGAGCCTGGCTGGCCGCCTCCGGCGCGCTCGTTCTCATCGCCGGTGCCGTCGGTGCCGGCCGCACCGGCCGCACCGGCCGCGGTGCCCAGCTTCGTGGCCGACCTGCGGGAGGTGTCCAGCTCCGGGACGGCGAACTCGTCCGGCTGGGCGACGATCTTGTCGGCGCCCGCGCCGGGCCCAGTCGTGGCCGGCGCCGTCGGCGCGGATGTCGTCGAGGGTGGCGTCACAGCGGTGTCTCCGCGAATCCGGGGGCGTAGGGGCGCAGCGTCGCGACCAGGTCCGCCCACTGCCCGGTCACCTGCAGGACCCCGACGGCGACGAGCAGCGCGCCGCCCACGACCGTCAGCAGCCGGGCGTACGACCGCACCGCGAGCAACGCGCCCGTGGCGCGCCGGAAGAGCAGGCCGACGACGAGGAACGGCACCCCGAGACCCAGACAGTAGACGGCGGACAGGAAAGCGCCCCGGTTGACGGTCGCGCTCTGTACCGCCAGGCCCTGCACGGCTGCGAGGGTCGGCCCCAGGCAGGGTGTCCAGCCGAGGCCGAACATCGCGCCGAGCACGGGCGCACCGAGAAGCCCGCGCGCGGGCAGCCGGTGGAACCGGAACTCCCGGTTGGCCCAGGAAAGCCGGGAGAACGCGCCCGCGAACAGCAGGCCCATGAGAATCGTGACCGCGCCGAGTACCTGGGCGACCCCGGCCTGGTGCACCGTCAGCCACTGCCCGAGCCCGCCGAAGGCGGCGCCGTAGGACACGAACACGACCGTGAACCCGAGCACGAACAGCCCGGTCCCGACGGTCACCCGTCCGGCCCGCCGGAAACCACCAGGCCTGGCCCCGACGGCCGCCGCGACGCCGGCCGCGTGAGCCGACGGCGGCGCCAAAGCCGACGCCGACCCCGGTGCCTGCGCGGGCACCGACGCGGGCACCGACGCGGCGTTCCCGGCGGTCACCAGCACCGCCGCCGGCCTCGCGTCAGCGGAGTCGGCGGACGCGGCGGCTGAGTCGTCGGCGGATCCGGAAGCCGGTGACGCGGTCCGCCGCCGGCGCCCGGGGACGCGTGGCCGGCCTTCCAGATCGGCACCGGACAGGCCGGTGACGTAGGAGAGATAGCCCGGAACGAGCGGCAGTACGCAGGGCGAGAAGAAGGACAGCAGACCGGCCGCGGCCGCGACCGGGGCCGCGAGCAGCACGGGCCCGTCAGTGATCAGCCCGGCGACGCTCACCGGGTGAGCTCCACGTCGATCATGCCTCGGCCGCCAGCTGGTCGAGGACCCCGGCGAGCGCGTCGGAGGAGACCGCGCCGGTGAACCGGGCCGCGACCTGGCCCTTGGCGTCGAGCACGACCGTCGACGGCAGGCCCAGCGCGATCGGCCAGCCCGCCGCGAGGATGCCGTTCTTGTCGAAGATGCTGGGATAGCTGACCGCGTGGTCGCGGGTGAACGCCAGGCCCGGCGAGACGCTCTGCTCCTTCTCGTTCACCCCGACGAACTCGACACCCGGCCGCTTCGCCGCGAGCTGGACGAGATGCGGCGTCTCCTCGCGGCAGGGTGCGCACCAGCTCGCCCAGAAATTGATCACGACGGGCTTCCCGCGCAGCGAGGCGACGTCCAGCTTGTCGCCGCTCAGCGTGTCACCCGCCAGCCTGGGGGCCGGCTTGCGGTCGGCCGCCGGGACGAAGTCCTGCCCCGCCGCCTGCTGCACGAACCCGAAGCTGCCGCCGCCGGTCGCGTCAACGGAGTTCGCCCTCCCGGAACAGCCGCTGAGCCCAAGTCCCACCGCCACCGCTAGCGCCAGCGTGACGGACACCACCGTCAGCCTGCCGCGCGCCCGCTCGGCCACCGGCCGCGCACCGGCCAGCGGCGCGCGCCCCCCGGGTACACCGAGCATGCGCCCGCCGGACACTCCGACATCCCGTCGTCGCATCTCCAGCACGCCACCCAGTATGTGCGCCACGCTCGCCGCCCCGACACCGTGTCTACGACCACTCGTAGAACTTCCCTCCCACAGTAAGTCGCCTTCATCCGACACGCCCCACCCGGCCCCACCCACCGCGCCCGTCGCCTGCCAGTCTCGCGCCCACGGTCGCGGGTGGTCCCAGCCGCGCGCCAAGGGCCGCAGTGCGGTGAAGATCATCGCCGTCTTGACATCCCCCGCCGCCCCGCACGCCGCCCGCGCCCATGCTCGGGGCCGCCCGCCCGCCAGCCCCGGAGGGCACTCAAATGCTCCTCAACACGGTGTCCACCAAACGGTGGACGCTAGAACCCAACTCCCGGTTGTTCCGCGCGGGGCGCACCGGCGGAGATCGTGGACGTATGCCAGCGATCGAGATTTCGGCATTGCGCAAGACGTACGACGGGCGGACCGTCGTCCATGACCTGGACCTGGCCATCGAGGCCGGCGAGTGCTTCGCGCTGCTCGGCCCGAACGGGGCGGGCAAGACGACCACCGTCGAGATTCTGGAGGGATTTCGCTCCAGAGACGGCGGCCACGTCGCCGTCCTCGGCCACGATCCCGCCAAGCCCGACCGGCGATGGCGGTCCCGGATCGGGGTCGTCGCGCAGACCACCGGCGCGGCGCTCGACCTCGGCGTCGCCGAGACGATCCGCCACTTCGCCGCCTACCACGGCGCGCCGCGGCCCGCCGACGAGCTGATCGAGGCCGTCGGCCTCACCGAGAAGGCGGGCACCCGGGTCGCCGACCTGTCCGGCGGCCAGCGCCGGCGGCTCGACGTCGCGCTCGGTGTGCAGGGCCGGCCGGAGCTGCTCTTCCTGGACGAGCCCACGACCGGCCTCGACCCGCAGGGCCGCCGGCAGCTGTGGGAGCTGGTCACGAGGCTGCGAGCCGAGGGGACGACCATCCTGCTCACCACGCACTACCTGGACGAGGCGGCGAAGCTGTCCGACCGGGTCGGGGTGATCGCGCACGGGCGGCTGCTGGAGGTCGCGCCGACGGCCGAGTTCGGCGGCGACCTGCGCGCCGGCGCGACCGTCCGCTGGCGCACCGGCGGGCTGGTCCACGAGGTCGCCACGCGGACCCCGACGGCCCTCGTCCGCGACCTGCTGGCCGAGACGCCAGACGGCGAGATCGAGGACCTGGAGATCCGCCGCCCGACCCTCGAGGACATCTACCTCGAGCTGCTCGCCACCGCCGACGGCGACACCGTCCGACCGGCAGCGTCCGACCGCGAGCCCGGTCCGCCGTCCCAGTCCAGCTCACCGTCCCAGTCCGGCCTGCCAGCCGAATCCGAGCTCGCGTCCGAATCCGGGCTGCCCCGCCAGCCGCGCACTGCCACCAGGAGCTGGTCATGACCGTCGCCACGGGACCCGCCACCGGACCTGCCGCCGCCCGCGGCCCCGACCGTCGCCGGGCCGCGGCGCCACCGAGCGCGGCCCGGATCGCCCGGGCGCGGGCCGCGCTCGAGCTTCGGCTCTATGTCCGCGCCCGGCAGGCGATGGTCTTCTCCTTCTTCTACCCGATCATCATGCTGGTGATCTTCGGGTCGATCGACATGGGCGGCACGGTCGCGGGCGGCGTCACCTACGTGCAGTACTTCGCCGCCGGCATCGCCGCGACCGGCATCATCCTCAACACGTTCCAGCAGCTCGGCATCCGGATCGCGAACGAGCGGGACGCCGGCGAGCTGGCCCGGCTGCAGGCGCTCGGCACGCCGGCGATCTCCTACCTGGCCGGCAAGGCGGCCCAGGTGCTGGTGACGACCGTCGCCCAGCTGGCCCTGCTGGTCGTCGTGGCCCGCTACGCCTTCGACGTCCCGTTCCCGGTGGACGGCGCGCACTGGCTGACGTTCGCCTGGGTGACGCTGCTCGGCACGCTGGCCGGGACGGCGCTCGGCTTCGCCGTCTCGCTGCTGCCGAAGTCAGCGAAGAACGCGGACACGATCATCGTGCCGATCGCGCTCGTGCTGCAGTTCTTCTCCGGGGTCTTCTTCGTCTACACCGACCTGCCCGGGTGGATGCAGGCGATCGCCAGCGTCTTCCCGTTGAAGTGGCTGACTCAGGGGATGCGCTCGGTGTTCCTGCCGGACGGGGCCGCGAGCGCCGAGGTGGCCGGAAGCTGGGAACACGGCCGGACAGCCCTCATCCTCGCCGTCTGGGTCGTGGTCGGCATCGCCATCTGCGCCCGCAGCTTCCGCTGGCGCCGTGCCTCCTAAGCCCCACAGATCCACCTGAAGATCGCGGGGCGCGCGAAAATACTTCTCCTTCGCACACTCCGCGACCCTCGTCCCGGAGCCGTTAGACCATCGGGGAGCACCAAGCCGAGGAAGGAGATCGCGGTGAGTTCAGGCTCGGCAGCGGTGGCGAGGCGCCTGCGCGGCGTTGGCTCGTTCCTGCTGCCCAACCAGGCCGACCCCTCGGCGCACGAGGGCCCGCCCATGGGCGAACGCGTCTGGCGCAGCGTGCTCCTCGGCCTGCACGCCGCCTTCGGCATCCTGTCGATACTCGCGGCGCTCACGATCCTGACCAACTCACAGCCCGAAGCCTGGTGCCGGCCGGTGGCGCTGGCCGCGATCGGCGCCATCGTGGTCACCTACGTGGTGGCGGGCCGGTTCGGCCTGAGCGCGGCCCGCGTCACCCCCCGTGGCCGCAGGCTCATCGTCGTCTACCTGGTCGTGCTCGTCGTCGGGACCGGACTGCTGGCCAGGACCGAGCCGGACACGCTGTTCATCTACTTCATCGTCTACGCCCAGATCTGGTCGCTCGTCGACCGGCCACTGCCGGGCACCTTCTGGTCGTTCATGCTGGTCACGGCCAGCATCGTCGGGATGGCGCTGCGCCCCGCCCAAGACCGGCCGGATCTCGTCAGCCTGATCTCCAACCAGTTGGTCGGCGTCGCGTTCGCGCTGCTGATGGGCATCTGGGTGCACAGCCTGTTCGACCGCAGCCGCGAACAGGCTCGCCTCATCGAGAAGCTGGAGAGCGCGAGGGCCGAGGTCGCGGCGCTGGAACGGGAGCGCGGCGCGCAGGCCGAACGCGAACGGATGGCCCGCGACGTCCACGACACGCTCGCGCAGGGCTACACGAGCATCCTCATGCTGGCCCGTACCGCCCTGGCCCAGCTCGGAACGGACCCGGCGGCCGCGCGCGAGCGCCTCGAGCTGGTCGAGGAGGTCGCGAGCGAGAACCTGGCGCAGGCGCGGGCCCTGGTGGCGGCCCAGTCGCCGGTGGAGCTGGACGGCACCAGCCTGCGCGACGCGCTCGCCCAGCTCGCCGGCCGCTTCACCCGGGAGACCGGCATCGAGGTCGACATCCGATTCGCAGCCGAGCCGGTCGGCGCCGCCGCACCGGTCGGCGGCAGCGCCGCGGGGTCGAACGGCGGCGCCGCCGCGGGGTCGAACGGCGGCGCCGCCGCGGAGCCAGTCGGCGGCGCCGCCGGGTCACCGGGCCTTCGCCCGGCCGAGGAGCTGGTGCTGCTGCGGGCCGCCCAGGAGGCCCTGACGAACGCCCGCCGGCACGCGTCGCCGACCAGGGTGAGCCTCACGCTGGCCTCGGCCCGGTCGGGTGAGGTGACGCTGCAGGTCGTGGACGACGGGATTGGCTTCGCGGTGGGCGCGGAGACCGGCAGCGGCCTCGTCGGACTGCGCCGCCGGGTGGAGGAGGCCGGTGGCGAGCTGGTCGTCACCTCGACGCCGGGCGCCGGTACCCAGGTGGTCGCGCGGGTGGTGCGTGGACAGTGACGGCACTGGACCAGGCACGCGGACGGAGGTGGGGATCGTGACGACCGACGAGACGACCACCGACGAGACGGTGAGACGGCCAGACGGCCAGACGGCGACGGACGAGATGACGAGACGGCGACGGACGAGACGATGACGGAGCCGACGGAGACGATGTCGGACGGGGACCTGGCGACGATCGGAGTCCTCGTCGCCGACGACCACCCGGTGGTGCGGTCGGGGCTGGTCGGCATGCTCGCCAGCGAGCCCGGCCTGCGCGTGGTCGGCACCGCGGCCGACGGCGAGCAGGCTGTAGCCCAGGTCGGGGAGCTCTCGCCCGACGTCGTGCTGATGGACCTGCGGATGCCGCGCCTGGACGGTGTCGCCGCCATCGAGCGGATCAACGCGAGCCATCCGGGCGTAGCCGTGCTCGTGCTGACCACGTACGACAGCGACGCGGACATCATCCGCGCCGTCGCGGCCGGCGCCGCCGGCTACCTGCTCAAGGACGCCCCGCTCGACACGCTGGCCGAGGCGATCCGCGCGGCCGCGCGCGGCGAGACCGTGCTCGCCCCGCCCGTCGCCGCCCGCCTCGCCTCCCGGCTGCGCGCACCCGAGCCCGTCACCCTGACCCGCCGCGAGACCGAGGTCCTCGCCGCGGTCGCCCGCGGCGGCACCAACGCCGAGATCGCCCGCGAGCTGTACATCGGCGAGGCCACGGTCAAGACGCATCTGCTGCGCATCTTCGCCAAGCTCCAGGTCGACGACCGCACCCACGCCGTCACCGCCGCGCTCGAACGCGGCCTCCTCCCACCCATCACCCCGGCCTGACCGCCGCGGGATTCCATATCGGATTTCGATCGAAGCCCAAGAAGCTTCTACTGAATGCTCCTATGAAATTCGCGAAGGCGACGAGGTTGTGATCGACTCCAAGCCGGAGGAAAACTATTATTGCACAGCCCACTGGGAAGATGACAGCAAATGCACTACTCCTGTATCCGAATCGGAATCGGAATCGGAATCGGAATCGGAATAGACGTATCCCAGTACCTGCGCCTTCCGTATGACGGATGACACTGTCGTGCCACTTCGACTCGGGGACTGACCGGGCCGAGCCCGTTCGGACCGCCGGCTCGCCGGCCGTCCGAGAGCTGGCCGCCGCCGCGGCGGACAGTCAGCCCAAAGGCGTCAGGCGCCTACGGAGCCCGAGCCGGTGGCGGTGGGGCCGTTGGGCTCGGCGTAGTCGACGCGCAGGAGGGTGCCGTCGCCACCGTAGACGGCGGAGGTGACGCTGGCCAGGGCGCACTGGCGGCGGTCGGGGCGGTGGAAGAGGCGCAGGCCCTCGAGGGCTCGCCGGGCGGTCCAGACAGGGAGCTGGTGGCTGACCAGCACGACGTGCCGGCCGGGGAAGGCGTCGCGCCACTCGCCGGCGGCGCGCAGCATCCGCTCGGCGATCTCGGTGTAGGGCTCGCCCCACGATGGACGCAGCGGGTTGCGCATCACCGACCACATCTTCGGGTCGCGCAGCAGCCGGGGGCTCGCCTCGAAAGCCCTGCCCTCGAAGAAGTTGCGGCTCTCGATCAGCCGGTGGTCGGCGACCACGGACAGCCGGTGGGCGGCGGCGATCGGCGCGGCCGTCTGCTGGGCACGCAGCAGCGGGCTCGCGACAACCGCGGCGACGTCGAGGCCGGCGAGGAACTCGGCGGTGACCTTGGCCTGCCGCTCCCCCGCCTCCGAGAGGCGATAGTTCGGCAGCCGGCCGTAGAGGATCTTCTCCGGGTTGAACACCTCGCCGTGGCGGACCAGGTGGACGGTCGTCGTCCCCTCTTCGTCCGCCTGGTCCGCGACCCGCGGCGCGGCGACGGCCCGCGGTACCGCGCTGGCCGGCGGTACCGCGCTGGCCGGCGGCACCGCGTCGGCGAGGAGCTCACCGTCGGCGCCGGGGAGCTCCTCGCCTGCGGCGGCCGGTGAGCTCGCCGGCCCGGGCTGGGGCTCGGTCACGGTGCCACCGCCCCACCATGGGCGCCGGCGGCGATCGGGGGGTCCGCGACCGATGCGGCGGCCCGCGCCGCGGCGGGGGCGGCGTCGGCGATCCGTTGGACGGCTTCGTCGTCGTGGGCCGCGGAGACAAACCAGGCCTCGAAGGCCGACGGTGGCAGGTAGATCCCGGCGTCGAGCATGCTGTGGAAGAAGGCGGCGTAGCGGGCGGTGTGCTGCGCGGCGGCGCCGGCGTAGTCGATGACGGCGGCGGCGTCGGTGAAGAAGAAGCTGAACAGGTTGCCGGCGTTGGCGGGCAGGTGTGCGACGCCGGCTTCGGTCAGCGCGGTGGACACGATGCCGGCGACGTCCGCGGCGCGGGCGTCGACGGTCGCGTAGACGTCGTCGGTGCAGGCCCGCAGTGTGGCGAGCCCGGCGGCGACCGCCAGCGGGTTACCGGACAGGGTGCCGGCCTGGTAGACGGGGCCGGCCGGGGCCAGCCGGCCCATCACGTCGGCGCGGCCGCCGAACGCCGCGGCGGGCAGCCCGCCGCCCATGACCTTGCCGAAGGTGAACAGGTCCGGCTCCCAGCCCTCGGCTGCGCCTTCTATCCCCCACCAGCCGGCGCGGGAGACCCGGAAACCGGTCATGACCTCGTCGAGGATGAACAGCGCGCCGTACTGGTCGCACAGCCGGCGAAGGCCTGCGTTGAACCCGGGCAGCGGCGGGACGACGCCCATGTTCGCCGCCACCGCCTCCGTGATCACGGCCGCGATCGTGTCGCCGTGCTCCGAGAACGCCGCCTCGACCAGAGCCAGGTCGTTGTACGGCAGGACGATGGTGTCGGCGGCGGCCGCGCCGGTCACCCCTGGGGTGTCGGGCAGCCCGAGGGTGGCGATGCCGGACCCGGCGGCGGCCAGCAGCGCGTCGACGTGGCCGTGGTAGCAGCCCGCGAACTTCACGATCTTCGATCGGCCGGTGAACCCGCGGGCCAGCCGGATCGCGCTCATCGTCGCCTCGGTGCCCGAGTTGACCAGGCGTACCTGCTCCAGCGGGGCCACCCGGTCGACGAGCGTCTCGGCGAGCTCGACCTCGCCCGGGGTCGGGGTGCCGAAGCTGGTCCCGGCGGCGGCGGCCCGGCCCAGCGCGTCGACGACGTCCGGGTGCGCGTGCCCCAGGATCATCGGCCCCCATGAGCAGACCAGGTCGACGTAGTGCCGGCCGTCCGCGTCCGTCAGGTAGGCCCCCTTGCCGGACACCATGAACCGCGGCACGCCCCCGACCGCGCGGAAGGCCCGGACCGGGGAGTTGACGCCGCCGGGGACGACCCGGACGGCGCGGGCGAACAGATGCTCGGAGG
>Ga0105249_10005315_pt1 | contig 11113 bp, 8 predicted proteins | sample KBSS44metaG_FD_81522 | JGI IMG/M metagenome (GOLD analysis project Ga0105249, IMG submission 81522) | Switchgrass rhizosphere microbial communities from Kellogg Biological Station, Michigan, USA - KBS S4-4 metaG | ecosystem: Host-associated > Plants > Roots > Rhizosphere > Soil | place...
CCGCTCGACGTCCTCGCCCAGCACCTGGTTTCGATGTGCGCCGACGACGAGTGGGAGGTGGACGAGGTCGAGCGCCTCGTCACCGCCTCCGAGCCCTTCCACGAGCTCTCGCGCGAGCAGCTCGAGAACGTGCTGGACATGCTGGACGGGCGCTACCCCTCAGACGAGTTCGCGGAGCTGCGCGCGCGGGTGGTCTGGGACCGAACCGGCGGCCTGGTTCGCGGGCGCCAGGGGGCGCGGCGGCTCGCGGTCACCAACGCAGGCACGATTCCCGACCGCGGGCTCTTCGGCGTCCACCTCGTGGACGGGGGCGGTCGCGTCGGCGAGCTCGACGAGGAGATGGTCTACGAGGCCCGCGCCGGCCAGACGTTCCTGCTCGGCGCCTCCAGCTGGCGGATCGAGGAGATCACGAGGGACCGCGTCCTCGTCTCGCCGGCGCCCGGCGTGCCCGGCGCGGTCCCGTTCTGGAAGGGCGAGGGCGTGGGGCGGCCCTACGAGCTGGGCGAGGCGATCGGCGCCGCCTCGCGCGAGCTGGTGACGCTACCGGAGGCCAAGGCGCTCGCGAAGCTGCGGGACGAGCATTCGCTCGACGAGCGGGCCGCACAGAACCTGCTCACGTTCCTCGGCGAGCAGCAGGCGGCGACGGGCGCCGTTCCCTCGGACCGCACGGTCGTCGTCGAGCGCTTCCGCGACGAGATCGGGGACTGGCGCCTCTGCATCCTGACGCCGTTCGGGGGCCGCGTGCATGCGCCGTGGGCCCTTGCGCTCGGCGCGCGGCTCCGGGAGTCGCTCGGGCTGGAGGCCCAGGCGATCTGGTCGGACGACGGGATCGCCATCCACCTGCCCGATGCGGATGCGCCGCCTCCGATCGACGACGTGCTCCTGGAGCCGGAGCAGATCGAGGAGCTCGTCACCCGCGAGCTCGGCGACACGGCGCTCTTCGGCGCGCGGTTCCGCGAGAACGCGGCGCGGTCGCTGCTGATCCCACGGCGTCGGCCCGGCGAGCGCACCCCGCTGTGGCAGCAGCGTCTGAAGGCGCAGTCGCTGTTACAGGTAGCGCGCCGCTACCCCGCCTTCCCGGTCGTGCTCGAGACCTACCGCGAGTGCCTGCAGGACGTCTTCGACCTGCCGTCGCTGAAGCGGCTCCTCCAGGGCCTGCGCACGAGGCAGATCGACCTCGTCGACGTCGAGACGGCCTCGGCCTCGCCGTATGCGGCCTCGTTGCTCTTCGACTACGTGGCGAACTACATGTACGAGGACGACACCCCGGCTGCGGAGCGCCGCGCCCAGGCGCTCTCGCTCGACCGCGACCTGCTGCGCGAGCTGCTCGGGCAGGAGGAGCTCCGCGACCTGATCGACCCGGGCGCGCTCGCAGAGGTCGAGAGCCGGCTCCGGGGCGAGCCTCGTACTCCGGACGAGCTGCACGACCTGCTGCGCCGCCGCGGCGACCTGCGAGAGGACGAGCACGACGCCGAGTTGGCCGAGCCGCTGCTCGCCGAGCGGCGGGCGGTGCACGTGCGCGTGGCGGGCGAGCAGCGCCTGATCGCCGCCGAGGACGCGGGCCGCTACCGCGACGGGCTCGGGGCCATGCCGCCCGGCGGGCTGCCCGAGACGTTCCTCGAGGCCGACGACGAGCCGCTGCACTCGCTGCTCCGCCGTTTCGGGCGTTCCCGCGGCCCGTTCACCACCGCCCAGGCCAACGAGCGCTTCGGTCGGGACGTCGAGCCGGTCCTGCGGGAGCTGGAGCGCGCCGGCGAGCTCGTCCGGGGCGAGCTGCGTCCGGGTGGTAGCGAGCGCGAGTGGTGCGACCCGGAGGTGCTGCGGCGACTCCGGCGCGCCTCTCTGGCCGCGCTCCGCCGCGAGGTCGAGCCGGCAGAGCAGGCGGCGTTCGGGCGCTTTCTACCGAGCTGGCACGGAATCGACCGCCGCGCGACCCTTCGCGAGGCGATCGTACCGCTGCAGGGACTGGCGCTTCCCGTCGCTCTCTGGGAGTCCGAGGTGCTTCCGCGCCGCGTTCCCGGCTACCGGCCGGAGCAGCTGGACGCGCTCTGCGCCTCGGGCGAGGTGGTCTGGGTGGGCGCCGGGCTCGACCGGATCGCGCTCTACTTCCGTGAGGACGCGCCCTCGCTCGGGCCGCCGCCTGCGGCCGACCGGCCGGAGCGGGAGGTGCACGAGCGCCTGCGCGCGGCGCTCGGCCGGAGCGCGCTCTTCTGGTACGACCTCCTCGCGGACACCGGACTGGAGGCGGAGGAAACGCTGCCCGCGCTCTGGGACCTCGTCTGGGCAGGCGAGGTGACGAACGACGCGTGGACGCCGTTGCGGGCGGGACGTCGCTACCAGGCGCAGGGCCAGCGACCGCGCGTACCGAGGCGTTTCTCCCGTAGGCGTGCGGGCGAGATCACGGCGACCCAAGGCCGCTGGTCGCTCACAGGGCGGCTCTTCACCGGACGGCCCGACCGGCGCGCGCTCGCCGAGCTGATGCTCGAGCGGCAAGGGATCGTGACGCGGGACGGAGTCCGCGCCGAGGGCATCCCCGGCGGGTATGGCGCCGTCTACGGGGAGCTGAGGGCGCTGGAAACGCTCGGGCTCTGCCGCCGCGGCTACTTCGTCGAAGGTCTCGGCGGGGCGCAGTTCGCGCTCGGCGGAGCAGTGGAGCGTCTGCGTGAGCTCAGGCCGAAGGACGGCGAAGAGGCGGAGCCGCTCGTGCTGGCCGCCGCCGATCCGGCGCAGCCTTACGGGGCCGCGCTGCCGTGGCCCAAGCGGGCGGGGGCGCGAGCCGCACGGGTGGCGGGCGCCTACGTCATCCTGCTCGGAGGCGAGCCCGCGCTGTACGTCGAGCGAGGCGGCCGTTCGCTCGTCCCGCTCCGCGAGCCGGAGGAGGAATGGCTGCGCGCGGCCCTGGCGGCACTCGTCGCGCACGTCAAGGGCGGGGGGGCGAAACGACTCGCGGTCGAGCGCTTCGACGGGCAGCCCGTGACCGACTCAGAGGCACTTTCGCTGCTGATTGATGCAGGCTTTGTCATAGGCCCACGTCGAGCCGTGCTCCGTCCTTGACACGCCCGTAGCTGAGGCGTAAACCGGCCCTGTCCAGGGGCACGGGGGCCCCGAATCAGTGAAGGGGAGGGAGCATGGGAAGGCTTCTCGCGAGTACGTTCGCGGCGGTCGCCGCGCTTGTGCTGTTCGGCTTCTTCGGCGGTTCGGCGAGTGCGGCGGTGCCGCGCTGCAATCAGCCGACCGCCCTGTGCGCCGAGCCGGTCAACTCGATCGGCTACGGGGGCGCGTATACGGGCCACGACGAGCCCTCGCTGCTGTTCTACTCGAACACGGCCGGCTCGGGGAACTCCAACCTCTACAACCTGACGCTGCCGAGCGACCCGAAGGTGCTGCCTAACCAGGCGGGCACCGCGGGAACGTGGAACTTCCAGCTGCATCCCGCGTTCTGGCTCGGGATGGCGCTGTGCGACAACCAGTCGGCGCCGGAGTTCACGCATGCCGACTGCACGCCCGACAGCGACACGAACATCTTCGACGGAACCAACCCGGCCGGGGCCGACTACATCGGCAAGCATCCGGGGACTGCGTTCCTCGAGGTGCAGTTCTATCCGCCCGGATGGGCTCCGTGGCCTCCGGGTGTCAGCTGCGACCCCAGCCGGTGGTGCGCGGCGATGGCGATCTTCAGCCTGATGCAGGACCAGAACACCGGCCAGTTGAACAACCTCAACTGCCGCCAGCGCGCCGGTGACGAGCCGGCGAACTTCGCCTTCATCACCAAGTCGGGCGTGCCTCATGCCCCGCCGGCTCCGCTCAGCCAGACACTGGGAACGTTCACGCCAAGCGCTGCGACCGACCTCTTCATGGGATCGGGTGACCAGCTCTCCGTGGACATTCACGACGGGGCGGCCGGCCTGACGGTGCAGATCCACGACCTGACCACGGGTGGCACGGGCTCCATGACCGCCAGTGCGGCCAACGGGTTCGCGCAGGTGCTGTTCGAGCCCCCGCCCGCTGGGACGACCTGCCACCAGGCGGCGTACACGTTCCGGCCGATGTACGCGACCTCGGGCGAGCACACCCGCGTGCCGTGGGCGGCGCACAGCTACAACGTCGCCTTCTCGGACGAGATCGGCCACTTCGAGTACTGCTCGGCCGTCACCGAAGAAGGCGGGGACTGCCTCAGCAACAACGAGGACGCGCTGGACGACGACGACACGGGCTGCTTCGACGCCGCGTTCTCGCTGCTCGTTCCGATCGGAGGCTGCATCGCCACCGACGATGACTTCGACGGGACCTCGTATCAGCCGGTGTGGCCGGGAACGGATCCGAACCGGGGCCAGGACAAGAAGTACCACCCGAGCCCGATCACGTTCACGAGCCCGCTGTTCAACGGGTCCCAGAACTACAGTCGTGTCGCCTTCGAGGCCGACCTGCCGCGGATCGAGGCACCGGACTCGGGCGGGATCTGCGACCGGTTCACGGGCACGAACTGCGTGAACCCGCCGCCGGGCTCGAACTTCTACCCGATCTATACGACCGGCACGTCGACGGACAACCCGAGCGCCAACGGGCACTGCGTCTGGCAGTTCGGCGGGCCGTTCCTCAAGGGCACGACCAACACGTTCGGCGGGAACTCGGCGGCCGAGTACGGACCGCTGCTGTTCAGCTTCTACCCCAACCCCAATCCCTCGATTCGGCTCAGGACGAACAACTTCCGTCAGATCCTGAGCTCGAATCCCTGCCCGGCCTAGCCGACGGGTCGAGCAGAGGACGGAGAGCGCCCCGGCCGGGGCGCTCTCCTCTTACTTGGGCCGGGGGACGATCACGCGCCGTGCGTTCGACCAGGTGGTCTTGCAGGGCTTGTGCGGCGTGCAGTCGAGCCCGATCACGGTGCCGGAGACCTTCACCCAGTAGCGGCCGGGCGGAAGGGTGCGCTTCGTCTGCGCGCGGTAGCCGCCGGCGGTTTTCTGGGCGCGAAGGGGCTCTTCGAGGCGGACGTTCACCTGCAAGAAGGCGCCGTTCGACCTCGTCCCCGGCCGTGCCGCGACGGAGATCTGCCCCGGTACAAGCTCTCCGAGCGCGAAGACGGCGACGACGTGCTTACGCTGGACGGCTGCGGAGCGCAGGTACGGGAGAGAGGGTCCCGCGGAGACGGTTGCGATGCCGACCGCGCCGAACGCGGCGACCACGAGGAGGGTCATCCGGCTCATCGGGGGGCGGAATCTAGCAAGCGCGGAGCTACGCTGGCCGTCCATGCCGGAAGGCGACTCCCTCCACCGCGCGGCGCGCCGGCTTCAGGTGCTGGTCGGCGAGCGCGTCGGGGTCGAGACGCCCCATCCACGTGCCGCGGCGCAGGGTGTCGCGGAGCGGCTGAACGGGCGCAAGCTGCTGGGCGTCGAGGCGGTCGGCAAGAACCTGCTCCTGAGCTTCGAGGGCGGCCTCGTACTGCGAAGCCACCTCCGCATGACCGGCCGCTGGCAGGTCCGGCCCGCAGGCTCCCCGCGGCGCGGCCGCCCGTGGCTTGTGCTCCAGTGCACGAACTATGAAGCTCTTCTCTGGAACGGCCCGGTCCTCGAGCTCTCGACCCGGGGCACGCGCCGTCTCGGGCCCGACATCCTCGCGGAGCCGCTGGAAGTCGAGCGGATGGTCGGGAACCTGAGGCGCGAGCATCGAGACCGCGAGCTCGGCGACGCGCTCCTCGACCAACGGCTCGTCGCGGGGATCGGGAACCTCTGGAAGGCCGAGTCGCTTTGGCACGCGCGGGTCTCTCCCTGGCGGGCGCTAGGCGACGTGACCGACGAGGAGCTCGAACACGTTCTCGGCGAGGCGGCACGGCTGATGCGAGCCTCGCTCGACGGAGGGCGCAGCGAGCGCGCGGTGTACCGGAAGCCGGGGCGGCCATGCCCGCGCTGCGGGACGCCGATTCGCTCGCACGGGCAGGGCGACGACAACCGCACGGCCTACTGGTGTCCGGGGTGCCAGACAGGAAAGGAGTTGTCGGGCGCGTAGTCGCAGGCGTGGCCGTACGCGCGCCCCACCTGTACCGCTCTCTCCGCTGCTTCTGCCTCGCGGGGTTTTCGCTCCTGGCGGGGGACGTGGAAGGCGGCGCCGAGATTCCGTTCGCCTTCGAGGAGCACGCCGCGCGCGGCCAGGCCTCGCTCTACGAGTACCGACCGCTCGTGCGCTCGTACGTGGACGCGCGCTCGGAGCGGCTCGGAGCGCTGGCCGACGCTGGGATCGCGGTCGAGGAGCTCCGCCGTGAGCCTGCGGCGGCCATCTACGCCGCCGCCCATTCGGGCAACGGCGAGGCGTCGTTGCTGCGGACGATCCTCCTGCCGCTCCTGGCCGACGTCGCCGAAGCCTGTGGCGGTCACGACTGGAGCGACGAGGCCTTCGACCGTGCCTACGCCGAGCTCGAGCGCACGCTGCTGGGAGAGCGTCGTAGCTACGCGGCAGTGGCACCGCTCGTCGGGCTTTCGGTCGGCACTCAGGTCGAGCTCGGCGAGGGCTTGCGCGTCCGCGTCGCCGCGACCGGGGAGCTGGCAGCTCACTGGCCCGAGGCGTCGGGGCTCCTGCCGGCCGAGTTCGGACGCGCCCCGGACCGCCTTTGCCTCCTCGAGCTCGAGCGGACACTGGCTCCCAACGTGCCCGAGCCGCCCGACGCGCCCGGCGAGCTCGCCGACGCCGTCAGCGCGCTGCGCCTGGCGACCGCGGGGCCGGTGGCCGCCGGGCCGGTGCTCTTCGAGCGGCTCGACTGGAGGCCGCTCGCCGTGCGTCCTGTGTTGCCCATCGCCGCGGCCGAGCCTCCCGGCGAGCCGACCCGGCTGGACGCCTTCCGAGCGCGACTCGCGTCCGATCTCCTCGCGCGGCTCGGCCGGGCCGAAGAGGATGCGGAGCTCGCCGAGGCACTGGACCGTTGGGAGCTGTCGCTCTTCGCAGACGAGCCCTTCCGGTCCGAGCAGCTGCGCGAGGCGCTCGCGGCGCTTCTCGGCGGGATCGACGGGCTGTGGGCGGCGGCCGTGCGCGCCGCGATCCTGCTCGGCGAGTCGGGCCAGGAGCGAGCGCGGCAGCTCGACCGGCTCGGAGCGCTTGCCCGCGGCGAGACCGCCGGCCCCGCTGCGGCGGAGGCGGTGCGCAAGGCGCTCGTCGAGGCGTTGGCCCACGGCGACAGAGCCCAGCTCATCGGCTCGCTCGACGAAGCGCTGCTCGGCGTGCGCCCGCGCCCGGCGGGCTACTTCGCGGCTCTCGCGTCCTAGGGGTCAGCGCTAGAGGCTCGGCTCGCCGGCCGGCGCCGGCAGGACCGTGGTGCCGGGGCAGGACGTCGCCTCCGACAACCTGATCGCGAGCGCGCCTCGCCCGTCTTCCAGCCGCAGGTAGCCGTCGTGGATCCGCGCCGGCAGGCACATCTCTTCACGACCCGAGCGCCTGAGCTCGAACAGGTCGACGAGGTGGTCCGAATCGACGTCCGTGTCCGCCTCCTGGCCTGCCTCGAGCTCGCGGTGGAACCAGGTGGAGTCGCAGTCGGGCGGATTGGAGCAGCCGCGGACCGTGATGGTTTGCGGCGTGTCGTTCACGAGCCGAAGGGTGACCGTGTTCGAACTCGAGTCGACGAACCACGGCACGATCAGGAGCGCGAGCAGGAGGGCCGTTCCGAGCGCGACGCCCGCGCCGATGGCGACCTTCACCGGGCGCGTGAGGACGAGCCCGGTGTGCTCTGTCGGCGCCTGGAGCGCCGGGTAGGGGTCGTGCCACGGCCGGCCGCGCTCACCGGCCTGCCGCCTGCTCTCCTGGCGGAGGTTCTGCTTGACGGCGTATTTGAGGTTCTCGCGCCCGATCCGGGACCGGTTGTCGGAGCTGTCGATCAGCTCGGACATCCGGAGCACGTGCTCGAGGCCGTCGGCATCTCGCTGCTTGAAATAGCCGCGCCGCGCACGATCGAGGCGTTTGAGGGCGGCCAGCTCATCACCGCGGTCGATGGCCGCTCGGGCCTCGCCCAGCTCGCGGTCGGGGTTCGGAGCCACGGCGGGGAGGAACCGTACCGCTTTCGACGCGATCGGGACACACACGCGCGCGGAAGTCCCGGCTAGCTTCGGCGCATGGACGAAGCACGCATGGTCTTGCGACGACTGGGCCGGATCGAGGCGCTCGAACGAGAGGGTGCCTCCCCGCGGTCCCTGCTCGCGGAGGTGCATGTTCTGCTCGAGGAGGCGGAGGCGTGGGTCGCCTCGGAGCGGGGTGGCGCCGACGAGGCGGAGCTCGCTCTGGAGCGCTGCCGCTCCGCGCTGGCCCCTCCGGCGCTGCCGCTGTGAAGCCGCCGGGCACGGGCATGATGAGGCGTGTCCTCGTTCGCTTCGCGGTATCGCGACGGCGTCCGCGCAGCGCTGGCCGTCGCCGCGACGGTGTGGTTCTTCGGCGCTTCCTTCGGGCTGGTCGCGCGGGCGGCCGGGATGGGCGCGTTCGCGCCGCTCGTCATGTCGGCGACGACGTTCGCCGGGTCGGCGCAGTTCGCAGTCAGCTCGATCCTCGGCGCAAGCGGGGGAACTGCGGCGGCGATCACGGCGGCCGTTCTGCTGAACGCACGCTATGCGCCGATCTCGATCTCGGTCGCGTCGCTCTTCCACGGCCCCCTCCCTCGGCGTCTTGCCGAGTCACAACTGATCGTGGACGAGTCCTGGGCTCTCTCGAGCCGTGGGGGTGGGCGCTTCGACAGGCGCATCCTGATCGGGGCAGGGCTGCTGCTCTACGTCGCGTGGGTGAGCGGCACAGCCGTAGGCGTCCTCGCCGGTCACGCGCTCGGCGACCCCAAGGATCTCGGTCTCGACGGCGCGTTTCCCGCCTTGTTCCTGGCGCTGCTGGCGCCACAGCTGCGCGCGCCGAGGGCGACGGTCGCTGCCGCGACGGGCGCGGCCATCGCGCTCGTGCTGATTCCGGTCACTCCGGCGGGAATCCCGATCGTGGTCGCGAGCGCCGCGTGCCTGCTGGGCCTGCGGAGGCGGAAACCCTGAGCACCGTCTGGATCGTCGTGGTCGTCGTCGGCCTGGCGACGGTGGTGTTCAAGGCGACCGGGCCCGTGCTGGTCGGCCGGCGAGTCCTGCCGCCGGCGATCGCAGACGTGGTTGCCCTGTTGGCGCCGGTTCTGCTGGCGGCGCTCGTGGTCACGCAAACCGTCGGTGGCGACAACGAGCTCGTCCTCGACGCGAGGCTCGCCGGCGTCGGCGCCGGTGCCGTCGCGATCGCGGCGCGAGCGCCCTTGCCGATCGTGGTCGTTGCGGCGGCGGCAACGACCGCCCTCGTGCGTTTGCTTGCCTAGCGGGTCGTCCTACGGCATTCGTAGATTTCTCAGGCGAAGCGAGGCCCAAACCAAACCCGCGCAAATCGAGCGATTTTCCGCAGAGGTATAGCTAGCATGAGAGCGAAGAAAGGGGCTCGATGGGGCTTGCACGCCTGCTTCCGCGACCGGGAATCCGGACTGAGATCGCCAAAGGGCCGCCGATGGGCCGGGTGATCTCGTTCGCGAACCAGAAGGGCGGAGTCGCGAAGACCACGACTACGCTCAATCTCGGCGTCGCCCTCTCGGAGCAGGGGCTGAAGGTGCTGCTTGTCGACCTCGATCCACAGGGCAACCTGACGATGAGCCAGGGCCTGAATCCCGACACGATCGAGCGGTCGATGTTCGATGTACTCGTGCACCGCCTTCCGATCGAGGAAGTGATCCATCACACCGAGGTCGACCTTGCCGTTTCCTCGATCGACCTCGCCGGTGCGGAGCTCGCGCTCTCGAGCATGATCGGCCGCGAACGTGCGCTCGAGAAAGCGCTCGCGCCCGTCAGGGAGAGCTACGACTACGTCCTGATCGACACCCCGCCGTCGCTGGGCCTGCTCACCATCAACGCACTGGTTGCCTCGAACGGCGTGATCGTCCCGGTCCAGTGCGAGTACCTCTCGCTGCGCGGGCTCGTGCAGCTCGAGAACACGCTCTCGATGATCCGTGAGAACCTGAATCCGAGCGTCGGGATCGAGGGCATCCTCCCGACGATGTTCGACAGCCGCACGCTGCACTCGCGCGAAGCGGTCGAGATCCTCCAAGAGAACTTCGGCGAGCTCGTGTTCGACACGAAGATTCGCAAGACCGTCCGCTATGCGGAGGCCCCGGTGAAGGGGACCTCCGTGCTCAAGTACGACCCAACCGGGAGCGCCGCCCAGGCCTACCGTGACCTCGCAAAGGAGGTGCTCGATGCCGCGAAGGCGCGCGAGCATGCGTGAGGGCCCACTCGCAGAGCTGTTCCGGGCAACCGAGGCGGCGCAGCGACAGGCCGAGAAGGAAGGCAAGCCCGCAGGCGAGCCCGCGGCCGAGCTCCAGCCGGAGCCCGAGGCACCGGTCGAGGAAGCCAAGGCAGCGCCACCGCCGACGCCGGCGGAGCCGCCCGAGCAGACCGTCGAGCACGTCCCGGAATGGGAGGAAGAGGCCGCGCCCACGCCGCCGCCGCCCCCGTCCGAACCGGTTCGCTTGCCCGAGCGCGTCCCGGAGCCCGAGCGGGAGCGCCCGCGCCCGAAACTCGAGCCGCTGCCTGAGCCCCCGCCGCGGCTTCACCGCGTGCCCGAGCCTGGCGCCTACATCGCGGTGATCCGCGTGGTCGGCGTCGGTGGAGCGGGGTTGAACGCCGTCAACCGCATGATCGACGCCGACATCTCGCAGGTCGAGTTCGTCGCGGTGAACACCGATATCCAGCAGCTCCAGACGAGCGACGCGCCGGTCAAGATCCACATCGGCCGTGAGCTGACGGAAGGTCTCGGCTCGGGTGCCGACCCCGACCTCGGCCGCCGCGCGGCGGAGGAAGCCTACGACCAGATCAAGCGCGCGCTTCGCGGCTCGGACATGGTCTTCGTGACCGCGGGCGAAGGCGGAGGCACGGGCTCCGGCGCCGCACCGGTCGTCGCCCGGATCGCGAAGGAGCTCGGCGCCTTGACGGTCGGCATCGTCACGACGCCGTTCAAGTTCGAAGGCACGAGGCGTCTTGGCCAAGCGACCGACGGCGTCGACACCCTGCGCTCGAACTGCGACACCGTGATCGTCGTCCCGAACGAGAGGCTGCTCGAGGTACTCGACCGCGAAACGTCG
>Ga0105249_10005317_pt1 | contig 11111 bp, 10 predicted proteins | sample KBSS44metaG_FD_81522 | JGI IMG/M metagenome (GOLD analysis project Ga0105249, IMG submission 81522) | Switchgrass rhizosphere microbial communities from Kellogg Biological Station, Michigan, USA - KBS S4-4 metaG | ecosystem: Host-associated > Plants > Roots > Rhizosphere > Soil | place...
GTTCGAGCGCCGCGAAAATCTCTAAATCTTGTTGCTATAGGGGATGAGAACCAGAGCAGCCTACAGAGCGCTCTTTTTGGTCACGCGAATGCGCGAAACCTCTAAAGAGAACTTGACGATGTATCTGCCTGGATTAGAACTCGGAGGGCGGGGCGCGAGGACGGAAATTGGACTGGGACAGCTCCTGGCGCGGGAGTTGGCTCCGGGGCGCCAGTAATTCTAAGAAACGATCGGCAGCACGAGCGGAATCCGCGGGGGCAGCGAGCTGCGTGCGCTCGTCCGAGATGGCCAGCAGAGAGAGATGCGGCCGTGGCGGCAGGAGGCTGTTGGGCGATCTTCCGTGGCCCAATTGAGCCTCGAAATCCGCCAGATTCCCTTCATGAAAGAGGCCCGCGCCATCGTTAATCCAGACTCCGATAGGCTCTCTGGACACAGGTTCCAGGATGACCAGATCGCGATCATGATCCCCATCCAGGTCGCGGCTGCTCAGTTCGACAGTCGCGCCAGGGCTCAGGAAACGGAAGGTGGTCTGCTCGAAAGCGCCTAGTGAGATGCGGACTTCCTGGGCGTACCCATTGGCATTGTGGCCGGCGGACCGGGCGGTGGCGAGGTCGGCATTCTTGTCGCCGTTGAGATCCGCCAGCACCCAGCCGGACACTGCGGGGGCGCCCAGCTGGCTGGGTAGTTCGTGGATTTCCGGAACGGTGGCCGCGAGGCTGAACCCGCCTCCCGCCAAGGTGGCAAGAAGCAGCCGGGGGATCCAGGACTTTGCGGGGGACAACACTCCACCCAAAGTATAACCCGAGTGGAGATCCATCGCCTTCAGCGCGACGTCGGGCGATTCTCGGTCAGCGGGTGGCAGTTGTTATTCCTATGAGCGTTCGCAGAGTGTCCACGAGTATCACCGTCAGGTCTGCCCGCGGCACGCTGGTCCGCTCCAACAACTGGCGCTGCCGCGTGACCCAGGCCCGTGAAGGCGTGTGACGCTGATCGAGATAGTCCATTGCTTCGAGCGAAGCTGTCGACAATTCCCGCACGCGGTCCGTGAGTGGAATCGCCTCCATCAGGTTCGGATGATGCTCCAGGATCGGTTTCACGGCGATAGAGTTGTCACGCCAGCGAGCCAGTTGCGTCTTGATTTCCTGGCGATGCTCGCTCCAATGAGAGATCCAGAACGCCAGCCGCCGAGGGGCCTCGCCATCAGGATCGGCGGCGTCCCTCAGCCGGTTGGCGGCCGGATCGATTTCATCAACGGTCGGCCGATTTGCGGCACGAGTCGGCCGGAGACTTTCGAGCAGGATCCGCAGCGGTTCAACAGCGGAAGAGTCCGTCATGTGCTCCAACAACTGTCGCCGCTCCATTTCCGGGTCGATCTCGACAGAGCGCAGGTGGCGGCCGACGGCGGCCAGCCGTGTATACATCGAATCTACGTCGCGGATCTGTTGCGGCGACCAGAGACGTTCTGCGATGGCAGCCGCACGGGGCCACAGCCGGAGATCCAGGTTATCGGGAGACACATACTCCGTCCAAAGACAAGCTTCGCCTCCGAGAATTCGGGCGCGTTCCGCCGGTGAGACGACCGCCACTTCTCCGTCTAAAGGATCGACCAGGTAGTGCTCGGCTGCCGACTGTAGCTGATCCAGATAGTAACCGAAGGAGAGAAGGCCGGAGTGGCTGGAACGGACCGTCTGCGCCAGGGCACTGAAGCCACGCCAGGATTGCACGACGGAGTCCGGCGGTAGATTCGCTCCCAGAATCTCATCCCACCCGATCATTGTCTTCCCATGCCGCGAGAGAATTTGAGCAACGCGGCGATTGAAGTATTCCTGCAATCCCTGAGTATTGGCGATGCCTTGAGCCTGCATGAAAGCCTGAATGGACGGGCTGCGCTTCCATTGGGCCGAATCCACTTCGTCGCCGCCGATATGGATGTAGGAATCGGGGAATAACCCCACGATCTCGCCGATCAAGCCATCCAGGAACGCGTACACCTCGGACCGGGACGGATCCATCACCGGTTCGAATAAACCGACGTGACGCTGAATCGCATATGGCCCTGGACCTGATGCCAGCTCCGGATAGCCCACAAACCAACTGCCGGCGTGACCCGGCATGTCAAACTCCGGAACCACGCGAATCCCGCGGTCGGCCGCAAACGAAATGATGTCGCGAATCTGGTCCTGGGTATAAAAGAGACCATCCGAACCCGATCCATGCAGCTTGGGAAAGAGCTTGGACTCCATGCGGAAGCCTTGGTCGTCGCTGAGATGCCAGTGCAGCACGTTGTACTTGAACGCCGCCATTCCATCCAGCGTGCGCTTGATAGCTTCCACGGGAAAGAAGTGGCGGGAACAATCGAGTAACAGTCCACGCCATGGAAATCGTGGCTGGTCGCGGATCAAAATCGCCGGAATCGTGGTCCGGCTCCGATCCGTGCGCACGGTCTGCAGAAGCGTTTCGAGTCCGCGCAAAATTCCGATGGAAGTTGGTGCGCGCAAACGCGCGTGCGTAGGATCCACTTCGAGCACGTAGGATTCGTCCTCGCCCGCGCGCGGCACAGCAGATGAGTTTTCCTGCCACTCGATCAGAAGAGTGGCGCGCTCTCCGTCGATCTTGGCCGCGGTGGTCTGATCGAAACTGATTCCGGCGATTCTGCCAAGCCGGCTCAAAAATCGCTGCGAGGCCGCCTGCATCCGTGGGTTGGACGGTCCTTGCAACGTCACTCTAAAGGTGGCGTCGATCGGCAAGTCTCCCGAATGAGTCACCGCCGACGCAGGGACGGGCATGAGCTGCAACTCAGCGGCCTGCGTTCCAGCATTCAGAAACAGAGTTGCGCAAAAGAGCGTAATAAGCCGGCTTTTAGGGATCACTCTGTGAGCATTGTGCCATGGCTCGTGCATTTAGGAAATAGACCTAAAGGATCACCTTAGAACTGTCGAAATGAAAAACAGGAGCTGCTTTATCTCACGTCCACGCCATACCCTCGCGAACGTATTCCTGACTGTGCTCTGGCTCGGCTTCGTGGGCCTATGGATTCGTGTGTTTCAACAAACCCGCTTACAAGACGTGGCAGCCTCCCTGGGACTATTGCTAGGCCTCGGGGGGGTCTATGGCATAACGGTGGCGATCTGGGTCGGCCACAATATTTCCCTTGCACGACGAAGGAACCGCCGCCGGGCGACGGAAAACATCACGATTTTTCCTTCGCACGATTATTTAGGACTGCCTGTAGAAATCCGTTCCAATCTCATGGCGGAGCAGGAGATCGAGATCAGAATCACGAACGGGGTCAAGCAGTATTTGCCTCTGAATGAATCCGCTGGCTCACGGGGGCGCGCGATCACGGTGGCGAGTCAGCCTGCGGGCGCCGAGGGAGTAGAAGATCTGGCGGACAAGTCTGGAGCGCTCCGATGAACGAGCTTGCGCAGCTTCACCCCATCCTCGATGCGATCAACAACTGGACCAGCTACAAAATCGCCATTGGATTTTACGGACTGTATCCGGTGATCACCAGTTTGATTTGGATGGCGACGGCGTTCGTGTACTATGTCCGGCGCGATTTGAGAGAACCAGAGTCTCCCGTTTCCGACGACCAGCTCCCTCTCGTTACCGTTCTGCTGCCGGCCTACTGTGAAGAAGAAGTTATCAGCAGGTCCATCGAGGGTCTGCTGAAGCTGGACTATCCGAACTTTGAAGTGATTGTGATTAACGATGGCTCGCCCGATGGAACCGCCGCAAAGGTGCGGCCGTTTCTCAGCGATCCCCGCGTGCGGTTGTTGAATAAGATCACCAACGAAGGCAAGGCCATGGCGTTGAACGATGCTATTCCCTGCGCCAAGGGCGAACTGCTGCTGGTTATGGATGCGGACGCAGTGCCGGATCCGCAACTGCTGCGCGTGATGGTGCCCCATTTCCGTTATCCGCGGGTCGCGGCGGTGGCGGGGAATCCCCGGGTCAGCAATGTGACCAATCTGCTTACACGTTTGCAGGCCGTGGAATTCAGTTCCGTCATCGGACTGATGCGGCGAGCCCAGCGCATCTGGGGGCGCGTGATGTGCATCTCCGGTGTGGTTGGGATGTTCCGGAAGTCCGCGGTGATTGACGTGGGTCTTTATACACCAGGCATGGCCACCGAAGACATCGATCTGACTTGGAAGTTGCAAAGACGTTTTTACGATGTCCGCTATGAAGGCCGGGCCCTGGTGTGGATGATCGTGCCCGATACGGTGGGCGTGTGGTGGAGCCAGAGAAAACGCTGGGCTCTGGGCCTGGGCCAGATCCTCCGGCAGCACGGATCCATCTTTCAGGACCGTCGCTTGCGGCGGATGTTCCCGCTGTATATAGAGAGTGCTCTGTCTTATCTTTGGTCGCTGACATTTCTCTCCGTTACGGTTTTCTGGATCGTTTGTTATTCGCTCGGATATCCCCCCAAGGGTGGATCGCCGGTCCCCAATCTGTGGGGCATGCTTTTGTTCACATTTTGTCTACTTCAGCTGGCCTGCGGTACCTGGATCGACGCGAAATACGATCCCGGAATCAAACGGCATTTCGGGGCTAGCATCCTCTATCCGAGTTTCTACTGGGTCCTTCTGGCAACCACCGCCTTCGTCTACACAACCCGGGGGCTCTTGAAGCGCATCAACCTGATGGCGCCCACACGATGGCACATCCAACACGGTCATGCGAAACATCTCTAAAATCGTCAGGTGCTCCGCCTGTTGCGCGCTGATCGCAATCGGTGGCGCGAGTATTCTGCGCGCTCAAGTGTCTTCCGGTACCGCGGACTCCACACGGCAGGCTGCGGCTTTGGCCGAGGAAGCCGTCCAGCAGGCGCGGGCCGGAAAAACAGAAGACGCGTTGAAACTGTTTCAGCAAGCCATTCCGATGGCTCCGAATAACGTGCCCATTTTGCGCGACTATGCCGTGATCCTGGGCTGGGGCGAACATTATAAAGAGGCCGCGCAGGTCATTCACCAGATCGTGGCGCTTGAACGGGAACAGCCTGACTGGGCGCTCCGCGAATATGCCCGGAGCTATCTATTCGGTGGCGATACGCAAGCCGCACTGGAGATGCTGAACCAGTTGGTCAACCGCGGCGATACCTCTGAACCGGTCCTGCTGCGCCGCGCCTTGGCCTTGCGTTGGCTAGGCCAGCCCAAGGAAGCCCAGACTGCCTACGAAGTGGCTCGCGATCTGTATCCTGCATCGGGAAGTGCCCGGGCAGGCATAGTTTACTGTCTGGGAGACCAGAACAAGCTTTCTGAGGCTCTTCGTACCTCCGAAGCAGGTCTTCACGATCTGCCCAACGATCCCGACCTTCTTAAGGCGAAGATCCGCGTGCTGAACTGGATGAGCCGTCATCTCGAGGCGCAACAGGTGCTGGATGGAATTCCCACTTCCCTCGAAAACGATCGAGAGATTCTGGAAGACCGCGTCTATGCGGCCCGCTGGGGTGGTGATCCGGATACGGCTGCGAATACGGTGCGGCGCCTGGACGCAGACTTCCCCAATAATTCCGCGACCAAGCAACTGGTGAACCAGATCGAGCTCGAATACGGTGCATCCATCGCACCCAACTTCCGTTACATCTCAGACAGCGACGGACTGATAGATAAAACCTGGAGCGGCGAGGCCGCCGTTCATCTTAGCCCGGCGCACGAGCTTCGCACCGGCTATCTTTATCGCGAGCTGTGGCAAGGCGAATCGTTGTTCTGGCGCCGATATGACCTGGGCTGGAGCGGCGTGCTGAGCCGGCACGTACGCGGCTACGCCTCCGCAAGCGACGTAAATTACGGGATCGGCTCGACGCATAAAATCATCGGTGATGGCGGATTCGCTTTTGTGCTCAGCGATTCGGCCAGAATGACGGCGGGTGGAGGGACCATCGCAATGGATGCGTTCCAGGCGACCCAAAATCACGTGACCGCGACCTTCGCCTCCGGGGATGTCACGTTCGCGCCCAGTACGTTCGCACAACTGCAAGCGCGCTATGCCCACTACGATTTTTCAGATGGCGTCATCCGGAAACGAACCGACTTAGAGGCGCTGTTCCTGATCCATTCGCAGTCCCGCCTGAAGCTTCGGCTAGGATTTCGTTCCAACCTGATGTGGCATGACGGCACCACGCTGGACTTCTACAGTCCCGCAACATTCCAGTCTCATCTGGCACTGGCGCAAGTGGCAGGCCGGCTTACTCGCTCTCTGGACTACTGGGTGGAAGTAGCAGGCGGCTGGCAGATGGAACCGGGCACGCCGTTAGAAAATCCGATCCAGGTGTCCGCTCGCTTGGCTTGGCATCCGACCGACAATTTCCGCGCCTTAATCGAGGTTGGCCGGACTACGTCTTCTCTCGACCGCGTTACGGCCGACCGTGACCCCTACACCCGCCGCGTCGCCAGTGTCGGCTTTACCTATAGCTTCCACTAGAGGCAGCGTCTCAAGGCCCAAACGTTGACGGCATCGACCGTGTGTTATAGCCTGATCCCTGATGAGCGGGAGCAAGCATCTGACCGTCTGGCATCGCTGGGTGCGGCACCCGCAGAAGGTGTGGCTCCGAAAGGCGCTTTTTCAGGTTCACTTATGGAGCGGCATCGCCCTCGGGCTGTACATCTTCTTGATGAGCGTGACCGGCGGGGTGTTGGTCTATCGGAACGAGCTGTACCGAGCAGCGACGACTGAACCAATCCTTTCGACGGGTTCAGGACCGCGCTTGACCGACGACCAGCTTACGGCGGCCGCCACACAGTTGTATCCGGGCTACCAGGTTGTGAAAATCTCCCGCGCGCCGAATCTCGATCTGGCGGTCAACATCGGGCTGCGGCGGGGCAATCAGATCAAGACGCGCGCGTTCGATCCGCGGAGTGGCAGCGATCTTGGCAATACGGTCTCACGCGGTTACTTGCTCGTGTCAGAGCTGCTGGATCTGCACGACAATCTGATGGCCGGACGAACCGGCCGGGAAGTGAACGGCGTGGGCGCAATCGCCTGGCTCGTGGTGGCTGTGACGGGTCTGGTGATCTGGTGGCCGGGCATCAAGAAATGGCGTCGCAGCCTGACGGTGTCTCGCGGCGTGGGCTGGAAGCTCTTCAATTGGCGCTTGCACAGCGTGATCGGATTTTGGACCCTTGGATTTACAGTGGTGTTCGGCCTTAGCGGCGCCTATCTCGTTTTCCCCGACACATTTCAGGATCTCGCCGACTGGTTGGAGCCGCCCACTGCCGCAAATGCCGGGCTACGTATCGTCGACAAACTAATCTATTGGCTCGCCTACTTACATTTCGGCCGCATCAACGGCATAGGAATTCCGTGTACCGGCCCGGGGCTTTGCGACCAGACGACCAAGGCGATTTGGGCGGTCTTCGGACTGGCCCCGGCGGCGATGTTTGTAACCGGCGCGATCATGTGGTGGAACCGCGTGCTGCGCCCTCGACTGGCAAGCATCCGCCGGCCGGCGGAGTAATTGTGCGCGGTATGCCCCAGGCCGCAAACTAGAATTAGATGGATGGCCTTAACGCCGACCTATGCCGCCGCACAGCTGGCTGCCGATCGCATTCATCGCCATCTGGCGGTTCATGCCACTTCGGCGCGAGAATCCGCGGAGCGCGCCGCAACGCTGCCTGACCCGGCGACTCTCGCCGCTTTGATCGATGCGGCTTTCTGGACCAGCCTGCGCCGGGAGGAAGGCTACATTCCGCGTATTTCTCTCGCGTTCGTGGCACCGGGGCAATCGAACGATGCCGTGTCCTTCGCGACGTCGCTTTCGTTGGCACCCAAGGACCTGACCAAACTGGCCGCGGCGGTAGACCGAGCCGGCCTTCATCTCGGTGTTTGGCCGCAACAGGACGAGTTGCGCGTCTGGGGGATCACCCGCAGTCTTCCCGCACTGTGTCTGGTCCTGGAAGTGATTCTTCCTGGTTTGCTGGTGGTGAAGCAGAGCCCTTCAGAGGATTCCGGAAAGTTCATAAATATCGCCGTGCTCCAAGGGGACGAGATCAAGATCATCGATCCGCAAGCGGCCATCAGCCCCGCTCATTCTTCGATGCTCACTTCCCTGCAATCGCAGTTCGCCACCGGCTCGGCGGTGAACGTTTTGTTGCAGCTTGCGGTTTCTATCCGAATGCACGGCCGTGGCGGCCTGCTGCTGGTGGTGCCGGCGGCTTCGGATGCCTGGACCGAATCTATCCTGCAGCCCATCACTTATTCGGTTGTTCCCGCGTTCTCCAGACTTGCGGATCTGATGCGAAAAGATGACGCCAAAAAGCAAAGCCGGCGGTGGGAGGATGCACTGGCCCGCGTCGTGGATGAAATTGCTGGTTTGACAGCCGTTGACGGCGCGACGCTGATCAACGCAGATTATGAGTTGCTGGCGTTCGGCGCGAAGATCGTCCGCCGCAAAGGCTCGCCGCAAGTGGCGCAGGTCACCGTAACGGAACCTATAGAAGGCGGGAGCCCGGTGATTGCCGAGCCGGCACAGTTCGGAGGCACCCGCCACTTATCGGCCGCGCAGTTTGTCCACGACCAGCGCGACGCTATAGCACTGGTCGCGTCGCAGGATGGCCGGTTCACGGTTTTCGCCTGGTCCCCGACAGAAGAAATTGTTCACGCGCATCGAATTGATGCGCTGCTGCTCTAGGACGCTGCCTTTTTGCGATTGGCGTCGAGTCGCGAGTTGACCAGCGCCACAATGCCGTCGATCACCGGGTGACTCAGCCCCTTCTGCTTGGCGATCAACTGCACCAGCATGTCGGGGCGTTCGATATACAACGCTCCGTTGTTGAGCGCGCGCGCCGCCGAAGCCGGACGAACCAGCGATTGCGCGGCAGCCGCGTATTTCTCAAATGGCACAAGATCGCCAGGGTTGGCGCCGAGCTTCACGCACAAACCGTTGACGAACTCATAGACGGAGCGCGAGGTCTCTAGATCACTGTGTACTGCTTCCTGCGCCGTGCGAATGCCGTCCGGAGTGATGCAGCGATAGTTGCCGGACAGCAGCATCGCCCATTTCGCCAGCGGCACGAAAATAGACTCGTGCACCTTCAGCTTCACCGGTAACTCGACCGGGCCCTCGGGTGTGTCGAAGCGTGCGCCTTCGATGTCTTTCTCGAGCTGGCGAAGAATCGCGGTGGATTTGTCATCGTCGAATCTCGCGACTTTGAAGTTGGTCGGCAGCGTCACCATCAGAACGTTGACCGGCTCGTCCGGCGGACGGATCGCTTGCGGGTCCGGGCTGTTGAGCGTGATGCATTTGGGATCGAAATTCTCCCACACCGTGGCATCTGTGTAGGCCGGCTTCAACGCGTCGTGGTCCAGGCCAGGGATGCGCCGGATGTAGGGCAGCGGCGGCATGTTCATGATCGACATGCAGGGTACGCGCGACTTCGCCACTGCGTCGAGCAAGTCGCGCACGCCCGCCGCGCGATATTGTGGCTCCATCATGCACAAACCGACCAGGTCGTAATCCTTGGGGTTGATGCCGGCCGCCGGTCCAGCGGTCACCTTGCCGGGCAGTTTGCGCGAATCCAGCACAACCGGATCCTTGCGCCCTTTTATCGGCAAGCGCACGCGAAAGCCCTCGGCGTTGATCAGATCGGCTTCCGCCGGCAGGCAGACCAGATGAATCGTGTGGCCGCCAAACAGCATTTTGGAAGCGAGGAGCGATCCGTAGGACGCCCCCATAAGTAAGATGTTGTATGGCATGACTATACTGTACTGAATGTTACCCGCCAAAGATCTCTCCGCTCCGTCGGCGCGGTGAGTCCCAGCCATGGGCCTGCTCGTTTCGATTCTCGTTTCCGATATTCTGCCAATCTTCGCCATCGCCGGCGCCGGTTTTCTTCTGGCGCGCTATGCCAAGGTCGACGTGAAGATGCTGTCGCGTGTGGTCTTTTACTCCCTTTTGCCGTGCCTGGCATTTCGCTTGCTCATCGGCTCCAGCGCTTCCGGACCAAACGTAGTGCGCCTCATCGTGTTGGCCGTGCTGATCATGGGCGCCATGGGGCTGGTGGGTTACGTCGCGGCGAAAGGACTGCGCCTGGACGGCAAATCGTTGCGCGCGTTCCTGATGGTGGTCATGTTTTCGAACGGAGGAAACTATGGTCTGCCGGTAGTGAGATTCGCCTTTGGACCCGAGGCCCTCACCTACGCGACCATCTTCTTCCTCACCGGATCCGTTATGACTTATGTGGCGGGAGCGTTCTTTGCCGGAAGCCATCACCGGAAAATTGCCGGCGCGCTGGAAAAGGTTTGGAAAATGCCTTCGCTCTACGGACTCGCGCTGGCACTGGTTGTGCGTGCCCTGGGCCACCCCGTGCCCGAAGCGATCATGCGTCCGATCGATCTATTGAGTGATGCCGCGCTTCCCGTAATGATTCTCGTCCTGGGAATGCAGCTCGAGCGCGCCGTCTGGCCGGCCCGGCCTGGCATCGTAATTCTGGCGGTGGGAATTTCGCTGCTGGTGGCGCCCTTGGTCGCGTTGGGCCTCTCTGGACTTTTAGGGATCACGGGAGCAGCCCGGCAATCCGCGGTGATCCTTTCTGCCATGCCGGTGGCGGTAGTGACCACGATTCTCGCGCTGGAGTTCGAACTGGATCCGGAATTCGTCACCAGCGCGGTATTCCTGTCCACAATTGCAAGTCCCCTGACGCTGACGCCGCTGATTGCCTACCTGCGTTGACCGGTCCAGTACGAATCGGCGCGCGAATTGATGTGCGAACGGGATGATATGCTTCCAACATGCTCCACAGAATCATGAATCTTGTCCTTGCCACCGCGGCATTGATCGGTATCGCAGCCGTGACTTCCGCCCAAGCGCAAACCCGTAGGCCCACGCCGCCCAAGTCCTTGCGGCTGTACGTGCTCGATTGCGGGAAGATCACGATAGCCAACGGAGACTCGATGGGGTTCAAACCGGGCGAGTTGGCCACCGCCAACATGGTCACGCCCTGCTTCCTGATCGTTCACCCCCGCGGCACCATGATGTGGGACACCGGTGAGATCCCCGATAGCGCCTTCAAGAGCGGGGTCGCGCCGCAGACCGCGGGCGCGTTTACCGTGGATCGTCCGCTGTTGCCCCAGCTCGCAGCCATCGGCTACACCCCTGCCGACATCACGTA
>Ga0105249_10005321_pt1 | contig 11108 bp, 12 predicted proteins | sample KBSS44metaG_FD_81522 | JGI IMG/M metagenome (GOLD analysis project Ga0105249, IMG submission 81522) | Switchgrass rhizosphere microbial communities from Kellogg Biological Station, Michigan, USA - KBS S4-4 metaG | ecosystem: Host-associated > Plants > Roots > Rhizosphere > Soil | place...
AGGTGGATGAAAAGAAGATCCATTTTGAATTGTTCACTACGCCGGGCCAAAAACAAAACGGTCAGGCCAAAGAAATCAATAACCCAAAAGAAAGTGGCATCAAAAGCCAGGTAACCATCAAGCTTGACGGCCGTTCCCTTTCTTTCGAACTGGACTACGAAGGTCAACCGGTATTGGATGCTGCGCTTGCACAGGGCGCGGACCTTCCCTATGCTTGTAAGGGTGGTGTTTGCTGCACCTGCCGGGCAAAACTGGTGGAAGGCAAAGTGGAGATGGAAAGAAATTACGCGCTCGAGCCAGAAGAGCTCGCCGCGGGCTTCATCCTGACCTGCCAAAGCCACCCCCGGACAAAGCAAATTGTAGTGGATTTTGACCAGCGATAGGCCTGTCCCGTTGAAACTAACAGTTGTTAGTTTATTGGAAAAATAGCTACCTTTACCTTCTAAAATCCAACGCCATGCCGGTACAGGATCTGGAAAAAATATTCCAGGATAAAATTGACCAGGAAATTAAAATTGAACCGCGCGACTGGATGCCGAACGCATACCGGAAGACGCTGATCAGGCAAATCAGTCAGCATGCGCACAGCGAGATTGTCGGCATGTTGCCTGAAGGCAATTGGATTACCCGTGCGCCATCGCTCCGTCGCAAGGTTTCTTTGCTTGCCAAGGTGCAGGATGAAGCGGGTCACGGGCTTTACTTATATGCCGCAACAGAAACCCTGGGTGCCACCCGCGAATCGACCATTGAAGAACTGAACAGCGGTAAGGCGAAATATTCTTCCATTTTTAATTACCCCACTCTAACCTGGGCCGACATTGGTGCCATCGGATGGCTGGTAGATGGCGCAGCCATCATTAACCAGGTGGCGCTTTGTCGCACTTCATACGGTCCTTATGCACGAGCCATGGTGAGAATTTGTAAAGAAGAAAGTTTTCACCAGCGCCAGGGCTTTGAAATTTTGCTCACACTCAGCAAGGGATCGCCCGCCCAACAGGAAATGTGCCAGGACGCCATCAACAGATGGTGGTGGCCCAGTTTAATGATGTTTGGTCCGCGCGACGACGATTCTCCCAATACCATTCAAAGCATGCAATGGAAAGTGAAGCGGTTTACCAATGATGAGCTTCGTCAAAAATTCATTGACATCTGTGCCGAACAGGCGAAAGTATTGGGCATGCATATTCCGGACCCTGACTTGAAATGGAATGAAGAGAAACAGCACTACGATTTTGGCGCCATCGATTGGGAAGAATTTTGGAATGTGGTAAAAGGCCATGGGCCCTGCAATAAACAAAGACTGGAAGCACGGAAAAAAGCGCACGATGATGGGGCATGGGTAAGAGACGCCGCAACGGCCTATGCAGAAAAGCAGGCTTCGAAACTAAATAGACATTGGGCTTGAACCCAAATCAAATGATCGCATCATGACAACAGCTTCATCTAATCAGGACTGGCCACTTTGGGAGGTTTTCATTCGCAGTCGCCAGGGCCTCGATCACAAACACGTGGGTAGTTTGCACGCTGCCGACGCAGCCATGGCCATCGAAAACGCGAGAGACGTTTACACGCGAAGAATGGAGGGCGTGAGCATTTGGGTGGTGGAGAGCAAACATGTGCATGCCTCCAATCCCGATGATGCCAATTCTCTGTATGATCCTGCAAATGATAAGGTTTACAGGCACCCGACTTTTTATAAACTGCCGGATGGGCTGGAGCATATCTGAGTTGATTGGGTTGATTGGGTTGATTGGGTTGATTGGGTTGATCAGGTGATCGGTTGATCGGTGGATCGGTGGATCGGTGGATCGGTGGATAAGTAACTTATCAACAACTTTTAGATGACCAGCGTAGCCTGGTATTTTTGAGTAGTCGGTTTGTGATAATGAACGGTGAGAAGTCATACCAGGATTTTACTACGCTGGAATTGTGGCGGAAAGCAAGGGCTCTTAAAAATGAAATTTTTCAATTGGTTCAGAAATTTCCTTCAATCGAGAAATTTCGCCTATCTGATCAAATGATCCGTGCCTCAAGAAGTGTTGGTGCAAGCATTGCAGAAGGGCATGGAAGATTTTCTTATAAAGAACAAATTCACTTCTGCATTATTTGCCGTGGTTCTTTAAGCGAATTGAGAAACCACTTTATCGACGCTTATGATTGCAAGTATATTTTAAAAGAAGAATTGCAGCAATTTATTCTCAAGGTAAAGGAAGTAGAGCGTCTCGCGAATGGTTATATAACCTATTTAAGAGCAAAAAATATTTGAAATGGATTACCAAAAAGAAATAGAGACACGGGGTCATCTGAGCAACCGATCAACCGATCAACTAATCAACTTCCTTCTTCAGCTCGCCGACAACTCCCTGATCATCGGTCATCGCAACAGCGAATGGTGTGGCCACGGTCCCGTCCTGGAACAGGATATCGCGCTGACCAATATTGCACTCGATCAAATCGGACAGGCGAGGTACCTGTATCAATACATTTCGCGACTGGTAAACGATCAACCGGCCAGGCTGCCTTTTGCTTTCTCACAGGAAACCGTAACCGAAGATACCCTCGCCTATTTCAGGGACACCCGCCAATTTTATAATTGCCTGTTGGCCGAGCAACCGAATGGCGATTGGGCCCAAACAATTTTGAGGCAATTCCTGTTTAGCGCATTCCAGTACCCGCTTTATGTGGCGCTGCAGAAAAGTAATGACCGCGAATTGGCTGCCATCGCAGAAAAGGCAGCAAAGGAAGTTGCTTATCATCTTCGCTGGAGTGGAGAGTGGGTAATACGACTCGGGGACGGCACCGAGGAAAGTCACCAGCGCCTCATGCATGCTTTTGATGAACTTTGGATGTACACCGGCGAGTTGTTTCAACCCACGGTTTCGGAAACCGAAATGACAAAAGAAGGTGTCGCAGCCGATTTGGAAGCCATCAAACGACAATGGTCTGAAAAAGTGGAATCCGTTTTTGCCGAAGCCAATCTTCCGCTTTCGCACGCCAGGAATGACGCGGATATGGTATTTCAGAAAGGCGGCAAAGTAGGGAAACATTCCGAACACCTGGGATTCATCCTGGCTGAAATGCAATTTGTGCAGAGAGCTTATCCGGGTTGTGAATGGTAAGAAGTAAAAAAATAAAATGATCGCGCAGAACATCGATAAAAAAACAGTACTCACATGGCTGGAAGAAGTAATGGATCCGGAAGTGCCTGTATTGAGCGTGGTAGACCTGGGTATTGTGCGCGATATAAAAATTATAAATGAAGACCTGGAGCTGGTGATAACGCCAACCTATAGTGGCTGTCCGGCCATGGACATGATTACCGCCCAAATCAGGATGGCCATGGCGGGTCGCGGATTCAAATCCGTCAAGATTACCCAAACGCTACAGCCGGCATGGACCACCGATTGGATGAGTGAGGCCGGCAGGAATAAACTCAAGGCATATGGCATTGCGCCACCCCAGCCCAAGCAAACCGTTTGCGAGCCTGACCTGTTTCAAAAAGAAGAAGCCATACAATGTCCACACTGTGGTTCGTGGCATACCAGGCGGCTCAGTGAATTTGGCTCTACGGCCTGCAAGGCTTTGTACCAATGCCAGGATTGCCAGGAACCATTCGACTATTTCAAATGTCACTGACCATCATAAATCGTAAATTGTTGGTGAATAGCTATCCCAATGCCATCTATCATTTTCGAAATCCGCGATGGGGTCGGTTGCATCACGTTAAACCGGCCTGATAAATTCAATGCATTCAATCGCGACATGGCCCTCGCTATGCAGGACCGTCTCGCGAAGTGTGCGGCTGACGATGGCACGCGCACGGTATTCATAACGGGCAATGGCAAAGCTTTTTCAGCAGGACAGGATCTTTCAGAATTGACGGGAGACAACCCACCCGGCTTTGAGGATATTCTTTCCAAACATTACAATCCCATTATACTGGCCATTCGAAATATGCCAAAACCCGTTGTGGCTGCGGTGAATGGTGTGGCCGCAGGCGCTGGCGCCAATATCGCCCTGTGTTGCGACATCATCGTGGCCGCGCAATCGTCGTCGTTTTTGCAAGCCTTCAGTAAAATCGGATTGATTCCTGATAGCGGTGGAACCTATTTTCTTCCGAGGCTAATCGGCTGGCAAAAAGCCAGCGCGTTGATGATGCTGGGCGAGAAAGTGCCGGCAGTGGATGCTGAAAAAATGGGTATGGTGTATAAGATATTCCCTGACGAGGAATTCAGTGCATCTGCTTTTTCCATTGCCACCACGCTGGCCAAAATGCCCACGCGCGGGCTGGCACTCACGAAACAGGCGCTCAGTACATCCTTCAATTCCAGTTTGGAAGAACAACTCGAATTCGAAGACCAATTGCAATACCAGGCCGCACATACCGACGACTACCAGGAAGGGGTAGCTGCTTTTTTACAAAAGAGAGCCGCGATCTTCATTGGAAAATAAACAGCCCGCTCAATTTACGCACCATGTCAGCACAAGCCACCCGCATCATCAATGCACTTACGGAAAAAGACCGGTTTAGTGAATGGCTGGGCATTGAACGACTTGCAGAGGGGGATGGATTCTGCAAACTGAAAATGACCATCCGGCCGGAAATGTGTAATGGAATGGATATCGCTCATGGTGGCATCACCTATTCCTTTGCTGATAGCGCACTTGCTTTCGCCTCGAACAGCAGGGGAAAAATTGCCGTGTCGGTAGAGACTTCTATCAACCACATCAAATCTTTGAAACCTGGTGATACCATCATCGCGATCGCATCTGAAATTAATTTGGGTCAACGTACCGGCACCTATGAGGTGAGGGTGGAAAGAGACAACGGTGAATTGGTGGCTTGGTTTAAGGGAACGGTTTTTAGAAAAGAAAAAGAATGGTTTGAAGAATAAAGTTTGTTGTTTGTGGTTTCACGCAAAGCTGCAATGAATTTCCAGCCAACTACAAACCACAAACAACAAACAACAAACTGAAAAGTTTATGTTTTACGAATTCGAAGGTTTCATTCCTGTTGTGCATGAATCATCTTTCGTGCATCCACTGGCTACAGTTACCGGCAACGTAGTGATTGGAAAAAATGTATATGTAGGTCCGGGGGCGGCACTGCGCGGCGATTGGGGAAGCATCCTGGTTGAAGACGGCTGCAATATCCAGGAAAATTGCACGCTGCATATGTTTCCGGGTTTGGCGGTTTGGTTGAAAGAAGGCGCGCACATTGGCCATGGGGCCGTTATTCACGGCGCGACAATCGGAAAAAATTGTTTGATTGGAATAAACGCGGTAATTCTTGACAACGCAGTGTTGGAAGAAGATTGCATTGTTGGTGCGTTGAGCATGGTGAAGGCGGATGAACGATTTGAAGCACGAAGCCTGATCGTCGGAAATCCGGCGAAAATGATTAAAACGGTCAGCGATGAAATGATTAGTTGGAAAACAAAAGGCACTGAATTGTACCAACAATCGCCGGATGAGATGCGCTCATCTTGGCGGGCCTGCGAACCGTTAAATACAATTCCGGAAAACAGGCCCCGCCAGGAAAAACGTTATGAAACCTGGAAGGGCATCAGAGGTAAGCCCTAGCGCGGGTCTTTCCAAATCCTCACACCATCCTTTCGCTTCTCCATAAAATCAATACATTGTCCGTAACCTCCCCCAACAATACCGCCTTCGGGATAGCAGATCAGGTTGCAATTTTCATCGATCAACAAACTCGGATAATCGCAACAGTGCGGGGGGATATAGTAAACCGTTTGTCCATTGTAGTTATACTTCCACACTTCTGCCCGTGGATTCCATGGCGCTTCGGCCGCTAATGAATCAATCCGGCTTTTTACACAACTGGGTATGTCTTTCAGCTCAATATCCTTCTTGCAGGTGAAGAACATCAGCCAACTGGCACACACCAACAGAAAAATCTTTCTCATATCCACACCGATTTGAATATTTGACCGAGTATCTTTGCAGTCCGTTGCTTTTAAAACCTCATTTTGGAAAAAAATAACTTCATCGATTATATCCGTGTATTCTGCAAAAGCGGGCACGGCGGAGCAGGCAGCAGGCATTTCCTGCGTACGAAATTCAGCGCCATGGCCGGTCCGGATGGCGGAGATGGAGGTCGTGGCGGACATATTATTTTACGCGGCAACAGCCAGTTATGGACCCTGCTGCACCTTCGCTATTATAAGAATGTGATTGCCGAAAATGGGGAAGGCGGGAGTGGCACCATGTGTACAGGAAAAAATGGGAAAGACATCATCATTGAAGTGCCGCTTGGAACCATTGCGAAAGATGAGTTAACCGGCGAGAAAGAAGCGGAAGTGTTGGAAGACGGACAGGAAATTATTTGGGTAAAAGGCGGCAGGGGCGGATTGGGTAATGCGCATTTTGCAACGCCTACCAACCAGGCGCCGGAATACACGCAACCCGGTGAGCCCGGACTTGAATCATGGAAAATATTGGAGCTGAAAGTGCTTGCTGATGTAGGTTTGGTGGGCTTTCCAAATGCCGGCAAATCGACGTTATTATCAGTGATCAGCGCAGCCAAACCAAAAATTGCCGACTACGCTTTCACTACCCTAACGCCGCAATTGGGCATGGTGGAATACAGGGAAGGAAAAAGTTTTTGCGTTGCCGACTTACCAGGCATTATTGAAGGCGCCGCAGAAGGCAAAGGGCTCGGTCATCGTTTTCTCCGGCATATTGAACGGAACGCTGCATTGTTGTTTGTAATTCCCGCCGACAGCGAAGACCACAAAAAAGAATTTGCTGTATTGCTTTCTGAATTGGAACAATACAACCCGGAACTATTGCACAAAAAATTTCTCATTGCCATCAGTAAGGCAGATATGCTGGATGATGAATTGAAATCGGCAATATCTGCAGAACTCCCGAAAAACATTCCCCATTACTTCATCTCTTCACTTACACAACAGGGACTTATTCAATTGAAAGACGCGCTATGGGCAGCACTAAATGAACCTGTTGCGACTACTTCCCAGGATATGTAAGGGCAGGCCCCAATCGGGTTTTTCGTATTTCAAACCATCTTGAACCGCGTTAATGTTCGCCAAAATCCCGTCGTAACGCGGGCCAAATGGCAATTTCATAGTAGGTTTGCGATCCAAAATTGGATCAAAACATGAAGAAAACCGGCTTCCTAATCCTGCTATGCCTTACCCTTCTCAAGACCCAGGCAGACGAAGGCATGTGGCTTCCCATGTTATTGGGACAGCAAGTGTACGACGACATGGTAAAGCGCGGACTGAAACTGACGAAAGAACAGTTGTACAGCATCAACAAGAGTTCCCTGAAAGATGCCATTGTTATTTTCGGCACCGGATGCACCGGCGAAATAGTGAGCGCCGAAGGACTGGTTTTCACCAATCACCATTGCGGTTATTCCGCCATCGCGGCTGCCAGCACGGTTGATCACAATTATCTAAAGGACGGTTATTGGGCCTACACACGCGAACAGGAAATACCTGCAAAAAATCTTTCCGTTTCTTTTCTTGAAAAAATTGAGGACCTCACCAAACAGGTCGACTCTGCATTGACCGGTTTTTCCGGTGCTGAACGATATAAGAAACAAACCGAATTGATTACCGAATGGAATGCAAAATATTCTGATACGGCCCAGGGCCTTGAAGCAAAGCTGAGTCCACTGTTTAAAGGCAATCAATTCCTGCTATTCGTTTATCGGGTATACAAAGACGTTCGCTTTGTGGGTGCTGCACCGGAATCAGTTGGCAGCTTTGGAGGCGATACCGACAATTGGGAATGGCCCCGGCACACCGGTGACTTCTCCGTTTTTCGCGTATACGGTAAAGACGGTAAACCCGCTATTTATAATGCCGGTAACCAACCGTTAAAACCAAAATATTTTCTGCCGGTTTCAATAAAAGGCCTCAAGGATGGCGACTATGCCATGATTTATGGATATCCCGGAAGTACCAACCGGTACGAAACATCGTACGGCGTAAAATTGAAAACGGATATCGAAAATCCTACCCGTGTTGAATTGCGTGAGATGCGATTGAAGGCCATGATGGAACAAATGAAAAAGGATCCGGCAACCCGACTCAAACTCGCATCCTCCTATAAGGCCGTTGCCAACTATTGGAAATTTTATGAAGGTGAAGCTTTGCAGTTGAAGAAATACAGCGTGTACGAACAAAAGCAAAAAGACGAAGGCGCATTTCAGCAATGGGCAAAAGGCAAGTCCGAATACGAATCATTGTTCACCGACTGGGGCAAAGCATATGAAGCCTGGCGGCCTTATGAAGAACTGCGCTGGTACATCAGCGAAGGTATCCTGGGATCTCCCCTCGTTAGTTTTGGATCAACGCTTACCAAACTCGAAAGAGCACTCGTAACCCGCGATTATAAACCAGAAGAAGTAAAAAAGATTTTGGAAGAAGCCGATGCCAAACGGACGGCCTTCCTTGCTACAGAAGACAAAGCTTCCGATCAGAAGATCATGGCGACTGCCACACGCATGTTTTATGAAAACATCGACAGGAATCAACATCCCAGTGGATTTTTCGAAAGCCTGAAAGCCAATTACGGCGATTTAAAAGAAGAGAGCAGCTATAGAAACTATGTGGCATCCGTTTTCAACAACACCTTTGTATTCAACGACGCGAAATGGAAAGATTTCATGCAGAAGCAGGATGCCACTACGTTGCAGAATGATCCCCTGTTTTTGTACGTTGCTGCGTTCGTGAAAAATTACGACAGCAAATATTATCCCCTCTTTCAGCAATTCAACGGCAAGAACAATGATTTGGGGCGGCTTTACCTGAAAGGCGTGATGCAGCAAAATGGCGGAAAGAAAATGTATCCCGATGCCACATTTACAATGCGCGTGAGTTTCGGGAATGTAAAAAGCTATTCACCGAAAGACGCCGTTAAATTGGATTATGTCTGCACAATGAGCGGTGTATTGGAAAAATATATTCCCGGCGATAGGGAATTCGATCTCACGCCCAAATTTTTGGACCTTGCCAGGAAAAAAGATTTCGGCCGGTATATCGACAAAAGTCGAAACGACCTGGTGGTAACCTTTATTACCAACAATGATATCACGGGTGGAAACTCCGGCTCACCGGTTTTGAATGGTAATGGAGAATTGATTGGCCTGGCTTTCGACGGAAACTACGAAGCACTCAGTCATAAAATTGCCTTCAATAAAGACATGAACCGCACCATCTGTGTGGATATCCGTTATGTGTTGTGGTGCATTGACAAATTAGGCGGCGCTGCAAATATTATCAAAGAGTTGAAAGTGGTGCAGTAATATTTCACGCAAAGAAGCAAAGTCTCACTCGTACTTATGCAGCCGAAGGATATAGAAGTCCCGCACGTGTGCGCCAGACCGGTACTGAGGAAGCGTCATCGCCGTATCAATGGCCTGGTAATGGCCGCTGAAAGCGCCAGGCGCATCATAATAAAAATTGGAAGGGACGATAATGTAGGCGTCTTTTCCGCGCGGATCGAAATGGCGGTATTCATTCAACCAGTGATAGTGATGTATATCGTCTAAAGGTCCCACTGCTATCAGCGGCCAGTTCAGCGGCTGTGCAACATAATAATCCAAATGCGATGCGGGAAACCATTTGTTGGTGAGCAGGAATGGATCCTGGCTGATCCGGTTATGCATCTTGTCTGACAAGTAAAGACTGTCCATGGTGCGTTTCACTTCTTTCCATCCATACATATCCAAACTAAAATCATTGCTGCCAAGTCTGCCTTCCTTCTTTCCACCCAGTGTACCCGGGTAAAAATTGATCAATAAAACTCCGCCAAAGGCAATCACCACTATCAGCACGACAGCACTGCGAATAAGGATGGGTGTGCCGTTTGAATTTTTTAATGACAATCCAATTGCCGCGGCAATCAGCAGTGTCATATATCCCGGACCCGACCAGTGGGGCAGCACCGGGTTTTTCAACGACAGAATCCACAGCACCACGATGATGGGCAAACCCATACATAGCAACCACTTCAATTTCGAAATAGGAACTAGCTGCTTTCTTTTGAACCAGGCCATACAGCCGAGCCAGGTGCATAGCACTGCCAGCGGATTGTTGTAAAACAATTCTCCGGCTATCTCGGTGCCGAGCGTATCCCATCTCAAATGTCCCCCTTCTACCCTTTCACTATGAAAACGATATGTAATGAAATCGTTGTTGATGTTCCAGATCAGGATGGGACTGATCACGATTGCAGTAACGATGGCAGCAACGTATAGCCAGGGTTCTTTGAGCCATTTACGGTCGAAGAATAAAATATACAGCCCGGCTCCGGCCCAAAGTAAAATACCATGCACCTTACACATGGTTGCCACACCAATACACAGGCCCAACATCAACAATTGATTTCTCTTTTGATTTCCGGCAGGCGTTCCAAAAAACAATTGCTGCATCAGGTAGAGACTCAGCATCCAGAAAAAACATTGAGGGGAATCGGGTAAAATAAAAACACCGCATATAATGCTGGCGTAAATACTCGCGGTATACAACAAGGCCGCGAACCAGCCTGCGCGTTCATTGTGCAACTTTGCAGTAATCCTAAAAATCAGCATGGTATTCAGCGCGGCCATCACAATGCTGCCGAGCCGAATAAAAACTTCATCCCGAAAAAATCCATTGAAAGTAAAAATCCTGATGAGCAATGCAACACCAGGCGGGTGATCGAAATAATTCCACTGCAGGTGTTCCGCATAAAAATAATAATACACTTCGTCGGTGCCCAGTAATAAACAAGCGGCAATAATGAGTCGAATGGCGGTTGAAGTCCAGACCAGGCGTTTTAACAGCAGGCGATAATTCATCCTACCTTAAAAGTAAAATAAATGTTGGCAAAATAATTCCACAGAAAAACAATGGCTACGGCTATCAGTTTAGACACATAAAAGTTAAGTCCGGCTTTTTTATGGAACAGGAATACAATGGCGTTGTTGAGTGCCAGGCCCGCGAGCGCGATTAACAGGAAACTGGTAAACTGGCGGCCGGTATTCTGAACAGTGCTGTCGCTGAAAGTCCAATACCGGTTAATCAGGAAATTATTCACCACTGCAGTGCTAAAGCCAATGGAGTTGGCAACAT